>Ga0185299_10000199_pt1 | contig 184716 bp, 176 predicted proteins | sample PaiPotPPA55metaG_FD_128002 | JGI IMG/M metagenome (GOLD analysis project Ga0185299, IMG submission 128002) | Iron sulfur acid spring bacterial and archeal communities from Banff, Canada, to study Microbial Dark Matter (Phase II) - Paint Pots PPA... ...
AGAAACCACCATAAAATTAGTTCGCTAATGGCGCTTACCTACTGCTGCGAGCGTCTTTCGCAAATGGTTGTATCCCACTCTTGAGAACGACCGATCCCGAAAATGGGCTTACCACAGAGCGGACTTCTCCTTCGTCCCGTTCGCCCACACTATGGCGGACAAGACGGCGCGACAGGTTTTCGCGGCTATTCGACCATTGCCAAGCCAAATCCTAACCCCGCCAGAATCTTCGTTTCCTTCGTTAACTTCTGTAAAAAATCTCTGTCTTCGTGTCCTTTGTGATCTTCTGTAAATTTCCGGCCCCCCGGCTTTACCTTTGCGCCTTTTCGTGAGATTTTCTCCGTTTTCTTTCTGCGTTCTTTGTGACCTTTTGCGGCTATTCAAGAGATCCCCGCTGGCGAGCCATCGTCGAAACGTCTTTGCCGGAGCAGTGAGAGCAATCCTTCGCGATCCCAGACAACGAATTTCTGAGCTGGTTTACCGCTAATCGTTACCTTCAAACATCGAGAGACACCGAGCAATCGGACGGGTTCGACCGACACAATATCGGTTCGTACGATATCAAGTGGTTGATTCTGAATGTTCCATCCATGCGATCGAAAGACGAGCCGAGTCGGTGTCAGTCGCAGCCAGCCGCCCCTTGCTTCTATACCGCGAACATGGTTAGCCGGCCCCCTCCATAACACCCGTTCGTTCTCAAAGACCTCATCAACGGTCTCTCTCGGGCGTCCAAGAATTTCGTCGACGATCGTATCTGGAAGACTCTTCATAATTTGATGACTTCTGCTTGTTTCTGTTGCGAAGTCCCTTAGGCATTTGTGATGCCAAAGCTCCGCGAGCGGGCGAATCCACCGAGCTACCCCGAGGAGAAACCACCATAAAATTAGTTCGCTAATGGCGCTTACCTACTGCTGCGAGCGTCTTTCGCAAATGGTTGTATCCCACTCTTGAGAACGACCGATCCCGAAAATGGGCTTACCACAGAGCGGACTTCCGCCTTCGTCCCTCGTTCCCAGAACTATGGCGGACAGGACGGCGCGACAGGCTTTCGCGGCTATTCGACCATTGCCAAGCCAAATCCTAACCCCGCCAGAATCTTCGTTTCCTTCGTTAACTTCTGTAAAAAATCTCTGTCTTCGTGTCCTTTGTGATCTTCTGTAAATTTCCGGCTCCCCCGGCTTTACCTTTGCGCCCTTGCGTGAGATTTTCTTACTCTTCGTTTGTCTTCTACATCCTGATCCAGGTAAAACCGGCGCATGAAACGTCGAGTGCGCTTGCATGTCCGTCTGATCCTGTTGGCAGCGGCACTAACATTTCTTTTTCCAAAAGCCTCACCGTCGTTGGCGACAGAGCCGGCCGCAGAAGAGCAGTACAACCAAATACTACTTAAACATCCCCCTCCTCATTTAAGCTCGGCTACCTGGAAAATAGTGGGAGCTGAAGAGAAACGTTCGCCATTACCACTTGAAGCCACATTGGTGATAGCGGTCGAGAAAGGTGTAGTCAAATCGCTAGCGATTAAACACAGCACAGGGTTCACAGCCGCCGATCTTGAGCTCGTTCATTGGATCCAAACTAAATGGCGTTTTCGACCTGAGATAACGCGAAGATTTACTCTGCCCGTGGAAATTGTTGATAATAAAGTATTACCGGCCGGGAACCGCTACCTAGCGGGCAGACCGCCAAGTCTCACTAAAAGTGAAATCGCCCAGGGAAAAAGAATAACGACTCAGAAACTGGTCCTCAGTGCTGATGTTGTTCACGGTCAGGTTATCAATATCCGCGTTCTTCAATCGACTGGAGATCCAAAAATGGATGCTGGCGGTGTTCGCTGGGCAACACAAAATGAGGTGTTTAAGAATAACCAAACCGGTCATTTCCAATTTGCGATTTTCCATTACAAGAAGGAATAGAAGATCGAGCACGGAGGACGACGACCCAATCCTTCGGGTAGCCCAAGGTGGCCCAATCACCAATCACCAATCACCCGTTCGACGCGCTCAACGCTTGCCTGCATCGAGCTTGCCGAGATGCTCAGAGCAGGCCTTTCACTTTCCACCTCTCACCTTTCACCGGTCACCCTCTTACCTTTGCCAAACGGTCCGAATATCGACAAACCGGAAGCAAGAATTCAACACACCCGCAAGAATGTTGCTTGTTAAGACGTGACCCTAAGTGCTTCGCGCCCTAGCCGAGGACTTAGGAAAACACCTGGATCATGTCCTGGACGCCGTGCTAGCCGCATTGGCGTATCGGTCGCGGTAGCCGAGCCCCCGGCCTATTGATGCCGATTACAAGCCGGCGCCATAAATTCCATGTTTTCGTGCCCTTTGTGATTTTCTGTGAAACCTAAACATGGGCCCGCGTACGCTTGCGGCGCGCTGCTTCTGGAGCAGGTTCATCATCGGCAATGCCGGACAAAATGACCGGATCCCGATCGGGAAACTTAGCCACCAGCGAGAGTTTACCGCCCATCGCTTCAATGTAGCGAGAAAGCGTCGAAATCAGGATATCGGTGCGTTTTTCCAACCTTGATACAGCATCCTGTGTCATCCGGAGATTCTTGGCGACTTCGATCTGGGTAAGACGACGGGCTCGACGCAGCTCCTGTCGAGTCATTTCTTCGGCGATCAGTTCATTTGTGCGAGCCTGTACTCTCCGCCGCCGCTCGGGGTTCAACTCTTTCCGTAGATCTTCCAAAGTCTTCATTGCTATTTTTTTCTAATCTGCGTCGTGTCCCGTTGCTTCTTTCCTCTCGTTTCTTTCGCTTGGATCTGTGCCAGGTGTGCGTCGAACCGGCTATCGGCCTTGGCAACCATCTTCCGGTAAAACAGATCTTCGCTGCCGCCCGATTTGCTGCCGCCACACAAGACGATAGCAGACCTGTTCGGATCAAAACGCGAACAGAAATCGCCAAGCAGCATCCGCTGCGTAAAACCTCAACTCTTTCATATTGTCGTGACGAGAGCCTTTCAGAGTATCGACATGTGGTCTGCGTAGCTGCGGACCAAATTGTTCCAATAATCCCAACTTTGCTAAGAGCTCATCCTGCACCTCTTGAGGCAGTTCATCGTATTCTGGCAAGAAGTCGTCATGTAATGCGACCGTCCACGTCACCCGACTAATATGAATTCTGCGACATATGTTGTCAACGTCATATAAGAACGTGGGCCAGGGTGGGATGTCACAGAGACTCTTAGAGCGTTCGAACTGATATTATCGATCGATGTGGACCACGGTCGGATAACCAACGATGGGGCGACTTGTCCGCCATAGTTGTGGGCCGCGGGACGACGGAGGAAGTCTGCTTTGCGCCTTTGCCTCAGATTTCTGTTTTGCGTTTTTTGTAGCTTGCCCGCGATAGTCCGGCGGCTGCCGGACGACGGCTGGCCTTTTCGCGACTATTGAAACTTAACATTTCTGACGCAACCCTATCTGCGTTTATCTGCGGTTCGTTTTCGTCTGGGCGTTTATTCGTGGTCATGCCGCGCCGTCTTGTCCGCCAACGCGGCGGCAAAGGCAGGGTCACAAAGGATTAGCCGTCCGGTACGAGGCTTTCCACTAATCACCAATCACTTCTCACCTTTCACCGCCCGGCCCCTGTTTCCGTGGCCCATCCCATTCCTGCTCCGCGATTCCCGGGATCGAGACGTAGTTGGTGTTTCAATCCCTCTTAGCCACGGCGATTTAACATCTTCGCGAACTATTTATCGGATTGTTTGTCCTCGGGCGAAGGCAGCGGGTTGTGCATTTGCAAAGAGATGGCACGGCCGGTGCTTAATACGTTTTCGAGAATCAAATCTCACCCAAAAAACCAACAACCGACAAACGAATACAATTAGGAAATTACAAAAATATGAAAAAATTCATACTTACAGTTGCCTTAGCCGCTAGCGGTTTAGGCGGTCTTGTCTCCTCTGCTCAAGCCCACCCCGGTGGACATTGTGGGGGCAACCATTGCGGTGGCTACTATGACGGCGGCTGCTACAACGGTGGATCCTATTTCGGATGCCCCGAATACGATGGATGCGAATATTATTGGCAGAATGGCTGCCGCGTTTACCGCCACCCGCGTCACTGCCGTTAAACGCTTCTTAAGAAGCGGGGATCAACGGCGGCCCCAAATCGGCGGATGAGCTCATCCTCCGATCTGGGACGAACCGGTTTCTTGAGCCGCTAGACAAGGTGGAAAGTGAAAAGTGATTGGTGAAGAGCACCGTCGATCGCGCTCTTGAGCTCCTGCAACTCCTCTTACTTCCCATCTGCTATCTGTTATTCGCGAAGCGCCGCCAATCACCAATCACCTTTCGCTTTTCACCTGTCACCTCTCACCCTCTTCCCTTCCCGACTTTGCGTGAGATTTTTCTCTGCCTTATTTTTTGCGTCTCTTGTGCCTTTTGCGGCTATTCATGAGATCCCTGCTATCGAACCCTCGTCGAAACGTCCTTGCCGGCATTTTGGGCATTCCGTTTTGGCTAGTCTACTTACTTCTCTCAACGAACTAGTTCCGCACTTCTTACACTTCATTGGATCTCTTTTCGGATCGATTCGATTAACTTCGGCGCAACTCGAGCAAAGGAACCCGGATTCATATAACTCGAATGCTCGCTCACATCATCCCGAGTGGGCGCCCGTCCATAAACCAGGTTCATAATCCGGTCCGTCTCGGAGATATCCCGAGGGTGATACAAGTAGTTTCGGATGCCAGCCGGCCATTCGAGGTAGCGGTTCCCGTCATCCCACCAGTCGGGCCGCTCCCGTTATTTCCAGTTATCTCCTATTCGCTAAGCGCTGCCAATCACCTCTCACCTGTCACTTTTCACGATCCGCCACGACGGTTCCGGACTAAAATGGCAAATGATCAGTGCCTTCATATAGGATTCCATATCAGCTTGTTTGCTGGTGGTAGGGAAAATTGTTTGCTTAAAATTCTCTAAGGCCGGTCGGTCGCGCCAGAATGAGGCGGCTAAAAAGCGGTCCGGGCTATGATCTAGCCGGCATATCAAAGCACCTAACATTCCGTCGGCACCTTCTAAAGCGGGGTTCCAGATCTGCATTTGTCTCGCTACGAAAATCGGGGAACTATCCGGCTCCAAAGTGGCATCAGTGATTCGGACGCACCCGGCCGATTCAACCAGAAACCGCGGATCCGATTCGGCAATTCGCATGATCACAGTGGCAACGCTGGTCTCAATTCGCGCATAAGTCTCGCTCTGTGGCTTGGTCAGATCGTCATGATCAGTCTCCATGAACCGGCGATATGTTCCCGGATCGCGCCAGACGGCTAAGATACCAGCCTTTGCCGGAAATGAGTCAAGCCATCCACCCACTTGACCCATGAACCCGTCGTAGCGTATTAGCTCCGCCCATCGTCTTTGCGCTTGATCGAAGGCGGCCCGATCCGAAGCCTCTGCTACGATCCATTTCACTAGCATGACGCTCTACCTTGCGACTAGATCTGCCGCTCGGCAATCGAGCAAAATCTCACGCAAAGCAGACTTCCTCCTTCGTCCCGTACGCCCACACTATGGGGGACAAGTCGCCCCATCTCCCCCTTTAGCTACGTTGGCCAGGGACGCAAAAGGGGACGGTGAAAGGTGAGAGGTGAAAAGTGAAAGGCCTGCCTTGAGCAAGCATTAAGCGCGTCGAAAGGCCTGCCTTGAGCAAGCATTAAGCGCGTCGAATGGCCTGCCCTGAGCAAGCGTCGAGCGCGTCGAATGGGTGATTGGTGGGACGCTTCTCGCGGAATAGTCCGGCATCAGCCGGGCGAAAGCTGAGTCACTAGGGATTGGTCGGGTGCCGGGGGACTACTGGTTGGGCGTCATTCCGCGCGCCTTTGCCAGCTCTTTTGCCGCGTTTGATGCTAGTCGACACCTCACCACATTCGATACGCCGAGGCTGTTTATAGCTAAGCTCCCGAATCTTAGTCACAGCAAGCCTGTTTTCTTCACGGAGTTTGCGAATCGCATCGTGGTTTATTGCGTTTTGTGTAGCTTGCCCGCCATAGTCCGGCGGCTGCCGGACGAAGGCTGGCCTTTTGCGGCTATTCAGGTATCCACCTTTCACCCGTTCGACGCGCTCAACGCTTGCCTGTATCGAGCTTGCCGAGATGCTCAGGGCAGTCCTCTCACCCTCTTACCTTTGCGGCTTTGCGTGAGATTTTTGTTTTGCGTTTTTTGTGCCTTTTCGCGGCTATTCCTCTTTGTGTCCCTTTGCGTGAGATTTTTCTTCGTGTTTATTCGTGTCCATTCGCGGTCCCTTTACGCGAAGCGCGTCTCACCGCACTAAATTGAGCGTCGACTTGCGCAGCAACCTGCCGAGCAATTTCACTTTGAGTTGTAAAGATGTTGGTTAAATCTCGGTCATAACTTTCCGCCCAAATCATACTATGATTGCGAGCATCCACCAATGCCATGGTAACCCGTACATGATTACCATCGCGACGCACCGTTCCTTCCAGGAAATTTGTCGCTCCTAAGACGTTAGCAACTTTCCGCAAATCAACGTGATCACTGTCCCGATACTGCATAACCGAGGTCCGGCTAAGCACTTTCAGTTCTGTAATTCCAACCAGATTGTGCAGAATCTCATCTTGCACGCCATCCGCAAAGTAAGCGTCCTCTTTATTCGGACTAATATTCTCGAACGGCAGCACGGCGATACTGTACTCGGCTCGCGCCTTTCCGTGCGAGCCGAACCAAGATCGAAAATGACGGGGCAATGAATGCCACGCAAACACCAGGGCTAACCCACCGATCGCAAAAGCAAGTAACCAAGCAACCGTGCGTCTCTTCCAGCTGGACACCACAGGTCGCCTATTCCGCAAAAAGTGGCCTACCGCCGGCTCCTCTGATCCTAAGCCATCGGTAGTAACCCGCCACTGCTCTGGTTCCAAGGTTTTGCCGACGGCTTGCAATAGTTCTGCAGGCCCCTGAAACCGCCGGTCTGGATCCTTTTCTAGCAGGATCTGCAGCAGTCCTATTATAGGTCTTGGAATTTGATTGAGTTTTTCGACAGGTAGTGGCGCGTGTCGATGTTGATCCCTCAACTCCAAGGGCGAACCTCGAAATGGTAATCCGCCGCCAGCATTTCCCAGAGCGTAACCCCGAGCGAATAAAGATCGGATCGTATATCTACTCCGAGCCCGGCAAACTGTTCGGGGCTAGCGTACGCTGGTGTACCCGAGAACGACCCCGGATTCGAGATCAAGGAAATCGCGTCGTCTTCAACCGTGCTTTTGGCCAAGCCTAGATCGATAATTTTCGCCTGAACGATTTTGTCTCCCTCCGAGCTAACCATAATGTTGCTCGGTTTAATGTCCCGATGGACCAAGTTCTGGCTTGCCATCGCCTCTAGTCCGGCGGCTACTAGTCTTATCACCGTCAGAGCAGCCGCCGGTTCCAGACGGCCGTCGCGCCGGATCACTCGATCCAGAGGCTCACCCTCGACGAACTCCATTGTATAAAAGTAGAACCGGCCCTGCTTTCCCAGATGGAAAATAGACGCAACATTCTCATGCCGGACCCGAGCTGCGGCTCGAGCCTCTCTTACGAAACGGCGGCAAGCAAATTCGTTCCCCAGAATATCGGCATTGATTACCTTCAGCGCGACGACGAAATGCAGATGGATATCAAGGGCTTTGTAGGTCACGCCCATGGCGCCGCGACCCAACTCGATCCGGGTACCGTCCGAGTTGCGCAAAATCTGGCAATGACCAAAATCGGGCTCAGAGTTGCAAGTGCCGAGGGTCGAAGGTAGGGCAAATGTATCCGGCCTTATCGCCGAACGCATAAGGCAGACCGCACACGGGTCGCTCTCGTGGACGAGCGCACCACAAACTGGGCAGACGCGTTTGCCTATTGCTTGCATAGGCGTTGGTTTCTTCTTTACCTTCCGCGTGCTCCAGCCAGATCCCTGTCGATCAGGGATCAAATTCACGCTTCAGTCTAAGAACTCGTTAATAATTTCATTCAGTAAATTAGAGACAGTTAAAGGATCTGCGCAGACACGATCGCGGCAGACAGATTCGTCCTAGGTAAAAACCACCGATTAGTTAGTCGGTGAGGCCATGAACTGCAGTTAGTTCACCTCCGGCGCGCCGCGCCTCCGAGAAAAATCGTCAAAGCCCGATGAGAGATCCGATGACGAAAACCGGAGGCATGCCGATAACGTCGAGTACGCCGTGCATAGCACACCGTTGATAAATCGATAACGTCGTCAAAGCTTTGCCTCCTTTCATCGGACTGCCAGTTAACCAGCATTATGCAGCATTCGCAACTGAAAAGTTAACAAAATATTTGACAATCAGCTAAAACCTTACGCTTCCTAGCCGCGAGCTGATTCTATGCCCTACCCCCTGTCAATACGCCAAATTGCGTACGTACCCGAAAACACGGTAACTGAAAGCAGAGTAAAATTTCACCACCAAGCAGACTTTGCCCCGTCTCCCCCTTTTAGCTACGTCGGCCGCGGACACGAAGAACCCAAAGGTTGGAAGCCGCATACCACCTATCGCGGTTTCACGGGAATTTATCTGCGTAAATCTGCATCCATTTCACCCCGGAGAATTTCTGGGCTGCAGTTCGGTTTGTTTTCCCTTTTGCGTGAGATTTCTATCCGTGCTTCTCCACTGCCCGTCACGCCACGGCCTCCACCGTGATCTGCTATTTGCTATTCGCGAAGCGCTGCCAATCACCCGTTCGACGCGCTTAATGCTTGCTCAGAGCAGGCCTTTCACCTTTCACTTTTCACTTTTCACCAATCACCTTTCACCTTTCCCCTGGCCCTCGCCCCATCTGCGTATATCTGCGTCCATCTGCGGTTCGTCTTTCTTCGTGTCTATTCGTGTCTATTCGTGTGCATTCGCGGTCCCTAGGCCTCCGCTTCGCTCCAACCTAGGCTATATTGTTTTCAGCGCTTCGCGCCTCCACCAGGCAAGCGCGTCGAATGGACCATGGAACGTAGCCCGATTGATCCGGTGTTCGCCAAAGACGGGAGCTCCACTTTGAGCAATACGACGGTCACGCCCGAAGGTTATCGCGCTCTCTGGGGGGCTGCCATTGGATACGCGATGGACGGGTTCGATCTCCTGATCCTAGGCTTTATGCTTCGCCAGATTGAAAGTGACCTTAACCTGGACCCTGCCCAAGCCGCATCCCTGGTAACCGTGACACTGATCGGCGCTGTAGTTGGCGGTTTGATGTTCGGTCTGCTCTCAGACCGGCTCGGACGGATCCGGGTATTAACCTGGACGATCGTTATCTTCGCGGTCTTCACTGGCCTCTGCGCGTTTGCCCACGGTTATTGGGACCTTTTGGCTTATCGAGCTTTGGCCGGACTTGGGCTTGGGGGCGAGTTTGGGATCGGCATGGCGTTAGCAGCGGAAGCCTGGCCGGCAGCAAAGCGGGCACAAGCCTCATCCTATGTCGGTCTTGGCTGGCAGTTTGGGGTACTCGCCGCCGCCTTGGTGACACCCGCATTACTGCCAATCATCGGCTGGCGAGGTATGTTCGTGCTGGGTGTCTTTCCGGCCGCAGTCGCTTACGTCATTCGCCGCCAGTTAAACGAACCGGAAGTCTTTATGACACGAGCGCATCATCAGCCGCCGCTGTTTACCCGTTTACGGATGTTAGTACAAGATCGGGCAACTGCCCAAGTAAGTCTCGCCATGGCGATCCTCTGCTCAGTGCAGAACTTTGGATATTACGGCGTCATGATCTGGCTGCCCAATTACCTCGGCGAACGGTTCGGTTACAGTTTAACCCAATCTGCCGTATGGACCGCGGTCACCGTGGGTGGAATGATAGCTGGTATCTGGATCTTTGGTTGGGTAGCCGATCGCCTGGGCCGGCGACCGGCCTTTGTAATTTATATGTCGGGCGCGGCGGTCTTTGTCGTTACCTATTCGCTTCTGACCGACGCACTCGCGTTGCTTGTGACAGGCGCAGTCATGGGTTTCTTTGTCAACGGCATGTTGGGTGGGTACGGAGCGCTGATGAGTGAGTTATATCCCACTCAGGTGCGAGCCACTGCTCAAAATGTTCTGTTCAATCTCGGCCGAGCCATCGGTGGTCTAGGACCGGTAATCGTCGGAGCCGTAACCCTATGCTGGGGATTTCCGACTGCGATCAGTTTGCTCGCGTTGCTCTATCTACTTGATCTCATCGTGCTGCTGTTGTTCATCCCGGAGAAGCGTGGCGCGGAACTGGGTTGATGCTTCTCGAGCCTGGTCGTCGAAATACCTCGATTCGATAGGTGATTTACTATTTGCGATCTGCTATTTGCTATTTGCTATTTGGGGAGCGCTGCCTCTCACCTGTCGCTTTTCACGATCCGCCACGACGGTTCCGGACTAAAATGGCGAATGATCAGTGCCTTCATATAGGATTCCATATCAGCTTGTTTGCTGGTGGTAGGGAAAATTGTTTGCTGAAAATTCTCTAAGGCCGGTCGGTCGCGCCAGAATGAGGCGGCTAAAAAGCGGTCCGGGCTATGATCTAGCCGGCAGATCAAAGCACCTAACATTCCGTCGGCACCTTCTAAAGCGGGGTTCCAGATCTGCATTTGTCTCGCCACGAAAATCGGGGAACTATCCGGCTCCAAAGTGGCATCAGTGATTCGGACGCACCCGGCCGATTCAACCAGAAACCGCGGATCCGATTCGCCAATTCGCATGATCACAGTGGCAACGCTGGTCTCAATTCGCGCACAAGTGTCGCTCTGTGGCTTGGTCAGATCGTCATGACCAGTCTCCATGAACCGGCGATATGTTCCCGGATCGCGCCAGACGGCTAAGATACCAGCCTTTGCCGGAAATGAGTCAAGCCATCCACCCACTTGACCCATGAACCCGTCGTAGCGTATTAGCTCCGCCCATCGTCTTTGCGCTTGATCGAAGGCGGCCCGATCCGAAGCCTCTGCTACGATCCATTTCACTAGCATGACGCTCTACCTTGCGACTAGATCTGCCGCTCAGCAATCAAGCAAAAATCTCACGCAAGGCCGCAAAGGCGCAAAGCGAAAGACAGACCATGAATCGGCCATCGGTTCGGGCATGGCTCGATCGCTAATCTTTGGCCTCTGAAACGATTCCGTGGACCAGCTCCTTTGTACCGGCTTTCCAAAAACCGAAATCGCGGCGACGGCAGAAGTAATCCTCTGTCTTTCGGTTTTAAGAATCTCGGAGTGCGCAATCAGCTGCTCTTGAATTTGCTTTTGTTCGATCGGTCCGAGTCCAATTCGGGATTGAACAGTCTTCCACATGAAAGTTTAGCGTCGTCCCCGCCATACAAAGCGGAAATGCGCACTAAAATTTCGCCCCAAGCTGCTAAATTCCTCATGTGAATGCCGTGATCTGGGCTTGAATTTTTAGCCGCGGAACGGACGTTAGGTTAAGAGCGATGAATGCAAAGGTGTTTTTGGCGTTAGCGCTAAGCACCCCTCTGTTCGTTTCATCCGCTGAGGCGATCATGTATACGGTGCGGACTGATTCGGGACCAGTGACTTACAGCTTGTACGTTCCTCCGGGCACTCCGGTCGGAGGCAAAATAAAGCCGAATCCCCAAGTAGGCTATTCTGCCGGTTTTCGGGTGACAGCTAGCTCGGCCGAAGTCGTTGCGGTCTCTTGGGCGGCCGGATTGAAAGAGAAGGATAAATCGGATAACTACCCGAATTCGTTAATAACTCTCGGTGGGACGATTCCGGGCGGTTTTTACAACGCTGCCTCTACCACGCCCACCTCGGTTCAACGGATAAACGCCCCGGTACCCTATTATCTTGTCCAAATGCGCGGGTACATCGCCGGCAGCGCCCAGACCTTTTATGCCGCCGTACTCGACGACGGAAATATCGTTCTCCCAGTACGAGTGAGTCAACACGCGTATGCCCCGGTTCACCATTCTAAGCAAGCAGCGAGTGGCTCCAGAGAGAAAAAGAAAAGGAAATCGGCTAGCCGAGTTCCGGGAGACCGTGCGACCAGCCGGGCGATGGGCGGTGCTGAATTGAAGGAAGGATGGAACGGTTCCGACCCTTCCAACTAGCTAAAACAATGAGGGACGATCAAAGTCATCGGGATAATGTTCGGGCATATCACGCGGACTTACGAAGATCGGTTGAGCAACTATCTCATGGTGTCGAGTTCGGCCGGCGTATGGTGAATCGGATGAGGAGCTGGACGAAGAAACCATGGCCGAGGGTAAATGAGCTTCTCCGGCGGTGAGGGGCCGATTCTGACACGTCCTCGGGTTGCAGCGAGCAGTGACTCTAAAACCGCTGCTAGTTTGTTAGTTTAGAACGTTCATCGAGGAAGAGATCCCGAACTGGATGTGGCTCTGGGTCAAGAACCCCAAGCGCTTGCTCAACGAAACCCTCCTGCACCAGGTATTTCTTGGCATACTGCTTCACCACGGGATCAAGGTTTTCTTCTTCCCAGAACAGCTGCCCGCTCTGGCAATTAATGTGAACCATGCCGGCTCTATGGGTGACCACCGAAAGATGCTTCTGCATGGAACTTCGGTGGAGAGCTAGATTCATTCCAGGATAGAAGACTCGAATTCCAAATACCGGATTGTCGTTTGACTTGGAGGCCGAGAGGCTATCTTTCGGTTGATCACTTTACGCTTTTGCTTTACCCTTTTGCTATGCAAGATACCTCCACAGCGATCGCTGAACTCACCGAGCTGATCAAAGAGAAACGCCCGCCCGGGGTATCTCTCCCCGATTTTCTGCGCACGCTTTTTGAAACCTGCGCCAGTCAGATTGGATCAAATCCTTCAGAGAATGAGGCTAAAAAGATCGTGCTTGCTCGGGGCATCCTTGCCAGGAAAGAGGTGGAGCTTGCTGAGGGAGGCTCCCTGTCTGCGGAAGAAATGGCGAACGCTTTGGGGCGTACCAGGCAAGGAATCGATTACCTCCGTCGTGAGGGATCGATCCTCGCTTGGCGCACCACACAGGGTAAGTGGCGCTATCCGGCATGGCAGCTGACCGATCAGGGAGGACTGCTCCCTGGTTTACGCGAATGTTTGAAGGCCCTGGACACCCGTAGCGAATGGGAGCCAATGATTTTCTTCCTTTCTTCGCGGGAGTCACTGGAGGGCAAAAGGCCCCTGGACTTGCTGCGTGTCGGCCGCATTCAGGAGGCCATCGCGGCCGCAGAACGACACGGTGGACATGGCGCTTACTGATCCGCCGGCCGCGCTCAAAAGCAAACGCTTACCACTGGCCTCGGTCGAAGGGACCCTGTTCAGGATCTCTCACCAGAAATTTTCCGATCCGATTTATTGGTCTCGCAGAGGACTCTACCGATTTGACTCTCCTCTCGCTAAATACGGAGTGCTTTATACGGGGCGGACTTGTGAGACCGCGCTGTTGGAAATATTTGGCGATTCGTGGATGAAATCGCGCATGACGGCGCTCTCTTTCCTGAAAGAATTCGATGTGTGCGAGATCGCTTTGAGCCATCGGCTAAAGGTCGTCAACTTGAGCGGCAAGCGATTAAATCCTCTCGGAATTGATGCGAATATTTTTGCGTCTCTCGCCTATGACGTTACCCAGAGATGGGCTGCGGCTTTCATGGAGCATCCGGACGCACCCCACGGGATTCGCTACCCTTCTCGGAAAAACGAGCGCTTACACAACTTCGCTCTCTTTAGCAAACCCGGAGCGCTCGCCGCGGTGACGATCAGCCACCGGTACCCGCTCTTGGACCATCCCCACCTTTTTCGACTGCTCCAGTCCTATCGGGTTGCTCTTATCTAAGTTTGATCTGTGTCTCCCTCTCCCTGAAACAGCTGGCAGAGGTTTTTTGAGACCAGGGGTCCAATAACCCAACTTTTCTACCCCTCGCTCATTGAGAGAGATTTAAGGGACGGGAGCCCTTCGTCTTATCGAGAATGCAAAGGCGTGTACCGAATGGATCCCGGATCACCGCACATTTCCCAATCGTAATGTCGAATGGAGCAACCAGCACCTGGCAGCCTTCCAAAAGAAGATGATCGACGGCAGCAATCACATCCTGGACCACGTAATAGACTTCTACGGACGAGGGAATATTTGGATCAGAGTGAATCACAATTTCGGCGTCGGTCTCAGGAAATCCAAGACCGATTGATCCGTCTCCGCTCCACAAAGGATTTAAGCCAAACACCTTTGCGTAGTAGTCGGCGACGGCGCGGACATCGCCTACGCGGATCATAACGCAGTCAATCTTGCGCAACATTATTTTGCTCCGAATAAGGATCTGTCGGCACGTGCCCCGAAGATAGAAGATAAACTGGGCAAGTGCGACTCAAGTGATACCAGTTAAGGCGCTCGGCCTTGTGCCACAACCCCCTTGCCCACCGCCAGCAGGCGACTTTTCGCCCTCCTGCCCTTCCCTCGAATCCCTCAAAGCTTTTCTCGAAGCTTGAGGAACTCCTCGACCCTAGCAATTTCTTCACCTCAGCAAAACTCATCGCCTGTTCAGCCAGCTGGTCCACGCGGCCGGTATTCTTCCACTCGTCGCACAACTCGCGCATGGCCCTGGCGCAAACCATCAGCGATTCGATGGGGCAAACCACGATCTTGTAGCCGAGTTCTTCTAGTTCGCGCACCGGAAGAATCGGTGTCACCCCGCCGCTGAGCATATTCGCGAACAGCGGATGATTCACCCGCTTCGGGATCTCCTCCAGTTCTGCGCGCGATTCCGGTGCTTCGATGAAGGCGATGTCCGCGCCGCTGTCGCAACATCGATTGACTCGATCGATCGCATCGTCCAGACCGTTCATCTGGCGCGCGTCAGTGCGGGCGAAAACGACAAAGTCCGGATCGGTCTTGGCCTTCACGGCCGCTTTGATCTTTAACACCATTTCCTCGGTCGGAATGACCCGTTTGTTCGCAAAATGGCCACAGCGCTTGGGCATCACTTGGTCCTCCAGTAAAATCCCGCTCGCTCCCGCGGCCTCGAAAGCCTCGACAGTGCGCTGGACATTATGCAAGTCGCCGTAGCCGGTGTCGCCATCAGCGATGACCGGGATGCGAACGCGCGCAGCCATGCGGCGAACCGCATCGGCCATTTCGGACATCGTCAGAAAATTCAGGTCCGGCAGGCCAAGCAGTGACGCGCTGGTGCCAAACCCGCCGACAAACACCGTCTCAAAGCCGGCCTGCTCGACAATCAGCGCCGTGAACACATCGTGAGCCCCGAGGCTGCGGATGATGCCCGGCTGATTTAGTAGCTTACGGAACCGTTTGGGACCGGACTGGAGGTCCATACGTTTTTGTATCACTTTCCTCCGGTTTAGCCAGAGCCGCGAATTTTCAAACCTGCCGCTCACGAAAGAACACTCGTGTGAGTGTCCTGGCGTTGAGCGCGCCCTAAATCGGTCCGGCGCTCAACTCCTCGACTTTAGCTGATCGCCGCAGTTGTCGGTTGAGGTTGACCCTTCCAGGTGAATTCATAATGGGCTCCGGCACGGACGTGAGCGACCACGTTTTTGAAGATAGAGGTGCGGATGTCTCGAACAGGTTTGATCGCTCATTCAAGAGCGACGAACCGCAGTGAAGATAACGCTCGGGTCGGACGGACGGCCAGGAAGCCAAGCCCGCCATCGGCTCCTGGATTATCACAGCCCATAAATGTGTATTGTATAGACGCGACCCCTGTTTCTGCGACCTTACCAGTTGCCATCGCGGACCGCCCGAACAGCGGATTTGAAATTAGTGGGCTTCAAATGCAACGTGAAGCCGTAGAAACCGGCGCTTCTCTCGTGGCTACCGCAACTAACTCCCCCGACCTCGAAGTCAAGGACGCACAGCTTATCTTCGGCGCCGTCTGGCGGGAGCTGGAGGGGCAGTTCGGGCGCAGCAAGATGAGGTTCCCCAGGGAGTTGATCCTGCTCGGGGGAGCGCCCGGCGCGGGCAAAGGGACTAACTCCGACTTCATTCGCCAGGTGCGCAGCATCGATGCGCCGCCTGTCGTGATATCTCAGCTCCTTGACACGCCGGAAGCGCTCGCCATCAAGGCGCGCGGCGCAATGGTTGGGGACCGGGAGGTAGTTGGCATCCTGTTTCGCAAGCTGCTTGAGTCCGAGTATGAGAACGGTGCGTTGCTTGACGGATTCCCACGCACAAAGGTGCAGGTGGAGTGCCTTAAGCTGCTCTTTGATGAGATGATCGCGCTGCGGCGGGAGTTCTCAGGCACCGTGGACGAGATTCATTTCAAGAAGCCCATCTTTCAGATCATGGTGCTGTTCGTCGACGAGGGAGAGAGCGTGGCGCGTCAACTCAAGCGGGGTCGGCAGGTCGTGGCACACAACGAGGAGGTTACTCGTTCGGGTGTCGGCGAGCTCTTGGAGGAACGGGCGACTGACTCTAGCGAAGCGCTCGCGCGCAATCGTTACCGTGTCTTCAAGGAACAAACCTACGATGCGCTGGTTTCCCTCAAGCTGATCTTCCACTACCACTTCATCAATGGCCAGGCGCCCATCCCCGAAGTACAGGCGAACATCGTCCGCGAGCTCGAATATCAGAGCTCGTTAGAGTTAGATCCACGAACCTTTGATAGGCTCCGGAGGTTGCCTGTGGCCAGCGATATCGTCCGGCATGCCCGCCAGGACCTCGTCCGCCGGCTTGACGGCTACGAGCTGGAGCAACCAGAAACATTCAGCCGGGTGATCGACTTTATTGAAACAAAGATGATGCCCATCGTCGTTCGCCACGCGATTTCTGGTATCGCCAATATCAACTCCGAAGACCTCTTGTTTGAGGACCCGGCTGCCTTGGCGATGCTGATCGACGTGTTCTCCGAGCGCGGCTTTCACGCGACGGCGGATGTTACTCGAGTCTGTGTGCCGGTTCGCATGGATCTGGAGAGCGGGAAGATTTTCTCCGAGGAGAAGAAGGTCTTTCGTTTTAGCGTGCGTTTCAGAAGTGCCCAGGTACGTGGTTAAGCTCCACAAAAGCGGGCGGCTTGTTTAGCTGGGTTCGATATCCGAGATTCTAGATTCCTCTTGGGTTGACTCATTTTAAGCGATCGAACGGCTGACGATCGCCTGCGCCTGTTCAACGATTTGGGCCAGGTGTTCGGCGCTTTTAAGGCTTTCCGCATAAAGCTTGTAGATTTGTTCGGTCCCCGAGGGGCGAGCGGCAAACCAGCCGCTCGGTGAAACCACCTTCAGGCCGCCAATCGGCGCGTCATTGCCGGGAGCACGGATGAGTTTTGCTGTGATTGGTTCGCCGGCCAGCTCAGTAGCGGTAACAGCTTCTGGTGAAAGTTTCTGGAGGCGGTTCTTCTGCTCGGATGAAACCGGGGCATCAATGCGAGTGTAAAATGGCATGCCAAACTCGCCAACAATCTCCTGGAAATGCACACCGGGATCTTTGCCGGTGCCAGCAGTGATTTCAGCGGCGAGTAGACCGAGGATGATGCCATCCTTGTCAGTACTCCAGACCGTGCCGTCGCGGCGGAGGAAACTTGCACCGGCGCTTTCCTCGCCTCCGAAACAGCAGGTACCGTCGTACAACCTAGGTGTAAACCATTTGAAGCCGACCGGCACCTCCCAAAGCGTTCGAGCAGAGCTCCTAACAATGCGATCGATAAGACAACTACTAACCAAGGTTTTGCCGACAACTGCACGGGAAGACCACTGTGGGCGGTGAGAAAGGAGATAACGGATCGCGACAGCTAGGTAATGGTTCGGGTTCAGCAGTCCTTTGGATGGAACGACGATGCCATGACGGTCCGCATCCGGATCATTGCCAAAAGCGATATCGAACTGATCCTTGAGATCGACTAGGCCGGCCATCGCCCACGGGCTGGAACAATCCATCCGGATTTTACCGTCGTGATCGACCGTCATGAAACCAAAAGCGGGATCGACGTTTGGGTTTACGACGGTGATATCGAGACCATAGCGTTCAGCCAACGGCCGCCAGTAAGCCACCGCCGCGCCCCCGAGCGGATCGACGCCGATTTTCACACTGGCTGACCGGATCGCCTCCCGGTCGATAACATTTGGCAAGTCCATTAGGTAAGGCGTAACGAAATCTTCTGCGTGGGTCGTCGACGCTTTAATGGCGGACTCAAAGCTGAGGCGGCGAACGCCTGCGTTACCTGAGCGGAGCAGGTCATTGGCACGGTTTTGAATCCAGCCGGTGACATCAGTATCAGCGGGCCCACCGTTTGGCGGATTGTATTTGAAGCCGCCGTCACCGGGCGGGTTGTGCGATGGGGTGATGACAATGCCATCACCGAGCCCGTCGGACCTGCTGCGGTTATAGGCAAGAATGGCTCGCGAAATGACCGGGGTCGGAGTAAAGCCATCATCTCGCTGAATGAAGGTCTCTACCCTGTTAGCGGCGAGCACTTCCAGCGCGACCCTTTCGGCAGGCCGGGAAAGCGCATGAGTGTCTTTGCCCATGAACAGTGGGCCGTTGATCCCCTCCCCGCTCCGGTATTCGCAAATAGCCTGAGTAATCGCGAGTATGTGCGCTTCGGTGAACGTCCCGTTCGAACTTGTACCGCGATGGCCGCTGGTGCCAAAGCTGACGAGCTGGTTCGGGTTACCGGGATCCGGTTTGGATTCGTAGAACTTAGCTTCGAGCTGAGAAGCATCGATTAGAAGGTCTTTCGGGGCAGGCTTGCCCGCCAGAGGGTGTGGGCTCATGGAGCAAGGGGGACAAAAGAGTGAATCATGGTTGGAACAACAACTCAAATAGAGGTTCGAATGACGGCTTTCTTCGGGACTACCAACACTGCATCTCGAATATAACAGTTGTCGCCGTCCATGTTCGCAGGTTTGCCTTCGGGTGTTATCACGAGCTCGTTTCCGATCCGCGCATTTTTATCGATGATGACGCCCTCGATCACGGCGTTACGCCTAGTCCCAATTGACGGGTCATCCGGAATAAACGGCCACTAGAACTGACCCGCCATTTCGCCACTTTAACGCCGAGATTCGTCTAAAGGGAGAACCGAGAAAAGCCGGTCGTGAAACTGGGTTTCTCATAATGAATGGGACTGTGGGAGCGGAGCAGACTTTCCGCCAGCTTGCGCCTCTGCTTCAATATCCTCCGGCACGAAGTCAGCAACGCTCTTCGATTTCAGGAGATTCACATTAAGCTCTTCTTTCGTTACCTCTTTCTCCCAGCGGGAATGCGCTTTTTGCGCTAAAGCCTGGGATTGTTGAAGGTGGTCTGCCTGGAGAGCTTTGACATCGATATTGAAACCAGCTCCCGGGTGCAGCGCGTTTATCACCACCAATCCAATCACCAGCGCCAACGTCGAAACGACCTCGAAATAGACCAACGCCTTGATTGCAATGCGGCCAAGTTTTTTCACATCCGACATCGATGCGATCCCGTGAACGACCGTACAGAAGATGACCGGCGCGATGATCATCTTCACCAGGTTGATAAAGCCGTCTCCTAACGGTTTCAAGCTTTTTCCCAAACCTGGATTCAGGTAACCAACAACGATACCAAGAAAGATCGGGTCGCGCTCAGGCATGGTCAGTCATCGCAACAAGAACACGCTCCAAGGACTCGCATCGGCGTTTCGGCGTGCGGGCGTTTCGGCGTTTAAGTGGCCAAGTTCAACACTCCAGTACTCCAGCACTCCAGTACTCCAGTACTCCGATACTGATTACTGGTGCACTGATGGTTTTGTCGTCATTGGGGATCCTGAGGGTCCATTGGAAAGAAACTGTGCAATGCGCATCCGGATGCAGATCCGGGAAAAAGACGCGAAGTGCGTCGTTTTGAAGTTCGCTCATAAGCTGGAGCAGGAAAGAAGTGGTGCGGTGTTTGAGTGTTGGGCAATGGGAATGAAGAAATTGGGATGTGGCGTTGGCTACCAGTTGCCGTCGCGGCGAACAATCCGGAGGACAGCGTGATCCGGTTGATCTTTCAGTGCGCGAATAAGCTCAGCGAATACCTTCGGGCGTTTACGAATAATGGTTTGCAGTTCGCTAGACACTTTACCGGCCATAGCCAGCAACAGGTCTGGATCGAGCTGGAGCTCATGCGCGAGAGCGATCGCGGTTGTTTCGCCTGGCGGCGGTTCTAAGGCCGGCCGTCCGTTAGTAAGCGCTAAGCGCCTCCCCTTCCGTCGTCCTCCGGCAGTTCAGACAGGAAAAACGGCAGTTCGGACAAAAGGCTGGTGCTTTCTTTCTATTTATGGTCTCTGAAGCACCACTCGAAGGGCCGTAAGCATTCGCTATTGAGCACGCCAAGGACACAAACCCGTCGTTGTTCCTGTTAGCTGCAAAGGACGGCCGGTGCATCCTGGGACAAGAACAACGAAGGATTCCAATTTTCACGAAATGTAAAAACGACCACGATAGTTTAACTAGAGCGAGGGGGGCGTAATGGCCGTATTGCCAATGGACTTGGCAAACCCTGGCGCGGACACACGCGTTAGTGGATGATATTATAGTACCTTAGCGACCTTCCCCGGAATTTCCTCTAATAAAGCTAGTTGAATGGGATAGTCTCCGCCTTCAAACGGTTAACGTGGCGGATCAGACTATTCTTCAGGAGACCACTTTGTTAGTTATGGAGCTGATCCTACTCTGGATACAGGCGCAAATCTTCGTTCTTACACGCAGCATTTAGGTAAAGTTCCTCGAGTGTTAGTTGCTACTCAATTAGTATTATTCACTCGACTATTCTAATATCGAAAATATTACGCAAATTCTGATTGCTAAAGGGTGCTCCACGATGGTAATCACACGGGCTTTCGTTCGGCCGGTTAACCCTCGAGAAACTCCATGATAGGTTTCTCTCTTTACACCGGCCGTCCGGAATTTTCTTCCTAACTAAAGGTAAATAAGTGATGGATAAATTATTCAACAAGGACGGTTGGGCTCTATCCAGCCGCTTTACTTCAATTAGCGCCGGATGGCGCTACCTCGGGCCGATCGTGCTCGCCTCGACGCTTATTGTCCAAGGCGAAGCGCTCGCGCAAAAAGAACCATCGGTCGATTTGTCGCCACTGGTTGCCAAGTCGACCGTTACATCGCACACCGATTCCACCAAGCAGATCAGCGTCGTTCTGGTGCTGCCGCTGCGCGATCTTCAAGGGGCGACAGATTATGCGACGCGGGTTAACATGCCGAACGACCCGCAGTTCGGAAAGTACCTGACTCCGACTGAATTCGCTGCGACCTACGGGGCGAGCCAAGCGGACTACAATTCGCTGCAAGCTTGGGCGAAAAACAATGGTCTGAAAGTCGCCCAGCGCTCGATGAGCCGGACGACGCTAACGGTCCGAGGTACGGTTGTGCAGTTCGAAGCGCTGTTTAACACGCAGATTAATAATTACCGTTCCTCGGACGGGAAAGAATTTTACTCTGCTAGTTCCACGCCCACGATCCCTAATGGCATTCCGGCCTCGGTGATCGGCATTATCGGACTCTCAAGCACCACTCAATTCGCACCGTTAGCCAAAGTTTATGAGACCTTCGGCGAAACACCGGCGGAGAAACCGGTGACCAACACAGCTGGAGGAACCGGCCCGGGCGGGGCCTACAGCGCAGCGGATCTGCGAACTGTTTACAATATTCCTACCCATCTCGGCGCAGGCACGCCTCAAACGGTTGCGGTGTTTGAACAAGGTGGATTCGATCCCAAAGACGTGCAGAAATATCTGGCGACCAACAAGCTACCGAGCGTACCCGTCACGGTACGCAACGTGAACGGATACGGTGGCGGAATCAATGATCCCTCGGTCGAGCTTGAGGCTGTCCTCGACATCGACATGATCATCGGCATCAATTCAGCCGTCAAACAAGTGCTCGTGTATGAAGATGGCGACGATCCATTTGGGGTCGCTCTTCTGGACGCCCTTACAGATGTGGCTGACGATAACCGGGCCCAAACCCTCAGTATCTCCTATGGGACCGACGAAGCCATCCAGGGGAACGCCCAAATCGCAGCGGAAAACCAAATATTGGTCCAGCTCGCGGCTCAGGGCCAAACTGTGCTTGTTAGTGCCGGTGACAACGGTGCTTACGGCCGTTCTGCTAATGGGCTGAACGCGAGCGATCCCGGCGCACAGCCTTTCGTCACCTCGGTTGGTGGCACCACCTTATTCACTGGTCCGAACGATTCCTATATCGATGAAGAGGTCTGGAACCTATTGCTCAGTAGCCTAGGAGCGACCGGTGGCGGTGTCAGCGCGGTCTGGTCGATTCCTTCCTGGCAGATCACGACAGATTTGCTGGGGAACAAGGTCTCCGTTGCAGTCGACAATGGCGGGTCGTCGACCAATCGCAATTTTCCAGACATCGCCGCAGTTGGAAATCCAGCAACCGGGGTAGCAGTCTATTCCGCCTTGAACGGTGGGTGGATCCAAATCGGTGGAACCAGCGTTTCCGCGCCCGTCTGGGCTGGTTACGTAAGTATTCTGGATTCGGCTCTAAGGACCACGGGCCTCGGCAAAATCGGATTCTTTAATCCGACATTGTACGGCTTGGCGGAAAAAAACTTTGGCATAGCGCACGATATCTCTAACGGCTCGAACGGAAACGCGACCCTCTTTGGAATTCCCGGTTATAATGCAGGGTTCTTTTACGATAACTGCACCGGCTGGGGATCAATTTGGGGCGAAAGCTGCGCGTCGAAGCTTCTGCTGAACCCAACGCAATCGGGAACGCCGCCCGCCAGCTTTGGTGGAATTTCGGGAACTGCTCAGACTACAACCGCAAAGGTTTCCTGGGCTTCATCGAGCGGCGCAACGGGTTACCTCATCCAGGTAAGTCCAACCAACGGTTCTACCATCGACAATTATGTTTCCAGGACCACGAGCGTCGAGTTAACCGGTCTCACACCAAAGACCAGTTATCAGATCACGATCGTGGCACTCAACCCGAGTGGCTCGAGACAGGCCGCCAACGTTATCTTCCTGACGACGAATTAGCGATCTGCTTGTTATTGGGATCAGGCAACCAGAGCACTGCCTGATCCCACGGTTGCCGCGGCGTTGGAGATGCTGAGTTTTCCACCTGATTGGTTACCAGGAACGTTTTGAAAAGAGCCAATCGCCTTCTGCATCATCTCAAGATTTCTGCTTTTCACCCAGAGGCCTCGTATCTGCGCAAATCGCCTATGCCTTTTCCGGTACGCCGATCATGTCGGCAAGTGGAGCGAACGTGCCGGTAGGGCTGAACTCTAAGGTGGCGCCTAAAGCATCGCCTGCTGCTAATCCGAGTAGGGCACCACGGTATCTTTCACGGCTCATTTTGGAGATGCAGCTTCGACCGATGAAGAGGCCATTCCTTAACCCATCTCACTTGCTCGGCGGTTTCGGGTGGGTTCGGCATCCGCTGAGATTTTGCGCACGAGCGCCATTTATCGGCGAGGTCTGTTAACGCTTCATCGGGTGTCTGCCCGCGCTCCTGTAACCAACAAGCGACGGCTAGTCCGGTCCGGCCGACTCCACCCCAACAATGTACGTAGGTGATACCACCTTGTGCCATTGCGCGATCAATGGCCGCAATAATCTCTGCCACGGTTTTCGGTTCGTCCGGCACACTCCCATCGCGAATTGGAATCCGCTCGTAACTAGTTCTAGAGCCCGCTTCTTCCGTGAGTAATTCGGCGTAGGGCTCAAGCTCGCCAAGCTCGGTCAGGTCGATGAAATGACGGACTCCGGCAGCAAGAAACCTTCTCAAGCGCCTGCGAGCTTCTTCCGAATCTCGGGCGCCCGGATATTCGCCGGCTAACAGCTTACCGGGTCCGACCCAGTAGGTGTTGGGATCGGGTTTAGATGGCTGTTGTGTTACCATAATTGCCTTGCTTCGCCCGCCGACCTTCTTCCTTTTCAATAGGCTGAAGAGGATATGGTTTACCGCTACTACCACCAGACAGGTTTCTTTATCCAGTCGGCTTTGCGGTGCGGGAGTTTGTCACCAGATCCTCGAAATTCGCCGATTACTCGTCTGATTGCGAACTGTAAAAGGGCGCATCGTCAGGAACGCTCAACTTTCAGTGTCCCGGAAGTGACCTGCTAATTTCCTGGCCAGGATCTGTTTAATCTCTTCCATCCGTTCGTGCGTTTCTTCCAGTTTCTCCGTGAACGAATTAAACGAGTTGTCGGGAACCCGATCCCCTGACGGCGGTCGTGGGTTCGTGAATCCTAAGACCACCCTTCTTGAGCGATCCCTTGAAAAACCAGCGCAGGATTCCAGACATTCCTCTGCATGGCGATCGTGAATATGAGCAAATTGCTCGGAGGTCGAAACTTCATGGATTAGATCGCAATCGCGTAAATATTCGAGGATACCACCCAGGTCATACAAAAAGGTCCGAATGACCAGAACGTAACCAATTCGTCCAATCGTAAGCGCTCGATTTCCTTGGTCTCCTTCCCATTTTGGAATCCCGAAAGGGATCAGCCCACGATCAACGTCACGAACAAGCAGTTCCTTAGCTTCTAGTTTCAGATCGGGACACTGGCCTTCGCAATAATTGCTGACGATTACCTGCAGTTCCAGGTGTGCTTGGAACCAGACCGCCGGCCCGTCCATGATCGCGCGAACGAAACGCTGCAAATTCGAACACGAAGCGTCGTTTATCGGAAACGGCACCAGAACAGACACTGCATAACCGTCGGGTAAGTAGCAAACATCACCTAGATTTTTGCTTAACTGTCCGCATTTGTAACGAACGTTAAAATCAGTTTCGAGCACCGATCCTAGTCCTTGATCGAGTTCGGATTTAGTTAAGCTCAACTGAGGGAGCAGACCGGAGTTCCAATCGGTCTTCGAGCAATGACGAACGTGGTAGTACGGATTACTTCGCTCGACTTTAACCTCAAATTGGAGTCTATCGCCGTCGGTACTTAACAATGCGTCAATGTGTGAACTCGCGTAACGAATAGAAAAACCGGTAGGAAGTCGGTTGAAAGAGCCGGGCACCAGGCGACCTAAGAGAAATCGCTCTGGAAGATCCGATTCAGCTTCACAATCCGTAAAGTCAATAGAACCGATTGCCGAGCGGCTGCGTTCCGGACAGAAAATATAGACAGGTAAGATGCCGTCCACATCGGGCTTTTCCGAAGCTCGCTTTCTGCGTTTGGGCGGATGGCATAATCCCAGCTCATTCCGCAGAGCCGTTATAGTTGAATGGTAGTCTGCGTAGTAATCGATTCCCGGATGACAATTCAGTGAATCCATTGGTCTGCCTCTCTTGACTTGCTGCGGTAACACACCAAGGAGCAATGCCAGAAAACAAAACAACCGCCGGCCTGCATCAGGCGGCGGTTATCAGTTCACCGTGGAGATCTTTTTTGTTTATCTCCGCACTCGCAGAGATCACATCCTCTGAAACCTTCGCTCCAGAGAAGGCACCGTAACGTCTCCAACGCTCGGTTGCCGTGTCCTGCACTGCAGGACAACTCCTGATGCTGGCCGCACCATAATACTTCCCACCAAAAGAATCAATCACCACGAACCAAGATAGCCGGAAATCGGTAGAATAGGCTTATAGGCGCCGATAGGTTGACATCCATGGTCGGAATAGGGTCGCGTCTATACAAAACACACAACCACCATGTTTTTGAAGATAAAAGTGCGGATGTCTCGAACAGGTTTGATCGCTCATTCAAGAGCTGCGAACCGCAGTGAAGATAACGCTCGGGTCGGACGGACGGCCAGGAAGCCAAGCCTGCCGTCGGCCCCTGGATCATCACAGCCAATAAATGTGTATTGTATAGACGCGACCCCTGTTTCTGGTGAGCCTGGCTGTATAGAATAAAATATGATTTGCTTCGGCTATATAATAGGATACGATATAACAGAATGAAAGATGAAGAGAGTGAAGGCAGCGAAGGCATTAAGACTGGAATTGCTGCACTTGGCGACGCAGAGGCTCGGCTCCGCAATGTTGCGGCGAAGGCCGCGTCTGAAGGGGACTACGATACGGTCGTCTTAATTACTCACTGGGCGAAAACATTGGGCGCCCTTATGGGCGAGGTGACTAGGCCTTCAGAGGGGCGGTCGGAGACGCAGGCAGCGACAAATGGCGTTACGAGACGCGAGGGACGCCCACAAGACGGAAGAAATGGCGAACGGCGCTTGAGAACTAAAGGAGTACCGTTAAGTCTCCCCAGTTTTAGCCGCGACGCCGATTATCTGGTCAAGCACGCGCTATCGCGCAAGAGCCACTCCGAATACGAACATCGAGCGCCAGCGGACGTCGTCTTCGCGGTTGCCGATTGTATAGGCGAATGGCGATCAACGAGGAAGCTATTGAGCAGCGATCAGCTAATGCAAAGTTATTCCAAGCGAAAGGGGAAAGTCGTGTCGTACCAGATCTACGTCGCCCTAGCTTGGCTAGCGCAGGTTGGACTTGTACGCCGGCATGGAAGAAGCGGTTATTCGGTCCCCTCACCCACCACAATATCGCACGATGTCCAGGCCGCCTGGGCTAAGCTTGGAACTAGTCCCTCCGAGTAAGGGCTCCCCGGTGTGCGCAAAAGCAATTTACTGCATATGATCGAAAATCCTGCTTGGCGATTTCGAAAGATAAGAGACGACCAGAAGCACGTGGAGCCTACTCACCGCGAACATTTGGCCACTGGTGGTGCGGTCGAGCCTTTGGTACGGGAATCAATACAGAATTCGCTCGACGCTACTATCTCAGGCAAATCCACTAAGGTGATATTCACCTTAGGTTTGGCTTCGGCGGAGACAGGTGGGACCTATTTCGACGAACTGGGACCTCACCTGAATGCGATAGTGCAATCGTTGCCAGAAGGGCTGACGGGGGCGAGTGAAGACTTCAGATTCCTTGCAATCGAGGATTATAACACGCGTGGCCTCGAGGGCGATCCGGCGCTTCGAAAGCCGGCGAACGTCGACGGGACGAAGAATCATTTTTTTCGTTTTTGGCATTCAGTCGGACAGTCGACAGGTGAGTTTAAGCGGCGCGGTAGCTGGGGCGTCGGAAAAGTGGTATTCTCGAATGCGTCACGAATCCGAACCTTTTTCGGTTTGACCCTCCGTTCCGGAGATGGTTCGGCTCTGCTTATGGGAGAGGCTGGGCTGACTATCCACACCCTGGCCGGAAGCGACGAGATGTACGATTGGTACGGGTATTACGCGACTCCTCGATCCAAAGCCGAGCAAGACGTCCCCTTGCCGATACGGGAAGCAGCAACGGTACAGAAGTTTGCGGAGGTGTTTTCGCTGAGCCGTACAGTACCTGGCCTTTCGATCCTGGTGCCTTATCTGCGCGAGGGAGTGGATTTAGATTCTCTGGCGCGCGCTGCAATCGAGCAGTACTTCTTGCCAATTCTTTCGGGACGCCTCGAAGTTGTTGTTCGTGATGGTGCGCGGGAAATAATCATTTCCCGGTCGAGTATTCGAGACGCTGTAGCAGAGATCTCTTGGCCGCAACGGCGCACTGAGGAAGAGCTTTTTGCCTTATTGGACCTTGCTCGGTGGCAAATCAGTCTTGAACCGGATAACTATGTGTTGCTCGATACTGCGGGCGCCGAAAGACAGTATTCGCTGGATCCTGTATTGTTTCCGCCTGAAAGCCTTCAGCGCATGACGGATGATTTCGCATCTGGAACGCGGGTGGCGATACGCATACCTATTCGGGTTCGACCGAAGCAAGGTGAGGCCGCTACGGAAGAGGTACGCGTCGTCTTAGAGAGGGATGAAAGATTACGTGTAAGAAGCGACGTCCCCCATTTGCGGTCTGGCATCAACATCTCCAAGATGCGCGAAACGGGTCCGGCTGGCGTCCGGGGTTTGCTCGTCGTGGGCTTTGATTCCGAAGCGCTGCAAGGGGAGCTAGACAAGCTTCTTCAGGCATCTGAAGGACCGGCTCATATAAATTGGGAGCAGAGGGGGGAGGGATACGACAAGGCCCGACTACTTTATGAAGACGCACACAAAGTTATTGGATTTGTACGTCATCTTGTACGCAACTTGGTGGAACTCTTAATCACACCAGCAGACGCGCAGGATACCCGAACCCTCGCGGTATTCTTCCCGGATCCTGAGCAGGACGGAAATTCAAACCGTCGGAAGAAGCAGCCGGATCCTAAACCGTCTCCACCGGCGGGCGTGATCGAAGGAATTGTGCGGGCCATATCCCCTGGCCTTGGCGGCTTACGTCCAGTGGAAGCTGCAGAAGTAGTTCTATCCCAACCGGGCACAATGAAGACCGCGAAAACAGGTGCGGACGGACGCTACCGCTTCGAGGGACTGGAACCCACCGAGTACGAGATCAACCCATGCGCCAGGATCAAATTTCGCCGAGTTTCTTCGAATTCTTCGCTGGAGGAGGGATGGCCCGCGCTGGATTAGGTCCCTCCTGGCGGTGTCTCTTCGCCAACGATATCGACAAGAAAAAGGCGGTTCTGAAGGGTCGCCTTCCAGTATCGCGGGAAAAAGTGCCCGTGTTGTGGATAAACCGGGACGTCTTTGCTGGGCGTAAGAAAGCCAACCGGGGAGATCGCGAACGAGGCGAGGATTAGGACCACATTCCGGCTGGTTGGAGCCTAGACAGACCACACCCACAGCCGCGCCATTATCCGAAACAATTGGAGAGCCTGACATGCCACCCTTGATATTTTTCGGATCAGTAGAAAGAACAATCTGGCCATTAACCCAAGGTGCATAGTGCGCTTGGCAACTAAACCATTCAAGTTGAAGCCGATAGTAGCCAGACCTGACCTTGTTGGGGCGCGTCAGCAACCGAAAACGGTGTCAGCGATTCCACCAATGCCTCATAGGCTTCGGCTTCGTCGAACAATCGCTGACTATCAGGCGCACCTAATACCGCCAGATCCGAAACCGGGTCGACGAATAGGCACTCAGCCCAAACGGTAAGTTTAGCGTCAATCGGGCCGAGCAGGTTTGCGCAAAGGGTGCATCCCCATCGGCTACGTATTGGCGACCATCCTCATCCACGCCACTGCCCAGCGTCAAACGCGGGAGACAATGCGCACCGGTGATAATGATAGGATTATCTTTGCCGCAAAGATCGACCACAAAGCCACGCCCAGCACCTACCTCGATGACCGAAGCCTTTAAGGCTTTTTTCCAGGTTTGCAGGTTCATTGGTTTTAGTTTACCTGCCTTAGAAGGCTAGCACTCGGTCGCATGTCCGCAACGGATTTTATACATGTTCGTTTAGTCTGTCAAAACGACACTGGTTGTGCAAGCTGATCTCATTAGAAGTCGCAAATGCCGGATAGTGGAACCGGCTGACGGGTTTTGGCGAACTACTTTAAGATCCGGGAACGTCAAACCGATGCTCTAGGAATCGAATTTAACCAAGAGTGTCCCGGCTCAGAATACAACGAGAAAATTAGAGCAAGGAAACCAGCAATGTAAAACGTTTTACCGGCTCGCTATCTGCCGGTTCAAAAAAAGCCGGACGAAGTAACTCCGTCCGGCCTGTAGATTTTGATTCTTTTTACTTCCGGTAACGACCAACGTATCCGACCCAAACACTCATTGGGCAGGAGCTAAGCACACCTTTCGGGTGTGCGTAGAAGGGTGATGTGGACCACTGGGACAGTTCAGCGAAGCGAACTGGCTCCGGTGATTCAGCCAAGACCAGGCATTCCACGAAGGTTGCCTCTTCCAGCTGTGTCCCAGCGTTATTGGGATACCAGCCACGAGCCGGTTGCGCGATCACGATCCCGGCCTTGATGATCCCGCCGTCTTTAACCTTAACCTCAACGCCATTTTTAGTCGCATGGCTATCGGTCTCGTGCCAGAGCACGCGTGCTCCGATGCGAAGCCTTGCTAATTCGGTTGTCCACGGATCGTGGGTTGCAATGAGGGCGTCACCCTTCCGATGTGCGGTGCGCAAGACGGTATCCGTATGCGCCAGAGAAGACCTGCCGGTCTTATGAATAATGGCGTTGTCTTTCAACGAAACGCTGGTGCCATTTTCCAACGTCACGTACTCGCTCGGCGATGCAAGCAAGTCATTGATGACTTGTATAATATCTAACATTATAACCTCCTATGGTTTAAAACCAGGTAGTGGTATCGAGAGTCTTTGCTCTCTGTCCGAGCGGACTCAGTCCGCCAGACACCCCCAAGCTACTACGGCTCTACACGGTCGTCAAACTTCAGCGGGTGACTCGTCCCAGTCGGTCAATACCAGCGAGCCGAGCTCAACCCAGTCGCAGCCCGAACGGAGAAGCATAAAAGAGGTAGAATGAGCCGGTTCTTCCGCCTTTCCATATCAGAGCATGCTTCGATCCTGGAACTCGTTGTTGAGGTTCCCAATAGCTTATCGGTCACCGATCAATACCTAAATCAAGTCGCGACGACAGTAGCTGCCCAGCGGTGGCGGCAACTGCACCAAAATCCACCTTGGTTTCCAAGTAAATTTCAGATCGAGGCAATTTCCGATTTCAACCCTAGTGGTATCCAGGGGGTGAGCACAGAGGTTGCGTCTCACAAAACACAAAGAGTAACCGTGGCCCCTAGATATAATAACCTCTTTCCCTTGTGTGCTCCAGAGGACGTGCATTTGGGACAATCTGCATGGGCTAATCACTAATCCCAATGCTCGATCCATCACTATTGCCTATCCTCCGGGAAATTCATCTTAGCTAAGGATCCGAGCAGTTTACGCGCAGCCAAATCGTAAGCTTTGGCTGCTTCCTCAGCGGTATCGAAATAACCGAGCTTGTGCTTTTTGCCCTCAAATCCTATCTGCGCGCGAAACTTATCGCCGACTTGGTAGACTCCACGAAAACCTGTAGAGTTATCGGTACGGAGAAGCCGGCTGCGCTTAGCAGGCTTAGCTAGGCGACTATCTCGTGCTAGTTCGCGCGCCGCTCTTCGCTCAAGGCGAAGTTTCTCTTGTTCCTTTCTCTCCGCTCGCCTTCGTTCCTTTTCGAGACGCAATTCCTGGACGCGTTGAAGATATTGAGGACCTACACCTGATGGAACGAGAAGCGGGTCGTCGGTTGCATTTTCCGATGGATGTTCCTTTTTCCACAGTTCCCAGACGACGTGACGATCCGGGTCTTCTGCATAGAACCTGTCCGTCCAGTCGGACTGTTCATCTTTCGTTTTCTGTACCGGTATGCCCCAAAACTTAGCTACCATTCTTTGCCGAGGGCTCGGTGGATAACCCTCGGTTTCGTAGATTCGCCCTGCGCGCTCGACCCTCCACTCTTCTTTAGTGAGCCTATCGATCAGTTGTGAAGCGTCATATTTCGTCAAGCGAGCCATCGCGACGCCTCCAAGACGTTCAATGTATAGCTTTTGTCTCCAAGAGGCTGGTTCCGTCTTTTGCTGTTCCTTCTGCTCCTCAGTAAGACCTGGGTCGTAATGAGTTGTAATAGTGAACGACAACCAAGGATTCTCCGGTTCGGGCGGCGGCAATCGAGTGTTCCTGCCCTGCCATAGCTTTACTAAAATGAATACAAAGACCCCGACTACGATAATCGCTACTAACATGGCTCAAGTGGTGCCAATAGGAGTCACGTCTTTAACAAACAAGATTCGCTTAAGGTGTTTAATCTTTTTGGCCAAAGCCACATCAGCATCGAGTGGTGGGCGAAACGTCCAGTGGCGATGGTCACTACGGGATATTGCATCCAAAATCCTAGATTCGTTCAGCCGCCCATTCCGCAGCCCGGCCGACATAATGTTTCGCTTCAATCGCTTCTGCATGGTCGGAGATGCGAAGAAGCCAGATCCGAGCCGGAGTCGTCGTGCTCATGATTTTGGTAAGTGGCGCAATTATTCGTTATCCCAGCTCTCTGGAGCGCGTCGGTAGCGTTTGTGAAAAATTCCTAGTTCGGATTATTCAAATTTCACTGATCTCTAACCGGCCGCCCGATTCGGCAATCTCGGTGGCTCCCAACATCTGATTGATCTCCTCCGAAATCGACCTCTCAAGACCATTCCCAGTCCGATCAAAGCCTAGTACACGCGCGACAAGAGCGGTTAACTCCCCTCTCTCCGCCGACAATGACTCTCCTAGAGCCGCACGAATTGCTAACCGATATTCCTCGGGAGCAATCTTCTCGTGTTTGCGAAGCGATGGCGCGGCATGGCGCCGACTTCGCGGTCGTTCTAACTCTCGTCCACTGGCAAACCAAAAACCGCCTTTACAACAAATTTCTCCATGGCGGGCGGCTTGTCTCAACGCTACCTCTGTAACGTTCAAGATACGCGTGGTAATACGTTCAAGCCCGAACGCCTCACGCAGGCGCCTGGCTACTTCGTCCAGATGGATCGGAGCTTCATGTTGGACGATCCTGGAAACCAGATCAATTAGTTGACCGTCCGGCAGGGCGGTAAACATAATACCGCCGTAAGAAGGGATATGATACTCTTCGTAAAGGATCGCTAACCTTTCGATACCTTCATCCTTCGAAGGAATCTGTTCCACCAATTGATTCGCTTCGCGTTGAGGTACGAAAGCGCGCAGGCTGTTACCATTCACCTGCAGTGTCTGCGTTTGTTCCGGTGTAATCCTCAGCGAAACAGTTACGGAGCCCTCGGTGTTTTCAGAGCGCGATTTTATCGCTTTGTCGATTGCAGCTACCAGCCGTTCTATTTCCTTGGTTGGACGTCGGAACCAGTCCGTGCTCCAGATCCGGTAGAGTTGCCATCCCAGTCCTTCCAAGACCTGCTGCCGTAAACGATCACGATCACGCGCTGAACGGGAGCTGTGATACGCAGCGCCGTCGCATTCGATTCCCAGCACAAATTTACCAGGCTTATCCGGATGCAGAATGCCCAGATCAATCCTGAATGCCGAGACACCGACTTGTGATTTGACCTTGAAACCACGATCCTGCAACGCCATCGCGACGGCTTCTTCGAAAGGGCTGTCGAACTCGCCTCCGGTATCTTCGCCGCCAGCGATCTTGCCCGTCTCCGCGAAATCCAGAAACGCGCGCAGCATCTGCGTTCCCTTTGCGGTTGATCCAACCGAAATATCACCCGAAGTGATCGATGAAAACACGACGCACCGTTCTCGAGCACGAGAGATCAGGACGTTCATACGACGTTCACCACCATCCTTAGATAGCGGTCCGAAGTTCGCAGACATCTGGCCGTTCGCGTCTTTGCCATAGCCGATCGAGATGAATATGACATCTCTTTCATCCCCCTGAACTGCTTCCAAATTCTTAACAAACAAACGCTCGTTTTTTGGAGCGAACGTTTCCGCCTCGTGCCCGATACCTTTTCTGCGTAACGCTTCGTAAATGGCTTCTCGTTGCGCCACCGAGAAAGAGGCGATACCAAGCGAACGGTTTGGACTTTTCTTCAGATGTTCTGCAACCGCTTCAGCAATAATGTCCGCTTCAACTAGATTGCAACCTGTCCCACCACGCTCGTAATGTCCACTTGGCGTTCTCACAAGCCGAAGTCCGAGATCCTCCCGATCCGCACCTGGACTCGGTGGCAGCAATAGCCTTCCTCCGTAACATCTTTGATTAGACAGCGCGATCAAAGACGGATGCTTGCTCCGATAGTGCCAATTCAACATCCGTTCGGGTGCCCCGCGAGCGCTGAATAGTTTTAGGATACTTTCGAAATCTTCAGGTCGTACTCTGACTTGATCGTCATCATCTTCTGAGTCCTCTTCATCATTTTCTGAAACCATTCGGAAAAAGTTAGTCGGGGGAAGTTGTTTGCTGTCTCCTACTACCACTAACTGCCGGCCGCGCGCGATGACCCCAAATGCGTCCTCTGGTCGAACCTGACTGGCTTCATCCATCACTACCAAATCAAACCGAAGCCGACCCGCCGGTAAGAACTCTGCGACGGACATTGGGCTCATTAAAAAAACCGGCTTCAGTCCTTGCACCGCCAATCCCGCTTTCTCCATGAGTTTGCGGATTGGCAAATGCCGACGTTTTTTGCCGATCTCATGCCGAACAATTTCCATTTCCCCTGTGGTACCATCTGGCTTTCGACTCAGATAACCCGTAAGCACTGCAGCCTGCGTGAGCTGGATTCGTTTCCGGTCCAAACTGCAGAAAAGATCAACCAATCGAGTTCGTTCGGCGCCATCGATCGCGTTCAACTCATGATTATCGGCGCACGCTGCCCCCCACAGAGCTTCAGCCAGAAGGATCTCAACCATCTCAGACGCCTCAGCTGGCGAAATCCCGCCGGTGCGCAATTGTTCCGCAATTATCCTCAAACCAAGCTGGTCAAGCTTCCCGATCGACTCTCGGGCCTGAACCCATTCATCAAAACTCGGTAGCTCGGTTATCCAGTGTTCTATTGTATTGGAAACCAAAACAAGGTCCGCTTGCTCTAGGTCAGGAACTGCAAAAAGAATCTGAACGTCCGGTCGGGCGCATTCCGTCACTTTGGCGAACGCGCGCAAAAACGTATCAACCGCGTTTTGTAGGTTACGAGCGATGGCGCCACAAACTTGATCATCAACGTCCGCACCTCGCTCGACTAAGGCTGGATCGAGCTGTCCAGCGTTATTCGACCAGCCGATGAGCTGATCAACCGTTCCCCAGTCGGTCTCCATGTGAGCCCAGTAGGCACCAAGGGCATTTTGTCCTAGCTCACTGTCTTCGGATACTTTTTTACGAGCAAGTTGCGCTGAGTAGAGCTTGTCGAGAACCACCAATTGTTGTTCCCGTTCCCGTGGAGGTTTTTCTTTGTACAAACCTTTCAGTTCCGTCACGGCTCGCCGATATTTGCCGGAGAAGAAGCGAACCCACGAACCACCTAATTTCGCTATCGCGTCTCGGGTCGGAGCAGTTTCTGTCGACCACGCAGTCTCGGCCAGGGCGGGCCCTAGCTCCGTTTTGGTCGAACACCACAGCTTTCCATTCTTGCAGAGCTCCTCAATCCCGGGCCGGCCAGTTTTCCAAATGTCGTTCTTAAGATTTTCCCGGCCCTTAACCGGAACCGAGGCAAGCAAGTATAAGGATTCAAGCGTAAGCCGGATGGCGGCAATCGTTTGGCCAGGTTGTGCTTTCAGGACAACAGCCGCTTGGGCGCAAAGCGCAAATATCTCTTTTAAATGTTTCCGACTTTCTTCGAGATCAACCTTGAGCCGTTCAGCAACGAGCGGGTTCAATCGACCTCCCCCGGTCCCAAACCAGGGATGTTGAACCGGCACCGCCCTAAGTCTCTCCACTCCAGTTGCAGCCCTTTGAACAGCTTCATCAATTTCATCTAGTTTTGCGGCATCCCAATCTGCGGCATCGTCAATGCGCTCTGAGAGAACCCGCACATTGTCAGCTCGTAACTTCAATATTGTCCCCATCACCTGATAAGGTGTGCGCCCGGTTGAGCGGATCTCCCGATGAATTGCGGCTGACCAATCGTTTAACCGGTCTCGCGCCGTACGGAGATCCCCGGCGTTTTTGCTAGCCTGAAGAGCCGCTCCACCCGCTCGCATCGCGCGTTCCAACGACCCAATCACAGCGGCTTTCGTGGACTTCTTGCTATGAATCTCCAGGCAGAGCGGTGCGAGACCAACATTCTTTAGCCGACCAGAGACGACTTCCAGGGCAGCCGCTTTCTCTGCAACGAATAGAACCGTTTTCCCTTCGTTGACCGCACCGGCAATGATATTCGTGATGGTTTGCGATTTGCCGGTGCCAGGCGGTCCTTGGATTACGAGATTGCGGCCCCGACGTGCTTCTTCGATACAAACCGCCTGGGAACTGTCCGCATCCACGACGTGAGCTGCTGACGCGATATCGATTTGTCGATCAATCGGTTCTTCATCAGAAACCAATGGACCTAAATTATCATCGTCAGGGACTGCCTCACCGATCAGTTGACCTACCAAACCATGCATTAGAAGATCATTCGGCTTCGGCCAAGTGGACGAATCCAGGTCGCGCCACATCAAGAATTTTGAGAAGGTGAAAAATCCGAGTCCGATGCCATGATCATCGATTGTCCATCGCTTCTGTCCCGCAATCGCAGCAGTGACGGCCGATAGATATTCGCTCGGTAACCATTCATCGCTCTCGGGCAGGTCAGGTAACGTGATTCCGAACTCTCCACGTAGCTTCTCGGCCAACGAGACATTCATTAACATGTCATCCTCACGGCCATGCAGAACGAATAGATCCCGCCCTTGCTTACGTTCGAGAGCGACGGGCACTAGTAACAACGGAGCAGACGACGGTATCTCAGATCGTTCCTCCTCAAACCAATTCAAGAAACCCATCGCAAGGAAGAGAATACTAACGCCTTGTTCTTCCTCGAATGTCCGCGCCTCGAGATAAAGTTTAAGTAGCTTACGTTCCAGCTTCTCGGCATCGAGCTTCGTCTGCAGCGCGTTAGAGCGACTCACAGGAGCGGTGTGGACTTCGTCGTCAGTCGCGGTCGTCTCCTCCCCAGGGCGTTCAGAACCAGGCGCAAAAGGAAATTTCTTGTTGTCCCGTCTAAGCCCGACAAACAGAGTGTTCGGGTCAGCAGCTAAAATCTCGAGACAGTGTGGCCGGCTACCTGTTCGTGGCGTATGTAACAAGCGATTTCGTCGAGTCAGATCAATCAGCTCGCGACGCGCGTCTAACAAAGACTTCGCGACGCGAGATTGACCGTTGGACCCTTCAAGGGGTTCTTGGACAGTGACACTCATCTTATTCTAACTACTTCTCTGTTTGGAAAAACCCCGCTCAAGCGCCATGTCTCTACCTGTATAAGGCTCGAGTTCTCTGCTCGAGACTTCGGCTCCACAGCGAGACCGTGCCCGTCGGTAAACTTCGGTTCGACGCGTCCCGAAATTGTTTGGTGAAAGTGAAAATCGCTTAAAGCGATTCTAGGCATCTGACTGCGATCGGGTTGCTTCCAATTCCATGAATGGTTTGGTCCTGGTCCTGCCAACGGTGGCTGAAAGCCATTGCGCGTACAAGACTGTGCGATCGGAGGAAAACATCAAAGCGTGGGATCATCAGCAGAAACAAGCACCGAGATAAAGAAGAAACTTCTCGAACTTCTAAATTCTTCATATTGCGACGTCTAGAAGAGTCGGGCATTGCGATTTGCAACGAACCGTGACTTTCGAAGGCGAGGCGCCTTCGATTTCTAACACAGCGCGGTGATGAGGTTTTCCTATGATGGTAAGACAGGCTCAGGGAGGCACGGCGCGATCAATGGCCGGAAGCTGCTCTCCTGGCAATACGTCAATTGGCGTATTGCGCTATACAAAGATCGAGCCACAAATCCGTGGCGGTCATATGATTGGCCTCAACAAACGACTGCTACCTCACGCTGCACGAGCTCGAGATACCGGCAAAACGCATTAGCCAGCTCGATCTGCCGTGGAGTTCGGCACTCAACCTGAAAGAGAGCCGGACTGGCAACGACAACTGCGACACATCTTGCGCGAGAGGTCGCAACATTTAGACGGTTTAGGCTGTACAGAAACTCCATCCCCCTCGGCGCATCTTCAGGGCTCGAAGTCGTCATTGAATAGAAGACGATCGGAGCTTCTTGACCTTGGAATTTGTCCACGGTCCCTACCCTCGCCCCATCAGGGAGCTGTTTTCGTAGAGCTGCCACTTGAGCATTGTAAGGAGTAACCACGAGGATGTCGGTCAGGGTTAATTTTTGCGTTTCTCCCTTTTTATTTGTCCACGTCGTGTTCTTGGCCAGCAGATCGGAGATCAGTTCGAAGATCTCGGTAACCTCCTCTTTGGATTCACTCTGGTTTCCGGTATGAGCGACCTGAACCAGTCGAAGTCCGGTCCCGTTCAGCGGACCGTCGCTATCAATCCGTTGTCGCTGGTTTTCCGGACGTGGTTTTAGCCGACCCTCATAAAAGACTTCGGATGTAAATTCGCAAATATCCGGATGCAGGCGATGAGTCTCAGCTAAGAACAAGCCTTGCTCCGGCCCGATGGTCGCATGACCACGAAGTAGATGATCGAAAGCAGAACCATCCGCGCCTGGCGGATGGATTCCTTGCTGAGGTTGATCCAGTTGTTGCGGGTCGCCAAATAGCACTAAGCTCCTGGCGGCCTGAGAAGCTGCCAAAACATCGGCTAACGACATTTGACTTGCTTCGTCGATGAACAAGACATCGACTGAATCCGCCATTTCGGCGCGTGCCCAAAGCCAGGTTGTCCCAGCCACGACGTTGGTCGCACCGGTATCCAGCGCATCCCGGACAGCTTGATTGTTGTCTACGAGTTTAACCAAAGGATCAACGCATCCGTCGGTCGCATCTGGTTTTTGTACCGCTTGAAGCAGAGCATTGTTCTGTCGGGCAACCTTGCACACTTCACTAAGAAGATTGCTGATAACCTTATGGCTGACGGCGGCAACACCGACCCGATATCCTTGGCTGATCAGTTCGACGATCATTCGCGCACCAGTAAATGTTTTACCGGAACCCGGCGGCCCCTGGACCGGTAACACGGAGGGTTCGTTCGCAAGAAAACTCATCATCTCCTTTGCGGCTGGAATCAGCTGGCCTTGATCATCCATTACGGATTCTAGGCTTCCTGTTAGGAATGATGGAGGACGCCGCAGTAGCAGATTGCGCGCGGCTCGATACCTGCCGTCCGTATCGATTCGATTCTCAGCAACCCAAGAACCGAGCCTTAGCAGGCTATCGCGTTGAGCATCCGAACCGATAATACCGAACGGGACTAGAACTTCGGGATGCGGCACCACTGACTTGGCGCCTCTTTTAAGATCAATGGTTAGATTGACTTCGTCGATCTGGACAATCTCTCCGGGATCCTTCTCCGTTCGCGGATCGCGGATGTCGTGCGCTCGATCCAGTGCGTGATCCTGAGCCGGAAACTTGTACCGGTGGATCAACGATCGTTTCTCTTGTCCGACCACACCAACATAGGTTAGCCCTCCAAGTGCGCTCTTGTCTTCAAGCAGCTCGTCATCCGATAGATCCAGTAGCCGGAAATATTCCCACCAACTCGACTTCTCTTCTCGCCGATGCCATTCCATCATCTGAGCTAGGAGCCACCGAGCGTACTCCTCGTCGGTTAGTTTGGTCGGATCCGGCGATAGTCCTTCAACCAATTTGGCGGCAATTGATCGAGCCTGATTAAGTTCTTCCGCGAGATTCTCGCTAGGCTCACCGGTTGTTTGTGCGGGTCTCGGCAAAGCAGCACCGGTTTTTACCTCCAGCTCATGCCGTCGCTTCTCTAGCCAATCGCGCAATCGCAGAGTCGAAAGACAATCGTCGCGATTATAAGCCTCGATCTTATCAACTATCTCCTTTGCGTTTTCTTTATCTCCGCCCAGCGCTAAAACGCTCTGGAAGGTCTGTAAGGCGACAACCGAATCACGAGCACTGACAGCGCGTTTGAATCCATAAAACTCTTCCAGTTTTTTTATCGAATAACTCTCGACCGATGCACGGAGTGACTGACGAACAACCCGATATAAATCGACGAAGATTTTACCGCGTAACAGCTGGTCAACCTCGTCAATGCAGGTGCCATGCCTGGCCGCTAAGCGTTTGATCGCAGCGGGTTCGTAAGGCGCATAATGGTAGACGTGTAGACTGGGATAATGTTTCCAACGATCGATTACAATCGCGATGAACCGTTCAAATGCCTGTTTCTCTGCGACGGGGTCAAATGACCACAGAGGATAATATTCAGGCTCGATATCATCCCTGTCTGACAGGAAGACCATACCGATCAGGTATTCGATGCCGGTGTCGAAAGCGTAATCAGCAGACTCAAAATCGAGAAAAATGTCGCCGGGAGATGGCTCCGGTAATGCGGAAAGACCACAACCCTCTTCGGGCGGCTGCAGCTTGTAAATGAGACCATTCTCAGTCCGACCCTTGACCTGTAACCGGGCCTGGTCGCAGATACGTTTCAGTGCGGTATCGCCGATCCGTTCTGGTTTTGGAACCAGAGGCAGTGTGACGTTTCCCAGTGCTGTCATGGTGCGGATATCCCGTGTCACTAACTCTTTGCGTTGTATTCGGGTTATACTCGCGACCAATGATAAATGGTCATCGTTGTGCCATCGATCGTTACAGACGGAAAACCATTCACAAACGTCACACAGCGCGACCGGTTCCGGATAAGAGTCTCGCGGACCCGCTGATGCCTGTTCAAAGTCGCGCTTCACTTTGCGGAAATAAGCGATGTAGCGCGATACCTGGAACGTTTCCCGATCGGTGCTGCCGCCAAGTACAACATGCATCGATTCGGGTTGAAGACCTTGTATCTTCCCGAGCAGCTCCGAATAAAAACAGAGCTGCAGGATCGCTCGTACTTTGGCCGACTTCGCCAGCTTCGTTTCCACGACCTCGTATGAGAATGAAGCAAGCGAGGTCGGTTTATCCACGCGGACGAGAAAATCCGCCCGACCACCCCAATTCCCATCCTGGAACGTCGCTTGATAAATCACATCGGCGCCGTCACGAATTGCTTCTCTCGTTCTGCCAACTGATTCCGGCCACTCGACAGCCGTCGGAATCGAGACGAATCGACAGCCCGGCTTACTCGCTAATCGCTTGAAGTAAGCCGCCTCGTGCCGGTCCCCTAATTCGCGAAGTAACTCAACACCGAGATCGTGAAAATAGGGTTTCTGTATCTTTCCCTCGACTGCCTCCAATTTCAGCGTTAGCAAATGCCGACAGGCAACAAAGTTTGCTATGTCAGTCGCAGTGAAGAACATAGGATCAAAAACTAACGCTGGTATGCGCGATGGTGTTCAAGCGCCGGTAAGTCGTACGTTTCACACTGCAATTTGCAAACTGCCAAGTGTCATCAATGGTTTGGGGAGACGGCCGTTCTTTGCGCGGTTGTACCGTTTCCAACCGATGCAGTAAATCTCGGAATCGAGGCTGATCCAGAGGTCTCGGACTCTTGGTGTCCGGTCTCTTCTCAAGCAACGCCTCCAGGATAGCCGCTCGCAGTAACCCAGGCCATAGCTGGCGAAAAACTTGGGCATGCCCATACCAATCGATTTTTTCCAGCCGGCCGTTGATCGTAACCGCTACACCAACCGTTTTTTCGTCCAGCGGTGATCGCTCATTGATCCCGTGAAACCATTCCTCGACATTCTTCTGCAGAGCAGCGTCCTCCAAGCTCAGCTTATAACTCGAGGGTGACGCCGCGGATTTCTGATAGCCGGGAACCGCAGACGCCATTCCCAATTGGGCTTTGCTGACCGCAGCCCACACCTCAGCTTGATCAGCTCGTTGCTCTACGCTTTTCCGTAGCGGCTTCGTCGATACAAATTCCTGGCCACCGGTAAACTTGGTATGATCTTCTGCTTGTCGCTTTGACCAGCGCGCTCTCTCAACGCAATAAGACTGGAGACCATCATATTTCTCACCCGGATCCAACATCAGGTCTGTCGCCACCGCCCGATCCTGGAGCCCGCCCTTAAGTAGTTCACCCAGCTGAATAAATAATGGTCTGTCCGTCGACTTATTCAGGACGGCTAGTCTGCCAACTCTGCCGGTCTCAAAAATCTCAACGATTTGCTGGCTGCAACCCTCAGCCAACGTCAGGTAATCGGGTGGAACCGATGGGCCGATCAGAAATTGAATCTCAAGGTTCTCATGCCGCACCGGGCTACTGAAGTGAAAGGAAGAAGTACTCATTCTTATAAAGCTTCATCTTCCCACATGGGATAGGACATCCACTGTCCTAGGACCCAAAGAAACCCAGAAATCTCACACAAAGCCACGAAGCCACAAAGAACGGAATAGCCGCAAAAAGGCACAAAACGCGCAAAAAATACGGCTAAGAGCAAGCGCAGAAGATATATGACCGCAAAATCAGGACGAAATTCGGGTTAGCGTTTACCCCATTGTGAACTTTGTGATCTTCTGTGTCGATGCGCTGGCAGCTTAGTCAGGGCCATCCAAGATCTGCGTACATCTGCGTTCATCTGCGGTTTGTTTTTGTGCTTTTTGCGCCTTTTCGCGGCTATTCCCTCTCTTTGTGCCTTTGTGTCTTTGTGTGAGATCCGGTAGACTGTCTTTTTCGTGGCTATTCCTGAGTCAAGTAAGCACCGCTGAAAAGCCTGCCTTGCGAAAGTGTGTATCAGTAGTCAATGCCTCTTTAATCTTGCGTTCTTTCATAAGGCAGAAACTGATACAATCGACAAAAGAATAGCCTTGGTCTGCCTGTCTACGAATCATTGCTTTAGCGGCGCCCAGCAAGGTGTCCTCAGGATTGATCAAGAGTAACGCGCGGCTACGTTCGACATAGTCCAGAAACCCTGGGACAATGCGATGACGCTTCCTTGCAATCAGTAAGGTACAGGTTTCGCCGATGACCCATTCGGTTGTGACGGGACGCGTCCGGCCGGCGTGCCCGTGTGTCCATTCTACGGCGTCCTGATGCGTAGGGTCGTGCTCATCGATTAGGGCGAAAAAGCCGCTGGTATCGAAGAACACCTCATTCGCCATAAACCAATCGGTCGATCTCGCCGTTAGTGAGCGGACCGATCGGCTCCGAGAGCTGGTCCAAGCGGAAAATAGGATCATCCTCGGCAATCGGTAACTCCTCATTCAAAGGCACAATCCGCGCCAACGGCTTATTGCGATACGTCAGGGTAAGCGAACGGCCGGCCTTTACCGCTCTCAGCACGCGTTCAAACTCAAAGCGCATCTGGTGCGTTGAGATGCTCTCATAATTATCCGGCCTTTTCGAGCTCCTCTTCATTATGTTTATCATTATGTTCGGACAGCCGAAGTCAAGCCAGAAAGCAACCAAGAAAACCTCAAATTAACCTCCAAGCCGACTACTGCCTCGAGAAATGGTTGATCTTGACAATGGCCGGCGCTCTCCGGCCAATCACCAATCACCAATCACCTTTCACCTTCACCCCCTTTGTGAACTTTGTGATCTTCTGTGCGACGCGGATAGGAATCGGATTTTACACAGAAGATCACAAAGCTCACGAAGGAAACCTAGAGTCACCCTTTGGATGCGCTCGCAGCTTGCTCAGGGCCATCCAAGATTTGCGTACATCCGTGTTTATATGCGATTTGTTTTTGTGCTTTTTGCGCCTTTTCGCGGCTATTCCGTCCCTTTGTGAACTTTGTGATCTTCTGTGCGAATTGTTTTATCTACCTCCTTGCTGGAGCTAATCTTGTAAGTTAATGAATGAGGCGTCACGATGAGCGTGGAACAAATCCTTGAAGAGCTGCCGAAATTGGCGCTAGCTGAACGTCGACGAATTTTTGAACTCCTCGCGCAGCTTGAATCCCAGGACGCCCACGTCCTGACACCCGAGGAGAGCGCTGCCATCGACGAAGCCATCCGCTCTCTCGAGGCTGGAAAAGGCGTCCCCGCCTCCGAAGTACGGCGGCGCTTTACGGCTAAATGGTCCCGGTGATCCGAATACAACCCGAACCGCAGATGAACGCAGATTGACGCGGATAGGAATCGGACTTTACACAGAAGATCACAAAGCTCACGAAGGAAACCCAGACTCACTCTCCTTTTACTAGCTGCGGCTCAGTATCAGAATTATCTGCGTAAATCCGCGTTCATCTGCGGTTTGTTTTTGTGCTTTTTGCGCCTTTTCGCGGCTATTCCGTCCCTTTGTGAACTTTGCGATCTTCTGTGCGAATTGTTTTATCTACCTCCTACTTCTTGTTCTTTTTGGGAGCTCTCTGTGTCGACACACCTTCTTGCTCCAACATTTCTAGGAAAAATCTCTCCAAAACAAATCTAAAAAGTTCTTCCGAACCCGCTTTTTTCCCGGTATGCATAGCTCGAGACAATTCCTCTCTCCTTGCAATATTTCTTTGGTTGCGAAGGGCGTTGGTCCACGCGGTGCGAATCTCATTATATAGAGCGGAACTTCTGTCTGTTGCATGTTCGCTAGTCAATCGTTCATATAGCCACGTTTTGATTAGGCTTTGCCGAGTAATTCCGCGGATAGCGGCCTGACTATCGAGCCGTTCTAACATTGGGCCTGGGACATCGATATTGATTCGTTGGTATGCTAAGCCGGGCCGTTTGATATCCTCAGGCTTGATATCCGCTAAATCGAAAATGTCTTCCCCCTGATCAAAGCGGCGGTCAAATTCCTCTGCTGTTTTTGCTTTAGCCATATTGCTGTTTCTCCTTCGTTCGCGCACGGCGAACGGAGACTAGCCGGATCTTCTCAACTCGGAGTGTGAAAATTGCCGTCCAAAGTTCGGTGCTACCCCCGAACTGCTTTCCGATTCTTGCACGTCGCTTCTCATCTGGATATTGGAGTTCGATTTCGATTGCGTTAGGATCATTCCAAAGCGCTTTTGCTTCCTCAAAGTGGATCCCATGCTTGACCTTGTTTGATTCACTCTTTTGCGGATCGAAACTCGAAATCCACCGGTATCGCCGGATTCCCTCTTCCAGTTCGCGGAATCTAGTCGGCCTTCAGCCAATCACCGCGATCCCAGTCTCAATAGCATCGGCAAACTGAACGCCGATATTCTGATCTCGCTTGGAATAAAATACGATTGCCTCGAGATACTCTTTACGAGCATCCTGATCGAAGCGGATCCTCATTACTCGATCATTCGACGCCCTTCAGCCAGGACTTCAAAAGCGTCGAGCGTCGTTCGTTCTCCCGTTTTAATCCCCCGTAGGCGTTCCTTGGCCTCTAAAAGCCATTGATGTTCGAGGTCAGCGATGTCAGCCTCCAGCCATTCCCGCAGCTCTTGTCTCTCTTCAGCTGTGAGCTGCTCGATTGCTTTCCGGATTTCAACCAATTTGCTCATCGCCGAATTAATCTTGAGACAGACTCCCATAGAATACCGCCTACCTCAAGCCTCTCATGACCCATACCAAATCTGCGTACATCCGTAGCTTGCCCACCATAGCCTCGCGCGACGGCTGGTTCATCGCGGTTTGTTTTTGCGGTCTTTGTGATCTCTTGCGGCTATTTCCCCTAGGCCTCCGCTTCGCTCCAACCTAGGCTATAATATTTTCAGTGCTTCGCACCTCCGCTAGGCTGCGCATTTCTTTTTGTGATTGCGCGCGTATTCGTGCTCATTCGCGATTCCTTTTTGTGCTTTTTGCGCCTTTTCGCGGCTATTCCTTCTCTTTGTGGCTTTGTGTCTTTGTGTGAGATCCGGTAAAGTGTCCTTTCGTGGCTAGAACTCGTTCGTCGCGTGTACCGGTTACTCGGATGCCCATGGCTCGGATGGAACAGATCTACCGGGCCATCAAAACCCAACGCCGGCCGAATTGTTCTTCTCTCGCCGAAAAGCTAGAGGTATCGGCTAAGACTATTCAGCGGGATATCGATTATATGCGATATCAGCTCAATCTGCCGATTGAGTACGATCAAGAACGGCACGGATTTTATTTCACTGAGGCGGTTACCCATTTCCCATCGGTCCATATCACCGAATCCGAGTTAATCGCTCTGCTCGTCGCCAGGAAAGCAGTTGAACAGTACGCAAACACAGCATTTCAGAAACCTTTAGCTGACGCCTTTCAAAAGCTAACCGCCGGTCTTGACGGTCAGGTCAGTTTTAGTTGGCACGAACTCGAACAGACCTTCGATATCAGGCCAATCGGCATCTCGAAACAGAATCTAGCTGTCTTCGAGACAGTAACAGCAGCTCTTCGCGAACAATGCGAATTAGAGCTGCAATATCGGAAGTTGGAAGCAAAAGGACCAGAACTTCGACGGGTTCAACCCTACTCGCTGATTTGCGTTGAACACCAATGGTATCTCCGGGCGTTGGATCTTGTCCGGCGCGATCTGCGGACTTTCCATTTGGGCCGAATCAGCCGAGCTAAAAAATTACCTCATCACTTCAAGCGGCCGATCGGGTTCGACGTGAATGAAACGTTACTAGACTCCATCGGCGTTTACACCGGCACCGCGCCTGAAGAAATCGTACTCAGATTTAGCGGCTGGGCAGCCACTGTTGCCGCTGAACGCACCTGGCATTCGTCCCAATCGATTCGGAGTCGCGACGACGAAACCGTAGAACTTAAACTAAAGGTCGCAGTGAATCCAGAGTTCGAACGCTGGCTTTGGTCCTGGGGTGATGCAGTGGAGGTTGTGTCGCCGGTTACGCTTAGAGATAAAATCCGGGCGGCTCATCAACGGGCAGCAGTTCGTAACCGGTAAAGAGCCCAAATAAAGAGGAATAGCCGCGAAAAGGCGCAAAAAAACGCAAAAAGGAATCGCGAATGAGCACGCATACGCGCGCAATCACAAAAAGAAATGCGCAGCCTAGCGGAGGTGCGACTTGTCCGACGTAGCTAAAGGGGGCGATGGGGCGAAGTCGGAAGCACTGAAAATATTATAGCCTAGGTTGGAGCGAAGCGGAGGCCTAGGAAAAATAGCCGCGAAAAGGCGCAAAAAACGCAAAAAGGAATCGCGAATGAGCACGCATACGCGCGCAATCACAAAAAGAAATGCGCAGCCTAGCGGAGGTGCGACTTGTCCGACGTAGCTAAAGGGAGCGATGGGGCGAAGTCGGAAGCACTGAAAATATTATAGCCTAGGTTGGAGCGAAGCGGAGGCCTAGGAAAAATAGCCGCGAAAAGGCGCAAGGAACGCAAAAAAAGAAGGACCGCACTTTAACTGCGCCCACACGCAAAGTTACTGCGCTCAGGCAAGCCTGGAATTCTTTCTCAAATCGCTCCGAAAGATTCGGGCCGTCTTCTTTCTCGTAGTAATCAAGAGCGTCACTCAGATCACGTTGAACGACTGGGTGAAACTCGAGCCTCATGAATTGCGACGGGGCACGCCGTCCCAAAACGACTGCTCGGTCAGTGCCACGACCGCACCACTCTCGAGCTCCGCATCTCGACGAATCGCCTCAGCCAAAATGTCTTCTGACTCCGGAACGACTGGTGGTGCGGGTAGACTGCCCAAGGCCTTTTCAGCAAGATGAAGCCGGTCTTTTTCGGGTAGCTGAAGGATGGCCGCCTCAATCTCTTGCAGCGTACTCATAACTATAAGACTAGCGACCTCTAAAGGTGGTGACAAGGGCAACTAATGCCCCCGTTAGTGGCACCACTTCGGCGGTCGAACAGCGACTAGAGGCGCGATGCGCTGGAGAGACTTTAGCCTAGGCTGAGTCCGCGAGGCCTAGGTATTAGAACGCAAAAGCCACAAGCGCTGAAGGCGCGCAAGAGCGGTGGCATCAATTAGAGTGGTTGCCCATTTTTATCGGTTTCAATATGCACAGTGTCCAGGCGAGCCCGTTCTGACGCGCCTTCAGCGCTGGTGCCTTTTTTAATCGGCTACCTAGGCCTCGCGGACTCAGCCTAGGCTAAAGTCTTTTCAGCGCTTCGCGCCTCCAGTCGCTGACACGCCCACTTTGCTTCCTTTGCGAACTTCTGTTTAAAAGTTCTGTGTTTGCATCCTTGCGGTAAGAGAAGGAATTGGATTCAACGCAGGGCGGAAAGCGGCGTGGGCGCGAGCCGCAGAAACTCGGGTTTACGCATGAGCGCGGGAAGCAACCGTGCTGCGTCCCGCCACCCGCTTTCCCGCCGCAGCCGTTCAGAAAACGCCTGTTGTGCCTCGTGGCTATCGAAGCGGCCGAACCAGACGAACGCCGGGTCTCCTTCGCGCACCGGCAACGCGGGAAATTGTTCGGGCGTCTCAAGGGTCGCGTCTGTACAACACACAGAATGAATTGCCTCCTTAACCTCGCTCTAAATTTTCTGCTCGTCCTGAGTTACTAGATCTGTTTGGTTGAGGATCCCGAAGTAACCCAACGAAAGCCGGATGAGCCAGGTAATCGCCTTTATCAATTTCAAAGGAGGCGTCGGTAAGACGGCGAATGCCGTCCATGTCGGTACCTGTCTGGCTGCCGATCATAACAAACGGGTCTTGATCGTCGATCTGGATCCACAGTGCAACGCGACGTTCTGGCTGCTCCCGCCCAAAGAATGGCGAAGCCGCATTGATGATATGACCCGAACAGTCTGCCAGGTGTTTCACGATCAGATTAACGGGACAAAGAAGTTTTCGTTCAGCAACTCGGTTATTCGGGGAGTACCAATTTCTGAGACTGGTGTCGGCCTGAATCCTAAACTCGATCTGTTACCGGCCTCAGTCGAGCTTATCGAAGTTGAAGACATTCTACACGAACAGAGTAAGAAGCCGTTCTTCAGCTTTTTACGCACCGCTCTCGCTCCACTACGGCAAGAATACGATTATATCCTGCTCGATTGTCCACCGAACATTTTTACGGTCACGAAAAACGCTCTCTTTTTCGCTGATTCTTACGTCGTTCCTTATATTCCGGATTATCTCTCCCTCTCTGGATTCAACATTTTTGCTAGGCGATTACGCAAGTTTCAAGAGTCCGTCGCCGGGCACGATCCAAGAATGCGAGAACCGAGGATTCGGGCCATTATCGTTAACCGTTTCAAAAGCATCGGTAACGTATTTTCAGATGCGATCATTGACATGAAGGCGCAACTAGCCGCCTTAAGGAAACAGGAATTGGTTGATCCAGGAGCCCAGATTTTGACGCCTCCAATCAGGGATTGCACCGCCGTTGCTCAATGTTCCAACGAACATCTTCCCGTGACTATCTATAAGCCTAACGCGATCGGCTCCGAGGATTATCGAAAGCTCACCACAAATTTTGTTTATTTCTTTAATCGTTATGAGCCTAAGTGAAATTAACCGGCGTCTCCGGCAGACTGCTGACTCAATCGATTCTAACGTAGAAGCGTTGAATCGGCCTAAGTTCTTGAAGCTTGCTGATACCTTTCTCAAGACGCTGCAAAAGTTCGACTTCGCCATAGCGGAGCACTCGGCCGGGCCAACTCCAGAAGTTCATGAGGTCGAAATCAACCTGAAGGGCTTGTTCGGACCAACGGAAGACATGAAACGGATCGGCCAAATCGTAAAGTCAGTCTTTGGCGCTGCGTTTAATCCAAAGAAGACCGAAGATTTCTCCGCTTACGTTGCACGCGTCGCGGAGCAGGCCGTTGCGTTAGGGAAACAAGAGTCTCTCCGCCAAGCACTACAAGCTGTCTACGATCAGCGCGCTGAATCTGAAAGTCTGAAGACCGAGGAAGACCTGATTATGAAGGTCGTGAGCTTAGCGAGCCTGACTCAACCTGAGCTCGAACGCGAGCAAGCGCGCGTCACCGCGAATCCCGAACTCTTCTTACGTCTCGCTCAAGCCGTTGATATTCCGAAAGGAAAGACCGGCAAACTCACTCCCAATAAAGCTTTGTTCGTAAAATTGATGAAGGTAGCTCACCGCTTAGATCGAAATATTCAGCAGGGAGTATGAACTCTGCGTAAGGCTTCCGATCGCTCGGGCGTAGTTCGGGATCAGTCCATTAAGCCTTTTTATTTTCCTTCCGCTCCCTTACCTAATCCCCATACTCATCATGTCGACGCCACCAAACGTATGGCTCCGACTGCGGCCAGCCTTCTGGCGAATCTTCCCATGTCTCTTGACGGCCGAATGGCGTCAGGTCGAGGAAGGTCCAAAAATTGCCCAGGGGTTCGTCGCCGCGTCCCGTTGTAAAGTAGGTGCGAAAGATTCTGTCGCCGTCCCGTAAGAAGACACTCGTACCAGACGTTTCGCCCTCCGAGGTCGATAAACCGAAATCCATGTTGAAGTCGCTCTCAGAAGAGGAGACCCAAGGTAAGTTCCAGCCCATTCGTTTCTTGTACGCAAGGATGTTCGGCAATGGTGCCCGTGAGATCATCACAAAGGAGGTGTCGCGCGCGTGTAGATGACTTAAGTTGCCAACGTTGTCAGCGTACCAGGAACAACCATCGCAACCGGCCGAAGGCCAACCGCAAACGCTCGGAGCGAACATAAAGTGGTACACGATGAGCTGACGGCGCGCTTCGAATAAATCGAGCAGAGTCGCTTTGCCGTTCGCGCCATCAAATTGATACGCCTTGCTGATCTCGACCATGGGTAAGCCACGCCGCTCTGCCGCCAGCGCATCACCGGCCCGCGTATGCGCTTTTTCTTTTGCAAGTAGACGGTCGCGAGCGATTTGCCACTCGGCGGCTGACACGATTTTCGGAAGCGCTTTTGTAAACTTCGTTTTCATGATGATTCTCTTTTTCAATGATTCGACGAACCAGCATTCGCTTTCTGGACAGATGAACGCAGATTGGCGTCGATCTGTATTTAGTAAAGAGGCGACACTCTTAGCCTCTCCGGACAAGTCGATCAAACCGACGCTTCACATTCAGTTGCGGTAGTATCGATAGCGCCTTAAGAAAAACCGGTGACTATCGACTCGACGTTAGTTCGCATCCGGCTCACTCAAAGGTCGGATGCTGCCGAGCTTGCCCGCTATACTTCGCACTTTGGCCGGACTCGTCGGTTGAAGCACATGGCCGGGAACTCGGTGCGCTACTTGAGGGAAAACCTTCCTCCGGGATGCCGCTCATCAATCTCGTGGCGGAGATTTCCGACGGACATTTGATTGGTTTTGTAGAGATCAGCTTACGCTCACACGCGGATGGATGTGACCCTTCGCAGCCGGTCGGTTTCATCGAGGGTTGGTACGTGGCTCCGGAGTACCGACGACAAGGTATTGGCCGTCGATTATTCGCTGCAGCCGAAGATTGGGCTCGCAGCCTCGGTTGCATAGAAATGGCATCCGACACCCAGATCGATAACCACGTATCCCAAATTGCTCACCAGGTTTTGGGTTACGACGTTGTGTGGATCGGTGCGTACATTTTCGCAAACGACTTTGACTGCTTACCTTTCCGACATCACAGAGCGGTGAAGGTGTGAAAGTAGGGACAGGTCAACTATGGACCTAGAACGTCGTTCGCATTCTGCAACGATGACTATTGACCTGTCCCTAGATCTATTTTCCTCCTGAGCGGGCTATTTTACCCAGCGAATCAGCACCGCTTCAGCCGCACCGAAGAAATCGCCGCTGGAAGAATCCGAATCGAAATGGACCCCGAAGGTCTCGGATAACTCTTTGTTCTGACCGTCCTTGTTCAAAGCAATGATCGCGTCCGCACCAAGATCCTTAGCTCGGCGCGCCGCGAAGCTGAACCGAGTATGCCGGCGAATCGGGGCGGTCTTTGCTTCGAGGTAGCCTAGCACTACGTATGGCCGCGGTGGGAAGTTGTAGAAAACCGGAATACCGTCGACCGCGTCTGCATACGAACCTGTAGAAGTAGGCCACTTCTTTTGCTCGCCCACATACGCATGATAATCGCCGGCCGCCCAACAACCAACGAAACAGATCGCTGTAAAAAACAGGGCCAAAACGGCTAGCGCATGGCGAATCCGATTCATGCGTTAAGGCGAGATCTTGAAAATCATTCAACCCACCTAGACACATGGCCGATGACAAAAAGTCAAGACGCATCGACCCGGATACTCGACGTTCGTAGATAGTTAACGTGCCGGCAAGACGCGAGCCCGGTTTCGAACCCCTACTTCCGTAGATACGCGGCACCCGAGCAGTCAGCTAAGGGGCGTTCGGCTGCCGAACCTGACTCAACGAAGGAGAGGTCATCGGCATCTGGTCCCACGTACGTCCGTCTAGCAGACGCCCGTTGCGTTTCTTGAAGACGCCGCCCCATTGCTTGAAGAAGAACGGCACATTCTGATTCAAACATTGGTCACGGACGTCGCGCACCCAATCAGCCTCGATTGGCCGGGCCTTCGGACCAGATTCTCCGCCAACAATCACCCAGTCGATACCGGTAAGGTCAAGCTCCGGTAACGGACCAAGGAGAGGCTCAAGGGAAAGAAACTTCAAATGTGCATCTGTGCGCCGCAAATGATCGATTCGAAAGGTGTAATCCTTATTTTCGACACTAACTCCCATCCAAATATGCGGAGCCCAAACAATGTCAGGATTAAGCGAGAGCAATCGATCAGATCTCTTCGTGAGAATCTGGTATTGATGCCAGTTGGCTTGATGCATGGCCGAGAATACCTGCTGGATGTAAGTGAGCGGAACATCTTGATGGAAAAGATCGCTCATGGAGTTAACAAAGATGGTCCGCGATTTATTCCACTTGCTTGGCGTGAGAAGCATCTGCTCGTGAAGCGTTAGTTGAAAACCGTTCCGATAGTTAGGCTGACCGATCGCCTTGAGTCGCATAGCCATCCGATTGGCGTAACAGTTCTTACAGCCTGGGCTGATCTTAGTGCAGCCGGTGATCGGGTTCCAAGTAGCCTCGGTCCACTCAATATGGGAATTATTGGCCATTAGCGAATTCCTTGGTTGCGGTACGAATCGAAAATATCGGTCACGATCTTGCCGGCGACAGGATTTGGCGAAGCAAAAAAAAGGTAATAAATGATCGCTCCTCGCGAATTGCGCATCGGCATCGGATCCGGAACATATCCAAATCTTGCTACGTTCTTGAGTCTTTCCCGAAAAGCCTGCGCAATAACTTCGTTTGGCTGCTTCTCCGCATGGCCGAAGAGATCCCCTGCTCCAGAATAACCTGCCTCCTTCCAGGACCCGTCCCCCCAGAAAGCCGTCAATCGGTTGGCTTGTTCCAGGACTAACCTTGGATGCATCATGCCAAAACACATTGCGATTCATATCCGCAACCGGAAAGTTTAGAAAAATCTCGAGCGAACTTCATTTCGCCGGTGGTTCGGATGACGTTCCAATCCAAGTGCAATCCGTAGGGATCGAGCAGACAGAGACCGCGGCGATAGTCCTGATAGCGTATCTTCGGGAAAACCTTTTCCAGGAGGATCTGATTGCTGTCTCCTTCGTAAATATGAACATTCGTGCGATCTCGGGTTAGCTCCCGGAGATGCTCTGCCTTGCCCACATCCATGTCGATCAAGAAAAACTCTTTGAACGGTGGGTGGATCAAAAGGGCGTTAAGCGGACTTCCGGCAACAAACTCTCCGGTTGATCTGGCGATATGAACTCCAGCGCCGGCGAACCCATCGACGTAAACGTGCTCGAGGCGCTGTCTCGATAGGATCGTCGAGTACGCATTGGCGTATTTGCGAACGATCTCAAGCTTGATTTCCGACCAGTAGCCAATCTCGTCGAAATCAAAATCTGAGGAGCTACTCATAGCAAAACATCGTCGTTGGAAACTTGGTGAAGACCGATTAAAGCACTATATGTTCATCGGAACATAGTGCTATTCTAAATAGTGACAAGCAACATTTTCTTGAGACGTTTGGTCATTCTGCCCAAAGCCGCATCGCAGGCAGACTTCTCGTGGACGATAACCACAGGGATCGCGTCTATACAATACACAGAATGGATGCCTCTTGACCTTGAAAATAGCAATCGTGGGTAACCGCTACTTCCGCCGATTCTTCGGCCAGCTTCGCACCACTCTGATTAGGCCTGCACAAGTTGCTGAATCGCCGCTTCTTCCGGCAGTGACCAGTGTAAATTGTAAGATGTGGCCCCGTCTTGCCCCACGGCTACTTAACCTCGCTCCAAATTTTCCGCTCGTCCCGGGGTACTTAGATCTGTTTGGTTGAGGATTGCGACGTAACCCAACGACAGCCGGATGAGCCAGGTAATCGCGTTTATCAATTTCAAAGCAGGCGTCGGTAAGACCGCGAATGCCGTCCATGTCGGTTGTTAAGAATTAGTGACTGACCCCCTTTGGTCCGACTCTAGTCCGCCGCCGCGGGAGGACCTCTGTTGCGGCTGTGCCTACGTCAATTGACGTATAGACGGTTTACATCAGCCTCATCTAGAGTTGGCAAAGGAGAATCATATGCCAGTTACAGTTGATGATATTATGGAAGCCGCGACGAACGGCGTCATTCGTGCACTGGAAGCCAGAAAGGCCGGGCAAAAAGCGGACTCCGTGGCAACCAGTGCGGGTGACCTCGTGCGTTCCGGTTTTTATGTAAACGTTCATATAGTCGCGGGTGGCTATCCGCCCGTGCCACCCTGGGAGGTGCTGCGCGCTCAAGCATTGAACCCACAGCCCTTGCCTCCCTGAGAACTCAATAGCCGACTAGAAAGAGGTGCCCAATGTCCAGAGCGAGTCCAAGCTCTGATCCAGTGCTTTGCCCGAGCGCTCAGCCGGAATGGGAGGGCAGCATCACGATAGGGGTGATCGGTGGGACGGTGGACGAACCTTGCACGGTTCACTTCGCTAGTCCGAAGCCTGTCTCTGATGAACTACTTGCTCTTTCCGCTCCGGTCACGCCCACTGAAGTGTTTCGTTTCGCTGCTCCTTGTATGTGCGCCGGGTGCGTCCATTTTGCGGACGATAAGTGCCTCCTGGCAAAAAAGATCGTAAAACTACTCCCCTCGGTCACGGAGCAGTTGCCTCGCTGCGCGATCCGTCTCCAATGCCGATGGTGGCGACAGGAAGGCCGGGCGGCATGTTTACGCTGTCCGCAAGTCGTAACGGCGAACTATCATCCGTCCGAAGCGATGCGCGTGGCTGCTGATCCGGCCACCAAAGATGCGGCGTTCAGTGGGAACGGTTTGAAGAACTCCGGCTGATGAAAGTTCGGCTTTTGCTGCGGGGGAAGGTAGGCACTGTAGAAGCGACGCACGCCCTTAGCTCCCAAGATAGCAAAAGCATTCCCGGTAATGGTAGCGGGATTGCCCGTCCAGCCTAGCTCTTTGAGTGGAATCTCCATCACCGCATCCCAGCCTGGACGGCCCGCCTGAATCGTGGCCGAGTGCTTAAATTTTCCGGTGTGCCACTTCTCATTGAATTTGCCATTTATATCGATCAGGACCTGAAGCTCCTGATTGTAGGGGCTGACCTCAAATTCGTAATAAGGGCGGGGCATCTGCTCAGGTCTGGCAGTGGTGCAGATGAATAACTCAACGACGTTGCCGTTGTAGATCTCGGTATCACTAATTTTCTCGGGATTGATGTCACGGGTGGTGACTTCAAAGGTCACGATCAGGGTATCATCTGTAAGGCTGTAGCGCACCCGGGTGGCTTCACCTTCTTCTGCATCGATGGGGAAGACCAGATGCAGGGTCTGAGGCGTAGCCTCCGAACTCCCCGATTGTGCCTGCGCTAATGGTGACGGAGGTGTCTTCGGATCCATATCATCGTTTTAAACCATGCTTTGCGCCCCGGTAGGCAACGGTATGCTCTGAGCGAATTGGAAAAAGTTGTCGGGATCATATTGCTGTTTGATCATCTGCAAGCGGGGCAAATTGCCTTTATAATAGGACCGCGCGTAGTCCTGCAAATCGGCATCAATGTAGTTCACATAGGAATACCCTGGAAGATAAGGTCGCATGGCGTCGTACAGGGCGCGGACCGCTGCCACATTTCGGTTGGTCGAAGAACTGGACGACCATTGTAGATAGTACTGTAGGCAGAAGAGGGTGCTGCCGCGATGCGGAAACGCGGTTTCGGTTTCTCCAATCCGATTGATGGATCCGCCGTAGGCTTCGAAAATGGTGGCGATCTGCGACGATGCACCGCGTAACGCACTGATGAACGTCTGGATGGCTTCATCCGACCAAGGTTCGACTGAATAGTCAGATTTGGCTTTAAAGTAAACGCGATTTGGGTCGCCATCACCGGCCAAGATCTTAACGGCATCAAGATAGTTAACCTCTTTCGGCCTAAAACTAGGATTTCCAAGAGAGAGCAGCGGACCCAGCGCCGTTGTCAAGTCGTCAACACTCGGCGTTTCGGATGCATTCCGCGGAAGATACAGCCCGTTGCAGCCGAGGTGGCTGATCTGTCCCAAACCACCATTCACGTGGAGCAGGAACGACAACTCGTCTGGCGCCGATTGGACTAGGTTTTGCCACGTCCTGATGATGGCTGTTCGGAAGTTATCATTTGCCCACAAGATGCTGAATAGGATCACGCGGTCGACGGGGTGAACCTTAAATGTGAACTCGGTCACGATACCAAAATTCCCCCCGCCCCCGCCCCGTAGCGCCCAAAAGAGGTCGGGGTTTTCGTTCGGGTTGGCGTCTAATTCGTCGCCATTCGCGGCCACTACATGGGCTGAAATCAGGTTATCGCAAGTGAGCCCAAATTTTCGTGAGGAAAGCCCGTGGCCACCTCCCAGCGCGAGACCCGCGACTCCAACGGGTCGGCAGGAGCCCGCAGGTAGAGCGAGCTTATGCTCGAAAAGCGCGACCGCGATATCACCAAGGAGGCAGCCGGCCCCGAGGCGCGCGGTCTGGCCCGCCGCGTCAATGGCAATCCCATTCATCTTTCTTACGTCTATCATTAGACCGGAGCAGGAGGAAAAGCCCTCGTAGCTATGTCCGCCTGCGTGCGCGCAATGCGCAACCTCGTGACGTCGTGCCCATTTCACCGCTAAGCTTGCGCCGTTGGCCGTGAGGCATTGAACAATAGCCAACGGACGACTCGTCGTGCGCAGATTGAACGGCAGGAGGTCATTGAATCCAGGATCGCTTGGACGTAGGAGATTTCCATCTCCAGCAGGAATGACAAGTTCCGTAAGCGGTTCGTTGATACCCTCGACGGCCACCGGAGTCTGAGGCGGGGCGTCGACTTGGAGGCTGGACAGAACGGGACCGGTGGCCGGCAAGGCGGATAAGAGAGGCATCGCAGGAGTTGGTTAAGATTACGTTCGGCGTTCGGCGTTCGGCGTTTGGCGTTTGGCGCTTGGCGTTTGGCGTTTGGCAACATTTTGACCATGGCGATCATCGGTATGGCATTGGCAGAAGAATTGCATTCATCGCGATCCCCCGAGGTTAAGAGCGGTTTGGATTTGTTCGACGGCCGGACCACTATCACCGTACTTCAGATTTTGCATAAACCTTCTTAAGTCTTAATACCACGTCACTGTACTCAACCCGAAGCCCCGTGAAATACGCAGAATAGCGTACGGCAGAATCCTACGCGCAGGTGTAAGATTTGCCGATGAAGGAATACACTCTACGGAACGAATTGTGGTTACCGCGACCGCGGACCGAAGTGTTTTCGTTCTTTGCCGATGCGCGCAACTTGGGGGAAATAACTCCGCCCTGGTTACAATTTGAAATCCTGACTCCGGAGCCTATTCCATTGGAGGTTGGCCTGCTGATCGACTATCGAATTCGACTGAATCGTATACCAATTCGTTGGCAGACTAAGATCGTTGAATGGAACCCGCCACATCGGTTTGAGGATATCCAGACCAGAGGGCCATACACTCGTTGGCGGCACACGCATATTTTCGAAGAGCATGATGGAGGCACCTTGTGCATCGACCTCATTTTCTACCGCCCGCGGGGAGGTAGTTTAACGAACTCACTGTTCGTACGAAAAAGTTTAAACCGGATCCTCGAATACCGAACCGCGCGACTGAAAGCGCTATTCCAGGCTCGGGGGTTTGCTGGTAAAGAAAAAGCGCCAGGAGTCGTGCAAATACAGGGCGAAGGGGACCCACCAAATTAAATCATTGGTTAGGCAAAGAACGACGGTGCGCGGGGGCCACTGACCGCTAACCACGAGTGGCACTAAGCCGATCGGTCCGAGCAGCTTCCCGAGCAAACCCACTGCAGCCAAGAGCCAACCGCGTTCCGGAAGACGCGCTACTTCAAGATAAAGAATGCCGTAGAGGCCGACCACCATTCCCAGACACGCGAAGATCTGTGGATAGTTGGATAATGCCATATTAGCAAAACGAAACAGCCATTGCGGATTGATCACCGTAAAGGATCCCCAAAGAAGGTTGTAAACGCCGGCCAGGATAAAAACGCTGCGGTGTAGCCGGCGGCGAGGGATCAACGCGTTGAGCATATCGGCGAAGAAGAATTTCAGGCAAAAGCAGTTCGCGCTACCGATTTTCTAATACGTGCTGCCTTCCTTTAGCTTTACGTTCTCGCGTAAGCGCGCTGCCTGCGTCGGAACTCGGCCACTTTATAGCGATTGCCGCACATCGAATTACTACACCACTGACGTCGGTGGTTTTTCGTCGTGTCGTAGAAAATGATACAACAGGAATCGGTGTTCGCACAATGGTGCAAATATTTGAAGTCTGCCGTGATCAGGAAGTCGGCGATCGACCGGGCGAGAATCGCTAGCGCTAAATCTTTGCCTCTAAGCGGCAACCGGGACCGGCATAGACGGAAGCCTCTCTTACCTTCCACAGATAAAGCTTCGCTAAACATTTCTGCGGCCAAAAAGAGGTTCAGCTGTTTGATGAACTGCGGGGCTACCTCATGCCCGGCCAGGATCTCTTTCAGGCTGGTCTTCCAGGAATGACGCAGACCTCGGACCGTTTCTAAGGCTTGAGACGCATCTGATTTTGAGATCTCGAGGTTTTGTCCAGCTGAAAGCTGAGCCGCTTTCAGCCAATCCCTCACATCTTGCCACGACTGCAGAAATTCAACGTCCGGCCCGGGTGGCGGCAAAAGGGTATTGGCGAAATCGATTGCGGGATGCGCGCCAAGCAAAAGAAAATCCGGCCGTTTAGAGATGGCCGGTTCAGCGATAGAGGTCATGTCTGAAGCATAACTTATAAAACTATGATTTGACAAGTTACAGTTCCGAGATAGCTGTAACTTATCAATATGGCCTATCAAAAGTTACACCTTTAATCCAAAATCATCTAACAACCCGAAACGATGAAGACCACGCGGCCCGCTGAATTTTCCAGAAAAGAGTTTATCTATCGGACAGGTCTAGGGACGTTGGCGGTGCTAGCGACGCCAAGGTCTTTGTTCGCTCGGCCAATCGCGTCCCCTAATCAAACCAAAATGAACACGTCCAACATTCCTAACATCCAACTGAAAACGGTTGAGGCTGACGGCATCAAGATTTTTTATCGGGAAGCCGGCCCCGCCGATGGTCCAGTGCTTTTGTTGCTGCACGGTTACCCCACTTCTTCCCACATGTTTCGGCATCTGATCCCACGAGTGGCATCGACCTTTAGAGTGATTGCGCCAGATCTGCCTGGTTTCGGGTTTACCGAGCTATCCGCCGATCGGAACTATCACTACAGTTTCGACAATCTCGCCGTGACCGTTGATGCCTTTGTCCAAAAGCTGAACCTAACCCGGTACGCGATCTACGTTTTCGATTATGGCGCACCGACAGGTTTCCGGCTCGCCGTGGCTCATCCTGAACGGGTTGCCGCCATTATCTCGCAGAACGGGAATGCGTACGAGGACGGCTTAGGCGATGCCTGGGATCCGATTAAGAAGTACTGGAAGGACCCGACTCCGGCCAACCGCGAGGCTCTTCGTGAGTTCGTCGGTTTGGAGGGAACCAAGTTTCAATACCTACATGGGGTGCCGGACCCGCTGCTCGTCGAACCGGAGTCCTACTGGCTCGACACGGCTTTGCTCCAACGTCCTGGCAATGCCGAAATCCAACTCGATCTATTCCTAGATTACGCTAATAACGTAAAGTTATACCCCAGCTTCCAGGAGTACTTCCGGAAATATCAGCCGCCGCTGCTCGCAACCTGGGGTAAGCACGATCCGTTCTTCATTCCGCCCGGGGCGGAGGCGTATCGCCGGGATATTCCTTCAGCGAAGGTGGTCTTTTACGATACCGGCCACTTCGCGCTCGAAACCCATGTCGCAGAAATTGCCGATCAAATCCGTTCCTTTTTAACCGGGCTCGTACAGGGCGGTAAGTTCTGACCCGTGACGCTCTCTTCAAGTCGGCCGATGGCATTGACGAGAATCATTATTGTTTGAACCTGCGAATCCAGTTCGATAAGCTGGACCTAGCTCTGCCAAGGCCTCAAGCACGCCCCCAACGCCCGAACTCCTAACTCGTATTTCGTAACTCGTTTCGTGGAACAAAAGCGCTACATCATTCGAGGCGGCCAGGAAGGAAGAGCACGCTTGCAAGTACTGTCTCGGGTGATGCAGCCGACGACGCTAAGCCTTCTGAATCGAGCAGGGCTCCGGTCCGGAATGCATTGCCTCGAGGTCGGCTGCGGAAGCGGCGACGTGGCCTTCGACCTGGCTCGGATGGTCGGTCCGGACGGCAGAGTTGTGGCTACAGATATTGATGAGATCAAACTTCAACTGGCCCGCCAAGAAGCCGAACAAGATCGACTCACCAATCTAGAGTTTCGACTCGCAGACATCCTCGAGGACGAACTCGAGAACTTCGATTTTGTCCATGCCAGGTTCGTTCTCAGCCACTTGGGCAATCCGCAGAAAGCTTTGGAAAAAGTGCGCCAGGCCATTCGTCCGGGAGGCGTTTTGGCCGTAGAGGACGTAGATTTTCGCGGACACTTCTGTCATCCCGAATCCGCGGCATTCTCGCACTACGTCGAGCTATACACAAAAACGGCACAGCGGAGGGGAGCAGATCCGAACATTGGGCCACGGTTGCCCGGATTTTTGGTACAAGCCGGATTTGAGGCCGTGCAGATGAATATCGTTCAGGTTGCAGAAATATCGGGTGAATCAAAACTGATGGCTCCGGTCACCATGGAAAACATTGCCGACTCGGTGATGGCAGAAGGCCTCGCTAGCCACGCTGAAGTCGACCGGCTGGTTCATGAGTTGTATGAGTTTGCGTGCGCGACGGACACCGTTATTAGCGGGCCGCGGGTGATACAGACCTGGGGCCGCCGGCCTAGTGCATCGAGTCATAAGTAGGAGGCATACCGTTGGCTTCAAAAGGGTCTGGATGCGAGGCGTGAGTGAGGCGCATATCTGAATCGATACGTAACGAGCGAACAACGACGCAGACGGACCCTTTTCAAGCCAACCCCTTGGGCCATGGCCATTTGGCTGATTTTCCGCGTTGCTCACTCCTTACGTATCAATTCAGATATGCTCGTCGTTCGCGCCTTGAAAATCAGCCAAATGACCGACGGCGGTATGCCTCCTACTTATGACTCGATGCACTAGCCATGATTGACGCAGAAATCGTGGCCGACCATCCCGGCGAGATGAAAGCCAAAAGTCTCTTCCCAGTAATCCTGAATAGCCGCAAAAAAGCACAAAAAACGCAAAAATATAACTAGGCAGCCAAGAGGTAACCTTCCTCAGAACACATCGCTCATCTCTCTTTTTTTGTGCCTTTTGCGCCTTTTCGCGGCTATTCCGTCTCTTTGTGGCTTTGTGTCGCATCCGTAAATGAAAGAACCGGCGGATCGAGTGCAGGAAATTTCAGAAGGAGGCCAACCGCCTACTCTGCCTGCGGGCTATCACGGTCAGGACCGCTGGCTCTTGTTATTGGCGGGATTGATCGGCGTGGTTGGTGGACTGGCTACGGTGGCTTTCCACGAGGGGATGGCGTTCACCGAAATAATTGCCACTGGCCATCCCGGCAGCCTGGTATCGGCGTCCGAGATCCTGGCGCCGTGGCGGCGCGCAATCACCCCGGCACTGGGCGGCCTGGTAGCAGGGGTGATCCTTTTGCTAGCGCGGCGCGTTGCCAAAGGGAAGAAGCAGCCCGATTACCTTGAAGCCATCGCGATTGGGGATGGCCGGCAAGACGTGCGCGGAACCCTCCTGCGCAGCGCCTCCTCACTCTGTACTATTGCCTCCGGCGGCTCGATCGGCCGTGAAGGTGCGATGGTGCAACTGGCGGCAGCGACCGGTTCCTGGGTCGGCCAATTGAGTCGATTCCAGGGCGATGAACTACGGCTACTATTGGCCTGCGGTGCTGCCGCGGGCTTTGCTTCCGCTTACGATGCCGCCATCTCGGGAGCAATTTTTATCGCTGAGGTGGTCTACGGCACGTTGCTCATACGCCGGCTAGGGCCGCTGTTAGTGGCTTCGGTCACAGCCAATGTCACCGTTCATCAAGTGCTCGGTTATGAGCCGGTTTACCAGATTCCCCCACTGCACGTGACTTCGCTCTGGGAGTTGCCGTTATTCCTGGTGTTAGGAGCGTTGCTTGGTGCGTTGGCCCCGGTGTTTATGGTGTTGTTGGATGCAACCCGGCGCCTGTTTAACCGGTTGCCTTTAAGCCTTCCGTTAAGACTGGCGTTGGGCGGGCTGGTAGTGGGCGTAATCTCAGTCTGGCGCCCCGAGGTTTGGGGCAACGGTTACAGCGTGGTCAATGGGGTGCTGCATTCACCGTGGCCAGTATTGCTGGTGGTGTCGGTATTAATCGCTAAGCTCCTCGCCACGGCTGCGACTTCAGGTTCTGGTGCGGTTGGCGGTGTATTTACCCCCACGATTTTCGTCGGCGCTATGCTCGGTCTCTTGGCGGGCGATGCCTTTCATTCGCTTTGGCCAGGCTCGTCGCTTCCCACCGTCTATGCGGTGGTCGGCATGGGCACATTTCTAGCCGCTACTACGCATGCGCCCCTGATGTCATTCTTAATCATCTTCGAAATGACCCTGGAATATCAGTTGGTACCTGCGCTCATGCTGGCCTGCCTCACTGCCTACCATGTTTCCCGGGCGATCCGGCGCAAATCGATCTATCACGAAGCCCTGCATCGCGGGACCGCCACCGAGGAAGAATCTTAGGTTACGTCCGGCCAGCCGCTAGAATGAAGAGCGGGTGAAAGGCCTGCCCTGAGCAAGCGTCGAGCGCGTCGAATGGGTTATTGGTAAAAGGTAACGGCGCAATAGAGCAGCGGAATGATGGGACTGATGCGGAGCCTAGTGGAGGTGCAACGCACCGGAAAGAACATAGCCTAGCCGATTTCGATAAGCCGGGCATTAGCCGCGAAGCGGCGGATTATAATAGCCTAGGGCGAAGCCCTAGGAAGAAGATAAAAGAGCGATCAGCGCTGAAAGCGCGGCTCAATGCCGGTACGGATCCAGCATCAAACTGCCAAATCCACGGTGGGCCCGATACATTTTCTTACGCGCCTTCAGCGCTAGAATTTTGTTTCATCGGGTTCCTAGGGCTTCGCCCTAGGCTATCTTGAGACACAGCTTCGCTGCTATTTGTCGCTTCGTTTTTCAACAGTCCGCTAGGCTGAACCTGTGAGGCCTAGGAACGGGTGAAAGGCCTGCCCTGAGCATCTCGGCAAGCTCGATACAGGCAAGCCTCGAGCGCGTCGAATGGGTGATTGGTGATTGGTTACCGCCGCAGCGTGCTCTGCGCTGAGTCCTATCTATGAGTCACAGAAGCTGGTTGAGCGTCGATCATATCGCTTTTCCTACCAAGGCGGCTCCTCTTGTTGTATTCTGGTTAGTCAATGACGGAAAATCGGCGAGCGTGATCGCCGGTTGAACTAAAAGAAAAGTTTAGTGTCCTATCCCATAAATAACATGGCTTTCGTTGCGATCAAAATGGGCCGTCGGCAAGGCGGTCCGAGCCGGACTGGCGGTATGCAGAGCGCATATCTGAATCGATACGTAACCGACGAGCAACGCAGCCGCCGGCCCATTTTCATCGCAACCCTCCGGGCCGTGGCCGGTTGGCTGTTTTTCTGCGTTGCTCACTCCTCACGTATCAATTCAGATATGCTCGTCGTTAGTGCCAGTGCGGCTCGCACCGCCTTGAAAAACAGCCAACTGACCGACGGCGAAAGCCGTGCTATTTGTGGGACAGGACACTAGTGAGTGCTACTTCGCCAGAGAAACAGGAGCATGCCTCCACTGACTCACCCAATGAGTTGCGGCTAAAGCGAATTCTGGTGCCAACAGATTTCTCTGACAGTGCTGAGCATGCCCTCAAGTACGCAGTCCGCTTGGGCAAGCCTTTTAAGGCGAACATCTTTGTCCTCCACGTCTTCCATCTCCAAGAATACTTGGCTTTGTTGTCTGACAGGGATCAAGTGAACTCCGGTACTGCGAACGAAGTGTTGGAGGCTGCCAAAAACCGGGCGGCAAACAAGCTGGAAGAACTCGTCCGCCGTTCAGAGGACAAAGAAGTGGTATTGCTCCCTATCCTTCTGGTTGGCGTTCCTTTTGAAGAGATTGTCAGGTATGCGGCCGAACGCGACGTCGACCTTATCGTCATGCCGACACACGGGCGAACCGGTGTAGCTCATTTGCTTTTAGGCAGCACGTCTGAACGTGTGATTTCGCACTCAGTCTGCCCAGTTCTGGTAGTGAGAACGCGGCCCGGCGAAAAAATCCACCCCGCCTCTTAGTCGGTTCGACTCTCTACCCCAGCCAGCCGAGAAACCCCGCTAATCCTGCGGTGGCCACCACGATCAACGGATTGACCTTGGTAAAGATAAATACCCCAGCGCAAATGGCGGTCAGGAGATACGATCTCCAGTCATGCTCGGTCGAGCGCCCCAGAATATAAGCGGTCGCTAACACCAGGCCGACGGTCAACGGAGCGAATCCTTTTTCAATGGCGGTCCGGATAGGAGACCGGGCAGCATGTTCCCAGAACCGACTGACCAAGTAAACTAAGGCGCCCGCTGGGATAATGACCGCGACGGTGGCAAGAAACGCACCAAAAATACCGGCAGCCTTATACCCGATCAAAGTAACAATTAAAATGCTGGGCCCGGGGGCAGCTTGAGAAATCGCAAAAACATCCGCGAACTGGGTATCGGTTAGCCAACGATAATCGTTAACCGAGCGCTGATGCATTTCGGGAAGCACGGAGTTTCCTCCCCCGATTGACAGCAGGGAAAGCGAGCCAAACAGAATGAGAATTTGTAACCAGGTCTTCATTTAGTCCCAGGACGCGGCCATGCCCAGATGAGGCTGAGTGGTCCAACGATAGCGAGCACAAACAGCAACGGCCATCGTAACACTCCGTTCAAAATAAAGGTCGCGAGAAAAAGAAGAATCGGTACCGGACCGTGCAGACATTTCTTTCCAGTTTTAACCGCCATGGCCAAAGTCAACGCCACTGCCGCCGCAGCCGCGCCATGGAGTACCTTTTGCAAAGAAGGCACATGATGAAACTGGAAGTAGAGGACCGCTAACCCGAGTACAATCAGCACTGGAATGAGCGTCAGGCCAAAAACTGCGGCAACCGCTCCCGGAATCCCTTGGAACTTTGCGCCGATAAATACGGCTAAATTAACCTGGTTAGCGCCCGGAAGGATCCGGCACATGGTGGAGGCGCTCAGAAATTCTTCCTCACCCATCCATTGTTTTTCAACTACGATGACTTCGCGGGACCAGGCCGAAAGACCGCCGCCGAACGAAGCCAATGCAATCTGGTTAAATGTCCAGAGCAGGTCCCATAACGACGGCTTTACCTCTCGCCTTTGCCCGAGACTGGCCTGTTCATTCATGCATGAGATCAGGGTCGTGCGGGAAATCCGTCTCGTGCTGAGAGGCGGGATCGAGCGGATCCGGCGCATCGTAATGATGCGACTCGGCCCAATCGTGAACGAACACCTGTTCCAGACGCGCCACGATCTTTGCGTCTTCGATGATGGTCCCTAATTCGCGTCGTAAATCGAACGCGCTTCGATCAATATTCATTGAGCCCACCAGCGCAGTCTTATGATCGGCAATCAGCAGTTTGGCATGAAGCCGATAATTTTTTTGCTTATGCACTTTGACCCCGAAACGATGAAGCACTCGCAGTGAGGAAAACGTATCCAAGATATCCCAATCACTAATCCCATGCCGCCCACCGGTCAGAACCCGGACATGCACACCGCGATCCGCTGCGGCGACCAACCGGTCCAGGATGGTAGTGTCTACGAATTTCGGGTGCTGAACATCGAGTGTCTTTTCTGTGCGATCAATGAATCCAGACATCAACGCACGTGAATTATGGTTACTCCAGAGTAACCCGGTAGCATCGGAAGGAGCCCAATCAGATTGTGTCCAATCGGCTTCAAATCCTTCGACGATCTCTTTTATTTTATCGGGATCAAAGACCAGAACGCCATAGTCTCTGGTCAAGGTAAAATACTTTTCGACCAGGTTAAACGTGGCAATCAAAGCGGCGTTGCCATCGACGACGATCGACTTTTCGTGAGTGACATAAAACTTCGGGTGAGCCCAGCGGATATCGACTCCTGCCTTCTGAAAGGTTTCAAAGGTAGCATCATTCGCGCGATCACCGCCGGACCGTTTTGCGTTGAGCATTACTCGAGTGGCAACCCCCTGGTTTTTGCGATCAATCACCGCATCAACTAAGGAGGGCTCAGTGAACGTGAACTGCTTAATTAAGAGAGAGTGTCGGGCAGTACGGATGAATTGACGGACGGGAGTTACACCGTCATCCGGCTGCACAATCAAGTGAGGGACGTCGAGAGACATTAACGAAAGCGGAATTAAGTGACGAATGGGTACTCATCTCGGGTCTCCAGTACAAGTGATAAGTTCGGACCGTGCTCTCCCCGCCTTCCCGATCCGACATAACGCGATCCTATTCGTGATAATATAGCGGCCTCAAATTTTTTATTTCCGTCTTCCCCTGTGACTCGAAGATCATCTGCAGCGAAGGCTAAAAACGGAGAGGATTTCTGCCAGTGTCAGCGACTAGAGGCGCGAAGCGCTGGAGAGACTTTAGCCTAGGCTGAGTCCGCGAGGCCTAGGTATTTTAGAGCAAAAGCGAGAAGCGCTGAAGGCGCGCAAGAGGGGTGGCATCAATTAGAGTGGTTGCCCATTTTGATAGGCTTCAATATGCGCAGTGTCCAGACGAGCCCGTTCTGACGCGCCTTCAGCGCTGGTGGCTTTTTTAATCGGCTACCTAGGCCTCGCAGACTCAGCCTAGGCTAAAGTCTTTTCAGCGCTTCGCGCCTCTAGCCGCTGCCCGCTTTGCTTCCTTTGCTAACCGTTCGGCTGAGCTCAGGTCGAAGCCTCCCTTTCGACCTGTTCAACCACTCTTCCTTAGCGTCCTTTGTGGCCTTCCGCGTGAAAGTTCTGTGCTTGTAGCATGCTTGCCTTTGCTAACTTCTGTTCAACGCAGGGCGGAAAGCGGCGTCGGTGCGAGGCGCAGAAACTCGGGTTTACGCATGAGCGCGGGAAGCAACTCAGGCGGGGCTGCGTCCCGCCACCCGCTTTCCTGCCGGAGCCGTTCAGAAAACGCTTGCTGTGTCTCGTGGCTATCGAAGCGACCGAACCAAACGAACACCGCATCTGCTTCGCGCACCGGCAACGCCGGGAAATTGTTCGGGCGCGTCTCGGTCACAAACTCGGCCAACACACTCGCACCGAGCGATTCGAGGCGCGGCCGCATCGTTTCAGCGAAAAAGACCGCGAACGCATCCGGAGGCGTTCCGCCAAGGTAAAAAATGGACGCCGTGACTATGCCGGCCGCGCGCTGGTCCCGCTCGGGGGCGGCAAACCCGGAGCTGGCTCGCGCCGGACGCAGCAGCAGCACATTGTCGGAATCGACCATCGTGGCGTTGGCTGCCTCCCGGTGCGCTTTCCATACCTCGCCACCATAAAATGCGCCGAGCGCCTGCGGTCGCTCTTCCCAGGATGTGAACCCTCGCAGCCAGACGAAGCGGTCTGGATCGTCCAGATCGCGGAACTGCCCGAACAAGCAAAGGCCGAGACGCTCCTGCGGGATGACGAACTCCCGGTCAAACAACTCGATCAGCGTGTCACGCCGCCCACCGTACAAGGTATACTGGCGCAGTTCAACGACGGGGCAGAAGGAGGTGCTCATCATTTTTTCGGATCTTGATGTTCAAAAAGCATGACCCAATTGGGTTCCCAGTTCGCGCCGCCGTCAGCGGAGAACGCCTGTTCCCAGCGGGCCGAATCCGGCGTGATGTCAGACCAGAGAAAGCGCACCAGGATTGGCTTGCCCGCGAAAGTATCTTCACCCTGGAAGGTGCCGAGCCCATCGTGGAATTGTCCGTGCACTGGTGGCTCTAGCCGCATGGTGCGCGCGTCCACCCACCGGATCGACCAGCGGCCAGCCTGGAGATCGTAGCAACGCAAGCTCATCGCGCGGTACGCTCCAGAGGGATCGTCCAGCAGGTTGTCATCGACATTGCCCAGCCCGCCGAGGACCGGCCAGCAGGTCATTTCACCCTCGAACTCAATCCAGTCAGTCTCTCCGGCCAAACGGCGTTTGAGCTTGCGATGACGCACATGCCACGTCCCAAAAAGGAAGTCGAAATCGGCCGCGCCAGATTTGGCGAGTTGGCTTTGGTTAGATGGGTTCGGGCCGTCGCTGGTTGTCATGAGAACCTATTGAACCTCAAGTGGTCTTGCGTAAAGAGCCACTTTGGCCGCTGTTAGTGGCACCACTTCCGGCGGTCGAACCATGGATATCCGGTAGAGCCGCGAAGCGGTGAAAGAATTTAGCCTAGGGTGAGTCTGCGAGCCCTAGGTACCCGGTTTTAGAAAAACGATCAGCGCTGAAGGCGCGATAGACCGGCGGTTGTTCTCTGTTGATGTTCCGAGGGGATAAACGCGCGGGTGCCGTGGTTCTGTCGCGCCTTCAGCGCTAGGCGCTTATTTCTATGCAATACCTAGGCCTCGCGGACTCAGCCTAGGCTAAAATCTATCAGCGCTTCGCGCCTCTTAAATCCATAGGCTTCGCATTTGTTTGATCGTCGGCCGTTGCTGAAGGCACGCTAAACCGATTTGGGGTTCACCGTTCACAGTTCACAGCGACAAAGGGTTGCGCGTTCATCAGTTCCTGGGTACCGCCAAGCAATCACCTTTCACATCTCACCTCTGTCTTCTCTTATTCGTCGCTTTTTAACGCGTGAACAAGAGCAACGGTCAAAACGACCGCCATTGTAAGCCATGAGAGAAGGAGTGCTGGCATCGTTTTAGTCTGGTAACGTCAACGTGTCTTGAGTTCGAAACCGCCATTGGTCAGCTAATACGACCCTGATACCCACGCGATAGGGCCCTTGGTACGGCTCTCGCTATACCGAACTGCCAAGTGCGAGAGAATGACTAGGTCGCAGCCACGCTGCTTATGACCTTTCACCTCTCGCCGATTGGTTATTCACGTAGCGTTACGGCGCGGGCGAGTCAGGCGTCACCCAGGATTCCCGGCCATTGATCTCAGGTTGCCTGCCACTGAGTGCCGTTATTTCGCGCCCACTGCGAATTTTGTGTGCAGCGGATGCGGATAGGTGTACGGACTCCAGTTCGGTTTGGCCACATTCACATAATAATCGCGGCCCTGCTTCAGATAGGTCGCGATCTGATTGCCATGCCCACAGTTGTCGGGCTCGTAGGTCTGTGTCCCGACATAATTAGGATCCGCTGTCTCGGTTCCAGTATTTCCCCAGATATAGACTGGATCCAGAACTGCACCAAGGCCGTCAGCCCCCAATAGACCGGGCGAACTGTCGCCGACCAAACGGTTCGCGTTCGTGTCGTCACCAACCCCGAACTCAGCGCTGCTACTCTCACTCCAACCCCATCCGGTCTGCCGGGGCGCAGGATACGTCAAAGGACAAAACGTACCTCCAGTTCCATCATTCAACCCACGCGTAATACTGAACACGTTCAACATGATTCCGGTCTTATTAAAAGGAATGTCTTCCATAGAATTGTTGGCTATGACGCCGGTTCCTCCCCGGATAAAAACCCAACTGTTCATGTTCACCGGATAGGATGCGCCGGACGGTCCCGTCCCACTCGATCGGTAAATAAAGGTGTTATCGTAGATCTCCCATTCTCTCGAACCGTAGATGCTAGTCTCCTGACCATGGCCGCTGAGCGTGGCATTAACTATCTTGCAATGTCGAATAACTACGCGCGAGTTGTCATCACAGTTCACACACGTACTCGGAGCATCATAAAAGGAGCAATTCTCGACATAGGAATTCTCCAGGCCGCTTTTGTCATTGGTCCCAAATGTGTCCGGCCGATTCCAGCCTCCATACCCATATTTATCGCAAACGAATGAGATGCCTCCAAGTCCATTGGTTCCATCGCCGATAAAACGGTCGCTCCAAAAGACAATCCCGTTGGCGAGTACCTGCACCATGTAGCTGTACACTTTCGATCCATCAAACTTGCAATCATGGATCATCACTGTGTAAGGAGAGGAATCGTCTCGATCGGCGGAGACGGCAAAACCAACGCCGCCTTGGTTATTGGCGACTTGTACGATATTTAACCAATAGATGTTAACGTTACCGTTGGCGCTGCTGGTAACGCTGATCATATCGCCAGAACTTTTGTTATTATTAATCGTGACCCCGGTAGCATTTTCACCCGCTAACGTGAGGGCTTTGTTAATAGTCAAGGTACCCGACCAATTATAGGTGCCATTTGGAATAGTAACGGTCGCGGTTCCATTGTCCGGAGCCGCTGCACATGCCGCCTGCACGTCGGTTTGTGCGCCATTGGTCTTGTAGACGTTTTCAGAAACCGTATAGGACCACGTGGTGGCGGCCCATAACATCGAACCCAAAAGAAATATCACTCTCATAGTTGTTAATTCTCCATCCTTGTAACTAGCGTCTTGGCGATTGGTGGAACCTTTTGTCTGGCATCGCCCGAGACTGGCGGCCCGGGAGAGGTCCCGAACCGGCCTCGAGTCAACCATGACAACAAAAGGCTAGTAAGTTTCTCGTTTCTAAGCCGTGCGTTGCGTAGGTGCACTCGTCACCCCAGCCAGGGCGTGACGACGGCACGGTTAGTCGTCTCCCCCTAGATTCCGTAGACGGAATTGAGGCGCTTATGCATTAGTCAAGCCGCTTTGCGACGAAGCGGAAACCTCGTGCGGAAGCGTTGACGTCCTTGCCGTACAAAAAGATCCAATTTCGCGCAAACTCCTTATTTCTCTGGGCCTACTTCGACGAATAATTGACGTTAGCAAGTGCAAAATGCAGAATTTCGACAAAATTCTCTATTGCCCCTCGAGAAGTGATATTACCACTAACACGTACTTTGAAGGTTACGGATGCGACATTTTCTTCGATCACCGATATTTTTCGCCACTACCCAAAAATTCTGGAATTCATGACCAAACACAGAGCTCACCAAGAACAGCCGCAAAGGCGCCAACAAATACGGCAACGGAGGTTTCAATTCGCAGTAGCTGATCCGGTACTAGCTTTAATGTCTCGAACCTTGGCGAAGCCTAACTTTGATACCTAGTGCACCAAGTCAGTGACTGGGGTAGTGACGTTGCGATCAAAATGGGCCGCCGGTGCGGCAGCTGCCCATAGGCGTCAACCTAAGAGGCCGAGGAACCCCTGAAAGGGAGGGCGCGCTGCCTGTCCGACGTAGCCTGTGGTCTTACGGCCATTTGCGGTTGCGTTCGGCGAAGTTGGATCCCCGCGCGCCGCGAAGGCTTTCTCGAAGCGAACGGTGTATTTTCGCCCGTGATTAGGGAAGGCTCTGGGCTTCGGGAACGGCGGATCGCGAGGACGCGATCCCTCCCAGCGCTGGGTCCCGCGACTGCGGGACGACGTCTGTCGCGGCTATTCTGGTGTCATTCCGCCGCTCTCTAGCGTCGTCACTTTTCACCTTTCACTTTTCACTTTTCACCCTGTCTCTGCCTTCCCTTTGCGTGAGATTTTCGCGCGTAGACTGGCGCGGATAAACCGCTTACAATCTCTTTCCCGAGAAGAGACCAGGATCATTGAAACCGGAATCGAGACGCATTTGCCAGGTTTGTGGGTCGCAAATCCAGGGCGACGTGTGTCCGGTTTGTGCGTTTCGAGCGCTGATAGAGGAGACCGACCATGAAACCGTCGAGTTGCCCATGGAACCGGCTCCGGCTGCTCCATCAGCTACGACCGGGCTAAAGTTCGAGCATTACCAGGTGCTTATCCGCGAAGACGGCACGCCGTTCGAGCTTGGCCGGGGCGGGATGGGTGTCACCTACAAGGCGACCGATATCAATCTGCGTTCGGTGGTTGCGTTGAAGGTGATTAATCCCCGGCTTATCGCGGATGAATTGGTGCGCCGGCGGTTTGTTCGCGAGGCCCGGGTTGCCGCCAGTATCCGGCACCCGAATGTGGCTTCGGTGTTCCACCTAGGCCAAAGCGGCGACAGTTTTTTCTATGCGATGGAGTTCGTGGAAGGTGAACCGCTCGACCGAGCTCTTGCCCGCATGGGCCGACTCGAGCCGGCCGTCGCTTTATCAGTTTTGACCTTGGTAGCCGCTGGTCTGGAGGCAATTGCCAAGCAGAACCTAGTCCACCGCGACATTAAACCCGGCAACATTATGATCGGCTGGGAAGACCAAAAGATCGTGAACGCGAAGATCATCGATCTCGGTCTGGCTAAAGGCCCCCCGCTGGGTGAAGACGCGCCTTCGGCCATCTCGGTACAAGGAATTTTTCTGGGTACACCCGCTTACACCAGTCCGGAACAATTTGCCGGACTCAGCGCCGATATTCGTTCCGATCTTTATTCACTCGGTATCACGTTCTGGCAGATGCTTTCGGGTAAACTGCCATTTCAAGGTTCTTTGTCGGAACTGCATCACCATCGCCAACCCACCCCGTTTCCGCAGGAAGAACTGGCTCAAATTCCTCAGCCGGTAGTTGCTCTCCTTGATACACTCCTTGAGAAAGATCCTGATCAACGGTTCCAGACACCTACCGAGCTCCTGCAAGCGATTCCGAAAGTAACGGACGCAATCGAGTCACGACGCCGGCTTACCGCTGATCAATTGCGATCGGGAACCGATATCGGGGTGAAACGGCCCAGAACAGGCAGGCGTATTCTGCGCGGCTTAAGCGGCTCCGGGCGAACTTGGGGATGGTTGCTGGCTTTGGGATTCATCGTGGCCGGCTTGTTCTTGACCTGGTTTTTCTGGTCCGGTAGAGCCGGTTCTCTATTTACGCGGCCGGTTGCCGAAACGGCAGTGACCCAGAAGAGTATTGCGGTCCTGCCCTTTGAGAACCTTAGTGCGAACCCAGACGACGCTTATTTTGCGGACGGCGTGCAAGATGAGATTCTGAATAGCCTCGCTAAAATTGCCCAGCTGAAAGTGATTAGCCGCACCTCGGTGATGCAATATCGGGGCACCGCACAGCGTGATCTCCGCCAGATCGCAAATACTTTAAGCGTGGCGACGGTGCTGGAAGGAACGGTCCGGCGGGCCGGTAATCGGGTCCGGGTCAGCACGGAACTGGTAGATGCTCAGACCGATAACACGATCTGGGCTGATAGTTATGAACGTGAGTTAACCGATGTGTTCGCTATCCAAAGCGATATCGCTCAAGTGGTCGCTTCTAAATTAAGCGCTCGTCTCTCGCCTGCCGAACGCCAAACGATTGCAGCGGCGCCGACCTCGGATGCCGAAGCCTATGATCTTTATCTGCGAGCCAAACAGCTAGTCGCGAACGCGGAACTCTTTTCGATTGGGGACGAACGCGAGAACCTTTTAAACGCCGTTACGTTCCTCGAAGAAGCCGCTCGAAAAGATCCCAGGTTTGTCCTTGCCTATTGTCTCGCCGCTCGGGCTCACGATGATCTTTATCTGACCTCCGATCGGTCAGCGAACCGGCGAGCCCTCGGTGATACCGCGATCGCAGCCGCAACTCGTCTGCAACCCAATCTTCCGGATGTCCATTTAGCAACCGCCCGGCATCTTTATGATGCATATCGAGACTACGAGAAAGCTCGGCTGCAGATCGCCCTGGCTGAACGCGCCCTCCCCAACAGTTCGGATGCCTTGACCCTTGCCGCCATGATCGATCGGCGCCAAGGCCGATGGGATGAATCGACCAAGGGTTTGGATAAGGCGGTCACGCTTGATCCGCGTAACCCGGAAATTATTACTCGGCTTTTCGAGAACGATTTATGTCTCCGCCGGTTTCGGGACGCGGAAGATGCCTCCAAACGTTTGGTTGAGCTCGGAACCGATAAACCGGGGCTCAACCTGAAACCAGCGGTCTGCCGGTTTGCGGAATATGCGGATGTCGCGGGCTACCGATCGGCTCTGGAAGCGTTTCCTTCCTCTGCCAAGCTGGACATGGGTAACACGACGGATCGCATTTATTTCGCGGCACTGGATCATGATTGGGCCGCCGCCAATAAAATGCTCGGCGATACGCAACATCAAGAGTTGCTCTTTTTCTTCGGCATCGCGGTTCCTCGACCCTGCGTTGAGATTTGGCTGGCGATGGCTCAAGGGGAACATCCGAAACTGGAAGGCCGCTTTGCGACAGCGGTTGCTGAACTTAAGCAAAGGCTCGCGGCCGATCCGAGTGACGCGAAATTAGCTAGCGCTCTGGGCATCATCGATGCCGCTCTTGGCCGGAAAGATGAAGCCATTCAAGAAGCGAAGCACGCGTTGGAATTGGAGCCGGTCAGCAAGGATGCGACGGAAGGACCAACTCATCTCTATAGCTTGGCCGTGGTTTATGCGCAGACCGGTGAACCGGACTTGGCGTTCCAGCAGTTGGCGCTGCTGGCAAAAACGCCTTCCTTTTGGACGAATTACGGCTACTTTAAATACGAATGCGGTTTCGACCCGCTTCGCCGCGATCCGCGCTTCGATCAGTTGTTAGTGCAACTAGCGCCGCGCGATTGAGCAACGGACTGAGTCGTTAGGGACTGCGAATTCTACGAGGATTGCGAATTTTACGAGATAGGTGGTTTACTAACTCGAGACAAAAAAAACTCTTTCAACTTCCTCACCCCCCTTATGCCAGAAGCAAAGCACGATCATCAGAAAGCCGTGGAATACCACGAATCAGCTGCGAAACATCATCAGGACGCGGCTTATCATCACAAAGAAGCGGCCAAACATTATAGTGCCGGGAGCCATGAGAAGGCAGCTTATCATGCCCATATGGCGCATGGCCATCATCTGCATGCTGCCGATCACGCAGCAGAGGCTGCTAAACAGATGTTAGGGATGACGCGACCGCCGCCGTAGAGGCGAGCGGGTGATGGAGCGAAACGGCGGTGGCGGCGAATGGGCGACAGGGCGAAACGGCGAACGGGCGATGGGGCGTGGCTGCCGGGTAGCGGCCCAGGGATCCGGATGGGTTTATGATACATGGTAAAAACGCCAGTCCGCCGTTGTGAGTCATAAATTTGGGCGGCTGACCAGGGGCTTTGATCCGAAGGTCCCGCATCTTAGTGCTATCGTTGCGAGTAAAACGCAACCGGCGCCGCCGCGTTCACGGCATTGGGGCAATCGGATGCCCGCGGATCTCGGGATGATGCTGAATGACAAGCTCCTGAACTGTACCTGCGCCGCTTTCTATCATGCACTCCAGGTTTGGAGCTTTAATGTCGGCGGTCGATCGGCCGCGGATATAGTCACGGGATCGGACACTAATGTTAACCGGCTTTATACGTTAGCTTGCGGCTATGACCCGAAACAGCCGGGCGAAGGTCCCGGCGGCAAAGGGCAACAGGTCCTGAAGTATTTGCTTAACCACGGCGCTCCGATCGGTCAGCGCCGGCGTAACCAGATCCTGGCTTATATCGAAGTTGATCCGCGGCAGGTCGACGATGTTAAACGAGCGATCAATGACTGTGGTCTCGTTTATGTGGGCTTTCATGTCCCCAAAGATCTCGGACCACAAAACCCGCACCTACCGAAGGTGTGGGTTGTTGATCCGCGTAACCGAAAAATTATCGGTAGCCACGCCGTGGTTTTGCCAGGTTACGACGAGGATACCTTGGATGTCATTTCCTGGGGCCGCTTTTATAAAATGACTTGGGCATTCTTCGGTAAATACGTGGATGAAGTTTATGCCATTGCCGATCCCGCCTGGATCGCTTCCACCGGAACAACGCCCGGCGGCTTGACCCTCCAGGAACTGGAGATACAGATGCAGGCGCTAAGAGAAAACGTTTGAAATAGTAGGGATAGGAGGATCCACTCGAACCGCAGATGAACCAGCCGTCGCGCGAGGCTTCCTCCTTCATCCCTTGTTCCCTGTAACTATGGCGGGGCAAGCTGCAGATCGACGCGGATAGGAATCGGACTTTACACAGAAGATCACAAAGGGCACGAAGGAAACCCAGACTCACTCTCCTTCGACTAGCTGCGGATCAGTATCAGTGACTCGGCTCGCGCCACCCGCCGGCTCATTTAACACATTGCCAAATGTTAATGATCTTTCTTGGCGGTCCGCGCGTTCGCTACCTATTCTGGAGGTTTGGGCTAAGACACCCTAACCGTGGTCGTCAGCGGTCCCCATCCAATGAAAATCAATAACCTGCTACTGAGTACATTAGTACTCGGTTGTTCGTTTGCGCAGGGCCAGAATATAACTCGGCCTGAGGCACTGAAAGCACTTGGTACTGGGACACACTCGTAAATCCGCAGAAGCCGGGCGACGTGTGGGCTTACGCTTGGGAAAGCGTTTGGGCTCGGGACCTGGACAAACTCCGGGCTCTCGGCATAAACTGTATCCGCGTATACAGCATGCTGTATAAGCAGATTGGTCTCAACGGGGAAATCCCGACTGAGACGACATATCCTACTCTGCCGAAGTTTACGCAGCGGAAATTCCTGGACCTCTGCTGGAACAACGGCAAGAACCCGATTTATGTGATCGTGGGCATCCCGATGGACCCGCTCTTATTCCGGGTAGATGCCAATACTAAGGCTATTCAATATTACTGGGAAAATGTTTTGGTAGATACCGCTAAGGATCTAGAGAAACATCCGGCCGTCTTGGGGTTTACGGGGCAATGAGGTCGATGCACCCGGTTATACCTGGGACGACGCTAACCCCGATTCGGCGAAAGTTAAGTATTGGTGGGCCCAGTTGGAGAAATATGCCCAGATGGCGAAAACGGTGGCTCCTCACAAACTGGTGGGAATCGCAAATCACGACTTCCGCGAAATTGTGGGAGTTTCCAAGAAGTACATGGGTACGTGTATCAGCCTCGATTTTTGGGGAGTGAACAGTTACCAAACGTCGACCTTTGATTCGGTTTTCGGCACTGACGGCGGCCCAGGCTACGATGATGTAACCGGGGTCGCGCTCAAACCGGTCATACTGACCGAGTGGGGACTCCCCGCGACCGGCCGTCACGACCCGAACAACCCCTTGTCCATCTACTCGAACACTGCGACTGAAACAAAAACCGCGGACGTCGTCGCAGTGGTTCTCCCGAAGGCATACCAGCAGCCGCTCTGCGCGGGGGTTACTTACTTCGAGTACTCCGATGAATGGTGGAAACAAGGTGGAACCCCCAACAACTACACGTGGTACGGCGGAACGTCGAACCCCGGCTTCCCTAACGGTTACTGGGCCGACGAAGGGTTTGGCGTGTTCTCGATCGAACGCGCCGGCTACGATGGCTCGAATCCTAAGGTCAGGCAGCTCAAGCCGTACTTTACCTGGCCCGATCCATACTATAACGGACCATATCAACCGGACGTGTTGACCGAGCGAACGCCACTTGCTGACGCGATTCGGAAGACGTTTATGACCTTGCGATGATCGGCCGCTAATCAGAGCGCGGAGACGCTGAAGCGAAATTCAGCCTCTCCCGCGACAGCCAAAGCGGTCTGTTGAAACAGCCCCGGGGTCAAAACGCTGGGGTTGAATCCGTCTAAAGAATGGCGAAGTCGCATTGTCCCAGAGGACTACTGCAGAAAAATACTCATGTTCCCAAAGTCAAAGGTCACTGGAGTGTTGGAGTGTTGGAGTGTTGGAGTGTTGGAGTGACGGAGTGTTGGAGTGTTGGAGTGACGGAGTGACGGAGTGACGGAGTGACGGAGTGATGGAGTGGTGGAGTGATGGAGTGGTGGAGTGATGGAGTGATGGAGTAGTGGAGTGATGGAGTCATGGAGTGGTGGAGTGGTGGAGTGGTGGAGTGGTGAGGGTGATGGGAACGAAGCGAAAGAACAGAAATCGGGGATACCAGCGGCTAAGGGTCTGGCAAGATGCTATCGGGCTGTACAAAGAAACCAGTCGACTGCTCGGGCGTTGGCCTTTCGAAATGAAACGGATTGCCGCGCAGGGAATGGCTTCTGTCGACTCGGTTCACAGAAACATTGCCGAGGGGTACTGCAGGCGATCTATCCGGGAATATATCCATTACCTTTATATTGCCCTTGGTTCTCTGGGTGAAAGTGTCTCTGGGTATCACGCCTATGCCACGGCAGATCAGATCTCCGAAGAAGACTTCGAAGTCCTTGATCAATTGGCCTTTAAGCTTGAGAACGGCCTGCTCCGTTTAGTAGAGGCCTTGGAGCGCAAGCGAGACACCGGGGTTTGGACCGATACCCTGATAGTACAAGAATCCAACGCGGTCTATCTTGGAACAAAGACCGGTAACGCATAGCTCCAACTCTTGCATCACTCCACTACTCCAACACTCCACTACTCCATCGCCCCACCACTCCATCACTCCAACACTCCAACACTCCATCACTCCACCACTCCATCGCTCCAACACTCCATCGCCCCACCACTCCACCACCCCATCACTCCATCGCCCCATCACTCCATCACTCCGCTCGCCAGAAGTTACAGGCGAACTATTTTCCCTGGATTCATAATATTACCCGGATCGATCGCTCGCTTTAGCGTGGCCATCAAAGTCATGGCTTCACCGTGCTCAGATAATAGGAAATCCATTTTGCCGTAGCCCACCCCGTGCTCACCGGTACAGGTTCCACCGAGCGCTAACGCCCTTTGAACCAGGCGTTCGTTCAACCGTTTAACCTCAGCAATTTCATTTGGGTTCTTAGGGTTGATCACAAACGCAATATGAAAATTGCCGTCGCCGGCATGACCGATGATTGGGGTTGGCAGAGACGAACTCGCCAGATCTTTTCGGGTTTCAGCTACGCATTCAGCCAGTCGTGAAATTGGTACACAAACGTCGCTAGGCCAAAGTTGTCCGTCCTTCCGTAACGCTTTAGCGGCATACGCTGCATTATGGCGAGCACGCCAAAGCTGATCACGATCTTCAGGCTTAGCGCTCCATTTAAAATCAGTGCCACCATGTTCAGAGGCGATCAACCCGACCATTCCTGCCTGTTCGGCGACGCTCGCTTCCGTACCATGAAATTCCAGCCATAGGGTCGGTGCAACCGGCAGCGCCAGGTTCGAGTACCGGTTAATTGCCTCCATCTGTACCGGATCAGCTAACTCGATGCGGGCTACCGGGATACCCGCTTGAATTGTCCGGATAACAACTTGGACCGCAGAATCAATATCAGGAAATGAACAAACCGCTGATGAAATCGCTGCTGGTTCACCGTAAAGCCGGACGGTGACTTCGGTGATCACGCCCAGCGTCCCTTCGGACCCGACAAACAGCCGGGTTAAATCATAACCCGCTGCGGATTTACGCGCCCGGCTTCCGGTCCGGATCACGCGTCCATCCGGGAGCACTACCTTCAGGGAGAGCACGTTTTCTCGCATAGTACCGTAACGGACCGAGTTAGTACCGGAAGCACGCGTGGCCGCCATACCACCGAGAGTAGCATTAGCCCCGGGATCAACCGCGAAAAACAGGTGCTGGGAACGTAGATACTCATTCAGTTCTTCATGAGTAACACCGGCCTCGACCGTAGCGTCGAGGTCACCTGGATTGACTTCCAAAATCCGGTTCATTTCAGAGAGATCAATACAAACACCACCTCGTAACGCGGCGATCTGGCCTTCCAAACTGGTACCCTTTCCGTAAGGGACTACGGGAACTTTGTGTAACGAACAGATCTTAACAATTTCGCTAACTTCCTCCGTTGATCGCACAAAAGCGACCGCATCCGGTGGCGCGGGCGGATGATACGATGCATCGGTTCCGTGTTGTTCACAGATAGACGGGGTTGTCGACAATCGGTCACCCAGAAATCGCTGCAGCGAAGCCATCGCCATGGAGCGAGCTGCGGGTGCGCCAGTATCAGCGGAGTTAGGCTGGTTCATGGGGAAAGGAACAATCTCGCCGAGTAATCCTGAATAGCCGCAAAAAGGCGCAAAAGACACAAAAAAACAAACCACAGATGAACCAGCCATCGTCCGGCAGCCGCCCGTACGCGTCAACATAAGGCACAAGCCGTGGAGCGTGCCTTCCCGCGGCCGCGGGACGAGGCCGTGGTGAGCAAAGCCAATGATAGGGCAGACTCACCGTTATGCCGCGCTCTTGGGCGTGAAGAGGCACAGATCCTAACATAGAGCGCTGACAGAAGTTAGGTGTGCATCACGATGTTCCCCTGCTCACCACGGCCTCGCTCCAGTACTCCCACACTCCACTGCTCCATCACCCCGCGTGACCGGATTCGAGAACGAGGACGACGACGAGGACGAGTACGAAGCGCCTCACGAGTGAAAAGCCAGCCGCAGCATTACTTCGGAGGCCGCGAACAGCAATCTTCGCTCGCGTTCGCTCCATTCTGCGTTTGCTCAGTCTGACTTGCGCTTAGTTGCGGGGTGCGAGTTGCGTCAACAATTTTTCGAAGCCCGGATCACTCCGTAGCGAGTCCCAGCAGGGATGAAGTTTGAGTTCGCCATATTCTATGCCGTGCGGCGTGTCGACAAGGATCGCTAACTCATGGAGGGCGAAATCGGTTTCGTTAGTTAACGCGTAAACGATGGCTAAGTTACGAGCGATCTCAGGGCCTTCCACCGCGTCGGTACTAACCGGCAGAAGCGCCAGCGCTCGCTTTGCCTCAGCAATCGCTTCTTCTTTGCGATGACAGACGGCGTCGATCACCGCTAACACGCTGAGCAGATACGCTTCTTCCGGCTGGGCTCTTACCTTCCGTGCCAGTTCGTTTCGAGCTGCCGTGATTTGCGCTTCCTTGGTTGGATTCTCTCCCCGCAAACGAGCTAGCCAGGCTCGCATGCAGGCGATCGGGACCAATGCGGCTGGGCTGACAAAATGCCCGAACGGAAACTCGCCACCGAGATTTTCATTGAGAAGTCGCTCGGTTTCCGCCCAGTCCCGAGAGGTCAGCGCATTATTGAAACGCGACATCGCCAAATATTCGTCATTCTCACCTTCAGCGACGGGCAACGAATCGAGGGCGTTTCGACCGGTGGCAGTATCGCCTCGAGCGGCAAAGGCCGCATAGGCTTTCTCCGCTACCAGGATCGGTTTGCCCGGCTCCAGCTCGATCAGCATATCCATCGCTTTCTCAAACGCTTGGTAGCGGCGCAAGAAAAAATAGTTGTAGGCCAGTTGGCGGAAACACTCAGGATTTTGCGGGTCCAACCTTAACGCGTTTTTCTGACCGTTAGTCGACTGATCCCAGTAACCCTGGCGCCGGTCCATAGCCGCTCTGAGCAAAAGAGTTTCGGCGCTGTCCGGCCTAACTCGCTCGGCCAAGGCCAGACGCGCGCGCGCCGTTTGATAGTCGCGATAGCAGATATAAGCATGAAAGGCCTCCGCCAAATGCAGTTCGGGCGAGTCAGTTCGCGAAAGTCGCGCCGCTTCTAAAGCGGCGTCCCCGAGACGACACCTTTCCGGCGTCTTATCAAGTCCTGAGTTGAAGAGGTAATCATGCGCCCTAGTTAGAAGGCAATAAGCCAGGGTAAAATTCGGGTCCCTGTGAGTAGCGTCTTCTAACATTCGAATTGCTTTGAACTCCTGCTGACCGCCGGCGAAAGAAATAGTGGAGGCGGCAATCAGTGCTTTTGCCCTCAGATAGAGATCAAGCGCCTCGACGTTGTTTGTCGGCATCTCTCGAATACTTCTCTTTTCAGTGCTGGAGATCTGTGATTTTAACTTTGAGGCAACGGTTTCCGCGATTTCGCTTTGAATAGCGAAAATATCGATCAAAGACCGATCAAAGCTATCAGCCCACAGGCTGGTTCCGGTCTTGGCGTCAATCAGCCGTGCACTTAGCCGCACCTGATTTTGATACCGGCGTACCGTCCCCTCCATTATAGTGGTAACACCAAGTGTCTTCCCGATTTTTCGCAGGTCGCGCCTTTCGTTGCCTCGAAAGTGCATCACGGAGGTGCGGCCGATGACCCGGAGTTGCTTGATCTTCGCCAGGTTGGTTAGTATTTCATCCTGCACGCCATCTGCGAAGTAGTCGTCTTTTCCGGCGGTGCTCAGGCTCTCAAACGGTAAAACCGCGATGCTGTTTTCTATCGGGACCGTTTCCCGATCGTCCTCATTTACAGACCCAAAAAAGCTACGAAAGGAAGTCCAAGCCCGCATCCAAGGCGCCCCGGATCCCGAAGCCTCTTGTCTTTCAGCAATCTGCCGTCCGTATTTCCGGCTGGCGGTACTCAGTCTGTTGATGTTAGCCCTGGACGGCGATCGTATTTCGTTCGCGGTCAGACGTCGTTTGGCGACGACCGCGTCCGACACTACCGGAATGATTTTCGCCAAGTGGGTAGGAAGTTGAAAACGCTTTTCCGGATCCTTGTCGAGCAACACCTCGAGCAAAGCGCAGACAGGCTGGGGAGAACTCTTGAGCTTTTCGATCGGTAAAGGCGCATAATGGTGCAGATGCATCAATTGAGTAGGAGAGCCTTTGAAGGGCAGATCGCCCGTGATCATTTCCCATAGGGTAACGCCCAAAGAATATAGGTCTGAGCGAATATCGACCGGTGCCCCGTCGAGCTGTTCCGGACTGGCGTATGCGGGTGTGCCCAAGAAAAGTCCTTGGGTCGAGATAGCCGAAGCGGATTCATCCTGCGCAGCAGCTTTTGCTAAGCCAAGGTCGATAATTTTGGCGTTCGCAATTTTGTCTCCCTCCGAACTAACCATGATGTTGCTTGGCTTAATATCGCGATGGATCAGGCCTTGCTTTTCGATGGCGTCCAGTCCATTGGCGACTAACGCGGTCAGGTTCAGACTGAGCAGTACCTCTAAGCGGCCGAGGCGCCGGAGCAGCTTATCCAGGGTCTCCCCTTCCACGAATTCCATCGCGTAGAAAAAGCTCTCGTCGCTGGTGCCCAGATGGAATACGGAAGCAACGTTCGAATGGCGGATACTGGCCGCAGCGCGCGCCTCCCGGATAAATCGGCGCCGACTGGTCTCATCGCCCAGCAAACGCTTACTGATTACCTTCAATGCCACCGGGCACCGCAGATTGATATCGATCGCCTTGTAAGTCACTCCCATGGCGCCGCGGCCTAGTTCAAATGGAGCGCCATCGTCGCTGGTTAAGAGCTCATAATGCTCAAAACGAAGGGGCGACAGAGTCCGGGTTAGGCTCAGTTCGCTGGTCGCTCGCTCCTCGTCGACAAGTCTTCTGAAAGCGCAAGTCGGGCAAATGCCGAGTTTGATTGGTATTTCCGCCCCGCAAGCTTGGCAAATGCATATCCCTTCAGGTTTCACGGGTCAGTGATTATGCTGGTGGAAAGACTCGATTGTAAACTGGACGCCCGTGACAGTCCATGGATCATCACCTGCTATTGGGCTGATAATGTCATTTTCCTTGCGCGGAGATTTCTTTTCCGTCATAAGGCTCTCTCGCGAAGACGAGATTATTTCTCCGATTTGCCGTTTTTCTAAACAAATTGTCGTGGGATTGGCCTAGTCCAAGGCTGACTAGATTTCATTTGCCGCTTTGGACAGTTCCGACCCACGACCGCCCGATAGGAGCAAATAGCCTATGCCAAAGACCCGTACCCCCGTGGCTAAAAAGCCTTCAGAAGATAAATTGAGCGCCTACCTATCCAAACTTGCCACCGATCACAGTGAGTTAGGTCACTTTATCCGCGATCCCGATGGGAGCATGGATCAGGCCGGCTTAAGCGCTCAGGATCAGGCACTCCTGAAGAGCGGAAACGCTGCTGCCATCAATAGCCGCTTGAGGGGGGAGCCAGTTCCACAGGCACCACCGCCTTTATTGTTAGTCGATCTGGGGCCCGACGGGAAACCATCGGTTCGGGAAACAACCACGCCGCACATCGTTGGAACGGCTTTCCACCCTGGCTACACTTCCCCCCATATCGTCGGGGCAGCCGTCTATCCGTCATCGTACGCTGCGCCGCATATCGTGGGGCCAGCTATGCAGCCGGCGTCGTATGCTCCGCCACCTATCGTGTCAACGGCGTTTCAGCCTGCTTACGGCCCGCACATCGTCGGGGCAGCCGTCCATCCGGCATCGTATGCCGCGCCACATATCGTGGGACCAGCGTTCCAACCCGCTTACCTCGCACCACATATCGTTAACGCCGCCGTACAACAACCGATTCAGAATCCGTATTGGCAGCAACCTCCGGCCGGCTAGGTAGCCAATGACCCATAAGCAAATTGATCAAGATCTAAAAAACTAACTATCGACTTGTCCATGTCTAAAGGGTCACTGATTGTTGTCGGCACCGGCATCAGAACGGTTGGCCAGTTGACCATGGAAGCCATTGCCTGGCTTGAGCGAGCCGACAAGGTCCTCTATATAGTAGGCGACCCCGTCGCCGAAGCCGTTATTAAACGGTTAAATCCCGCAGGGGCTGAATCTTTATTCGGTCTCTACGTCGAAGGGAAACCGCGCCTGCAGACCTACAGCGAAATGGTCGAGCGGGTTTTGGAATGTGTCCGCGCAGGGATGTTGACCTGCTTGGCCTGCTACGGACATCCAGGAGTATTCGTGGGCCCTTCCCATGAAGCCATGCGCCGCGCCCGCAATGAGGGGTTCACGGCCAAAATGTTACCGGGTATTTCTGCCGAGGACTGCCTTTTCGCTGATCTGGGAGTGGATCCAGGAGCAACCGGCTGTCAATCCTATGAGGCGACCGACTTTCTGGTTAACGGGCGCAGGATCGATCCCACCAGCTCGGTGGTTCTCTGGCAGATCGGCGCCGTCGGTGAAATGATTTTCAGGAAGACCGGCTACCAGTTAAAGGCGCTGCCGATATTGATCGAACGGTTGTTCCAGTATTATCCGCCAACCCACGTGAGTTACCTTTACGAGGCCTCGGTCTTTCCGGGTTGCGAACCCGCCATTGTGGCGGTGCAAATTCACGCGCTCGCGCAGGTCGCCATCTCAGCGGGTGCGACGCTTTATATTCCACCAGCGTTTCCTACCACCACTGATCCCTGGATTTATTATCGGATGACCGTGGCTGCCCGAATGGCATAGCGACCGCATCGAGCGCGACGATTGTGCCATGGGAGCTGAGCTCCCTCTACTTGATCTTCTTAAGATTCCACTGCAGCCAGGGTTTATCGGTCTGTGTCACTGCCAGCGAAAAATCCTCCCAGACATCGCTGGCAGCAGCTTGGGCGTCTCTAAGAACTTGTGGCCCACTTAGGAAGTCACCACTTCGACTGTACTCAGGGAATCCATACATAATCTCGTTTAAAGTGATCGATCGCGAGAAATGCCTCGCTCGCATAGCCTCATGCAACGCATCGTAAGCTTTCGAACCTTGGTCTGTTCCATGGAGTTCAACCCGAATGGTGAATCTCGGCATCTTCTTGCAGCTGAGAGAGTTGCAGACCCAGGGAATTCTTTCAAGAAAAACAATAATTTCTATAAATGCTCCTTCCGGGCGCTGAAGGCCCTCTTCACGACAGCGCTTGGGTCGTACTCCCGGCTCAAGACGAAAATCCTGTTCAGGTTACCGGCTAGAGCCTTGGCGTCTGCGCCAACGATCTTGATGTCCGGCGCGTAACTCGGATGAATAATAGCGGTCCAAAGGGCCACCTGGCCGCCCTCCCTGAGAGGCCCCCCGCACTACCGTTCGCTTGTCCAGCTTGAGTTCAGGCATCTGCCGTGCCGCGCGGACGGAGTCAAGCGCCGCTCGTACGACTCAGATCCGAGCGCTAACAAAATCTTTTTTGAAACTAGTGATCGACCGGACCGCCGGTCTGATCGTCTGTCGTCGTTTCCTGAGTAGCAAACCTTACAAATAGCGCAACGGTCTCTCCGCCGGTATAGTGGATGAATAATGCGCCGTCGCCGTTAACCCGGTTATCATCTGCAAAGCTCCCGCTGTTACCCTGCATCATATGGATATCATGGACTCCGCGTTCAGGAGAAAATCCGAAGGTTTGGTCGCCGCCCCGGTCCTGGAAGAACTCGCCACATGCCAGGACGACCGCCCGGTCATCCGCTTTGGCCCTCTCAATCTGGGCATCAAGCAAATTGGCTAGAGTGACACCCGCACCTTCCGGCGGGATCGCTGCCATCTTATCGATCGGAAATAGATTATCGCGCAGATAATCAAGCCCTAGACCAGCCGGACCTATCTGGAGGGCTGTGAATCCGGCCGGCCCGCCAGCTTTAGTGGGTAAATCAAGCTTAGTCGCTGCCGTAAAGTTTGAATCAAAATACGCGAGTACTTCGCTACTATCGACCGAAAGAACATTAACCGCGATGCGGTAGTCTTGGTCGGATTTGACCCAGATTTCGTAGTGAGGGGACCTACCGGCCGGATCCATTCGGCCGTCCTGAATCTTCCCTACTAAAATCCCATAGGTCCGTTGTGCGCCGGGAGGTTTCGTGCGTCGATGGCTCATGTTGTCAACCGATCTACTATTCTTCTGTCGCGCTCATCGGAATTGGGTCCGCCTTATCCCCCGGTAGAAGCATCTGTGGAACCTGATTGAAGATCCAACTTTGTCCCGCCGGTTCCTGGTCGAATACCCAAATCAAATCGAATCGATCCTTGTCCCATTTTTGAGGACAAGTAGTCGAGTCTCCTATAATCCGATTTCCAATTCCAGGGATCGCCTCGTGCTCCCATGCGATGAGGACGACTCCAGCTCTCGACATCACGTCTTGAACTAAAGCATCCTCCTCACCCTTTGCATGATCGAGGACTAGCGTTGGCTTCAACGCCAAAAGACTCGCGAGGGCAAGTACCGTGTGTTGAGGCCGCAAGCTATTACTCTTGTGGCCAACCTTTGAGGCAAAAATCACGTCGGGGGGAGTTGCCAGCAGGTTGTTCGAAAATCGCCCGTCAAACGGCTTAAACAATCGGACTAAGGCTCCGGAACGTTGCCATCCTTGGACCGTAAGTTCTTCCGGGTCTCCAGCTCCCTCAGACGATACACCAACAATTGTCTCGTCGTCAGAAGGTTTCTCGGCATGACGGATCACCATTATCTTTGTCGGAGTCATACTCGAAATCTTGTTAACGTCGTCATTTTTAATGAGCGAACAATGTGCGGTCGCTTTCCGCCTGGCTATCGCTGACGTAAAATTTTTCGAACCAGGCAGGTTTCCCGCTAATGGCCGTCGGTTTCTCTAGTAGCAGCGCGTCAGCATTTTTTTGAGCTTTAGCTTCCTGCATTTTGTATCTGAAGTGCAGATGATCGAAGATGCGGAGAGCTTCTATGGCGTAGGATGTCGCGACCTTTGGATCTTCGATCAAGACCAGGTTGTCTCCATTCTTTTTTTCTCCACTGTTAGAGAGGTTTGATGACCCAGTGAACACCTTGGCAGTGGGGAGATTAAAGTCGGTTACCACGAATTTGTCGTGTTCGTGCACTCCCGCACCGCCGGACCATTCGCTCTTGAAAGGCTCGGGCGAGTGCTCCGCAAGATACGCAAAATCGACGAGGCCGATTGTCCCATCCGGTTTATGTACTTCAAGCCCGCCTGCTCGATCAGATATCCCATAGCTAAAGACAGTCTTCTTCATCAACTTGTCGATAGCATCCCGCACCGACCCAGATTTAGTCTGATAGAGGAACGCGATAGAGAAAAGAACCGCAGACGTCGCCTCATCGATAGCAGAACCCACCGGATCGAGCGACAAGCTCGCGTCGGTATGCGGCGAGAAACAGAAATGTACCGGCGGTTTACCGGCGACATTCAGGTCGTGCCACTGCTTTGAAATCGAATCAGCCGAGAAGGTTTTCACCCCTCCTGCAAACGCGTCATTGAAGACTTGTTCGAACAGGGTAGCGGCTTCCTGCGACCGGAACACTAAAGCGTTATTTGCCTGAATATAAATCCCGCGGAAACTAAAGTTCGTGGAACCGAATAGAACCTTGATGGCCACGCCGTTTCGCTTGGCAATCAACACTTTATTATGTTGCAGACCTTTAAAGTGCATTCTCTGAACATTGTCTGGTCCGGCCGAAGCCGAGAGTCGTTCTGCTGCCTGGGATTCAGCACTCGTAGTTGGCTTGTGTTCACCCGAGTCATCAATGATAGCGCGAAGGCGCCCACCAACCTTCTCTAGGAGATCTACGATGTCTGGCTCATTAAGATCGTACGCGAAAAAGTCTAGCTCTAGGCCAGGGTCGTTCGCCACCTCCGTGAGGAAATCGAAGATAAGCTCGCCAGCCTCGAATCCTAACCACTGATAAACATCACCCGCAACCTTCTTAAAGTTCAAGCCTTGATCTGCCTCGGCTGGGATCACATCCGGATTATTACCATATTTATCTACGTATGCTTGCGACGAGGCAAAGTTCCGGGTAAAGCCGACATCGAGAAAGTCATCGTAGACGACAATGTCGAGGTTTATATCAAGCGTAATAGAGGTACCGTCAGTAAGTACCCCGTCGGACTTCATGTGTTTCTTGGTGATCCTGTAGGTATAGATACCCGGCTTCGGATCGTTAGGGAACTGGATCCAACGAAACTTCTGGAACGGTGCGTCGGTCGACGGATAGTTTCTAAATCCATCTACGGCGTCCAAGGCAGTCTTCTCGCCATACGAGAAGTTCAACCGGTTTCGCAACGGCACGAACGCCCCACTGCCGGGAGTTTGCTCTTCGATCGCAAATCCAACAAAATCTGGCTCCGGATTGTCGACGTCCATCCCAATCATAACCATTCGCTCGCCACGCCAAAGCTTGACGCTCAAACCGTCCTTCGATGCGCTGTTAGTAAATTCGTTCATGCTGGGAGGTTTCGTAAAAATCTTTTGTTCGAGTTACTAATCTTAGCACCACTAATACTCTAAGCCGCTCTAGCCGGTAAATACGCAATATGACGTATCGTTGGTAGAGTGGGGCAGCCATAATCTGTATGCCCAAAATGACTGGCGACAGGGTACAGAAATAATTAGACAATCTCCAAAAACGGAAGGAGAAGCTCGATGCTGAAAAGGCCGGGCTGGCTGCTCGAAAAGCCCTGGCTGATTTGCAGAAGGCTCTGGTCGATTCACAAAAAGCCGCTCGAAAAGGCGAAGACTGATTCTGCTCAGCAACGGAGTGATACCGCTACGAAAGCGCCTGCGACCAGCGGTTGAATGCAAACTCCGTTTACCTTGACCGCTCCGGCATGACCATCTTGGTAGTAGAGTCGCCATTGCGAAGGAGGAGGCACGCGACGGATATTTTGTTCTCCCAAGATTCGTTCACTGTCCCGGGAACGTGCGAGGGTCCCCGAACCCTAGGGCAGCGTCCCCCCATGCCGTCTTTCACCGCTAAGGCATACGCCATTATGCGTATTTCAGACAGCTCGCGAATTGGTTAGTAATCAGTATGACGACACAATCACGCGGCAAGCAGCAAACGGCTGCAGCAGAAACCTCAGATACGCAAAAGGCGGAAGAGCAAGGTCCGTCCAAACAACCGGCGCACCAGTCCCCCTTCCCCCAGCGATTTTCGAAAAGCAAACCGCCTAGTGCTAACAAAGGCCCCAACCCGGGGGAATTGCAGCCATTTCAGCATCCGGCCGGCGCAGCAACCATGGCCCTGTCAGACTTTTTCTCGGCGGACGACATAAAAGCGCTACAAGATCACGGATCGATTTCCTTCCACGCTTTTGGCGACAGTGGAACGGGGAGTGTCGAGCAGCAGGAGACCATTGACGCTATGGCGCGCGACATTGATCCGAACCATCCTGAGCAAAGTCCGGCCTTCCTCTTGCATCTAGGAGATATTATCTACGGTTCCGACAAGCACGCTCGTTATGCTAACGAATTTTATCGACCGGATGACAATTATCATAATCTGATCTTCGGAATACCCGGTAATCATGATGGAGAGCTCCGCAGCTCCTTGGATGCTCCGTCCCTTTCGGCTTTTCTCGAAAACTTTTGCCAATCTAAAGGACAACAACCGCCGATGGCAAAGTCGTTTGGGCGCGTGATGGCTAATCAGCCGGGCGCCTATTGGTATCTGAATTGCCCATTCGTGGATATCATCGGACTTTATAGCAACACCGGTGAAAATTATGGCACGATCTCGCATCCGGATATCCAAGACAATGGTCAACAGAAGAAATGGCTAATAGATACGCTCAATACCGTGAAGACTAAGAACGGGCAGCAAATCCGGGCCCTTGTCATTGCGGTGCACCATCCGCTTTATGCCAGCGGCTTACATGAGAGCGGTTTCGGCCACCCTGGCAATCCCGATTTGTTGGCGGACCTCGACGACGCCTGCAATAAGATCGGGATATGGCCAAACATCGTTTTGTCTGCCCACACGCACAGCTATCAGAGATACATGCGAAAGATGGACATTGGCAATCCGCAGCGGGTCATTCCCTACTTTATTGCCGGTACTGGTGGAATCGGTACGCAAAATATCCCCGCCCCGATTGGCGCGACCTCCGCGGACGGAAAAGTACGTTTTGCAAATGCGGTTGAAAGTCATGGCTTTCTGACGGTTTCGGTGTCGGCTCAGACCATCACGATTACTTTCACTTCAAATGTCGACACTCACCGGAGTATCTTTGAAACAGTCACGATGGACCTAAAAACCGGTCAGCAATTGTAGTTAGGCGAGAATTGATCGCCGGCAGCTTCGAGAGAGTTGAATGTTGTGAAATGGAAGCAGCCTTGCTGTCCATTTTGTGTACCATTCGCAAACTAATGCCCGGCCGTCGACGGTCAGGAAATGGATTGCGGCGCCGGCAGCAGTCGTCGCCAGTGAGGTAACCGAGTTGAGATCTAATACTTCAACATCAGGACTACTGGTGCCACAACTGCACTTACTCATAGTTTTGATTGTCCTTTTTCAGCGCGTTCATCTTTCGGACATGTCAGTCGCTCGCTGACTAAGGGCCTTCTCCCAACAACGTCTTCCACTTGATTTTGACTATCGGCAGCCCGGTTCCTGGGAAGGTCTCACGGCATACGTCATTCTACGTATTTCGGAACAGCTGCCGACCCGCTATGTTCTCGATCCACCCGCTTTCATTAAAAAGCTCTGTTATCAGTGTAAATGCAGGAGATCTCCGATGTCACAAACCAAACCTCTGAAGAAAGTAGCGCGACTGATCGCTTCGAACGGAAAAGGAATTCGATCAGGAAAAAGTGGCCACTTGGCCGCCGCGGCAGACTCCCTGAATATCGTTCACAAGCGACCGAGCCCCGGGTCGCCCAGCGCGGACGCATTGGCTTCGGGCCTCGGTTCAACTCCGGCGCATAACCTGCGCTTTCGTGGAGGTCGAACGGTCCCAAAGCTGACCTACGTGAACTTGTACGTCGGCGGCAAGGCCGCTTGGGCCCCGGCTGATATTCAGAATATTGACCGCGCGCTGGGGGCGGCCATGACCGATCCGCGTCTTGATACAGTAATCAATCAGTACTTCCCGGATGGACCAGTCGCCACGACCGTCGTTCCCTCGCAAGTGCTGGCCGGACCAAAACCGGACATCGTGTCGCGCGCGACGATGGACATGCTCGTACAGGAGCAGGTGATCTCAGCCGGTCGGTTAAATCAATTCGACCCGGCAACGACGCTCTTTAACTTCTTCCTCCCGCGCGGGGTCGTCCTGACCACCGACGGCGGCGCGCAGGCTGCTGCGAAGGAATTGGCCCCAAGCCCATTCTCAGTTAATACGGTAACCACGATTCGCTCCGGTAACGTGGTGACCACCGTAACGGTGGCAACAACCGCTGCGGCCGCAGACCAAGCTCCCAGCGGCGATGCAGATGGCGACCGCAAAGGCGGACCACTCGGTGGTGATCCGGACGACGCCGCTAGTTCGCTCAATGGGCTTGGTGGCTACCATGGCTCGGTGCATGCCGGCGGAACCGTAATTTATTTCGCGGTCGGCGTATTTTCCGAATCGCTGCCGAACGGCAGCCAGAACGGGATTGTCGCTTTCGACGAGCCCTGGAAGAATGTGGTGGCTACCTTCTATCATGAGCTCCAGGAGGCGCGTACCGATCCTGATGTCGAGGACGCAATCCGCACACAAAACTTTAATTTCATCGGGTGGAACTCGGATCAAGGCGAGGAAATCGGCGATTTCCCAGTCTTCGAGGCAGACCCGCTACAACAGGTTTTCAAAGAGGTTCCGTTGGTGAATGGAGACACGGCACCCATACAGGTGCTGTACTCCAACCGGGTGAACGGTCCGGAAGATCCGACGGCTTAGCCACTATCATCGCAATCAATTAGTACCAGCATGAAATCCCTGAGAAGTCGGCATCTGTTGTTCCGCTCGCTTTCCACGGGAGCGCTACACGCCTCGCATTCAGCCGCCGCCGATGCGGTTCCCGTGCATGATCCGCCCCTTGCTCCTCGGGACGAAGCGATATTTCTGCTCAATATTGCAGCGGAGGTGGAGCATTCGCTGATGGTGCAATACCTTTTCGCCGCGTATTCACTCCGAGACCCTGGCCAATTTACAGGCGACAAGGCGGCACTGGTCCGTGACTGGCGGAGAGCGTTAGCAACCGTTGCCCGCGAGGAAATGGGGCACCTGATCACCGTGCAGAATTTGCTCCGATCTTTGGGCGCGCCCCTGAGCCTCGCGCGAGACGAGTTTCCGATGAACACAGGCTTTTATCCGTTCGCGTTCCGCCTCGAACCTCTGAGCAAGAATTCGGCTGCCAAATACGCGTTCGCCGAAATGCCTTCGCTCGCGGCGGCAGAAGGCATCGATGGCGTTTCACCGGCTGAGATCGCCGACATTAGCAAGCGAGCGGACGAAGATAACACTGGACAGCCGGTGAACCGGGTCGGCAAGCTCTACGAACAGTTACGGACGATCGTCGGGTCGCTTGCGGCGACCGAATTCTCGGCCAGTTCCGTTTCTCAGCAGGCGAGATTTGACGAATGGGGCTTGGGGCAGCACGACATTCTAATTCTGTCCGTCGGTAAACGCTCTGAAGCGCTCGACGCCCTGGACAAAATCGCGGAGCAGGGTGAAGGCCCCGAGACGGCCGCCGCCGCGGCGGACCCGGGTTCCCACTTCCAACGCTTCTTGAACATCTACCGACAGTTTCCGGAGGATGATTCCTGGCAACCAGCGTTTATGGCGATCGAGGATCCGAATGTCCGAACCTCAGGGCCCGGCGAGAATAACCCCGGCGAGATCACCCAATCAGAGGCGCGCTTATGGGCGCAATTGCTCAATGCGCGATATCGGCGCCTATTAATGACTCTCCAGCATGCGCTAGAGATTGAAGCGCCCGCCCAGACCGACCTGAACGGTACGCCTCGCGGGCTATTACTGAGTTGGGCTTTTTCCGAGATGTATGCAGTGCGGTCGATTGCGGGCGTCTTGTTCACCCTGCCGGCCACAGCTGCTGCGAGCGAGAAGCGCACCGCCGCCCCGCCCTTTGAGATGCCGTCCTCCCTCTCATTACCTACGCCGGAAGTCGACCGCTGGCGCCAGCAGAGCTCGATGCTTCAATCGGCGGAAATGATCGTGACCTCCCTCATCGCCCTTCCGGCAACCCGTGGCGCCGGCTTTCTGAAAGGGATGACCGAAGCCGATGCCGAGGCGATGCAGATCGCCAATCGGGTGGCATCTCAATAACGAAGGAAAAACAGTTATGCCCGACATAGTAGAAATCCGAATCCTGCCTCCGCTTGCCATCGGCCGGCTCGGCTCGTCCGCCACACCGCTCGAAAACTATACCTTGGAGATTGCCAATCCGGTTGGCTACCGATCCCTGGTTCCGGCGTCGACGTTGGTTGTAGAGCCGGTGACAGGGGCCATTGTCAGCTCAACAGCACCTCCTTCCATCTCCTTCCGCGACGCCCAGGGCAATATCAAGCCGGTCTGTCCATTCTTAGAAGTCTGGATGCTGCTGGCCGGAGCCCAAACGTTAGCGCCGCTAACTCTGGAGGCTCTGAAAGATTTCGGTGCGGACGATACGGCGGTCTCGTGGAGCGTCGAAGTTGGCAACATCAAAGCCTTTCGCCGCACCGGTGATCCCAATGATAAGATCACTGCGAGCGCAGCCGCCTTTAACGACCATGGCGTCAAACCGCTGCAGGGCAAATGCGTTAACTTCAAGCCTGGAAAATCGCTTTCGTTTGGCTCGGTGCGTTATCTGAAACCTACCGCTGCCTTTCCCCAAATTCGTCTCCGTTTCACTCCAGCGTCCGGGAAAGTTTATGGTCCGACGAGAGGCGATCCTAACATCGCCGATGATGTTTACGATGCAACGCGCGGCTCTTGGACCAAATTTAGTGAAAACGATCCGAATCCTCCGTCAACTAGGCCGCCCTCCACAGAGCCGGGAGGGATCTTCGCCAATGTGCGTGGTGTCAGCCGCGGTTATCTTGACGACGAATGCGATGGCATAGTGCAAGTCCAAGTCACCTTGTCGGGCAAGACCCTGACGGCTGTAGCAAGAATTACCTGCGGCCCTCCTAACTTTGCGCCGGATGGTCTGCCGGTACGCACGGTCGCGGACGAACTGGAGCAGATTGAACTGGGGCCGTCCGTCTCGGAGCCGGTTCCCATGGCGGAGGTCGGATCCATCGTTCGCCGTGCCCTTGAAACCGTACGATTGATGAATACAGCCGCTCTCAACTCGCCTTCTGTCAACAGCATGGCGAGCCAAGACACCGGGACGGGACGGGTTGCGGAGCCGATTTTTGATCCGTCTGTAGTCGACGCCCTCGCGATCCGGGCGCGCCACGAGAGCGTTCTACTGGCATTGAACAGTGGAACCATGGCTTGGTTTTCCGGGGTTCTTCGGCGCTACACGGACGTCGGCGATCTTTCGGATGACGGGCGACGGAAGATGCCGGGAATGATGCGGGGGTCTGATGGCACCCATCTTGCCCTCACCCGCCGTCAAGCTTCCAAGATCGATGCAGCCGCACTCGAGATTGCGCCCGAGCCCGCAGCCTCTAACTCCGGTTCGGACCTGCTCACGCCCACCAACTTGACCGCGATCTTTTATCAGGCGCAGGGAAATCCTCCGGTGGCTCACCCATCCTCGGCCATCTCTAACGCCTTCCCGGGCCTCGAAATGGATTTTCGCAATGTGTGGCGACGGGTCTTCGCCGGCATCGTCCTGCACGAGGCAGACAATTTCGTGGTAGACGTCGAGGCGAACGCTTCAGCGAAGCTACGAGCTTTGATGGGTCAACGCCTCATTTCGGTGAACGGGGTGAGCGTTATCGGAATGCTCCAGGGGCCTACGCGCCTGGGCGGCCCCGTGGTTTCTTTACCTCCGAACGAAAACGCAGCCGCAAATGATCCCATGGTTGGTAAGACCAATCTGGAGTGGTCGAACTGTCTGGCCGATGCTCTGCAGATGCAGGCAAAGTCCGTCAGTTGTGTTTTTGTTCCCCAAGGTGGCGGGCCAGAGACCAAAATTTCTCTAAAGGTCCGACCTTTCTTTGAAGCCGGCACTGGCGTCATCAAACGTGAACTGCTACAGCCTGGCGAGTTGACCCAGAGCCTCTGCTCCCCTTGGCAAAACGACTATCGGGAATGCTCCTGCTACTATTGGGCCGCCAGCCGTCCCGATTATGTTAATATCGAGGCGCGAGCCGACGGTACCAGCGCAGGCCACAATTGGCTGCAGCTGGAGCGGACTGCCGGAGCGGATAAGGTCTACATCGTAGATGATTTTGCGGATCAGCGTCTTGTCACATACGAGCAATTATTCCGAAACTGGGAGCATCTACTGAAGTTCGAGATCGGGGGAAGCGACTCGGAATAGAGCATTGAGGAAGGCTGCAGGTATGTCCTTAGCTGCGGAGTTGTTTCTGTTGTCGCGACCGCGTTCACGCCATGCGCACTGGCAGCGGTTAACTGATTCTGGACAGTTATTGGTCACAAATGGCACCCGGCTATTCGAGATCGACCACGAGATTCTCGCACAGCTGGATGCAGCCGCCCGAATCGGAGATCCGGCGGTCGAGCAATTGTTGAGCGACTTGGGCGTCGGTCACGCCGAATTCGTCGATGATACGCCTCTTCAATCTCCCCCGCTGCATGCCCTATCGCTCGCCATCGCCCAAAAGTGTAACCTGGGCTGCTCCTATTGTTACGCCAGTCAGGGGGATTTCGGCGGACCGGCCAAGAACATGCCGTGGGAGACTGCCCGACGGGCGGTGGAGTTACTCATAGGAAATCGGCTTCGAGGCGAGCGGGTGAACCTTGCATTTCTCGGCGGAGAACCGCTAGCTAATCGGCCGGTGCTGCGTTCAGCGACCGAGTATGCGGCCAGCTTGGCTCAGGATCGCGGCGTTAATGTGACTTTCTCAATTACTACTAACGGAACTTTGATTACCGAAGAGGATGTCGCCTTTCTTGAACGGCACGGGTTTGCAGTGACGGTGAGTCTGGATGGTTTACGCGAAACCCACGATCAGCAGCGCCCGTTCAAGCGCGGCGGCGGCACCTTCGACGTGATTATGAAGCGGGTTCAGCCGCTTCTAGCCATCCAACGGCAGATGCAGGTTTCGGTTCGAGCGACTATCAGTCCTGGAAATGTCAAGTTGCGTGAGAGCCTCGACTATTTTCTGGGGATCGGATTTCACAGTGTTGGGTTTTCGCCACTACTACGCTCGTCGACCGGGCGCGGCGAGATGGGATCACCCGATCTAGCTCAGCTGCTGGAAGCAATGGTCGAGTGCGGACTCGAATTCGAGCGCCGGTTAGTGTCCGGCGGGCGGTATGCCTTTACTAACATGGTCAACGCAATGCGCGAACTACATCGCGGAACTCACCGGCCCTACCCGTGCGGTGCGGGCGCGGGTTACCTGGGGGTTTCGGCCGATGGCGAATTGGCCGCGTGTCACCGTTTCGTTGGTGACGTACAAGGAGCCATGGGCGACTTGAACAGCGGAATTGACGGCGAGCGGCAGAACCGATGGTTGGCCGAGCGCCATGTCAATACGCAGCAGCCATGTGTTGGCTGCTGGGCACGATATCTCTGCTCAGGCGGTTGTCATCACGAGGTGCTGGCTCGCGGGCGCAACGCCTGTGACTACATCCGCGGTTGGCTACACTATTGTTTGGCAGCCTATTCGCGGTTGTCTCATGCCCGACCCGATTGGTTTGAAGGTGCCAACAGGTATTGAGCCCCATGTATGATCTGGAACTCGACGTCTGCGTCGTTGGTGGCGGCCCGGCAGGGGCTTTAGTTGCACTTCGTCTAGCTGCTTTAGGACATCGCGTCTGTCTCCTAGAACGCCAAGTCTTCCCTCGCCCCCAGGTGGGTGAATCACTGAGTCCCGGCGTCTGGCCGCTGCTCGACTCAGTCGGCCTAGGTGAACTTATCTCACGGACATCTTTCCGTGCTCCTGGCAACACCTTGCTCTGTTGGGCGGAATCAGAGCCACAGCTTCTTCCCTCTGATTCAAGAGCCGGAGCGCTTTTGGTCGATCGCAGCAGATTCGACGCGCTGCTCCTCGAAGCCGCTCGTAAGGCCGGAGTGCACGTCGTTCAACCTGCGCATGCTAGGGTTACCTGCACACCGAAATGCTGGCAGGTTTTCGCGGACGGTGTAGAGCAATTTAACATTTCAGCCAAGGCCCTCGTCGACGCCGCTGGACGAAGAAGCTGCTTACAAGGGCGACGAGTTGCATTTTCCCCACGGACCATGGCGCTCTGGGCGCATCTCGATGTTAACCACGATTGCGCGACTCGGGTCGAAGCGATCCCCGAAGGCTGGCTATGGGCGGCGCCGATCGCCGATGAAAAGGTCAGTCTACTGTTTTTCTGCGATCCTTCGCACATCCGGCAGTTTTCGGGCGGAGATCTGGAGCGTCTCTTGCGCGAGCGCATGACTAAAACAGTGCTATTCTCAGGTTTCGCCCAAGCCGCCTTTTCCCGGGCAGTCGCTGCTCGCGACGCGACCTGTGCCTACGCTACGAAGCCTATCGGCGCTGATTATGTAATGGTCGGCGAAGCAAACTATAGCCTTGATCCGCTCTCTTCGACCGGGGTCGAAAAAGCGCTGCAGAGCGCGCTGACCGGTGCCGCGGTCGTAAACACGCTACTAAGGCATCCAGAGCGTTCTAACCTTTGCACCCAGTTTTACCGAGACCGCCAGCGGGAAGCAGTGACCACTCACACGGTCTGGATGAATCAGTATTATCGTGAAGTCGAGCGCCACTCCGAAAAGCCGTTCTGGAACGTGCGTCGTGCTTTGTCGATTCCGTATCCCCATGTACCCCTTTCGAAGCGACTTGCGCAGCCACGGCTAACAACCCTGATCAGGTTGGCACCGGAAGTCTCACTTACAAAAGAGGCGTGCGTTATTCACGACGAAATCGCAACGCGGCCCGGGCTTCGTGCACCATCGCTCATGCGCCCCCTGGTCTTTCTGAACGGAATCGAGGTTGGTTTATTACTGGCCGACCTGGCTTCTCACCCGAGCTGGCAGGAGCTATTAGCTCGTTGGTCTCGACGCATACCGCGGGCGAGCGCTGAGCGTATCGCTACTTGGCTCTGGGAGAAACGAATCCTTTGCGAAGCCACTGATGTGCTGACCCTCAACGGTGATCCACAGTTCTGCGTCTCCAGCACGGCGCTACAGGAATCATTGATTTGATGGCTACGAGACCGAGAACCCTCTGACTTCTAAAACAAATTCAGAGGCAAGTTTCTTCAGCGGCCCTGTCACTGTGGCCTGGATCGGGCCGGAAGCGTTCCGGGTTATCTCCTGCAGTCTGAGAAAGGCGTTTTCTTCCAGCGGATCCAGCGGCTTCAGGCGCTTGGTTGCAAGATCCCATTGAATCTTATCCGCCGCCAGAATTGGCTGAAGGAGCAATGGAGGCCGCACCTCATTTCCCGGGATGGAAAGGGTGCTTCCATCGTGAGCCGGTTGGACCAGCCCCTGAATGGTAACTTCAACGCCGCGGAATTGATAAATTCCGTTCGCGATCGTTGCGAACTGGGTTGGCCATTCATCGATGTCCGGCAGTCCGTCCTGTTGTAAGTAAACATAGGCCGTGGAATCGACTGCGTTCGGAATCGGCCGGACCAGCCTGACTCCCGCCAGATGGCCTAGGGCTTCATACGCGCCTCCCCAGCAAGCAGATATGCCGTACGGGCAGGTCGGGGTGACACCGACCACGACCGGGTCGGTCTTCTCCTGTGTCTGGATTGCCTTGTCCTGATCGACCGGGTTCAAGGCTGGCGATGGATGGGCCGTAAACAACGGCTCCGAGGGTGCTTGCCTGACTCGGAGCAACGCTGGCTCAGTCTGTCCAACCGCAGAGCGCTGGGCCACGGCGGCCGCTGGCACTGCAGCGCCGATCTTGATGATGCTGGCTACTGACGGAACCTTCTCCTGGTTCAACAAAAACAACAGGTAATGGCCCGGTGGGCAGGCCTTGCCATTGGCGGGCGCTGTGACCACCAGCTGTCCTTGACCGGCCACGAAGGTTAGGAAGTTGATGCGTTGGTTTTGATCGAACGAATGCGTCACCGACCCCAGCCGGACAAAGGTAACTTGGCTGATGGCGGCCGGCGCAGGAGTTTTGACGACAAACGCCTCCCCATACGTGACCTCAGCCGGCGCCTGGGTAACAATGGGGCGCGCGCCTTTGAACAAGTAGGGCGGCGAAAAGATCTGGCCGTTTGCATGGTTGTCTTTGGGAACACTGGAAACATTGATATCAGCCGCGAACTCACCACCTCCTGCACTCAGCACACGTCCATCCGGCAATAGAACCACCGTGGCATGGTAGCAACGGTCTATCGCTTCGGAGGCCAGTTGCTGCCAGGTTCCATCTGCCGGGTTCCAAAGCTCCGCCGGGTGAACGGGTGCCCCCGGGTCGAGGTCATTAAAGCCGCCCCCCTGCGTACCTCCCGTTACCAGCACCGTCCCATCGGGTAAAAGCGTGGCGTTATGCTGCCGGCGAGCAAACTGCATGGACGAGGTCGGTACCCACACCGGATTTTGAGCATTGAGATCGATAATCTCGACGGCGTTTGTCGGAGCAAGCGTTCCCGTGTCGAGCCCCCCACCGATGAAAATAACTTTGCCCACATCGTACATTACTGATGGCGCATAATCGCGGGCCCCAGCGCCCCGAAACGGTCCTGGAAACCAAGTTCCGCCGTTGGTTGGATCGAGAAAGAAACTCTGCGCGAGCCCGCCTGCCATAAACACGCGCCCATCCGGTGCGAGATGCAAACGCGGAAAAAGTGGGAGTCCATTGAAATCGACGATCGAAACCCAGGGACCATTGTTCCAGATTTGTTGGATGTTATTGATCGCCGACTGATTTGGCGGCGCTTGGACGGGCCCGGTCGGAAAACTGCCGGAACACACGAGCACACTCCCATCGAACAATGTGACGGCGGTAGGATACCATCGGCCTTCGTTCATCGTCTCGGCAGGCGTCCATTTATCCATCCCTGGATCATAGATCGTCGTATTATTAATCCCCAGTCCATCGAACAGGTGACCGCCGGCTACCAACAGCCGGCCATCGGGCAGAAAGGTATGACCGGAACAGAAAACATTGATCGGGTTGCCTTGAGAATCTGTGGGACTGTTACTGGTTGTCCGGGTGGCGTTCGGGTTCGCTGGATCCCAAAGATAAGCGGTAGTAGAGCGCTGGTTCAGCGAAGCGAAATCTGAGCTGTTTGGTGTGGTACCCGGAGGATTACGTCGCCCCCAGAACAGAACTTTGCCTGTGGGTAAGACATGCGTGTGGACCGGCACATTTGGCAGTTGAATGACCTCCGACCATTGCCCAATCAAGGACGGGTCTGCTGCCGCAGTGAAAACGGAGGGAGCAGTGTAGCTGGTTGACAATCTGAACGCCGGATTCGCATTGGTCGCCGGTGTATTGGATGAAGTAAGCTGGAATGTATAAAACCCTTCCCCGCCCGCCGTAGCCTGGAGAGCTGTTCCCGCGGGCGTTGCCAGGCTAAACGTTTCCGTGGCGAGCACGCTACCGTCCGGGGCCAGCAATTCCATCGCGATCGTGGTTGCGGCGGTCCAGCCAGTGGTATCCGGGGTCAGCGTGGCACTCACGACCGAGCCCGCCGCGCACCAGATGCGACCTACTTTCACCGGAGTTCCACTGAGCGCCGGAAGGATGTCCAGGTCCGGCGCACCCTCGAAATCCTGCGTCACCGGCAGCGGTGCAACGTTAAAGGCACCCTTCCGGTTCTGGATGCTATAACAGACATATCCCAAGCCGTTGACATTTTGCGGGATGGTAATAGTCGCGTTGCCATTACCATCCGTGAGGATATCCGGCCCATGCCCAGTGTAATCATGAAGCGACACATTCGGGCCGAAACCGGTCGCGACCGTGATCGTTCTTCGGTTGTTCGGATCGTTGTTTAACCCCACCAGCAGATGCACGCCCCCCAGCCGCTCGTAAGCAAAAACATTAAAATCCTTCCAACGCTGTTGGGTTGGTCCGTTAGCCAGCGTTTCGTGGATCCAAATCAAATTATCAATTTGCGGTTTCAGCCCATAACAATTCGGGTCAGTGCTGTAATCCCGATAATAAACACAAGGGTATCCTTCCGAGGTCAGGATATAGGCATAAGCCAATGCCTTGTTAGTAACAATGCTCTGGCCGGGCTCCAGGTCCGTATCATGATTTTCGACAAAGGTCACCGCGTTGAGCGGCGATATGCCGGCTAAGCCCGCATGATCCAACGCGGACATATTGGATCCTCCGGGATTGTTACAAATAGCGCCAAGAACAAACTTCAGTGGAAAATCGAAGGCGCTGCAACGGCCTTGCATTCCTGCCGGATTGAAGACCCACTGACTGACTAGATTTGCATTTCCATCAAAAAACTCGCCGACAGCAAACTTGCCTGCCATCGACTCGCTCTCCAGGAGGGGTCTGAGAAAATCGGTGGAAAGCCCCTTAACATTATCGATGCGATAGCCTTGCACGCCCAAGGCCCTGGTCAACCAATCGCACGCAGCGGTGAGGTTGGTGGATACATAGTGCGGTGGTAGCCCATTGATAGGAGCCAGTTCCCGGCCAAAGGGAGCGTCATCCGCTGGCGGACCACCTAGATTCGGGTCCCGGGGAACTTGGGGAAGGAAATTGGAGGGATCCTTGGGGAAGCGGCCCGCATTCGCCGTCCCATCCGCCCCGGGATACCGAAAGACAAACGGTGTGATATCGCCACTGCGCTGGTGCTCCACGATGTCCAAATAAACGTCAATCCCGTTGGCACGGAAGACCGCCGCGCAACGCTGTAATTGCTCGCGCGTCCCGTAGCGGGTAGGCGTCGTAGGAGTCGCACCTCTCTGGTTTCTCGAACCCATGTCGTAATCGTCAAACGTGCTGTATCCATCGCCTTCCACGCCGGTGCCTTGCGCAGCCTTGAGCACCGGCGGCAACCAAATCGCTGTGAAACCGGCCTGGCGAAGCGCGTTCGCTTGGGCCGCCAAATGATCCCACCACCAAAGTATTGCCTCATCACCGTCGGCGGGAGAAGGGACCGCGTTGTCCGGTTTCATCTTAAAGAATCCCTGAAGTAGAACGCCCATATATACCTCTAATGTTTGGTGGCTGAAATCAGCTCTCGGTCAGTTCACAAAACCACTTTCCAGAATATTGCTGAGCCGCCACGTGAGGCTAGGCCCGGGACAAAGGCCCCACAATACGTCAAATGACGTATGTCTCATCGGTGCTAAATTACCTGCTAGCGTCCTGTCCCATAGATAACATGGCTTTGGTTGGAGCCCGTCATGGGGAGGGCGCGCGTCCCCGCGCGCCGCGAAGTCGTTCCCGAAGCCAACGGTGCATTTTCGTCCTTGATCAGGGAAGGCTGTGGGCTTCGGGAACGGTCCCGCGGCCGCGGGACGAGGACGCGATCCCTCCCAGCGCTGGATCCGGCACCGCCGCTCGTGGTCGCGGTCTTAATTCCAAAGGTATGGAATGACTGTTTCTTTGTGTCCCCCAGGTTAACCGGAGGCAATAGTAAAGAGAATCTCAGAAAGTGCTCGGTTCCCCCGATGATTTCGATTGGTCCTAACATTACACTGATTAACGATCCTAGCGGCCCGCTTTCGCTATCAATTTGATCACTGAAGAATGTGAAAACTGCCCTCAGGCCCCTGGTAAGTCAGTTCGGGGCCGGTCGGAGGTTGACCCACAACTATAGGCCCGGGTCGGTTAGGAAAGAAAACGATCTCCGTTGTCGCCTTATCATAGCTGCAACGGGTTTCGTTTTAACCAGTGAACTCGACCTGTGTACGGCAAAACGCGTATAGACAGGGTTCCTATAGACGCTACGGTGGAAGCGGTAGCAACTTTCTTCGAATGAAGAAAAAGAGCTAACAAATAATTCATAAGAAAGCTAGAGCTAGTATGAGTCTAACCTATACGCTAGTCCGTGAGTGCTTGAATAATGTCACTGATATCGCAGGCCTCTGGCAGGTGGAAGGGGGCAGGGTTTTGGAAAACCAGAAACCGGTCGCGAACTATTCGAGTGTGAAGCGCGTCAGTTGCGGGACGCAAGAACAGAATACCGCCATGCTATGGATGACGTTGTTTTTCGAAAGAGAAAAGCCGCCGGAAAACATCACCCTACATGGGGCGCATGACTTTAACAGTGGCGGTGAGATTGGGAGCGTCAGCGCGGCTTCGGCGGGCTTTGCGCCGTTCATCGGCAAACAGTTCAAGCGCGTCGTTAACACTCTGACCATCGCCTAATAGCCCGCTGATCCGGGAACGCGCCTTAAGATTCGTTGTGACAGTCGACCTTAAGGGATGTTGAACCGTAAGGTAGAGGGAGTAAAGTTCTTGAGCAGAGAGAACGGGTGAATTTGGACAGTAGCGCCCATGGAAACCGCCGATCTAGAAATCTCAATCCGCAAGACCCAAATCGATGCCTATAGCGTCGAGCTCCGATTCAACTATGAAAAAGAGTCTCAGGCTACGGCTTCTCATGAAGGGATTCTGGGCGCTGATTTCCAGCATCTGCTCGCAGTGGAGCATGACATTCCGGCTTATGGCCGCGCGCTGACAGAATATTTCTTCAAAGACGCGAACGTTCGTGACGCATTTCTCAGTTCCGTCAATTCTACGTTAACTAATGGCGACCGCTGCCGGATTCGCTTATTCATCGGGAGCTCGGCCTTAGAGCTGCAAAAGCTTCGTTGGGAGCTTCTGGAGAAGCCCGACACCAATACTCGCATTTCCACCAGCGCTGGAATGGTGTTCTCCAGATATATGTTCAGTAACGACTTTCGCTCCGTGCATCTACGACCGGAGGGCGAAGTTCGAGCTCTGATCGCGGTCTCGACACTAACCCCTGAACACGCATCTCAATTTAGTCTGGCCCGGCTGGATGCTCAGCAGGAAATCGCGCGAGCCCGCCTGGCTTGCGGCAGCGTTGCCTGCGACGACATTGGAGCTGATCAGCCTTTAACGTTGACGGCGCTTTGGACCGCCCTTCAAAAAGGTGACTACGATATTCTTTATCTGCTCGGGCATGGGACTGACCAGGGCAGACCTATCTTCTTTGTCGAGCGAGAAGAGCCGGAATACCTCGACAAACCTTATGCGGAGCCGCAGGAGTTTGTTAACCGATTCTCTGGGCTGTTGCGGGTCCCGCGATTGGTGATTCTAGGTTCATGCCAGAGCAGCTTCACCACCATGTCTCTGGGGCCGCGGTTGGTCGAGGCAGGCATTCCGGCCGTCGTAGCTATGCAGGGCTCGATTTCGATTCAAACCTTTCAGCGATTTATCACCGTCCTGTTTTCTGAACTCACTAAGGATGGAGCGATTGACGAAGCGGTTACCTCAGCCCGCGATGTCATCCGAGATCACCAAGATTGCTGGATGCCCGTACTGTTCTCTCGTCTTAAAGACAATCGGATCTGGTTCAAAGCGGGCTTTACGTCGGATCCGAACAGGATCGCGTTCTGGACGACGATTATCGACCGGGCAAAGCGACAAAAACTGGTTCCAATTATTGGACCTGGTTTCGGTGATTACATTCATGGCGACCTGCAAGACCTGGCAAAGAGCATCGTCGACAGCTATCACCTTCCGCGGCCGCTGCGCTCGACCGACTCTTTTCCGCATGTTTGCCAATCGCTCCTGGCAGTCACCGGCGACCGCGATACCGCGATTAATAACATCAGGAATGAAATTCGAGCTCAAATTAAGCGTTATCACGCAGGCCGCTTGCCAAAGGAACGATTTGCTGACGCAGAATTTCAGGATTTGCTTTGGGAAGTCCGGCAAGCCTTGCCTAAGCGAGACCGGGAGGATGCTTACGGATTACTGGCCGGACTTGATGTTCCCGTTTTTATCAATACCACGCGAGATGATCTGCTGGTGCGCGCTCTGGCGGCAAATGGTAAAGAACCGAAGATCGTTGAGTGGCCCTGGCGAGGCAATAAGAAGATAGGAAAATTAACGCCGCCAACCGCAGAGAAGCCGATTGTCTACAACGTTTTTGGGACTTTCGAGAACGATCAAAGTCTCGTCCTGACCGAGGACGACTTCTTTGAGTTTCTAATCAGGGCCACGAAAAACCGCGATCAAATTCCTGAGGAAATTCGCAGCCGCACCAGTTTCGGCTCTCTGGCATTTCTGGGATTTCAGCTAACCGATTGGAGTCTAAGAGTCTTGCTCAACATGCTGATGAATCAGGAAAGTAAAGAAGCGTTTCGACAACATGTGCATGTTGCAGTCCAGTTAAGCCGCATCGACGATGGCCAGAACCAAACGACACATCTGGCAACTTACCTGGCGCGTCTAATCAGGGAGTTTGGCGACGTGCAAATCTTTTGGGGAAGACCGGACGACTTTCTAACTGAGTTGTTAGCTAGTCTGGCTGGAGGTCACCAACCTCCCGCGGCGTTGCCCCAGGCAGCCTGAAAAGAATGGTAACGCCTGCCAATAAAAATCTGTTTGTTGGTCCGCGACCGATCTCGGCGGAAGAAAAGATTTTTGGGCGCAATGACGAGATTCGCCGCCTTACCCACCTCTTTTTGGCGGAACGGATAGTTCTTTTGCATTCCCCTTCCGGCGCCGGCAAGAGCTCATTGATTGCGGCAGGCTTTCTTCCAGAACTTGCCGGTGAAACCGACAATGATTTCTATGTTTTGCCGACGGTTCGTCTCAGTCTGAGCGGGACAGCCGTGCCGAGTAGCTCGCCATTTTCAAGAGACGTGGTTCGTTCATGGGACCCAACATTGCCTAATGATCCGGCGAGCGCCTCCATTGAGCAATATCTCGAGGTGCACGCGGTGAAAAAGGCGGATGGACGCTGTATTTGCATCGTGTTCGATCAATTTGAAGAATGTCTCAGTTTTCTGCCCGGCCAAGACACAGCAAAGAGCGCGCTGTTTGCCGATCTTGAACGCACACTCGCGAACTCCAATATCTGGGCTTTGTTCGCCGTGCGCGAGGATATGCTGGCTCCGATACTTGACCTTGGCCAAATCCTTCCGACGGCATTCAAGCAAACGTTTCGACTAGATTTCTTGAGCAAAGAAAACGCTCGGGAGGTGATTCGGGAGACAGCGCAGCTTGGAGGTTACAGCTTTGAAACCGAGGCCCTAGACAGGTTGGTAACTGATCTTGCCACCATCAATGTCCAGAACCCAGATGGAACCTTCACCAGCCAGCCTGGCGAGTACGTCGAGCCTTTGCATCTTCAGGTCGCTTGCAAGCATATTCTGGAGACACTTCCGTCCGAGACAACAACCATCACGGAATCTGTGCTGGCGCGAAAGGGCGAAGAAGGGCCTCGGCCTGAAACGAGCGTTGATGAGGCGCTCGCGGCTTACTATCGCAGTGAGCTTCACCAGATCGTGGGAAACGACAGAGCGATAGAACCAGAGGTGCGCTTCTGGATACAGGAAAACTTAATCGATGTACGAGGAATCCGCACCCCGATACGGCAGGAAGCCGATGCCACCAAGGGTTTAGACAACCGGTTTATCGAATCGCTCTACGCTGCGTACCTGGTCAGAAAAGAGCGGCGATTGAACGCAACCTACTACGAGCTTGCTCACGACCGGCTGATCCAACCAGTACTCAGAGAGAACAAAGATTGGTTTGACCGCAACCTTGGGATTATCGGGAAGCGTTGCCGCGAGTACGTTAAGAGCGGATGTGACCCTCGTCATCTGCTGGACGGCCGCGATCTAGAAGAAGCGGCCAGAGAACTCCGCCAGAAAGACGCCAGGTTCTCCGAAACAGAGTTGGATTTCGTTGAGCAGTCAAAGCGACGCCGGCGGGCCGCTCACCTTCGATTCTGGATTCCATTAACTTCTTGTCTTGCTGGGGCAGTCTTGTTTGGCGCCCTAGCGTGGTCTCTCCTTCGCAGTAATGCTGACTTGGGGTACTATAAATTCTTTACTGTCTTGCGGCCGCTATACTCGGCTTCCACTGCAGGCAGCGCGGATCGAAACATTCTCTTTGGGTGTCACCTGGCGAATGATCTGCGAAGCCGGAAAGCATTGATTGACCCTTTACTCTTTGGCGACATCATCACGATTCTAGATCGGACAATGGACCGACGAAAACGATTGGTGAACACCTATTGGAATTACAGCCAGCGCTCTTCTGCCGCAGTCGGGAATCCTGTTGAAATAGGTGCCGTTGCTTATTCGGCCGACGGTCAAACACTTGCCATAGGGGACGGTTTCGGGAGATTTCGAGTCCTGCGCCGCGACGCCCTAACCGACCCCATTCAGCTCGGCGGGCAGACAATATGGAGTATCGCGTTTTCACCAGACGGACTACAGGTCGCGACTGGAACCAAGAGCGGTTTTGTCTCGATTTGTTATGTCGGCGACGCGTCCCCTGCTCCGGCGCCGGTGCGGCTAACCTTACCTCGGGATGCCGATGAGGTTCCTGAGGTATGGAGTTGCAGCTGGAATGAAAACGGCGACCTGGCCGCTGGCTGTCAAGACGGCCGGATATACATCTGGGAGGGTCTTCGAAATGCCTTCCAGACTTCTAACCTCCGGCCATCGCGAATTTTGGAGAATCGCTTGGCAGACAAGCTAGTCCCGGTTCATACCGTCGCCTGGAATCACGACGGCTCAGTGCTCGCGGCCGGCGATGCCAGGGGTCGTCTCTGCCTCTGGTTTCGAGATGGGACCTCTTCAAAACCGATGCCCGCACATTCAGAGGCAATATGGAGCGTCGCCTGGTCCCATGATGGACGAATCGCTTGTGGAAGTTGGGATCACTCGATTTCAATCTGGAGAACAGACGAAACGTCTCCCGAGAGTGACCCTATCTTCTTGAATCGCAGGGAGCAGGCGCACGATCAGTGGGTGCGGGACGTGGCGTGGATTAATGATGACGAGGCCATCGCTTCAGTTGGCGATGACGGTATGCTGCGGTTTTGGAAAGCCCCTGAATTGACCGATCTAGGCTCCGAGCAAAGTCCGACCACGAATGTTTGGAAGCTCTCCTTCAGCCCGGCAAGCAACCAGATCGCTACCGCGAACAATGATGGAGCAATACGAATTTTCCAATTCAGCCCCCCTCTGCGTCAGAAGATGTATGGCAACAGTGTTGATGCCATAATTCGTGTCCGATCCGCAAATTCCAGCGTGATCAGTTTTGATTCGGAAGGAACGGTGGACAGTTTTGATCCAGCTTCGGGAAGAGATGATAAGGTCCAGTTACCTTCTGAATTCCAGTCCGGAATCCAGTCAGTCGGCTACCAATTACAAACGAAAGCCTTCGTGATCGGATATGATCTGTCGTATCAGACCGACCAGCTTGAAGGAGAAATCGCTTTTTGGGATCCCGGTCTCAGTTCCAAACCTACTTTCTTCACGCTGAAAGAGGCTGTGCGCTCGGTCGACTGTGCTCCAGTAAATCCCATCGTCGCCTTCGCAACCCAACTGGGCACTTTGGGTTTCAGACACTTGCCGGACCTGACACCGATTGCCGGCAATCCGGATGTCGCGGTTTTGCCGAACTCAGGAGCAGGTTCACCTGCAGTTGGCGCCCCTAAGCCTAATGCCGATACGCAAGCGATTCTGAAAGACGCCAAGATGGGCCGGTTAATTTGGTCGCATCGCGGAGATGCACTGCTCCTGGCCGTCGACCATCTGAGTGGAAATGTGAACAAGTCTGAAATCCTGCAGTTCCGATTTGGGGACGGCCCCTGCAAGTACATCAACGCGTTTCAAATTCCAGGGTCTATCTATTCTATGGCGTTGAGTCCAAGCGATGAAATCGTTGCCATCGGCACGACCGGCGGCGCCGTGATCCTGCAATCTCTGACTGGCGCTCCGACACCGCCGATCGTTGCCCACGATGGTCCAGTTACCACCGAAGCTTGGGCTACCGACGGGCTGCACCTGTTTACGGGTGGCAGCGATGGAAGTGTTAAAGTCTGGAGCTATGACGCTAAGGCGAACCGTTTGGCGTTGATTATTACGCTGCGACACGATACCGGGGGCGTCTATACGATTTGCGTACCACCTGAAGGAGGAGGTTTCTACAGCGCGGGCGATAACGGTCGCGTTATCTTTTGGCCGGAAGCGCGATACTCGGTTGATGCGATCCTTGATCGAGCGAAGAGAATGATCAATCGAAACATGTTTGGGCCTGAGTGGTCGCGGTATGCAGAGTCCAAAGAGGGCAATCCGCAATACGAAAAGACATTTGAAGCATTGCCAGATCTTTCGCAGTCGAAGTCGCGGTGACTCAACCTGAGCTCCGGTTGTCTACACAGAAATGGCCGACCTAGCAATAGAGGAACAAATCTATCTAAACGGTATCGATGGAGCCACCGGGAATTACTTGATCCCGCCCATGCAACCGGGCGAAGCGGCGCAGTTTGCGGTCGCGTCACAACCGGATTCGCAAACCGCCGGCGTTCTGAAAAGCCTTTCGCAACAGGCATCGCAGGCACACCTGGGAGTTTCATTCAGCCGGGATCCGGTCAAGCTCACAGAGTCAGGCTGGTGCATTGTCTTTCATCAAGCGGAAGACCCAGCGGTCAGAGCCGCGCTCGCGCCGCTGATCGAGCATCGACGCCGGCAGATTGCGGACGACTCCATCGTAAAGCCGGAGCTCGAGTATCGCGACGGAGAGACTGTGCCCGATTGGCTGGCACGATACCACGTTGGCATCGGCGTCGTGGATCCGACCAAGATACCTCTTTATGTTCTCCTGGTCGGCAGTCCCGAGCGCATCCCTTTCGAGTTCGGCCATCTACTCGACGTGCAATACTGTGTAGGCCGGCTCCATTTTGATACCGCTGACGATTACAGGCGGTACAGCGAGAGTGTTGTCGCCTATGAGACCGCGGCTAAACCCCCGAATAGCAGAGAAATACTTTTCTTCGGGCCTCGACAGGCAGGCGATGCACCCACCCGGCTGAGTTCGGAATATCTGGTCAAGCCGTTGGGCGCATCCGGCGAGCCCTCAAACATCTTGAGTGGAATCAAAAGAAAGACGGGTGTGGAATTTACCTCTCGCCTGTTTCCGCCGGAACAATCGACTAAAGCTTGTCTCTCCGAAATTTTTCACGGAAACGGAGTCCGCTCACCGGCCTTTCTCTTTACGGCGAGTCACGGAGTAGGATGGCCGATGGATCACCCTCAGCAGTTCGCGGCCTCGGGCGCTTTACTCTGTCAGGATTTCCGGTCGCCCGGGCTCGGGCCGTTGAAACCGGAACACTATTTCGCCGGAAGTGATCTCGGGCTGGATGCCAAAGTGCACGGCTTGGTGTGTTTCCATTTCGCCTGTTACAGCGTGGGTTGCCCATCGCACAACCGGTTTGTACACCGACCGAATCAGGAACCGCCACCGATCGCGCCGAAGCCCTTTTTCGCTGCACTCCCCAAGGCGCTGCTAAGTCACTCAAGCGGCGGCGCACTTGGAGTATTTGGGCACGTAGAACGCGCCTGGCCACAGTCGATAACTACGAGAGGCGTGGGACCGCAATTACTACCATTCGAGAATGTAATCGGATACACACTCATCGGATGTCCGCTAGGTTATGCCCTCAAGGATTTTAACGAGCGGTATGCTTCACTGTCGACGAATCTCGGCAGCCTGCTTGAGCGTAAGTCTTTTGGGTTACAAGTCGCGGATACCGAACTTGCCAGCCGCTGGACCGAGCGTAACGACGCGGAGGCGTATGTGCTATTCGGTGATCCGGGTGCCCGGGTACGCGTGGATGAGCTGGATAAATAAAAAGTACCTGTCAGATGCCGATTAGGAGGAAGAAATGCCACTCAGACATATACCTAATACCGATCCGCCGTTGACCTATCAGTTGATCGCGTTCGACGATCAGGGGAACGAACGGCGTGAGCCTGACGGCAGTCTTATGAGCGAAAGGGCGCTGGCCGCAATAGGGGCAGACGTCAGCGACATCTTTATCATCAGCCACGGCTGGCTGGGAGACATGGATGACGCGTTGAGTCAGTACGACGCCTGGTCGAAGAATCTCTTAAGCTGTAGGACCGACGCTGAAGAGATCAAGCGGCGGAGTCCTGGCTTTGAGCCGCTTCTAATCGGGATGCACTGGCCGAGTAAGCCATTCGGAAACGAGGGCATGGAGGGCTCCTTCGCCGCATTGCCGGCCGCGGCAAATTCGGAATCGACGTTGGAGGCGGCTGTCCAGGACTGGGCTGAACGGCTAGGCCACTCCTCCGAAGTGCAGAATGAACTGCGCACTATTCTGAGCGCGCTAGCCACAGCGGACGATTCGGAGCAGCTTCCGATGGACGTTGAGGATGCGTATCGCCGATTGGATCTGGCGGTCGGTCTCGGCTCTGCCGGCGAGGGCGCGCCTCCTGGAGCGGATCGACCCGAGTTCGATCCCCACGCCATCTGCGAAGCAGCGCGCAGAGACGAGACAGTGGACCTGGAATCGGGAAGTTTCGGTTCGTTGAGTTGGAGTTCCCTGCTAGCACCACTGCGAATACTTTCGTTCTACTGCATGAAAGATCGCGCCCGAAACTTCGGCGAGGGAGGCGCTCACCGTCTACTGCTCGGCATGCAGGACGCAGGAAGGGCTGGCGGCGCGCGCATCCACCTGATGGGACATAGCTTTGGGTGCATCGTAGTGACGGGAATGGCGGCCGGCCCGAGCACGGATACTTCGCAGCGGAAACCGGTGCAATCGATGGTCCTGGTACAGGGTGCACTCTCGCTGTGGGCTTACTGCGACAGCATGAAATATTGGCCAGGGACGCCGGGTTATTTCAACCGTCTCATTCGCAGCAGCAGATGCGAAGGACCAATTGTCACGACGTTTTCTGAGTTCGATAAATCCGTCGGTCGAGCATATCCTCTGGCGGCCGGCATAGCTCAGCAGCAGGCTTTCGACGTTGTGGAATTGCCCAGGTACGGTGGAATCGGTGCATTCGGAATCCAGGGTTTGGACACCATTACGACCGAGCGGGAAATGGGTAAATCCGACACGGAATACGCCTTCAAAGGCGGGCAAATCTACAACCTAGACGCGCATGCCTACATTAGCGGAAACCACGGCCAGTACGATGCGCATTGTGATATCGCACATCCCGAAGTGGCTCACGTGATTTGGCAGGCAGCCTTACCCAATTAAACCGTCACCGCGAAGTTCCCCATCTGCTCGCACTCCGGAAGGAGGATAAAAGGTGAACTAGCCGATACGAGGTTTGTGTTTGCGGGCCGTTTCAGCAGCCGCCTGGTCCGTGAAGCTACGCGGAGTTTTCGGTCCAGGCACCCCTCGTTTCACCTTCGCAATTTCTTCGCGTAGCTGTTTCGCGCGCTCAACTCGCTCGGCCTTTTCGGGCTCGGGTTTCACGCGGGGTCGATCGCTCATTTCTTCAGGTTAGCAGCCCTTGCGTTCTTTACAAGGGAGGCGATCTGGCTCTTGAGCGAATCTGCGCGTGCCTTCGAGGAGGCACTGCCGAGCGCACTGCGCTGGCTCGCTGTCGTGAGGGCGGCCTTCTTCGGCTTCACCATTTTTAGCGTTCGATCCATCGTGATCGCGTCGATTTGCGAACGTAGGCTGCCGTTCGATGAGTCAATGAGACCGAGATCCTGGAATGCAAGCTTCGCACCGAAGAAATTAGCCTGGAACCAGTGGCCGCTCACCGGTTCCTGCCAGCTCAGGTAGCCACCCTTGAGCACTTGCCGTGGTTCAGTAATCGCGCCGGTAAAGCTGTAACGCACGCCCGCCGCTGTAACCGGGTCAAAATAAGCACGGGTATAGAAATCTGAAACGACGATATCGTTCACCGAGTAAGCGAACTCCGCCGCTTCCGACGGATCGCTGACTTCCACCAGATAGCTTACGCGTCCCTGCCCAGGTTTGATCGACGGACCGGCGATGGTTCGATTGCCGAACGGATCGATAAGCATCTCCAAGGTTTCATGGCTGGCGGTCAGCGACCACGCGTCTCCGGATGTGATCAGGGCGAAAGGCTGCCCGTCCTTGTCAAGGTGAATGCCAGCGGCGCCTTGAAAACCGATGTCATCCTGGATGATCATGGGCCAATATCCGAGAGGCACGTCTTCTAGACGCGCAAAGGCGTGGATACTGGAATTGACTTCCCAAATTGGTGCAACGTCCCGGGTAGCTTGCTTGTCTAACGCCGCAGCGACGCTAGTCACTTCGGATAGATCAATGCTACTGGACTCAGATACGAGGGCGATTTGTTGGATTAAATTAGGCATGGTTAGTAGGCGGCTTTGCCGCTGGCAGAAGTGAACAAAAAGCGTTCATACAAATCAGGGGCGTTAAGATACAGACGAGGCCACCGGATAAAGAAGAGTCTTACCAGCTCACATAAATGTAAGGTCTAAGACCTGTCTATACGCACTTTGACGTATACGCTCTGTCTTACGCGTCCCGCCATCTTCACCTGTCGCTGAGCTGAAGCCCACAGTTTGCCCTTTTTCGATCCTGACTACTGCGTCCGCTCGAAACCCAGGGTAAACGCCGTCAACCTTGTGCTTAAGACTTACGATCTTGCGAACCAACACTGTCGTCTCAGGAATTCCCGGCCGCAGCTTCTCCGTGTCACCATAACACAGTCGTTCGTATTAGTTCGAGTTAACAAATTGCTGCGACGCGTAGGTCCAAAGAATTTTATATCTTGCGGAAGCGAGGAGTCAGGCAACACGCCGTATACAAAACACACAACAACCAGGTTTACCATAGAAGTGCGAATGTCTTGAACAGGTTTGATCGATCATTTAGGAAGTAAGAGCCGCAGAGAAGATAACTTGGGCTCGAGTAACTAGCTAGCACCACGAACGGTGGTGACGTACGTCGTTCGACGTATAGACGACCGGTGCGGAAGGGCGGATGCTCCGAGCGATATGAGTGCTGAAGATAAATCCACGGCAAAAATCTCTCTACCCGAAGGTTTCTTATTCGGTGAAGTCCCAACAGGACCCGAGGCGGTAATCCCGCCAAGGGCGGCCGGCGCTCCGCCTGCGCCGATTGTGCCTCCAAGTCTGGGGGCGTTAGTCGCCTTTGTCGGAACCTGGAAAGGCAGTGGCTTCAACACTATTTTCCGGCCGAACAATAGCAAGACGCCGACGCCACTCCCCACACCCGTTGCCGGCTCTGACAACATCCTGGAATTGAATATCACGTCCGAAACCTTGTCGTTTTCACCGAGCTTGGGTTCCGTTCCCAATCGCGGATCGGAGCCGCAGGGTGACGTTTTCCTCAACGGCATCCCTTATCTGCAAGTTATCAACGATGTTACCAATCCGGGTCGAACGGTCGGAATCCACGTTGAGCCTGGACTGTGGATGAGTGTACCGCCAACCGACTCTCCAAGCGAAGGGCCGACGGTTGCGCGCATGGGGTCCATTCCGCACGGTACGACGATTGAGGCGCAGGGATTTTTCTCGCCGCCTATCGACGGGCCGCCGAACATAAAATCCGTCGATATAACGCCGTTCACTACGCAGGCTCCGGGAAATACAACGACGCCTATAAAGTTCAAAAGCCAGACTGCTGCTACCCAAGGTACTCCCCGAATTCCACAAGATCTGACCCCCTTCATCTCAGCTGGCACGATCACGCAAGACATGTTGGATAATCCAAACTCAATCCTTAGCAATATCCTCAAGTCTCAGAAAATCGTCTCCACGACCACCATTTTCATATCCACGAACCCGGCCAGCCTTAAGGCTCCGAATCCAGCCCAAACGCTGTTCGGCGGAGGCACGGACAATATCGCTTTCCTGCTGGGGAAGGATAATGATGAGCCGCTCCCGAGTCTCCCGAATGCCCAGGCCTTGCAGATGAATGCGGTGTTTTGGATTGAAACCGTCGAGCAAACGATCACGGTGCCGGTTTTCAACCCGGGCGATGGCACCGTCTTGATTAACGGCGCATCGCCAGTTCCTGGCCAACCCTTCCCGGTATTCTCCGTGACGCCGCCGGTGGCAATTCCGGCGCCCCGACAGATTAAAGTTACGTCAACGCAGATTCAGTACTCGCAATTGGTCATACTGAATTTCGCCGGTCTTTCGTGGCCTCACGTGTCAGTTGCCACGCTGGTGCCCGCAGATCCGGTCGTGGTTCCTGACTCTGCCTTCAACTGAGACAGAGAGGGATCCCACTTGGGGGTGCTAGCCTGATGTTGTCTCATCCGATAAACTCTGCTGCCGATCAATATGAGAATTCTATGAGTGCTACTTCTTACTCTTCGCCGGTGATCGCAAGTCGCGAGTACCGGATACCACTCTGGTTCAAGGCAGTGCATCGAGGCGTAAAGCGCTTGCTGACTTACATAGTCGACAATTACCAATACGGTTGTCCGATCGACCTCTACAGATAAACAGGATCATGCCCTCGTCTCGATCGATCGGAAGGTGAGGGCTGGTCAATAAGTTACCCGTGCTTGTTTGCCGGTGGCCTGGCCCAGCAGACGTAGTCCCGCGGCCGCGTATGCGCGTCAACCTAAGGAACGTGCGAACAGTCCGGGTAGCGGCGACTGTCCGTAGGAACTGATGGTATGCCGAATCTGACCATTTTCTCGAAGCGACAGATGTGCCTAAGCTCAGCGCGCAGTCGCCATCCGAGCGTTGATGGCGACTGCGTTTTGAGGCTAGGCACACCTGCGGTTTCATTACCATGATGGCTTTATCCAACGCTATCAGGCCTCATGGACAGTCGCCGCTACCGGAGCGCGGATCCGCCTTTTCCTTAGTTTGACGCCTATGCGCAGCCGCGGGACTAACTGCTTGCGCCCCTTGCCGATTTACAGACAGAGGAGAAGAGAAGTTCTCGCGAGGCGCGAGATTTTGAATCTGACTGTTAATCAAATCTAGCGAAAGAAACTATGGCTACATTCGTTCCACACTTTGCTCATGACACCCTGCTAAAGTTGGCTCAGGCCGCCTACCTCCAGACCATCAATCCGGCAACCGATCTACCTGGTGGGTACGTTATTGTCGGACAGATCAGAGCGAATCAACAGACGGCTGCGCAGCTAGTGGCGAGCGCTCCGATCCAACATCAGCAACTGTTAATGAGCTTAGCCGCATCCGGTCCCGGTTTCGGCTGGGTTGTTCAAAGCGTTGCTGACGGTATCGCCATTGCTGCCTTCCGCGGGACACAATCCGTCGACGACTGGTTGCACAATCTCGATTTTATCTTGGCCGCCTATCAGCCTGTCCAGAATTCCGGCGTGGTACATGCCGGGTTTCAGTTGTACTACCTGACGATCCGAAACAGCCTTCTGTCGTTGCTTTCTGGCCTTCCATCGACCTGCAACCGGCTAGTCCTGACCGGGCATAGCCTCGGTGCTGCCTTAAGCGAACTTGCTGCCCCTGATGTGCTACATAATCTCAACGGTCGTTGGCAGCCCGAGGTGCTGAATTTTGCCGGACCGCGCGTCGGTCAAAATGACTTCGTCAATGTCTTCGACGCCCAAATCGACGTCTGCTTTCGCGTTACCAATATCTGGGATCTGGTTCCGAACGTTCCTCCTCCGCTCATTTTTGAACATGTTGGAATTGCGGTGACCATTGATGGAGGATTCACGCTCAACGAACTGCAGGCTCATAGCCTCCAGCAGAGTTACGGACCCGGGCTTCTCAAGCTGATCCCCGCCGCAGCCGCAGCCCCCCTGGGAAGATTGGCCGTACCAGCGGTTACCGCCGCTTTTCCCGAGGTTCCCCTCATCGGCCGGGTTCCGTAGTCAGCTTAGCATTAACCAGCCATCCTGACCTCGTTCACGGCCGCGGGCGGCGCGCCAAAGTGCTGGGATCATTACGGTCGTTCCGCCAGGGGGGATGATGAAAATGGATTACGAAATCGCCGTTGTATGAGGCGACCGCTTCTTCAAAGACAATATGTCCGAGGCGTTTCCAATTTCTGATCGTGCGACGCGGGAAGAATATGCCGTGGGTCTCACCTTCATCGGAGACCTCAATATTGAATGTAAGCTTCCGTTTCGGATACGGATCCCCTTTGTCGTAGATCTGCGCGAGAATTTCGTCCCGGAAATCGAGATCCGCTCCTTCCACCCGCGGCTGATCATTGGCGATTCGAAGCCGCATAAACTCCGGTGCCCTCGTTGGCTGATCGACCGACTTGTCCAGTTCGGCGATCGTATAGGTTTGCCGAAAAGTTGGCTGTTTGTCGGCTCTGAATAACACCAAACCAGTGATCATCAGGATCGGCAACCCCTTGCCCCGCCGCCATGGGGTCGTGTCCGGCGCGTTCCGAAGCTCGGCATCGTTGATATAGTTGCTCTTCGCGCCGCCGATATCTTCCTGAAGGACAAAGTTCGCCGGCCGTAAAAGCGTCTTATCATCCGGATCTGTCGTCGGGTAAAGTTTGCCAACCAAGGCAAGCGACCGATACCGGCGCCGGCGACATTCAGCGCAGCATGTCGAGTAACGCGCGATCACCAGAGCTTCTTTGCCTCTCTGGAAATAGCCGGTGTAAGGAGTTCCTTCGGACGGTTCGTCGATCTTCCAGGTCCCCTTCAAACAGACGCCGTTTGGGTGCACAATCCTGCGAAAGCCTTTACCGTCAGATCCCCACCGCATATCAGCCTGCGAATCGATGGTGCGGTTCGCCGCTTGCTGAAAACGCCAATCTTTCGGCCAGGGAAAAAGGCCGCTCAACAGCGGGCCCAGCGTGACGCTATAGACCGGCAAGGGCGGGGCGCCAGGCGTGCCCCAGGTCTGATAGTAACGGTTCGCAAGCAACGCCGTCCAGACCTCCGAAAACCGCGATCCGCGGTACTCGCGGTCCTGGAGTGTAACTCCCTCGGGTCCTAAATTTTTCGGGCCAAGATTCATTGCAAATAAACCAGAGAATTTCTCTCGGGTTTAGCCCGCGGTCTATACGCCATCTTCCGTATAGCATTTAACGCTGTAATAGGTGTTAGTATTTCCCTGGTTCGGGTACAGGCTAAATTCCCGGGGCTAATCCGCTCAGACAGCCGTAGACGCCAGGATTGATTATGATCGAGAATGTCATAGCAGTAGGCAAGTAGACCGATCACTCTCGGAAACGGCTCCTTCCAATCACCAGTACGATGCCTCGTCTCTTGCGACGCCTTCCGTCAGATCAGGCTGCGGCCCAACCGGGCCTGTTTGCCAAACTTTTAGTTAGTTTCTTTGCGGTACTAAATCGGTTCGTGCCCTGGCACAAACTGCCGCCGCCAGTCGGCGCTATGAACCTGTTGGCCTTCCGCTACGTGCTTCGGCAAAGGAATCTCTACGATACTTCGGGAAAAACACTCCAAGCCGCTTCCGAAAAAGTCCGGGTGAATCCGCGGTTCATTTCCGCTCGCACGTCTGAAGGCACTTGCAACGACCTGGGTTGCCCCGCCATGGGAGCCGCTGGACAACGATTTGGCCGGAACGTCCCCCTGGAATTTACCTTTCCCGACAAAGAACCGGCGCTCTTAAACCCCAGCCCGCGCGAGATCAGCCGGCGACTCCTGGCTCGTAAAAAATTTGTTCCTGCCTCCAGATTAAATCTTTTGGCAGCCGCCTGGATCCAGTTCCAAGTCCACGATTGGTTTGCGCATGCTAAATCGGAAGCCGGCGATCATCTGAAGATTCCGTTAGAACCCGATGATGATTGGCCGGTGAACCCTATGCTGGTGAAAAGAACGGCCACGGATGTCACCCGGACTCCCGCAGAGTCCAATCGACCACCCACCTACCAGAATCAAGAATCGCATTGGTGGGACGCCTCCCAGTTATACGGCGATGATGAGCAAACCACGGAAAAATTGCGGGCGCGAGATGGCAGATTAATCGTCGACCCTAAACAACATTTGCTGCCGATTGATCCGCACACCGGCGTGGAACGAACCGGGTTCAGCCAGAATTGGTGGCTGGGGCTCAGTTTGTTCCACAATCTGTTTGCGCAGGAGCACAACGCTATCCTGGATGCGTTGCGCCTGGAATATCCGACCTGGAATAGGGCCGAATGGTTCGACACGGCGCGCCTCATCAACACCGCGTTGATGGCGAAGATCCATACCGTGGAATGGACCCCGGGCATATTAGCGCATCCCACCTTGAACGTGGCCATGGACGCAAACTGGTGGGGGTTCTTTGGTGAAAATATCTACAAGCTTTTCGGGCGTTTAAGCGACAACGAAATGCTCAGCGGGATTCCTGGATCGGCCACCGACCATGCTGGGGTTCCCTACGCGCTGACTGAAGAATTCGTGGCAGTTTACCGGCTTCATTCACTTCTCCCGGATAGCATCCGATTCTATTCCGCGGGCGATGGCGGTTTTCGCAAAGAGCTTCAGTTTGCCGACGTGGCATTCGCCAAAGCGCGAGAGGCGTTGGATGACGGCACGACCATGGGCGATGTTTTCTATTCATTCGGGGTGGCTCATCCGGGCGCGATCGCCTTACACAACCATCCGAATTTTCTGCGTGACCTAGTCTTACCGATGGTTCCGGGTCAAGAACCCGAACATCTGGACTTGGCCGCCGTCGACATCCTGCGGGATCGGGAACGCGGCGTTCCCCGTTACAATACTTTTAGACGGTTACTACATTTGCAGCCGCCCCGGACCTTCGAGGAGTTAACCAACAATCCGGCCTGGGCGAGCGAACTAAAAGAAGTGTATGCAGGTGATATCGAGAAAGTGGACTTGGCAGTGGGTATGTTAGCTGAGCCATTCCCTCAAGGCTTCGGATTCGGAGACACCGCCTTTCGGGTGTTCATCCTGATGGCGTCGCGCCGGCTAAAGAGCGACCGGTTTTTCACCACCGATTATCGGCGCGAGATTTATACCCAATTCGGATTGGATTGGATTAATCGAAACACTCTTTCCAGTGTCTTGATCCGGCATTACCCGGAGTTAAGGCCGGCCTTACGTGGTATTAAGAACGCCTTTGCGCCCTGGAACCGGTTAGAATAAAACGCGGAGCGCCCCGCGATAGGACAGGAGACGAATACTAAATAGCCGCAAAACAGCGCAAAAAACGCAAAAAAGTAAACGTTTCAAGGTGCCGCCGATGCGCCGTCTGCCTCACCGGGCGCTTCTGTGAGAAGGTTCTCAAAATCTATCTGCGTTAATCTGCGGTTGGACTTTAGTCTTATAATCTTCGCGTCAATTCGTGTGCATTCGCGGTTGATTGCTCTGGATTTGGTGTCGGCGGCGTGGGGCTCGGTTCGGCTAGTCGATTGGTCAACAACTTCGTGCCGATATGATCGCCCAAATCTCGATAGCTTTCCCATTCGGCGTCGCCGTAGAACTGGTTCGTGGTCGGAGAATTCGGGAAATAGGCGTCTTGGGTCGAGTATTGTAGCACGTCGACCGACTCGTCTCCGGTCAGGCTGGCCTTAATCAACAGGACCCAAGTCGCAGGTTTGTCCGCGCCGTCATACCGGATTTCACCGAGGGCTGAATGACAGAGGCCGCTGCGGGCAATCGTGTCCCGCCGTCCGATCATGTCTGCATCCAACCACGCTTTAATCCAATCGGGGATGGAATCGCCAAACGCATCCCATCCGTTAGCGCCGAACTTACGTGGCCCTGTCGGATCTAGCCATTCAAGATCAGCGCCAAAATCCAGACGAATGAGACGAGTGCACCGGGCTAGATCATTATAATGATAACCGGGATCTTCCGCACCATCGAGCATGATGATAAATGGGAGCCGCCGCCGGACTAACTCATAAATTCCGGTATCTTCGAAGTGGCCGCCATCGCTCAAGTACCAGTAGCGTTCCGCTGGTCCGCGAAAATAGGATCTGAATTCCGAGAGGATCATACTCTGAGCGGGAAACAGGCCGGCAGGAACCGATTTAATCCGCTGCCAAAGAGAAGGAGGACGACACCCGGGCCGCTGCGTCGCGGTGAGGCCGCTATTCCACCAATAACCCAATCGAATATTCGCTAACCCGAACAGGAGCGACATCGGCAGCGAAGTGGAAAACCCTTCCCCAGTGCCAATGGCGGCACCGGATATCCCGACCCACTGTCCGAGACGCAACTGTTCAACGTGGACGGGCTTGCCATCTTTGTCCGCAAGCACATGGAAGCCGTTCGGGTCCTGAGTCGGAATGGCCTGCAAAGCCGGGTTTTTTTGGTCCCCCGTCCAGATGGCATGGAATTGGCGCCCCACGCTGACTCCCTCCGGTCCGAGAGCCATCGACACCCCTTTGCGTTCACGGATATCGCGCTCCACGCCGAACTCGGCGGTCTGATTCACGCAGACATTGATGAGATGGAGCGGACCACCATTTTTCTCGGGATGATATTGCCCGAAGGGGACATCGTCTCCCGGATGTGAAACCAGAACACTAGTCGGTTCCAAGCTTGCTGTACCGAAGAGCCGGTCGGTATTCGAAGCGCCCAGAAAAGTCCGGGTTAGACGAGCCGCATACGGAGCCTGGAGCGAGGAAAGGTTCAGGAAATTCAGCGCTCGCCCGATCAGGCAAGAAAAAACAAACAAGATAAGCACAAGTAAGAGACCGGGTGTGCTCCCTAGCCTGAAGGCCTCTTGAGCCAGCACATCCGCAACTAACAACAAAAAAGTGACCAACGGGAAGGCGATGCTCGCGGCGGTTAAATCTAGAGGAATTCCGAGCTTACCCTTGGTTGCGTCGTATGCTCGGGCTAGGCGCGAGGCCACTACCTTCAACAGAGGCAAGACCGGAGCTAACGCCAGCATGATCACCGTTACGGTTCCTGATAATCCATTGGCGGCAGCGGACCTGGCGAGCGTGTCCAGGGCGATGTAGTAGGCCACCCCGGCAAAGATGAAGATAACTTCTCCTAACGCGATGGTGAGCTCGCTCCGGATCACGGCGCTCTGCTGGGCCGGCTCAATCTCTTTAGGTAAAATCCACCGCGCTATTTCCTGCCAGAGGTAAGATAAAATCAGGATACCAATAAGAGCGGCGCCCCACAGCAAGCCGCCCGGCAGCGCCAAAAGCAGAGTGGAGCCGATCAGGAGGACGATCCAGGCAAGTAACGAATGTGGCGGATAAGGAAAAGCCACTCCAGGTCTCGGCGCCAACCAGAATCCGAGCGAGCCAGGAAGAACGGCCAACACGAGGACGGCCAGTCCTAACACCCACCAGGGGCTTAACGGCAATGAAAATACCGCGGGAGACGGCAAAGCCGGGAGTTGAATCCAATGGTCACCAATCCATGTCAACACGCCAAAAATCGCGATCACCAAGGCGGCGATCACCAAATGAACCGCAAAAAGATTCCGCCAGAAAATAGCCAAGTTCCGACGGAGATCACTGAGGCCGCCGCCAGCCAGGTAATTGCCCGTGGATCTCAGCCACTCAATTTCCGGTGAGTTCAGATCAGCTACTTTCTCTTGAACTCTTCCCACTTTGTCAGGGACCTCCTGGACGATGCGCGTAAAGAACCGGCCGAGAAAACCGCCGATGTACCCCCCGCCAGACACCGTCGAGAGAAAGTCAACTTCGCGTAACCGGTCTTTCCTCGCTAATGCCTGCAGCACGCCCAGACAGAACGTGGCGCTACGGATACCGCCTCCAGAGAGAGCCAAACCAACCGGGTTGGGCGGCGGGGGCAGCGAATCGGCCTGGGGCTTCTGATCTCTATCAGTTGCTATGCCGCTAAAGGGCGGGAAGGCAATGTTCCTTCGCACATGCACCGCCGCATTTTCCAGATTCCTGAGCGATTCGGGGTAAGTCTCGGTATCGGCCAGGATGGTGTCGGCCGCTTTCTCGCTGATCATAAAAACCGGAGTGACGATGAAGTAACCGGGGATCTTCGGAAAAACTGAGGCATCGACGACCCGCAGATTCCGAACACCATGCACTTTGAATTTGCTGTCGAGCACTGCCTCCTTGTCGTTGAGCTTTCCGACATCGGCCTGCCACGGATCAGGGCCGATGCGGCAGGTGCCACAAGCGTGATGACCCCAGGCTTCATTCTGAATCCACTCATCCAATTCGGGGCTGTCATCACGCCGGTTTGCGCCCGGTTGGATCTCGTTCTTGAATAACAATTTCGAACGGGCGTTGATCTGGCGCACAAATTGAACGGCGTTAACCAGCGCGGCCCGGTCCCGTTCCCAATTCGGCGGACCTTCGGCGAATGAAGCAAAGCAAATTTCCGGGGTTTCAAAAGGCGAGTTAGAAAGGAGACGGACCCGGCCCCGGTTGTTCCGGGTATATGCCTTGAGGATGATCCAGCTCCAGAGATTCCGTTGCTCTCGAGTCTCATCCGGCTTTTCGCGCAGCAGATCTTTCGACCAGCCCCAGTAGTAGCCAGGAAACGATATCGGGGCCCCGAAAATGAAAAGATCTGGCTCCGGCCTTTCGGCATCGACACCCGAACATTTCAAGACGGCCACGGTTCCCCCGTTGGTAGTATAGAGACCAGTATGCAATCTGAACCATTCATCTCTAGCCGGGTCGTTCGGGTCACCGGGAACGAAGCTAACCCCTTTAAGCGTGACAAAATCCTGGTTTAACTGGCTGATGACGCTGACTTCGTACCGATCCTGCAGGTTTAATCCCACGCCCGGCAAGTTGATCAGCGGATAAGCCGGTTTACCGTCAATACCGGCCAGCTTCTCGATCTGGTGCTCTTTCAGGTGCTGCTCATTCCCAATGCCGCTGAGCATTAACAATTGAGGAGTGTTGAAGGAGCCGCCGCAGATGATCACTTCATTCTTGGCAAAATAACGTCTTACGGCGGCGGAACCCGGAGCCTGGCCTGAGTAGAGCGGGCTGGCTTGATAAAGATGATGGCCTTCCACTACCTCCACACCCCGAGCGCATGGAGGGTCGCCGTCCTTCTCCTTGCCGAACAGGATCTTGGTAGCATGAACGCCAGTGACTATAATGAGGTTGTCGGGATACGCCTTCTGGGTTTCCAGCAACAGCTCGCGGACACCGACTCGGCTGACGCCATCCGTCCCGACGGGAATGAAGGCGAGTTCTTCCGGCTTATTACGCCGGTTGTTGGGGTCATTCGGATCGAGCGACAAGACTAACTGCAGCTTCAGCACTCGCCTCAGAGCCGTGAGAATTCCTTTCTTCCCGAGCACGGATTCGACCGCTCCTACCAGCACATCTCGGAACGTAGTATCACCTTCGCCAATCTGCGCGACCAAGTTAGGATCAATAAAACTGGTCGGTTGCCAACCTTTATACCCGTGGTAACCCGGGTTCCAAACTGCGCGCGGGTTGATCCACGAGATGATCTGGAGCGCCCAGAAGTAGACGAATCTGATGATCTTGTGGAAGAAATTCCGATAGACCTGGAAATAGAGATTCTTTTCCAGCCGGGCGAAATAGCCGCGCATGTGTTCGCCCCGCCAGGAATCGTCGCCGGTAAGATCGGCGATTTCGTCCCAGTCGCGGTCATTCGGCGCGACGATGATCATCGCATGATGGGCCGTGCAACCTCCTAGCGCAGAACATCGCGGATAAAAGATGCCGCCTTCACCTTTTCTTTTGCCGCCGCTCTGAGACGGATCATGCTGCGACCGATACTTCGAGTCTTTTTTCTGTTGATCCGTGTCGGCGTAATGTCGGACAGAAAAGCCCCAGCTAATTTCAGGGTGCTCGGTCGCCGCCGCGTGGTAACCGGGTACCTGCTGAACCTCGGGGGGATCAGCGGCACTAGCAGGTGGGTCGCCGGCAGCGATAGCCTGGTCGGTCCCCGCTTCGAGCAACAGAACCCTGCGGCCGGCCTTGGCCAGGCGTGCGGCCAAAGGCCCCCCTCCCGCACCTGACCCGACGATAATGTATTGGAACGGCGTGTGGTCGGCGCTAAGAGCCGCCTCTAGCATCTTATTCACCGTGGCAAATTGATTTTTAAAGTTGACCCGCTCTGACGTGGAAATTCTGGCGTCTAAAGAGTTTTCAGGAAGGCGATCAACTGATGTTTCTCATCGTCGGACAGCGCTTCGCCGAACCAATGGCCGCGATCCATCCAGAAATCGGGACATTTACTGGCTTTCAGCAGCGGCAGGCCAGCCTCCTTTTCGAATGCTTGCAACGCCTCTTTGTCCTTAAGACCGCGGGCGCCTACCAGGAACGATCCGCGCAAGAGCGAGGCGCCTGCATCAATTAACAGTCCTGTAGGAGCTTCGGGATTGATGTTCATGATCAAATCGACCGGAGTTCCTGCCGGGATCGGGCCTACAGACAATGGGCCAAGATCACCGTTGACGAACGCATTCAGTTCGAGGCCGGTGATCAAGCTTAACGCAGCCAGAATGCCGAATACGAAGCGGCCGACGATGCGGTGAGGTTTGCCAAACCAGATCCAGAGCGCGAACCCGAGCAGCGCGAGAGGCACAAGCCAGAATGCCCCATAGACTTTGTCGAAACGCGTTATCACGAGGACCGCCACCGCCAACAGGGTCAATAAGAGCACTGCAAACCCGGCCAGGCGCGGCATGCCCAGCAATGCGAGCACGACGAAACAGACGGCCAACAGAAGCCAAAGATATAAGGAAAGGAATGAGGTCCAGAAATCCCCAATAACACCGGCAAACAACTCTCTGATGAACTTAGCCGGAATGATGATGGACGTGACTTCCGGATTCCGATAAATGAAGCCGGGATCCCCTTGAGCTAATTCCTCGTGATCCCAGCGGAGGTCGCCATCGTGATGATTAATGTCGGGAACGCGTTTCGCGTTCCAAAGCAACTTGGTGATACCATCGGTAAACGTTGCTAACCGTCCTTTCACCGAGGGGTCGCGGTTGTACAGGCCAAGCGAATTATCGTGCAGATACGGCGCAGTCGCCCATAAACTCACCAGTGAAGCCGGGCGATAATATCCGGGACCACCGCCCGGTGGATAATAAACGTCGTTCATCCCCATGCTGTCCGGCTGCACACCGCTGTAGGGATTGTAGAAGTGGACTGGACCAACCGGCGGCAGACTCTTGTAATCCTCAGAAGTGAAGTTGTCCCACATCTGTCCCCGCATCCCGTTGGTACCCACCGCCCTGCCTGAATTCGTGCCGGTTAGGGTCACCGGCACTCGGATATCGGTTGATAGATAGTTATCCTCGATGAATGCGTCAGCGCCATTCTCGGGCTGCCCGGCAAACGCCGTGATGCGCCGCACATACCCCTGGTAAGCCGGCGTTTTCTTGAAAAGCTCCCAATCGGCATAAGCAGTGGGTAACGTGAAGTGCGGCGGGTCATCACTGGTTGAAGGGGCATCGCCGAGTTTACCCCAATCCGGCGAAAAGCTCAGTTTGAAGCCGCCCGGCTGCTTGCTTGAGTGACAGATCGCGCAGTTCCGCAAAAACACAGCACGGCCGGTCGCAGCCTGCTCCTTGTCCTGTTCAATACTTGCTTTTCCGTCTGGCCCGGCAAAGGCCAATTTCATCGGTGCAGTGCTGCAGTTCTCCACGGGAACGGCGGAAGAGTTGTCAGCCGGCGTATCTGGCGCCGGGGATGGAGTGGGGTTGGTTCTCCGGCTTCTTAAGGTGAAAAACGCTTTGAGATACGGAACTCGATATTTCTCCGCGGTTCGCCAGTAAACCGAGTTGGCATCACAGGTGGCAATGGAGAAAGGCTTCTGCGGTATAAAACCGACGACCGGGTTGTGGCACCGCAACCATTCTTCGGAGAAGGCTCCGATATTCAGATAGACGCGAGCCAACGCGCCAAAGACGCCGATACTATCCGCTCCATCCAACAGAACTCTGGGGGTATGTCGGGGATTGCTGGCCGAGTTACTATCTTCGACACTCGGCATCAATAGATTGGCCGCACCTTGCAGTTCCGGCGGATTAGTCTCGGCACGCTCCAACCGGGCCGGTACCTGGAAGATAGCATTGATGGTGTTAGCATTATTGATGTGATCCGTGCTAACCAGCGAGGTATCAATCGTCCCGGGTTGTTGGCTGGCCAGGAAATGATGGAGAAAATTGTTCGCTTTAGTCATGTTAGCGAAAGCGATTTTCGGAGTCCAATACTGGTTCCCAATGATAGACGATAGATTCTCCCACTGGGGATTCTCTGGGTCACTCGGCGGATTCAGCGGGTGCGGCCCGATATGGCAAAAAGCGCAGGACATACTCGGCCGAAAAGGCCGGATCAACTGTGGATCGGCGTTGACGTTCTGTTCCGTATAGTAGGCGTCCTTGGGCGCATCCATGACCCGCTCTTTCCAATAACCTCTGGCTTTCGCGGCCGCAGGAGTATCGCCGAAGAAATTTGGGTTCGGCATCAAGCGGAGTCCGACAACCCCGCTGGGATAACCGTAGATATCGTAATCGACCCCATCTTTCGGCAGCTGCGCGATAACAGAGTCGTACAAAGCTTGATCGCCCGGTTTGAAAATGTATTTGGGATGCCCCGGAGGCGCTGGCGGCGGCCCTAAGATCGGTTTGCCGTTTTCATCAAAGTCTCCCCCTGGCGGGGACTTGAGCGTGATCTTGTCTCCATCGGGTTGATCCAGATAAAGCCCCAAGATGCGCTTCGCCGGGTCGGCCTGCGTTGTCATCCCCGGCTGATTCATGAGTCCAGCGTCCCGGAATCGATGCTCTCGCTGACGTGAATCCAACAAAATGAGAAAATCAACCAGCCCATAGCCGCGCTCCTGCAGCCAACCCCAGAAGGTCTCATCCCCTTCCCCCCAAAGGATCCAAGTGTTTTGACCACGGATGGCGTTCCGTTCTTCATCGGTAATCTTGCCATCACCATCGAGATGGTAGTTGATCGGCTGGAGTTTGCCTCCCGGGCCACTGGCGATTTGGTCGACCTGCCAAAAAAGGTTCCGCGGCTCAGCCGGGAAACATTCCTCGATTCGCTTTTCCACCGGCGCGCCTTGGGCGGTCCGGCCGCCTTCCGGTTCATCCTTTGCCGCGTTGGGATCGACCTTGGTGAGAAATTCCTGCCAACCCGGCTGAGAATCCGGCACATGACTCGCTGCCGGGTAGTTATTTGGCGAAGGTGACGGGGCCGGAGTTGCTGTTTCTTTTGGAGTCGCTGATGGAGTTTGTGATTGGGCGAATGCCATGCCCGTCAGGCAGCTGAGGATCCCGATGAGAACAAAACAGAGCCAATGATTTTCAGAAGATCGACCTATTCTGCTCGTCGGATCGCTCCGATTCGCAGCGCACCGGGAATCAGTGATGAACATGAAAATCTTCATAGCGAGGGTTCATTTGAGCGGCGCGCTCGATCAGCTTTTCGCCTTCTGCGGTGCGACCGGCAGCCAGACAGATGGTCCCGGCTTGATGATAAAGACGGGCGTCTTGCACACCGGAGGCCAATGCTAGATCGATCAAATCCAGCGCCTCGTTGATACGATTATCTCGATACAACGCCCAGGCCAGGCCGGCTTGGCTGGAAAAATTCGGGCGCAGTCCTACGTCACGCTGCGCCCAATCTACCCCCGTTTTAGGATCATTGCGGACACAGCAATAAAAGTCGGTTAGATGATGGTAATAGTGAACATCACCGCGCTCGACCGATTCGAGGTAATCCTGCAGCGCCGATTCCGCCCATGGTTCCGCCTGCTCCGGTTGGCCCATCAATAGATAGAGTTCACCGATGGCCTGTTTCAGTTCGGGCTTACTCGCTCGATCAACGATGCTCTGGAAAAGAGCAATTGCTGGTTGGTAATTCCCTTCAGCGGCTAATAACTCAGCCACATGTTCGTCAACCAGCCAATATCCGGTATAGCTTTGGGCGGCCCGAGTGTAATGAACCCTGGTTTCTTGATAACGCCCGCGCGAGAAGTCCAGCAGCCCTCGTTGCAGCTCGACCCAGGCAAAAGCACGAGGTTCCTTAGCCGTGATCTCGTCCTCGGACTCGATGTATAACCGTTCCGCCAGCGCTTCATCTCCCATTTTCCAATGGAAATAGGCTAGGCGCCCGAGGTGATCCCAACTCCGGTTCTCCTCGACAGCATTTTCCAGCCGAACCCTGGCCGCATGGTATCTTCCTTCTTGGAAGTCAATGTCCGCTTGTAAGACTTCGCCTGAAGGAGAGCTAGCCAAACCGGGCGCCAGTCGCAGGGCTGCCTTGGCCTTCCCCAGTCGATGGAGTTTTAAGTCCAGGCTCGCCTTCAGGAAACAGATATCCGGACCAGGACCTATTCTTCGAATGGCGTCCTCAATGGCGCGTTCCGTTTGCTTGAAATCCACTTCACGATTGGTTAATGAAGCCCGGCGATAAAGCCCGTAAAGGAAGCGCGTTGTCTGTTCGATGTTAAGCGGACTGGTTTCCGCTTCCAAAGCACCAATCGCCTCCTCGATGCGACTTAGTTCGCTGGCGAAATCGCTAACCGGGCCGCCGGCGTATGCGGAATTAGTTGTCGCCGGCCGGTCGTTCCACTTAGGCGTTATTGAGGCTAGCTCAGTCGACATAATAAGTTGGGGGTTAACCGAACGATTCGCACAGCGCCAGTTCCATCGCCCGTCGCGAGGGTTTCAAAGTTTTTACCAAGGCTCCGCTAAAAAGGGAAACTGATTGAGGAACTCTTTGTCGTTCTTCAACGGGTTTGGCGGCGTTTTCGGCACGATCGGTGCTTGATCCCATAACGATTGGTCGCCGAGGGTTTCGACATGATATTTTCGGCCTTTAAACTCTGCGCCCATGTCCAGAAACATCGATAGAAACCGGGTCGCAACCTGGTCCTCGAGTCGCCTTCCAAAAGGCCAGGTTCCGGTGGTGTCCATGTCGATGGCGCACACATTGGGAACGAAGATCTCGAAAGGCCGTCTCAAAGGAATATCGAGCCCCTTCTTGTTCCATTTGTCGTCCGGCATATTCAGCGGTTGAAACAGCGTCTTCTTGGCCCGAGGAAACGCTTCCAGCGCGGAATCGTAGGTTTTGTGGACGGAAACGGTCGAGTTACCATGATCAAAAGAGGTGGCTAAACCGAGCGCGGAAATCGACGGACCGAACCCCCAGCCCAAATGGGCGAGACGTTTAACGAAATGAGGCGCTAACCAGAAGTTGTTGGCGCCGACCTGGCGGCTGTCCTCGCGTTCGTTCAACGCTGCATCCGCGAACGGCTGGCCGGTGGTGTCCACCAACTTGTATTTCCGCAGTTCATCGTCGAGCTCGAACACATCCGGTAATACCCAAGGTTTCTCCGTCCATAGCGGATGATCCGGAATCGCTTCCACCTTGTGCGCGGCCTTCAGCACCCAGCTCTCACCCCAGACGTTCACGATCCGGTTGCTAGCAGCGTCTTCGGTGAGCAAATCGATCGGGATCTCCAGGATGACTGCATTAACGTTCCTGCCCGCCTGCGCATCATGGCCGCTGTAAACGAACCGATAATTGCCGTATGCGTCTTTCGCGAACCGGTTACCCGTCCACACTAACGGACCCGGTGGCAGATCCTTTTTGACACTCCTGCCGAGTAACGGATTGCTGGGGTCATAATTGAATAGGTCGTTGCCTTCGAGCTCGATGAGGGTCTTTGGGATTTTGAGTTCCCGCACATCCGGCATCGTGTGCGGCACGTGATAGAATTGAGGAGCATAATTGATCGAGCGGAAGAAACCGGGTAGATCGTTAAAAAAGGCGTCGTCGCGGCCACCGACAAAGACCTGGATGCGACGGCCGCCGGAGGTAGTGATGGTTACGGGCTCGTTCGTGGCCACCGTGAACGAGAAATCGGCTTCCCGAAATCTTTTGAACTCGACCGTGGCTTTCTGCGTCTGATTGACGCTGACCCGAATCTCAGACGGATTCAATTCACCCAGGTATTTATCCTTAACAGTCTCAAAATATTGGGTTAGATCGTCTAGGGAAAAGTCGTTCCAGGCGGGTTGAACGACTCTTGGCGCGGCATGCAGTTGAATCCGATAAAGCATATCGGTATCCAACACACCAGTCTTAGGTACCGAAGCGAAGGTTAGCGCAATAACGACCTTTTCCCCTCCCTCCGAGTTATCGGAAGGAAAGCCAAACAAGTCATATAAATCGGCGGCGCTAACATCGACATCTGAGAAGATCGAATTGACGGCATTGGGATCGTTATGATCAGCCATTAGGACCCTTTCACGAGTTTTGCGATCGTATTTTGCGGACTATCGTCGGTTGTGGTCACGAGACCCACCTTCCTGTACTAACGCAAAACACTTGCTGAGGAAATACGTCGAATTACGTATACGCGACCTGGTGGACGAAAGAAGACCGCGAATGCATCCGCCTTTACGGTCTTTTTTCCGGCTCGTTAAAATCACAGCACTAAAGAAGCGCCAACGCTGTGTCTCGCGCTTTTCGGGCCACGGCTAAACCAGAGCTGAATCGCTGTGTAGCCAAATTCTGACCTTTTTGATCTTGGGGAGCTTCAACGAAGGCGTCGAGCAGAACGTTGTAAAGACTTTTTAAAGACTCCGCGTAGGCTTCTATTATGACATCTTGATCATTCATAGGAAGATGTTCTTCGATTCTAAGCTGTCGTCGAACCGCGCTGGTTATACTCCCATGACGATGACCCAAATATCAGTGCTGCCAGCCCAATCGAATAATTGTTCGGCGTGAGGTGCGGGGACATGGATGCATCCGTGCGACTGTACACTAGGATCACCCTGATGCAGTGCTTCGCCTCCGTGATAGAACAACGAGAAATCCATGTTGTCTTTGCCGGGGAACTCGCTGCTGCTATGTCGTCGCAGCCGCCGCGAAGTCATCTCGAACATGCCATCGGTCGACCGGAAACCTGGCCGGCCGCCGGCGATCGGACTGATATTTAGCGCCGGCGCGCCGTGGTCGTAGGCGGTTAGCTTTCGATTAAAAAGATCGACCAGAATGCTCCTCCCTTGCGGAGAATCTGGCGGATCGCTTTGGCCCGGTCCGGCTTGCGGGAGCTTCGCACTCGTCTGGGGTCCGACTACACCATCCACCGTGAGCTGGTTCAAGGATTGAAATTCCATCACCCGTCCGGCAGTGAGCGCATCGAATTCGTTATTGATGAGGAGCCGCGGGAGGCGAGTTAGTCCCCCTAGGTTAAGCGCGGTCTGGATTTGTCCGACCGTCGGACCACTATCACCGAATTTCAGATTTTGCATAAAGCTTCTTGAGTCTTGCTACCACGTCATTGTACTCAACACGAAGCCGCGTGAAATACGCAGAATAGCGTACGGCAGAACCGTCCTCCCTGGTGGATATTAGCGACTCGTGGGCGAAAATCGTGATTGATGTCGCCATCGCTGCAATCCACGTGGTAATAAATGTTGGCGTTGAATATTCCGTTCTTCAGCCGCCTACCCTGCCTATTACTGGTTTCGCTGTTTCCGGCTTTAACCCGCGGTCAATCCGTGGATTTTATCGGCAAAGGTAACAGTGCGGTATCGTGGGGAGTGGTTGAAGTCCGAGACTTGGACCATAAGAACTCTACTGAGGGTGAAATCGGTGATCGGATCTCGATCGAGATCAAAAATTTCGACGGCTGGATTATCGAACAGATCGCGGCCGGCAATTATCCGGAATCGCAGAAGCCTAGCGATAAAGTCGCCAAGCTTATCAACCTCGGCCTGTTTAAGGACGCGATTAACGCCAGAAACGACGCGGAAACGCCCGGAGGCATTCGGGACGACTGGTTTAAATCCGATACGGATCCTAGCCTCGCGCCAGATCAAAAGGCGCCGACCGAGTTCCAGGATAAATACAAAAATCTCCTAAAGGAGCTGCAAGCCGACTATCCAAAGAATCCAAGCCAAGGGGCTCGGGAAGCCGCCGCCTATATGCAGACGGTCTTCGATAATCAAATCGCCGCTGTGCGCTTGAAAATCAATGATTACACCTTCAGCGACATCGCTCCGTTAAGCTCTCGAATTTCCGCGGAGGCGGCAAAAGGCACTGATTCGTATTATAGCGTCCCGTTTACTCTCGATCCGCGGCTGGATGACGATATCTGGCAAAAACTGCGGACACGGGTTTTCCCGTGGGGCACAGTGACATTGACGTTGGTGACCAAGCTCACCGATCGAGAACACAACTTCCCGACTGCCGTTTTCTCTCTGGACGATCCACAAGCGAGCACGCTGAAAGGTAATCCATTCACACTCGATACTGTTGATCCAGGTACATTGTACGCGGCCATTCTGGTCGTTCTTTTTTTAATGGTCCTCTTTATCTCTGTCGCCTTCCGGACCGACATCCTACGGGATCCAACGAGAAAGCTTCGCAGCGATTTAAATTTTCCATTCAGCCTATCCCGGCTGCAAATGGCGTTCTGGTTGTTCGTTGTGGTCTCAAGTTTTCTATTCCTTTTCGTTGCGACCCAAAAGGTCACCGTTCTCAACGTCACTTGCTTATGGCTGATTGGAATCGGCTCAGGAACAGCTCTCGGCGCTGCCATCATTACTCCTGGGGATACGAATAATCAGATCTCGGCCAACAAAGCGATCCAATTGAAGGCAGAGGAAGACCGGAAACGGCTCCGCTCTTTGCAGCAGAAAAAGCGGCGGGGAGAGACGCTGGACGCGGCGCAGCAAGCCGAACTAGAGCCTCTGGAAAAGGTTCCGAGGTCGTATAGGGGCTTCGCATCGATAAGGCAGCTGCTAATAGACGTCATCAGTGACGACGTTGAGGGTGTCGCCATCTATCGATTTCAAATGCTCGCTTGGACGATCGCCCTTGGTTTTGTTTTTATCTTTAAGGTGGCGGTAGATCGATCGATCCCTACCTTCGATGTAGCCACTCTTGGCCTTCTCGGAATCAGTTCCGGCACCTATCTCGGATTCAAGCTGCAGAACGATCCGGCTAACACAGCTAAAAAGTGAAAACGCGGTCGAAGTCACGCCGGAATTTCTCGCGAAGGGGCTGTTGCCTAAGCGAGACCAAATTTAATCTTAGATCCACGTCGTACGCCAGATCTACACGACTCCAGTCCGTTTCACCTGTCACTTTTCACTGCTCCGTTGTCCGGGGCCTAGGGACTTAGTGGGTGGAAGATGGGCCTGGTGGACTCGCTTTAAGGCCGACCGCCGCGGGTAGGACATACGGTTTCGCGGGCGCTACAACGTTGTTGGCAAGGATTGGCCTGTGCATACGGAAGATGGTGGCCATTAGCGCCATGTTGTTGTCGCTCCAGATTCCTCCGTGGTTATCGATGATCTCGGACGGGACGCGGACGATCCAGAAGGGGACATGCACCCCAATATATTTGTCGTGCGCTGGTACAAATTGGATCTGCCAAGCCTGCGGTTTGTTGGTTGGGGCGGCTCCAGCCGGCAGCGATTCTTTTCCCGAGTTGGCTGCGGTCTCTGAATCTTTGGGTGCGGTGGTGAAAAAGACACCGCCGACCGGATTACGATCTAGATTATAATCAAATGCGTCGGACTTTCCTGTGAATGTCCCTTGGGTGGGAACGATTTCATAGTTTACGAGATAAGGATCGTTACCCGGCGTACTTAGATAGAATCGGCTTTCCGAAACGAGCGTTGCCGTGCGAGGAATCGCGACTTGGTTCCATGCCCAATGGCCGTCAGCGATGACGCCGACCTTGCTGCCAATCGGGAAAACGGTGCCGGTTGCAGTATCGTTAACCGCTTGGAGTTCAACCACGGTAGGCTGGCTCTCGGCAATCGGATCCCCACCACTCTTCGGAACGAAGTGTCCACCCCAATGCAAGACATCACCGGGAAGTGGTTCAGGCAAATAATCGTAAAGCCCATGAAGATCGCTCACGAGTTGTCTGGTCAACACTGAGTCCGACGCGGGGTTCAGCATCACGGCCAGGTCCCAGGGCGGCTTGACATTTTTTTGTCCCTGCAGGGTCCGGAGAGTGTGTTCAACGGTACGTTCCAAGATAAGCCCTCCGAATGAATGGCCGATTAAGAACACATAGTTGTTTTGATGTAGTCGAGCCGCTTGTGCCAATTGTTCGATCCCATCGATACAATCGCCGTTGCTGGCAATCCGTTCTGCGGCCTGTTTTCGATTCCAGAATGTCAAATACTGCAGATAAGGAAGTTCGAGCGTTTTACCGGGCCAGGCAAAATAGACACCGAATACGTTGTAATGATGAAGGACTACCTGCTCGGATTGGGCTAACCGGCTAAGGAAACCTTTAAAATCGCCGACATTGCCTGAAGTCGCGTTATTCAGCCAGCCATGAATAAAGACAACCAACAGCGGGCGTTCCGTGTTTTTGAGCAACTGAATCGTGTTGCTGAGCTCGCGTCCGCTGGGATCCGAGTAACTTCCGAGTTCGCCAAATTCGATCGCAGCCAATTTATACTGAGCGTCATTGTTGAGAATATTGTTCTGTCCGCCTTCGTAGCTAGGTCCGATTGAGGCACAGCCGAGAATGCCGAGCAGGATCAGCGACAACACGCTACAGGAACCAAACCAATCGGCGACGGTATCAGACACAAAGCCTTTTAGCAAAGAACCGGGGAAGCTGGCAATACGTAGAATTGCGTATTTCTGCGAAGCGGGACCGCGAATGGACGCCAATACACACGAATACCAACCGAACCGCAGATGGAGGCGCCGGCCGTGGAGCGCTGCCTCGCTTGCGAGGCCGACGGAGCCGCGACTTGCCCCCCCATAGCCTTGCGCGACGGCTGGTTCATCTACGGTTGGGTTCGTATTCGTGTGTATTCGCGTCCATTCGCGGTCCGTCTTTGCGTGAGATTTCCTTCTGATCCGTTCTAGGGTGCGATGACCAGAGAGAGCGGTTCAGCAGAAGGTGTTATAACGAAAGGCGAACCAGGAATCGGCGTCAACACGCCGCCCGAATTGATTCTATAACCGGAAATACTCGAGCTATCAGCGTTTGCCACATAAAGAAAGGTATCAGTTGGATCGATACCCATCGTGTTGGGACCGGTGCCGGCAACAAACGGTGAGCCTGGGATCGACTTCAACGCTCCGTTACTCTCATCAATCGCAAAACCCGAGACTTCTCCCTGATTAAAATCTGCCACATAGAGCCATTTCCCCGATGAGTCCACGGCCAAGGTAACGGGGCCACTCGGGACAGAAAAAAGCGAATGTGCCAACGGTTTAAGATCGCCTTCGGCGCCGACTTCGAAGCCAGAGATATCGTGACCGTTGATTGGTCCATAGATGAACTTGCCATTGGGATCAGCTGCTGCCTCAGAGTTAGGGACCTTGGGTGGAGTCAAACGCAACTTCGCCAATGCAGACAATGATCCGTCAGCTTGGATGCTGTAAGCCGAAACCAGGTATTTTGGTTTGGTTGGTTGCCCCGGTTGCGACACCGCAATATCGGTCGAGATATACATGAACTCACGAATCGGCTCTATCGCCAGGACGGAAGGAGCCTTCCCAACCGAGAACGGTGATCCGGTTACAGACGTCAAGGTGCCGTTCGACCCAATCTCGTATCCATAGATCTGGCCGGTATTGAAACTGGTGATATAGACGAATTTACCCGACGCATCCACGGTCACCGCAAACGCAGCTCCCGCGGCATACGATGAAATAGAGTTTAGGGAACCGTCGGAGCCGATACGGTAGGCAAGCACACGACCGCTATCTTCATCTACCGCATAAGCAAACTTGCCGGTGGGATCCACCGCGATACTTTGGGCATCCACCGAAAATGGCGACCCAGGAACCGCCTGGAGAGATCCCGTAGAATCGATACTAAATCCGATGATGCTTTCATGCGGATTAACGACGTAAAGAAACGCAGCTGGCAACGGCGTAACCAAAAACAACGTAACCAGCGCGACTGCGAATGACAGTCCGAAACTCCCTCTTTTCATGACATGACCTCCTTGTGTTGATTGACCTGCCAAACTTTAGCGTTGCGAGTATCCCCGTCAATCATGGAGAAAAATCTCACGCAAAGCCGGACCGCGACTGGAGGCAGATAGCCGCAGAAGCGGTGGAAAGAATTCAGCCTGGGTAAATGTGTTTTTTAAAAGGCCTAGCGCTGAAGGTGCGTAAGAACGTGGCAACTGCGACACAACGCCGTTTTCCCTAAGGAACATCGCCAAGACCAACCACCGGTCTGTCGCGCCTTCACCGCTGGGCGTTTTTTTACCGAGTACCTAAGCCTCGAGGACTCAGCCTAGAGGCTATATTCTTCTCACCGCGTCGCGGCTCTATTAGAGGCCAGGGCAGTTAACTAGGGTCACGCCTCCACAAGCAACATTTTACTTCAACGTTTTATAGCAGCCCAAAGAGTTCTACTTATATTTTCTTTCTAGAGAAAGAATAACTCGCAAAGTTAGTCTGTATATGCGCGTTTTGACGTACATCGATTACTCGATGGAAACGATCACCTACTAGGCCCACGTCTTAAAGGGGCTGTTGCCCAATCAAGAACCCTTAGTATGGCTTTGATGGTTACAGTTCTAATGCCTGGTTGAAGGTGTCCATGCCCAGCAAGAATTAGATGTTGACCGAAATGAAAGCCTGATGGTGAATCCGATCTAAGCGACCGCCTATACGCAGAATGACGTATTGAGACAATTCGGAGGGTCGGTCAGAATGAGCGTGAGGCGACTTGCATAAACCGGGTAATATCGTGGACGCTTCTACAAGTCGGCGTACTTACTCAATATAAAACGAGAAAAGATTATGGCTTCGTTCGCCCCACAATTTGCTCACGACACTCTACTCCAGCTGGCAGAAGCCGCCTACCTCCAAACCGTCAATCCTGCAACCGACTTACCCGCCGGTTACGTCGTTGTCGACCAGATTAAGGCGGACACAGCAGTCGCCGCGCAGTTAATGGCGACAGCGCCAGCTCAGCATCAACAGCTGTTGACGGCGTTAGCTGCATCCGGTTCAGGTTTTGGTTGGGTTGTTCAAAATGTGGCGGATGGCATTGCCATCGCTACCTTCCGAGGGACGCAATCCGTCGAGACTGGCTGGACAATCTGGATCTGATCCTGACCACGTATCAGCCAGTTCCGGACGGCGGCATGGTCCTTGCCGGATTCCAACTCTGTTACCTGACGATCCGAAGCAGCCTGTTCTCCTTGCTTAACCAGGTTGCTCCAACCTGCCACCGGCTGATTCTAACCGGACATAGTTTGGGAGCCGCTTTCAGCGAGCTCGCTGCCCCTGATGTGCTAATTAATCTCAATTCCCGTTGGCAGCCTGAAGTTCAGAATTTCGCCGGACCGCGTGTTGGCCACAGCGACTTCGCCAATTTTTTTGACGTGCAAATCGATGTTTGCTTTCGGGTAGTTAATATTCGGGACATCGTTCCAAACGTTCCACCGCAGCTTATCTTTGAACACGTTGGATTAGCCGTCATGATCGACGGAGGATTTACGCTCGACGAATTGCGGGCTCATGACCTGGAGGAGAGTTACGGCCCGGGTCTTCTCAAGCTGATTCCAGCCGTGGCCGCAGGGCCTATGCCAATGTTGGCCGAACCGGCGGCTAGCGTTTCCTTTCCTAACGTTCCACTCATCGGCCGAGTTTCGTAGTGCGGCTCACGAACGGGTAAAGCAACCGCGAATGGACCCAGCCGTCGCCCAAGGGCTATGGCGGGCGGGCTGCCAATGAACGCGAATTAAAAACTTAATTAGCGTCTGTTCGTGTCCATTCGTGGTCTGATTTAGAGGGGCAGTCCACTAGGGTCACGTCTCAACAAACCTCAGAAATGAAACCGAACCGGTCCTTGTTCAGATCCGTTCGAGATGATCGCTTCGAACTGTCGCAGGTCCGCATTCGGATGTACCTCGACGAGCCTGAGATGATCAATGTTAGGTTGGGAAGTGATCCGCTGCACATCGTTCGTCTCGATGTTTTTGATAGAAAGCACATCTTTCCCTCCGTCCTGGAGCCAGCCAACGACAACGAATTTGCCGAAGGCGCCCGGCCCCGGTTGCAGAGAGGTTTGGGTGTTTTGCGTCGCCGGGGTGGCGGACGGCACTACCGGTGTAGCCGACGGCGTTGGATCGGTTCGACCATTCGGATCTTCTACAACCACTCCTGGTTGCTCGACTGCGTCGTGCCGAATGTAGCCGCTGTTGACGTACCCAGGGTTAGAAGCCGGCTCGATCAGGCGCGAATTCCCCGGGTTATTGACCACTATGACTACCGGCCGTTGATCGACCGTGCGGTTGGATGATTCCGGTTGCACAGACGGGGTTGAATTATCCCAATACTGGTAATCAGATCCCGAGTCTGGTTCCAAATAAGAATAGTCTAACGGATCGTCGTAAGGATCCCAGTAACCAGGCCAACCATACGGTTGATAAAAGACGACCGGATTACCAGAAAAGAACCGGCGTCTGGCAAAACCGCGATGAATCCCTTGTCCGGTCCTAAAAGGCGCGCTGGCACGACGGCCAACGAATCCACCGCGAAACCCACCACCGTTGAACCCACCGTGAATGGCGGCCGGGCGCGCACCGCGGCCAATAGAGCCACCATGGAAGCCGCCGCCGCGAAGTCCCGCTTGAGACGTCGCGGATATTGTCAAAAAGAGCCCCGCGATCAACAATGAGATTTTCAAAGCCCCTCCTTTTCTTCTGTTCGAAGAGAACGCGGCGCTCGTCCGAGCATCGCATCGCCACAAACATTCCTCTTCCGTCAAAGCTTGTCAATCAGGCGGGACAAACCGCGAATGGACGCGAAATCGGAAACGCGAATCGACGCGAAGCAGAAGACGAAGAGAAATCTCACGCAAAGCAGACTTCGCCCCATCTCCCCCTTTAGCTACGTCGGCCAAGGACGCAAAGGTAAATCCGGGAAGGAGATTTCACAGAAGATCACAAAGGACACAAAGACAATCTTTTGAACAGGAGGAAACGGAGGATAACCTCACACGATTCCGTGCCAGCGGCTGCGAGGCTTTTTTACCTCACACGGACAACAACTCGATTTACAAACTCACGCCTGAAGGAAAGAAAAGCACATTCGCCAGCGACAAGGGTAGCAAAGTGGCGTGTCAGCGACTAGAGACGCGACTTGTCCGACGTAGCTAAAGGGAAGATGGGGCGAAGGCGGAAGCGCTGGAAAGATTTTAGCCTAGGCCGGCAACCGCCGGATGCGAGGCCTAGGTAACCGATTAAAAAAGGCACCAGCGCTGAAGCCGCGTCAGAATGGCCTCGTCTGGACACAGCAATATTGAAGCCGATAGAAAAAGGCAACCACTCTAATTGATGCCATCCCTCTTGCGCGCCTTCAGCGCTTCTCGCTTTTGCTCTCAAATACCTAGGCCTCGCGGACTCAGCCTAGGCTAAAATCTCTCCAGCGCTTCGCGCCTCTGTTGCCTCCCTTTCCTCCTGTTCAACCACTCTGTCTTAGTGTCCTTTGTGGCCTTCTGTGTGATGATCCTATTTGGGTAATAGCGGGTAGACCGTCTACATTGTTCTCGCCTCCGGCGGTGTGAATTCAGTAGCCTGATTAGTCATGATTAAGGTGCGCGGTTGGGTTGCGTTGATAGCCGGCATATTCCTGGTCGTGATCATGACCTGTATCTGGCTGTTTATTGCGTCCCATGTCGCTTCGGGGACGGCGAACTTGCCGACGGCCGGCCAACTATACATCGGGTTCGCGCTGATCATTGGGGGCGGGTTTCTCGCAATTGCCAACGGCGGGTCGATGCTCTGGAAAGGACGCCCAAATCTCGCGGTGGCAATTGTTATGATCATTCTATTCGTAGCGGCGTACTTCGTTATCCAGCAGGCCACAAAAGGTCTGGGAACAGCGTAACCGATCGGTTGTTCCCTCATCGACCCGGACGCGCATCTCCAGTGGTGATCCCTATTCGCGTTTTTAAATCGATCGGGCTTTTCCTACTGGTTTCACTTTATTCGCTGGGCGGTCTTAATCATTTTCTGTCAGCGAAGGTCTACCTGCAGATAATGCCGGCGAACCTGCCTTTTCCAAAAGAACTGGTCGTGATCAGTGGTCTTATTGAAATCCTTTTGGCGGCTCTTTTGTTGTCACCGGTGACCCGCAAGCTAGCGGGCTGGACCATTGGTCTTATGCTCCTCGCATTCTTGCCAGTTCATATTCAGATGATAGTAGACGCGCCCGTCCGGATCGGGATGATTACGGTGACGCCGGCTTTGGCTTGGATGCGATTGGCATTACAGCCAGTCCTCGTTGCTTGGGCTATTTGGAATACGTGGTAGGGACGAGCTCCTGCTGGTCCGCGTTTGTCTTGGTAATTAACTTGTTTCTGCCATCGCGACTCACGGAAACCGCCTCGGACGAGCAACCAAAGACCTAAAATCTCACGCAAAGACGCAAAGGTGCAAAGTTAAGACAAGAGACCGGATTTTGAACAGGAGGCAACAGATGTTTGGGATGGGCGTTTCGTTTTTCATCTGCGTTCACCTTCGCAAACCGATCTACCGCCCCTTCGGGGCGGGCGTGTTTTTAACCCGGTACCTGGGGTTGAAACCCCAGGCTGAGTCCTATTGCCCCTTTGGGGCAGACGCTTCGCGCCTCTAGTCGCTGAGACGCCCACTCGCTTCCTTTGATAAGTTCTGTGGCGTATCGCCGTTTCGCCGTTTCGCCCTGTCGGTAGCGGCGACTATCATCAAAGAGGGTGACTCGATGGTAGCCCGTTTGCAGTACCAAAATCCGCTCACCTGATCAATAGCGGGCGAACTCGCGTAGAAGCATGCTGCTTTTAGGAGAGCGGGCTTTTGGTAGAACTATCCGAGTCGATAAAAGCCGCAAAAGCAAAAGCCTTTAATGAGGACAATCGTTTTTATGCCGAAAGTTAGCCCCCGAGCCGTTATCATGGGTGGATCCATAGGCGGACTTACCGCCGCTCTTGTGCTGCGAGATAACGGCTGGGATGTGGACGTTTTCGAACGTTCGAGCGCTTTGTTGGAGAGTCGCGGAGCGGGCATTATCTCGCACCCAATTACCTTGCGATATGCCACCGAGTTCGCGGGTTACGGTCTCGATGACTTATCAATCAAACCGGTTTGGTGCCGCTATGTTAATGACTCGGGAAAAGTTGTTAGTGAACGACCCTGCCATTTTCGGGTCAATTCCTATGGCAGCCTCTACCGAACTCTTCTGCAAGCATTTGGTATGGAAAGGCTGCATCTGGGTAGATCAATCGTGGGTTTTCGCGAAGAAGGTTCCCTGGTAAAGGTATTCCTTGCGGACAATGATATAAAGACCGCAGACCTGCTCGTGTGCGCGGATGGCATCAATTCGACTGCTAGGAAGCTTATGGTACCGGACGCATCACCGGAGTACGCCGGGTATGTCGCCTGGAGAGGAACGGTCGGCAAAGAAAACCTAGGTGGAGAGACATTCGAAGCGCTGCAGGAAGCGATCACTTACCATCTAATGGCAGACGGTCATTTGTTAGCTTACCCGATTCTGGCGCGTGATCGACTCACTGGGAAAACTAAGCGTCTAATCAACTGGTTGTGGTATGTTAACGTAGCCGAAGGTGATGCCTTGGACGATCTTCTCACGGATCGCGGCGGTGTGCTTCGCGATACCTCACTGGCATATCAGAGCCTTCAGGAGAAGCATGCCGCCAGGTTACGTCAAAACGCCAGAAAAACACTGCCCCCTTTGTTTGCTGAACTAGTCTTGAGCACGCAGGAACCATTCATCCAGGCGGTCTTTGACGGAGTGATTCCGACCATGGCCTTCGGTCGGGTCGGCATCATGGGTGATGCCGCCTTTGCCGCGAGGCCGCATTGTGGGGCAGGCACCGCCAAGGCCACAGAAGATGCGTGGCAATTGGGCAACGCATTGGCGCAAACGAATAATAACGTATCGGTCGCCCTCCAACACTGGCAAGAACGCCAATTACAATGCGGAGCGCAGCTCGTCGCACGCGCGCGGGAAATTGGCCACCGGCTGCAATTTGAGAACACCTGGCCGGTTGGACAAGGATTCCCTTTCGGGTTGTACGAACCCGGCGACAGCGCGTTTGAACCGTCCAACGCCGAACTGGAACAATCGGTTTAACCTAGTAGCTAGCGACAGTTTTTTTGTCCCTCGAGACAATTGGATAGGGCTCGATCGAGTATCGGAAAATCATCCGTTGTAGCTATGGAATTCAGGGCATCATTTCGGCAAATTTAGTTATAAGCTGCTTGGCGCTTCGCGTGAGGGGTAGCATACCAGAGCGCGGATGATAGCCCGAGTCGGATGCGAGAACCGGCACCCCTCTCATGAAGCGCCGGGCAGCGCTTCGCGAATAGCAAATGACCTTGGAGCGCTGCCTCGCTTGCGAGGCCGAAGGAGTTGCAGGAGTCAGGAGGGACTACTAGAGAGAATGGAGAGCAGATTGAGTTGCCGACGCCGCCGTAGCGGGCATCGGCAAGACGGTCTGAACCGCTTGAGCGGTTGTGTCTTGGTGGGCTTCAATCAGTCATAACAGCTGGCTCGCTTCGGCCGGTTATATCGATAGCGCTAATCACTTCATGAGCGCCATCGATCACCATGGCGGTTGATCTGTTCCTCGGCTTCCGGCACTAACTGGTTAGTTTACTGGAGCTTCCCTAGCGCAAAGTCTTGAAGGGCCAGCGCCTGGTTGCTAAGCTGGCTGCGGTTTAGTCTGCAACGACCATTTTGTTAAGGGCGAGCTTCTCTTCCTGGTCTAACAACTAAGCCACCGCGATTCTGCGGGTATCATGAGCGAACCGGACAAATTACGCGCGACACCTCCGCAAAGGAGAGGATTGCCGCACGTGGTTTTTATCTCCTATTCGAGCGAGGATACTAACCTAGCCACTTCAATCTGTGCCGCGCTTGAGGTGGATGGTATTCGCTGCTGGATCGCGCCTCGCGATGTCCAGGGTGGCCGCGCTTATTCCGGACAAATCACTCAGGCGATCCGGGAAGCTCAAGTCGTGCTTCTCGTCCTAACCGATTCCGCAAATCAGTCCAAACATGTGTTACGCGAGGTGGAACGGGGAGCTCATTGCCAGAACCATTTATTGACGTTCCGAGTCGCATCGATCACTCCGAGCGATGATCTTGCCTATTTTCTGGGAGCCGATCAGTGTGTCGACGGGTTTTCGCCCCTGCCGGTCTCTCTGCATTTTCCGACGCTCCTTCAGCACGTGCGAGCTTTGCTCCGTCAGGATGCGGCAGAGACGGAACCGGAGGAGTCCGTGGACGCCACACCGGAAAACTTCGCACACTACCGGGTTCTACGACGTCCGGATGGCTCGTTTTTCCGGCTCGGTAAAGGCGGGATGGGGGTTACCTACAAAGCGATTGACACGGTCCTGAATCGTCCGGTGGCGCTAAAGGTCATTGCCTCCGAGCTGTTGCGGAGCCAGCCCGCCAAGCAGCGGTTCTTGCGCGAGGCGCAGGCCGCCGCTCTGATTCAGCATCCGCATGTAGCCGCCATCTTTCATTTTGGTCAAGAAGGGGACGCCTACTTCTACGCAATGGAGTTTGTCGAGGGCGAGGATCTGGAGCGGTACATTGCTCGACAGGGCCCTCTCTCAACCGCGGCTGCGCTGCGAGTGGTGCTACAGGTTGCGCAGGCCCTGGAAGCGGCCCAAGTCCGGCAGCTTATTCATCGGGATATCAAGCCCGGAAACATCATGGCGGTCGCTAACCGCACCGGTACGATTGACGTCAAACTCATCGATTTCGGCCTCGCCAAAGGCGCGGGAGCTGAGACACTTGATGTCTCAAGGATCACTCGAACTCAGGATTTTGTCGGCAGCCCGGCTTTTGCCAGCCCGAACAATGCCAAACAAAAAAGCTCGATGTCCGGTCTGATATTTACTCGCTCGGGGTAACTCTTTGGTACTTGCTCACTGGTAAACGGCCCTTCTCCGGCTCGTTTGGAGAAGTAATTGTCGCACAGGTGATCAAGCCGCCGCCGTTTGACCAACTACTGAGCACTCCGGACTCGGTGGTGGCATTGCTACGTCGGATGCTCGCCAAAAGTCCGGACGACCGGTTCCAAACACCGGAGGAGGTTCAAGAGGTGGTGGTGCAAACCGCGGCGAGTCTTGCTGCTGAGTTGAGCGCAATACCGGAACGAATCGTCGCTGAGGCGATGCCAGGCGTGAGCGTACCCGCGCCCAGCGAAAGGCGGATAGAGGCAGTCATGTTGGCAACGCTGGCCTCGCCGATCTTTGACAGCTATCTTGAAACTAATGTCGGAGCGCTTTTGGCGAATCGCTACCGACTCATAAACGAAGAACGAGAAGGAAATGGCGGCCGTCTCTTTCTTGCCCGGGACGAACAAACGCCGCCGGATCAGGCATTGGACTTGGCCATCAAATTGCTGCACCCCGGCCTAGCTGCTGATCCCAAGCTCATTGACCTACTGGAGAACGAGCTTGGGGTGATCCACCAAGGAGCTCATCCGAACCTCGTTCGCTATTTCCGACTTGAAAGAGGAGTTTCTGGCCCATTCTTAGTCCGGGAATGGATCCATGGTTTTCTGCTGTACGACCTGTTGCGCTGGCGGCGCTCCTTGAAGCCCCGGGAATTGTCAAAGCTGCTCGGACCATTGGCGTCCACTCTGGATTTTGTTGCCAGCCAAGGGCTGGGGCTAGTGGATGTCAGCTTGCGAAAAATCCTGATAGTATGTTCGCCGGAGATCAAGCCGGAACGGTTTCGGGCGCTGGCTGTAGGCGATTCAGAGGAGTGGATTCGCTGCGAGCTGAAGCTCAATCCCTTGTGCCTGGCACCGCTCATCTTCCGAAGCCGGAATGGTTGGGATCGTCAGACCATCGTTCCTGCGACTCGGATCCTTTCGATGACTCAGGCTGAGGCCGGTATTCGCGGCACCAAAGCGGTCCGGCTTTAGGGACGACTGCTCTACCAAGTTTTAAGCGGCCGTGCCCAGGTACGGGGTGGCTCCGGCACCTACACGCCCGTGCCGGAACTGCGCCAAGAAGCAAACGAAGCGTTGCGCCGGGCGTGTATCTCTAACCATTCGGCCGAGCCGTACAGCAACTGCCAGGAATTCTGGGATACCCTCAAGGACGGCTTCGTTAGCGACGGATGGGTTTCCGGTTGGACGGGTTCACCAGCGGTTGTATCACCTCCAGCAACTCCACCTTCGCCGCCTCCTCCGCCGCCCCCGAAAAGAAAATCCATGCTTTTGGCGGCCGCGATTTTGAGCGGGGTAGTTATAGTTGGCCTTGCGATATTTGCCCTGATTCGCTGCGGGGGTTCGGCGCCATCGCCCATCGTGACCTCCAGCCCCTCGGCCACACCGGAGCGCTCAGTAATCAGCCCGACGCCATCCCAAGCGCAAGCGGTTGCAACATCGACACTAACTTCTACGCCTCCGCTGGTTGTTAACACACCGGTTGCGACCCCATCTCCGACGCAAATAGTTGCTACACCAACGCCAATTTCCACCGCTCCGATAGTGGTCAATACACCGCTTCCGAGCCCAACCCGAGCGCAAATAGTTGCTACACCAACGCCAACTTCCACCGCTCCGATAGTGGTTATCACGCCGTTTCCGACGCCAGGCGTCGAACTTTCAGCGACGCCAGCTCCAACACCTACAAACGAACAGATGGCCAAGCAATCCCTCGAACAAGCGTATAGGGACGAGAAGAAAGGAGATTACAACAATGCGATTCGCGATTTCACAGAAGCCATCAAGCTCAAACCGGACGAGGCCGCCTTGTACAAGAGTCGTGCACACGCCTACCAGCACCTGAAGCAATACGAGAAAGCCATCGCCGATTTTACTGCCGCCATCCGGCTCGAGCCGGGTAATGTGAGCAATTATAACGACCGCAGCATCGTTTTTGATGCTTTAGGAGACAAGGCGAGAGCAGAGCAGGATCAGAAGAAAGCCGAGGAGCTCCGGAGTAACGGACACGCCTCGACTTTGAGCCCAACCCCCGTTCCGGCACCGACCACTTCGCCGAATGCCCGAAAGGTCGCGTCGCCTACCGAAGTGGCTCAGAGCCAGGGGGCGGCGCCTTTCGATGGTACCTGGAAGGTGAGCGTGGTATCTCCGGATAACAGAGACGCCACTGGCATGGTCGCCCGCTGTTACCGGCTTCAATTCGCCGCGCACGTGAAAAATGGGATCCTGCACGGAGAGCAAGGGAGCCAAGGGAGGCCGTCCTCGCTGGTGATCGACGGGAAAATACAACCCGATGGCTCGGCAGACCTGAGTGTGCGCGGTGTCACCGGCGATGCTAAATATAACTTAGGCCACACAAATAGTGGCACCCCGTATAACTATGAGGTTAAGGCCCACTTCGACGGCAGCCGAGGGACTGGGACCCGGCTCGGAGGTCGTATCAGCAATTATACGTTCGTGCGATCTCCCTTTCTTCTCGGGAAGTGACTTTCGCAATATCAGACCAGCTCGAGGCCGTGAGGAACGAACGTCTTGAAATCGTCTTGGTTCGAGGTGGCTAGTCTGGCTCCCGCCAGGATGGCGGTCGCAGCGATCATTGCGTCTATTCTAACGCGGCGTACTCCGCCAATGGCATTGAAGAGCCGAGCGGCTTCGATCGCCTGCACTTCTTCGAAAGCGATAACTCCAGCGGAGAGAAAGGCATACATGACGCGGATTTGTGCCTGAGAAACCGGCCCGGAGAGAAACTCGTACCACGCAGGAGCAGCCGACAGCAGAGGCTCTCCCGCTTGGTGCCAGCGAACCAGTCTATCCGACTCCCGCGTTCCTCTCACTAGCCCTCTAATGAGGTAGTCCGTATCGAGGCAGATCATCGGCTCCTCCAACGTTTTCGATCGATATAGATCTGACTCAGGTACGAATCAGCTGTTTGGCATCGATGCACTCACCCGATTCCTGTAGCTGCCTGAGCATCGACACCGGATCAGAGCGATCCGATTGCGGCTGAGCTTCGGCTTGCGCGATCGCCCGTCGCACCACCTCGGCCTGGGAAACATCCCAACGGGCAGCGAGCCGCTTAAGGCGACGGATGGTCTCCACATCAAGGGTGAAGGTGGTTCGGTGAGTCATGTTTGCCATACCATCATGCCATACCATCAGTGCTTGGCGAATGGCAAGTGGTGGATAAGGAGTTCAAGGAGTTCAAGGAGTTGCAGGAGTACAGGAGCGCGGGTCGGCTCTGCTCTTCACCAATCACCCGTTCGACGCGCTCGAAGCTTGCTCAGGGCTGGCCTTTCACCGTCTTCTCTTTGCGCCCCTGGCCGACGTAGCTAAAGGGGGAGATGGGGCGAAGTCTGCTTTGCGGCTTTGGGTGAGATTTTTAGGTCTTTAGAACTACACGCGACGCAGAAGTCTTCTAACGACCGCCTCCGAACAACACAGTAATACCAGGAGCAGGATCAAGAACGGCGCCAGGATACATCCGGCGCATCCGCATCCGGGATGTCGCGGGGACGAATAGTCCAGGCGAATTCGAGGACGTCTTCGAAAGCGTAATCCCATTGTTGGTAAGCATAGTCCGATAGGCGCCAACCGCAAAGCGGTGAAAGGTGATTAGTGATTGGTGGAAGACGCTAGACGTCTCTTGGAGCGCTGCCTCGCTTGCGAGGCCGACCGAAGCGTTGAGTTGCGGTCGAACGGGTGATTACTGAAGAACACCGCCGACCCGCACTTATAAACTCCTGCAACTCCTCGGCCTCGCAAGCGAGGCAGCGCTCCAAGGTCGTCTGCTATTCGCGAAGCGCATAGACCATGGCGCCACCCATGCCGCCGGTCTGTAGCGTTTCATGCATGGTATCGTAAAAATTCGCGGCGTATTCCCAGGTCTCACTCCCGCATTCCTGAACTAGCTTGGGCTTGCTATCGTGGATCCGGGTTGAAAAAGTTTTATACCAACGCGTGTAATCGGTGGTGATATCACGGATCACATCGAGCGACCAACCGGCGTTAGCTAGCAAGGAGCCGATGCTAGACAACTTCAGCGGATGCCAACCGAGCAGTTCCACGTGTTTTCCCAGTGGAGAATCATTAAAGGAACCAGGATCGGTGTAATCGAAGATCGCTAGGCGCGCACCCGGCTTGGCCGTGTGCGCGAGAGCCGCTAGTGCTGCTGCCTGATCGCTAAACGCGTAGAACGAGTTGAAACAACAAACGACATCAAATGTGGTCGCTCCGATGCGATTCGCTTCTTCAGCCGGACAAACTTCGAACTTGATTCCCGGGTAGATCTCACGCGCTCTCGCGATTGATTCAGGTTCGATATCGAACCCGGTGACTTGGCCCCATCCTGCGTGATAGATATAAGACGCGGTTCCACCCGGCCACAGCCGGCATCAAGCACGGATTGGGTAGGACTCTTCGGTAACGCGTCCCAGACCAAGTCAATCGATTCAGTTTCACCCGCATGCGCATAGTCGCCGCCACGAGCTAGAGCAAGCAGCCGCTTACCCTCGTAAGAATTCAGACGCATTCACAAAGAAATGACAAATGACGAAGGAGAAAGCGAGGAAACTCGCGAATAGCCAATAGCCAATAGCAGATCCCTGGAGCGCTGCCTCGCTTGCGAGGCCGAGGAGTTCGAGGAGGCGGAAGTCAGTACCCGCTCGATGAAAGCCGCACCTTGCGCCAACCGTTTCGGCTTGCAATCCAGCGTGCCGCTCCACGCTGAACTCCTTGAACTCCTTGAACTCCTTGAACTCCTTGAACTCCTTGAACTCCTTGAACTCCTTGAACTCCTTGAACTCCTTCGGCCGTCAGAAATCGCTTACGACCTTAACCTTTAACCGCCAACCTCCTGCAAACGTTAAAACGTCGTAGCCAGCTGATCGCTTGACGCTCGCAGGCTGAAGTGAGGCATTCCCTCCTCCAACCTGGACCAAAAATGGGTTGCCCGCAGCGCCGCCTTCATCCGTCTTCAGCTTTAAAACCTGATTTAGGATGGGGCGCCTCCAACTGGCCATTCGGTGAAAACCGCCAGAGGTGTGGGCAAGCACGACGACGTCCGCACCGGTGCCGGAAATCACCTGCATTCGTAATTGGCTCCCAACCGGAAGAGAGTTCGTAGATTCGAAACCGGATGGACTGGCAGTTCTAACCTTCCACGAGGTGATCGTCTGTGCGCTCGCGGTCGAGCTGTAAATCAAGATCGAGAAAGCGGCGACGAGGGACCAGAGCCTGTAGTTCATGCTGAGGTTGTTATGCCGGACAGAGTGCCAGGTTGTAAATGGAAGACTATTCTGCAGGAAGAGCAGGCAGCGCTTCGCGAATAGCCAATAGCCAATAGCCAATAGCCAATAGCAGATAAGGAGTTCAAGGAGTTGCAAGAGTGCGGGCAGATCCCCGTGGAGCGCTGCCTTCCCGCGGCCGCCGGACGAGGCCGACTTTGAACCCTTGAAGAACACGAACCGCAGATTAACGCAGACAGACGCAGATAATTCTGAAGAGACAGCAAAGGCTGGCAGTGGGAGGGCTGTTAGTCGGGACCCGCATTCACTTTAGAAATCTTCCATCCATCGCCCTCGTCGATCAGATTGAGCGCCAATCGTTCCCTAGACTCCTTCGTGGCTCCTAGGGTGACTACTGCTGATGCGGTTTTGCCCTTAATCTGTACGTCGGAGACGACAACGTGGCTTGCCCAGTCCTCGAGATAGTCCTGTGCACGGATAAAGTAATCTTCCTCTAACCCATCCGGGCTCTTGCTGAGTCTGTCGATTTCTCGAAGCAGTTCCTTCGATACGTATCCCTGAATCTTTGCACGATCGTCCTGAAGAGGCTCACGACTCTTAGCTAGTTCTTCCAGATACCACTGATAGAAGGCGGTCAGGGTCGCTTGTGGCGTACTTTGTGAGCTGGTTGACGCCTGCGCAGGTGTGCCAAGCGCGCAGATCAAGAGCAGGCAAGCGAGCAGCGCTTCGCGAATCGCAAATCCCCGTGGAGCAGATAAGGAGTTCAGGAGTTGCAGGAGGACCGTGGAGAGCGTTTTGGGCAGTATTAACGTTTCGCCTTAACAATGCTAGGTCTATTTAACCGCGCGTAAGGGAAGGCATGAACAGTCAAAGCTGACAGGTGAAACGTCTTCTCGCCTAATATTGTGTTCTTGAGTGAAACGAACTAACCTCGATCTTATGAGCAAACTCGACACCCATCCCGACCAGGGTCATCAGCACGGCTCAGATTGCGGCCATACCGCGATCAAGCACAGCGATCATGTCGATTACTTGCACCATGGCCACCTACACCATCCGGCTGGAGCCGCTGGCTCCACGCTAGTGGAGGAGCATACCTTGGAAATCAGTCCGCAGAACCCGGCTGACTGCACACCTAACCACAAATGCGAGGGTCACGAGCCTGCGCATATACACGGTCCGGATTGCGGGCATGAGGCTGTGCCCCACGGCGATCACGTCGACTATCTCGTGAATGGCCACTTGCACCATCCTCACGGCGATCATTGTGACGACCATGGTTCGGTCGAAGTCATAGCGCTTCGCCAATAGCCAATCGCAGATAAGGAGTTGCAGGAGTTCAGGAGCGCGCCTACCCGCGGCAACGGGTCGAAGCCGACTTTGAAACCTTGTTATCCGACCAGAATTATCTGCAGCTTGCCCGCGATAGTCTGGCCGGCGCTGGACGACGGCTGGTCTATCTGCGGTTGGTGATCTTCAAAGGAACGCGGTGCGGGGATGCTTAGTTGTGACTGCATTACTGCTCACCACTTCTCGCCTTTCCTTTGTGACCTTCGTGATCTTCTGTTGAAAATGCTCCGCCTCTAAGCGGGTTACACACCGCTCTTTCGGGGCACGCTGGATGAGGCGGAACCGATCGAGGACGAGGACGATAAAGAAGGGTCCACCAGGGTTAATAACCCCAAGGATAATAGGGATAGTAAGGATAGTAGGGATAACCACCCCAACCACCCCAGCCGTACCCGGGCCCCCAACCATACCCACGGCCTCCCCGCCAATATCCACCGTACCCGCCGCCACGTCCATGCCATCCGCCGCCACCGTGCCAGCCGCCACCTCCATGCCAACCGCCACCTCCATGCCAACCACCACCGTGCCAGCCGCCGCCCCCGCGCCCACCGCCACCATGCCCACCGCCGCCTCCTCCATGTGCAGCAAAACTCGACGCCGGCCACAACAACAGCGCTAACGCGGCCAATAGCGAAAAAAACAGATGTTTCCTTACCATAAAATGACTCCGCAGGTGATTGATTGGGTATCCCTGCACATGTGTGCGTCCCTGAGAGAACTTCGGCTCAAAGTGAATCCTCCGCCATTCCTCGGATGAGCGATTAGGACTCATTCCTTTGGGGGGCGCTGCTGGGAATAGCCAATAGCCAATAGCAGATAGCCAATAGCGACGCCGAGGGAGTTCGAGGAGGCGGACGTCAGTACCCGCTCGATGAAAGCCTTATCTTGCGCCAGCCGTTTCGGCTTGCATTCCAGCGTGCCGCTCGACGCTGAACTCCTGAACTCCTTGAACTCCTCGGCCTCAGACCTTAGCGTGGGGTTCATGGGCGACAAATCTCCAAAATCCAAAAACAAGCAACAATCGCAGAAACAAGCAAAGGTGGACGTTCAAAGCCAAAAGAAGAAAGAGGCCGTTAGCGCTAAGCAGGTTACAAAGGCTAAAAAGTAGCCGGCTTGAAGCGAATCGGCGAATGGGCGATACGGCGACGGGGCGAATGGGCGACGCGGTTTGGGCGAAAACGTTGGTCTGCGGTCAGGCCAGTTGATTGATTACCGATCAGCCGAACTTTGCGGCCTTGCGTGCGATTTACGTCTTCAATCCTTCGTTGAGCCGGTGAGCTTCTGGTAATAGGCGGCTGCATCGTCTAACTTCTCAAAGCTGGAAATTTGGCCGGCAGCCACCGGCCAGACGAATCGTTCGAAGCCGTGAAAGTCGATGGAATCCGCGGTCACAACGACGTATCTCACTGCGAGATCGTTCAGTCGAAGTAGAAAGACCGAGTCAGACTGTCGCCTAACGGAATAGACTTTTCCGTCTACGACTACGGTGCGCCGACACATTTCCACGCGCTCTGTCATTACTAGACTATCGCTCCACTTTCTGAAGAGCGCACCCGAATCCTTGAGCGGGAAGGTGAGAGGCGCAGAGTGAGAGGTGATTGGTGATTAGTGATTGGTGGGAGACGTGGCGTCTCGTGGAGCGCGCCTTTCCGCGCTTCTGAACTCCTGCAACTCTTGAACTCCTTATCTGCTATTTGCTATTTGCTATCTGCTATCTGCTATCTGCTATCGCGAAGCGCTCACCCGTTCCGTCGCTTGTGGCCTGCGCGCATGCCTCTCCGCGGACGGTCTTTTGCGGCAGGTTCAAATCTGCGGTTCGATTCGGATGATTCTCGCTTATGCGGAGCTGGACGTTCAGAGTAGCTCGGCTGCTCGATCTTGGGGGTTCTGTCGGCGCCCGAGACGCCTTCTTTTCGGAATTCGTAAACCAAGGCACAAGCGATATCGGTCGCTGAGAACCCCTGTTCTAACAAACGATTAACGATACGGGTCTCTTCATGGAACTTGTCCCCTTGCAGAGCGGTTCGAATTCTTTCGAAGAATGCGTTGGTCCGTTTTTCTTCTACTTGTTCTAACGAGGGAACTTGATGCCGCGGAATTTTCATCCGGGTGAAACGTTCAATGCTTTGCAGTTTGTAGATCTCCCGACCGGCAACGAAAGAAAAGGCTCGCCCGGAGCGCCCGATTCTCCCAGTACGCCCGATCCGGTGCACGTAATCCTCTTCATCCCAGGGCAGGTCGTAATTGAAAACCACTTCGATATTATCAACATCGATACCACGAGCGGCGACATCCGTTGCCACCAAGAATTCCAAGCCGGATGAACGAAACTTGTTCATTACTCGGTCCCGTTGGCCCTGGCTCATGTCGCCATGGATACGGTCGGCGGAATATCCGCGACCAACCAACTCCTCCGTCAGATGATCGACCGTCCGTTTGGTATTGCAGAAGATAATACCAAGCTTGAGATCGTAGAGATCAATGATGCGGGTCAGGGTCTCGGTTTTAGTGTGACCGCGGCTTTCGTAGTAAGCCTGTTCAACGGTGGGCACAGTCAAGATCTTATGCTCGATGCGAACGGTCTTGGCGTTCGGTGCGTAGGTCTTGATCAACTCAAGAATCGGCTTCGACATCGTGGCCGAGAAACAGATGAATTGCCGGCTCTCAGGAACGGTGCGCAGAATCTTTTCGATGTCGTCCCTGAACCCCATGTCGAGCATCTCATCGGATTCATCCAGGACTACCATTCGTACGGTATCGAGCTTGAGCGTTCCGCGCTCGATATGATCCAAAATTCTGCCCGGCGTACCGATCACGATTTGCACTCCCTGCTTGAGCGCCCGGAGCTGACGATCGTACGATTGACCGCCGTAGATCGGCACTGAATGAATCCCGCGTTTGAGCGCTGAGAGCTTATAAATTTCTTCGGAAACCTGGATAGCGAGCTCACGAGTTGGACAAAGAACCAGGGCTTGGACGGCGCGGTTTTTGGGATCAACGAATTCAACCGCCGGAATCGCAAATGCTGCCGTCTTTCCGGAACCAGTCTGTGATTGGCCGACCACATCATGCCGGGCCATGATCAGGGGGATGGCTTCGGCCTGAATCGGAGCGGCCTTTTCATAGCCGAGCCGGCCGATGGCTTGTAATACAGGCTCCGATAAACCGAGCTCAGAAAATAATTTTTGGGTCACAATAGAGATTCAGGAGAAATGGCGGCTTGTTCTAACTTGGACTTAACGCGGTTTGGTGTCCAAGGGCCGCATATCATTAGCGCGTCGGAATGTATTCCGTTCTGCTCGAAGCGCCAGCGAAACCGGTGGGAACGCCGCAGAGCGGCCAAATACGTAAAAATCTCACGCAAAGCCGCAAAGGTGCAAAGGTAAAACGAAGACTGGGAATAGCCGCAAAAAGGCGCAAGAAGCTCAAAAAAAACTGAACCGTAAGACGAAAGTCGTGGTAGCCATCGATCCACAGTCCGATGACCAAATTTCAAGTGCTCCTTTTTGTGCGTTTGTGCCTTTTCGCGGCTATTTCTGGTTTCTCTCTCTTCTTTGCGCCTTTGCGGCTTTGCGTGAGATTTTTCTGTGGCTTTGGAGTTCAGACTGCCGGCCTGGCGAGCAGTTGGCTGAAAACTTCGCTCAGCTCAGTTTTACCGAAACGAACCTCACCGATGCCGGGTTCGACATCGATTCGGCCGGCGTTATGAGCCAGATACAATTCACAAACCAGGTTCGCGTAGCTCGGACTTAGGCCTCCTCGCGTTAAGGCCGGAAGCCAGTCCGACTCCGGGATTGCGCGAGGGACGATCTCGCGTCCGACTATTTTGCTAACGGTTGCCGCTACATCGAGCACACTGTACCGGCGCGGACCTTCCACATGCACTATGCGCGGCGTCGGAGCGGTGGGACTAACTAGCAATAGTTCCCCGGCGATACTCCCTACGTCCGGCGCAGAGACAGTCGGGAAGATCTTGGTAACCGGTTGATGCAAACTCGGCAGCACACCGGTTTCAGCCGCGGATTGAGTGAATCGCGACCAGTTCTGCATGTGTTCCGCGGAACGTACAAACGTCAACGCGCTCGGTAACCGGCGCAACTGCGTTTCCAGATAGTAAAAGGCCATGGTGATGCCAGTTCCTTGGCTGACCTCTGCGCCGTAATCGGAGATCGCAAGAACCGAATCGGGACGCACCTCAGCTAGCGCGCTGGTAATTGCATCGATGGTCTCAGCCATTTCCCCCGCTGCATCTTTTGCTTGCGGGGGAGGCGGGCAGATAACCTGAACCGCTTTCGCCCCATGCATTGCTTTCTTCATCGCGGCCGCATCCCGTAGATCCGCTATGCCGATCTCGCATCCTAACGCGGCAAGATCAGCGCTATTCGAAGATTCGCGTACTACCGCTCTGACTGGGGCCCCTTGCGCACGCAGGGTTTGGATGGTCGATCGCCCCACCTTTCCGCTCGCTCCTAGTATGACGAACATGTCCGCAATCTACAGCGCTTCGCGAATGCAGATAGCAGATCCTGGAGCGCTGCCTCGCTTGCGAGGCCGAGGAGTTGCAGGAGTTCGAGGAGGCGGACGTTAGTACCCGCTCGATGAAAGCCGTACCTTGCGCCAACCGTTTCGGCTTGCAATCCGGCGTGCCGCTCCACGCTGAACTCCTTGAACTCCTTGAACTCCTTGAACTCCTTGAACTCCTTGAACTCCTTGAACTCCTTGAACTCCTTGAACTCCTTGAACTCCTTGAACTCCTTGAACTCCTGAACTCCTCGGCCTCGCAAGCGAGGCAGCGCTCCAGGGGGGGTGAGTAACCTTAATAATCTCGTATAGAAGGTTACAGCTCTTATGTAGCAGCATGCAGGATGGGCGAAGATGCGAATAATCTCGAGGCGTGCTTCTGCGAGTATTCATGAGGATCCGCCAGCGGCTCGGCCAGGGCTCCCGCGATTGATACTTGCTATCACTGGCACCTTGAGCGAGAGGGTACCCCACGGCGGCTGGCAGCCAGATCGACGAAATCCGAGTCGAAGGCGATGACATTATTCCGCGAACCGCTGATTCATTCTCAAATTTTTAGAAACGAAATCATTGATGAACAAGACGCTTCGGACCAGCCAAAAGCGTAGGTCCGCGAACGTTTTTTCAAGAGTTGCACTTCGCAGGATCGCGAGGCAGCGTTTAACCCTCGATTCGCACCGTTCGTGGTGCCTTTCGCCGCGCTTGTCCCTAATCATTAGGGCTCAGGTCGCCGATCGTTCTTTATTCAATCCTTACGATGGACCTCGAAAACAGCGCTTCCAGCAAGGTAGCGGGCCTGGAGATCAAACATGAACGTCGCAACTGGAAGCCTTAAGAACCGGATGAGATCAGGCAAGGATCTCATAATCGCCACCAAACCATTTGCCGTGGATTCGACCGTAAAAAGTTGGTGGTGCATTCTTTCAACCAGCTTTCTGCTCGTTCTTTGTATGGCGGGAACGATCTGGAATTTCGCTCTTCCGTGGAAAATCGGCTGCAGTATTCTCTCCGGTTTGCTGATCTTACGAATGTTCGTGATCTATCACGATCAGCAACATAAAGCCATATTGCCCAAATCGCGTTTAGCCGGTGGTCTGATGCGATTGTACGGCCTTTTCACCTTGAGTCCGGTCAGCATCTGGACGAGTTCGCACAACCATCATCACAATCATAACTCTAAGCTAAGAGGGTCACATATCGGGTCGTTTCCGATCATGACCAAAGCGCAGTTTCTCAAGTCGTCCTCCAGAGAGCGCGCCAAATATCTCTTCATGCGTCATCCATTGACGATTTTGTTTGGTTACCTCTTCGTGTTCGTGGGTGGCATGTGCATATTTCCTTCTCTGGAGAAACCCAAGGAACATTCCGACTGCATCATCGCGCTCGTTCTTCATGTGATCTCTCTGGTACTGATCACGCTCTTTTTAGGCTGGGGAACATTGCTCTTACTGGTGCTCATCCCATTTACCATCTCGGGCGCAATGGGTTCCTATCTCTTCTACGCTCAACACAACTTTCCTGGCGTGTCCTTTTATGACTCGGGAGGTTGGACGTACGAAAAAGCAGCGCTCGAGTCTTCCAGTTTTATGAGTACGGGCCGAGCGATGGCCTGGTTTACTGGCAATATTGGTTACCATCATATTCATCACTTAAACGCCCGGATCCCTTTTTACCGGTTACCGGAGGTGATGAAAAAGCTGCCTGAATTGCAGCGCCCCAAGAGAACGTCATTGAACCCTCGAGACATCGCGCGATGCCTGTCGTTGAAGGTATGGGACGTCGCTTCCCAGCGAATGACCGGTATCAAGCTGGCGGCTGAACAAGCTTGAATCAGCCGGATCCTCTAGTGGAGCGCGCCTCGCTTCCTCCTTCGCCAAGCGTGCAACCCGTGGAGGTGCCTCGCTTGCGAGGCCGACTTTGAGGGCGTGCCAGGGTCGAGGGTGTGGCTACGGAGGACAAGTCGCGAGGCCGACTTTGAGCTAGTGCCAGTTCTTGACCATGAAATCGTCCCAGAGAACAGCCCAGGGCTTTAGCTCTGGGTTACGCCGACACGGAGCCCGCCCTGAAAGGGCGGCCGAAGCGCGTCGATTTCAATCCCAAAGGTAGCGCTCGTCGAAAACAACTCGATGGCGTTTCTAAAGTTGCCGCAGTTCATCCTGAAACGTGACTTTGCGTTGCCGATCCTTCGTCGAAAAGACGGTATGAATAATCAAATGCGAGGGCGACTGTGCCACATAGATACAACAATATATTACCGTGTTGTACGCAAGTCGAATTCGGCCGCCCTTTCAGGGCGGGCTCTTTGGCGGGCATAACCCAGGGCTAAAGCCCTGGGCTGTTTTCTTCGACCATTTCATGGTCAAGAATTTCACTCCCCCACCCGCATTAGTACGCGGCCGAAGGGGCGGTCCTCGATCAGGTAACGGACTGCGTCCGCCGCAGCGGAGAGCGGAAACACTTTGGCGATGGTTGGCTGGATCGCACCTTCGGACAGATAACCGATAAGTGTCTTCTGGGCTGCAGCCAGCGTCTCCGGCGCAAAGGCCCTAAGAGTAAAGCCCCGTACTTTGGCAGCTTTCCAAATGATATCGGTGAGGTTGACGCTCGCCTCGCGACCGCCAGCGTAGCCGACCACTGCATAGGTCCCTCCGGGAAGCAAGCAACCAAGCGCCTCGCCCGTGAGCTTTCCGCCCACCCCATCAATAATAACGTCGACACCTTTGCCGCCGGTCAGCCGCATCACGCCGTCTCGCAGGGTCTCGCGCGAGAGGTCGATGACGTGTTCGTAGCCGGCAGCGTGCGCCTTCTCCGTTTTCGCCCTGGTGCTAGCCGTGGAAATCGCGAGCGATGCGCCGAGCTGGCGCGCAATCTGCACACTCTCCATTCCCACCGCGCCACCTATACCGGGAGCAAGCACGCTTTGTCCGGGTTTGAAGGCAACAAACTCCGTCAACACGAGATACCCCGTGAGATAGCCCGCACCGGCGAGAAAAGCAGCAGCGTGGTCATCGTCGACCTGCGGGGGGATTGGCATCAGGCCCGCGGCGGGTGCAGCGACCAGCTCGCGCCAAGTGCCGTCGGCAATAACGCCGAAGCCAGGCCCGGTGACGAACACGCGGTCACCGACTTTGAAGTTGGGGCTCTTTGTGTCCACCACTACGCCCGCCCCCATCTGACCGCCAATCCGCGGCAAATTTTCAGGCGTGGCAGCGTAATGGTGACCGGAGCGAAAAGTGTTATCCAGCGGATTGATCCCAACTGTGTGCATCCGCACGAGCACTTGACCGTCGTTCGCGGCCGGCGCCGGAAGATCAACGTAACTGTTCTCCTCATAATCGCCGTAGGCGCGATATTGGATGGCTTTCATAGATTGAATGGCTTTCATAAATGAGACTTCTTTTGGTAAGGACGAGCGGGCCGCCGCCGCTTCGCTATGGCGCGCCCTAGCTTACAGTTTGGACAAGACGTAGAACATGGCCGCGACGTAGGCCTTGCGTAGTCGGGAGCTCCGTCCCTACCGGCTCTACTCGTCGAGCCAGCGGCGGATGTTCTCGACCGTGTCTTGATAGAAGCGGGTGTAAAGGCCGCGCGATACGTAGCCGATGTGGGGTGTGGCCAGTACGTTGCCTAACGTGCGGAACGGATGATCGAGCGGCAACGGCTCCTGTTCGAAGACATCGATGGCAGCACCGGCGATCTTCTGAGCTTTCAGCGCGGCAATTAGATCTGCCTCGACCACGATCGGTCCGCGAGACGTGTTCACCAGGCGGGCTGTAGGTTTCATGATCGCGAGCTCGGGGGCGCCAACCAGACCGCGCGTCCGATCGCTGAGGACGACATGGACGGAGACCACATCCGCTCGCCTGAACAATTCCTCCTTGGAGACCAACTCGACGTTCGCTGCCGCTGCCCGCTCGGCCGTCAGATTCTGACTCCAGGCAATCACATTCATACCGAATAACTTGCCGATTTGCGCGACGGCGCCGCCGATATTGCCGAGACCAAGAACACCCAACGTTTGCCCAGCCATGTCGTCCCCGATGCACCGCTGCCAACCGCCGCTCCGCAGCGAGGCGTTCTCGGCAACGAGATTACGGGCACTGCCCAGGATAAGTGCCCACGTCAATTCTATGGTCGGCGCTGAGGTGTAGCCCGTATGAACGACCTGGATGCCCCGCTCTTCTGCAGCCTTGAGATCGATCGAGGCATTCCGAAGGGCAGTCGAGGCGATCAGGCGGAGCTTGGGCAAGTTTTCGATGATAGTGCGCGTCATCGGCGTGCGCTCCCGCATCACACAGACGACGTCGAATGGCTGTAGGCGCTCGATGACGGCAGCGGAGTCCGCGAGATGATCGTTAAATACGGTGACCGTCGCCCGCGCATCCAGCACTGACCAGTCCGCGAGTGAAAGAGCAACGTCCTGGTAGTCGTCCAGGACCGCGATTCTGATGGGCTCCTGCTTAGAAGATGTAGCGTTCATCTAGTAGAATCTCATCGTTCGCTACCAGGTCCACTGAACAGCTTCCCAGTGATATGCCGGGCCGCGGCGGGCGACGTGTCCAATAGCCGGGAACGGAAAATGATAGCCCATCACCATGACCCCATCGGTCGCGACCCGGTCCAGAATGGCCTTGCGCGACTTGATCGCCTGCGTGGGATCGTAGTCGAAGACGGGCGTCCAGTCGGGTTGTTGCAAGCTCGTCACCGGGTTGTGGGCGATGTCACCCATGTGCATGAATTGCTCTTTGCCCGAGGTGAACAAGATTGCGGCATGGGACGGCGAATGTCCCGGCGCCAGAATATAGTGTACGCCGCTGGTGATTTCGCCACCCGGCTTCACGAACCGGGATCGGCCGGCGACCGGTGGCAAGTTCTCTGCCGCGGCAATCGTGGCCTGCTTGAACGGGTCGGGCATCGGCGAACTGTTGACATCGCTTTCGTAACGGCTGCCGGTCCAGTAGTTCCACTCCGTATCGACAAAGACGAACTGAGCCTTCGGAAACGCCAGTGCGCCCGATTTCGTCACCAAGCCGCCGATATGGTCGAGATGACAATGCGAGATCACGACCAGATCGATGCTCTCTAGCGTGATTCCGGCCCGGCGCAGATTCGCCTCGAGCCCGGGAAAGCTGCCGAAGGGTGGGCCGATTTTCTCACCAAATCCGGTATCGACAAGGATACGCTCTCGTCCGGTGTCGACCACCAACGGGTTGTTCGTGGCTTGGATCACCGGCGGCATGAAGTTTGCCTTCAACACCGGAGCGAGTTCAGCTTCAGAGGCGTTCATAGCGAAGATCGGCCCGACCGGAATCTGCAACCCATATCCATCCGAGATCACGGTTGCCTGGAAGTCGCCGATTTTGAAGCGATAGAAGCCGCTACCGTTTAAGGGTTCAGCGCCGCCTTGACGGGCGTCCTCGGTCTGGGCTGAGGCGGGGGTTAAAATTGTCGGGGACTCATTCATGTTTATCTCCAAGCTTAGGTTTCATAGTTGAGACTCGATTTAGAAGTTTTAGAAGTGATTATTGGAGCGATCGCTCCACAAAAGGAGTCTTCACCCGAATCTGGGCGATGTCAAAAAGAAATTCCGAGACAGCGGCGAATGGCATTTGCGCCCTGCCTGTCCGCCATAGTTCCGGGGACAAAGGGACGAAGGAGGAACGGCGGCCGCAGCCCGTGGCGCAGGGTGCAACTAAGGGAGGGCGCGCTCAACCCACTACGCGGGTGCAATTCGCAGCAGACCGCAATACTCCAACTACCCCGCCACCCCAACCCCACTTTTCGGAGCACGAGGACGATTTGATGCGCCTCACGAGCACCTTCAACCCGCTACGCGGGTGCGATTCGGACTTGCCGCAGTACTCCCATACTCCCATACTCCCATACTCCAATACTCCATCACTCCGCGTGACCGGATTCGAGCACGAGGACAGCCTGCCCGACGTAGCCCCACGTTTTGCGCTGCCACCCGCTCAAAGTCGGCCTCGCAAGCGAGGCACGCTCCACAAGGGGAACGTCGGCGGAGTCGGGAGGACGATTTTGGGGCGCCTTGCGAGGGCGCCCTCAACTCCGCGGTCGCGGGGTGTAATTCGGACTTGGCGCAATACTCCCACGCTCCAATACTCCATCACTCCGCGTGGCCGGATTCGACGACGAGGACGAGAACGAAGCGCCTTGTGGACCGGAGAACGTCTCGCATTATGTTCTTGGTAGGACAGAAAGGCATTTAATAGACGTTTCCAGGTCAGAATCGACAGAGAGGAAGTCGCTGAAGCGGGGGCGAGGCCGACCCAGATTGTTCGACCGAACTGCTGCTATCCACCAGGCGATGGCGCTTTTCTGGGATCGCGGGTACGAAGGAACCACCTTCGACGATCTGATCGGGGCGATGAAGCTAAGCCCGTCAAGCTTCTATCACGAGTTCGGCAGCAAAGAGCAGTTATACCGGGAAGCAGTTGATTGTTATTTCAAGCTGTCCACCAGCTATTTGCGCGGCTTTTCCAGTCATCGGGACACCCGGGCCGCTTTCAAAGCGCTTATCGAAGAAGCCGCCGCATTCTTCACGAATGGCGGATCCCCCGCCGGCTGTATGATTTCGTTAGCGGGCACCCACCTTCCCCCACATTTGCGATCGGTAGCCGATTATACCAAAAGCATGCGCAAGCTTTTCGAACAGGAATTGGCCAGGCGTTTGCGCAAGGGAGTTGCTGACGGTGATCTTCCCCCGGGAACAAATGTTAAAGAACTCGCTGCCTACTTCGACACGGTTATTCGCGGGATGGCTGTCCACGCTCGTGATGGCGCATCGCCCAAGCACCTTCTGGCGATCTGCCGAACGGCCATGCGAGCCTGGCCTTCAAGACCTTCGTCTGAAGACTAGTGTCTTGGCAATCAATCTCTGACACATTTCACCGTGCTGATTCAACGTATGACTTTGAATAGTCACAATCCCTCTATCAGGCTTGGACTTTGACGGGGAGATATTGACGATCGTACTGACAACATTCAGTACGTCGCCCGGTTTGGTTGGCTTTGGCCAAGTAATCTCACCGCCCGCACCGATGATCCCGCCTGCAATGGGAACACTCTGGACAAGCAACCTCATGGTGATGGCGGCGGTATGCCATCCGCTTGCGATCAGGCCCCCGAAGAAGCTCTTCCCAGCTGCCTCCTCGTCCAGATGAAAGGGTTGAGGATCGAACTTCTCCGCGAATTCGCGTATTTCTTCTGCTACGACCGCGTATTTCTCGCTGTTAAATTCGGCTCCCACAGCTAAATCATCGAGATAGAGTTTTTCGGTCTTCGGTAGGTCTGTCATGACACCAGCACAGTATGGTAGGCAGGGAAACCATCCCTATTCTTCGCTTCACTACAATTTTCAGTTTCCTCGTTCGTTTCAGTTGTCTGCCTAACAATTCATGCTTAGTTGCAGAACTAACGCGTGTATATGCACCTACTGTACAATCGACAACTAAGCAGATCAACTTAATGAAACCTCAGCCCACCAAGAACCAGCAGATTCTCCTAGGTTCGCGCCCTAGTGGCGAGGCAACGCTGGACCATTTTCAGCTGACCGAAACCGAGATTCCCAAGCCGGGTCTCGGCCAGATGCTACTGCGGACGATTTACCTCTCTCTTGATCCGTACATGCGAGGCCGGATGAACGCCGGCCCCTCTTATGCTGCGCCGGTTGAGATCGGCAAGGTGATGAGCGGTCAGTCGGTCTGTGAAGTCGTCGAGTCGAATCTTCCAAATTACTATCCAGGTGACATCATCTTGGCTGCAACCGGATGGCAAGAGTTCTCGTTATCCAGCGGGGACGGAACCCAAAAGGTCGATCGCTCGATTGGTTCGATCTCCTACGCGCTGGGGGTGCTCGGCATGCCCGGGTTCACCGCCTATGCGGGCCTCTTGAACATCGGAAAGCCCCGACCAGGAGAGACCGTGGTGGTCGCTGCGGCCTCGGGCGCCGTCGGGTCAGTGGCCGGCCAGATCGCTAAGATCAAGGGCTGCCGGGTGGTTGGAATTGCCGGAGGCCAACAGAAATGCCGCTTCGTTACGGAAGAGCTGGGGTTCGACGCGTGCCTCGATCATCGCGAGCCCGGGTTAGGTGAAAATCTGAAAGCGGCTTGTCCGGAGGGCATCGATGTCTACTTCGAGAATGTTGGCGGCCCAATATTTGACGCGGTGTCACCCTTATTGAATAACTTTGCGCGCATTCCGGTTTGCGGGCTCATCGCCCACTACAACGCCGCGAAATCGCCACCCGGTCAAGATCGTCTGCCACTACTGATGCGGGCCATCCTGAGCAAGCGTCTTAGTTTTCGCGGGTTCATCTACTTCGATTATGCTTCGCAGTTCCCGGACTTTGTTAGCGACATGAAGGCATGGCTGGCCGAAGGTCGCATCAAGTACCGCGAAGACATCACTGACGGACTGGAGAACGCGCCGCGTGAACTGATTCGGCTATTGAAAGGCGAGAACTTCGGTAAGAAGATTATCCGGGTAAGCCCGGACCCGACTGCGGCAAAACAATACATCGCTGATCAATCTGATGAACGCCCAAGAAGCACAGACTCTGCAACTCCATGAGACTGTCGTCTGGACCCCCGACGGGACGAAGGGCGAAGTGACGGTAATTGACGGTTCCGGCGTCCAAGTCCGCTGGGCAGACGATCAATGTGGCTACTATCAATTTACCGACCTATTGTCTCAAATCGAAAGGTTGCCGTAAGAGCCAGAGATGGTCATTAGACGCGCGAAGCGCTGGGCTCCTGGAGCGCTGCCTCGCTTGCGAGGCCGATGGTAAGCAAGGCGGCAAGGTGAGGCAAACCCAGGCTGTATCTGCGCTCTATGTCGCGACCTGGTTCGAGGGTCCACTCCGTGGCGCGACCGGATTGATCTATTTCACACTAAAGAGAGCAGCCGGACTTGAGGCCCGACGAACCATTGCCTTTGCTCACCATCGGCCTCGCAAGCGAGGCAGCGCTCCAGGAGCATAGCGCTTCGCGCGTCTCGTCACCGAGTGGTCTACCTTTTCAAGCGTTCCAGCCGCCATCGACGGTCAGGCTTTCGCCGTTGATGAACGCCGAATCCGGATTAGCGAGGAAGGCTACCGCCGAAGCGATTTCCTCAACCTTACCGAAACGGCCGACACTCGTAAGTTTCTTGAGCATCTCAGCCCTTGGTCCATCAGCAGGGCTAAGTTCCGTATCGATGGGACCGGGTTGAACGTTATTGACAGTCACACCGCTCGGTCCCAATTCACGAGACCAACCTCGGGTGAAGCCCTGGACAGCGAATTTGGTTCCGGCATAGACGCCGACACCGGGTAGCGGAACAGCTTCGCCGAAAACCGAGCCAATGTTTATCACGCTGCCCCACCCTGCTTTCGTCATGCGCCGGGCGGCTTCGCGCGTGAGATAAAAGATGGCGCGAACGTTAAGATTCAACTGCTTCTCGAAGGCCTCGTCGGTCACTTCCAAGATCGGGTGGCGGTCAATGGTACCGGCATTATTAACCAGAATATCGAGGCGCCCAGCAAACCTGCCACCGAATGTCTCATCAATTTGCGCGAGCAGCGTCGAGGGCCCGTCGAGCCGGCTGAGGTCCGCGGCTAGGATTTCGGCATTGCCGCCGGCTTTTTTGATTTCATTCGCGACGTTTTTCGCGCGGTCGGGACTGGCGCTGTAATGAACGAGCACCGCAGCGCCATCCGCGGCGAGGCGTTTGGCGATGGCTGCGCCGATCCCTCGAGACGATCCAGTCACCAGGGCGAGTTTGTTTTCCAGAGGTAGATTCATAGGTTTGATTTTGATTGAAAAGGCGCCCTTTGGGATAAGCTTTTCTTAGCAATGTTCGATTTATATCGAACTATTGATGGTCGACTTTGAAAGTCAACCGCCGCTTCTGGTCCACCAACATTTTGGGTTCTTTCGGGTTTCGCGTAGGATCAATCAGGCAGTCGAGCAAGATTTTCCCGCTCGGTCGTCGCATCCTCGGTTTCTGCTAACCACATAAACTTGCTAAACTCCTTATAAATGGATCCCCGGCGAAGCTTGACCACCAGAGAGGCGACCTTATCTTCCAGTTGTGCCAACCAATTCGTCCAATGCGGTTTTGGACCGCGTGCTGGGAGCAGTCGGTGAATGCCTCGACCGAGAAAGCGCTGAAGCACTACTCAGGCTACGTGCTGATGCCGAGATGCAGGGGCGAATCGAGGCGCTTGCGGACAAATGTACCGATGGTTCGCTCTCGCCAGAAGAACGCGAAGAATACGAGACGTTGATCAGCGTCGGTAATTTTGTTTCCATTCTCCAAGCCAAGGCGCGTCGGCTTTTGGCCACAGGCCGAGCTGCTTGATGGACGTGGCCCTGCGTGACTTCGTCCGTGAGCGCGCCGGTCACCATTGCGAACTATAAAGATCTGGCTCCTACGGAGCCGTTTTTTTCAATCCGGCAGCCTTAGCGCTTTTCTCTGGTACGGTCTCTGCCCGGCGACATCACTTTCTGTTTGCTCTGATCACGCTGATTTTCTCAAACTCCGAGCGGCTCTGACTTTTGCTTCCTTCTGTTAAAAATCTGCCTTTGTGGTCTTGCCGTGCGGGACGTTCCCCAGGTCAGCTTCTTATCTTTAGGTGAATTGGGTTGACCTCCGGAACCGCTCGGTGAGTTCCTGTTAGTTAGAAAACACCGCTTGATGATAACGCCAGACGAATTCCGCAAATTGGCGTTGCGACTACCGGAAACGGTCGAGCAGCAACACCAAGGCCATCCCGACTTCCGCGTGGGTGGCAAAGTATTCGCCACTCTGGGTTGGCCAGACATCGCGTGGGGTATGGTCAAGCTGCCGATCGAGGAGCAGAAGACGCGCGTGGCTACTCAGCCAGAAGTATTCGAACCAGCGCCTGGCGCGTGGGGACAGCGAGGAAGCACGAAGGTCAGGCTGGCCGCGGTCGAAATTGACCTCATCGAACATGTTCTACGAGTGGCCTGGGGTAACGTCGCCCCGAAACCAAATACAGAAAAATCTCACGCAAAGCCGCAAAGGCGCAAAGGTAAAACGAAGACTGGGAATAGCCGCAAAAAGGCGCAAAAAGCTCAAAAAAAGCTGAACCGTAAGACGAAAGCCGTGGTAGCCATCGACCCAGAAGATTTCAATCGATCCATCGCGCAGCAGTGAAGGCCCGTTTACCAAATTTCAAGTACTCCTTTTTGTGCGTTTTGTGCATTTTTGCGGCTATTTCTGGTTTTTCTCTTTTCTCTGCGCCTTTGCGGCTTTGCGTGAGATTTCCTGTATTTGCCTTCTAACTTGCTGATAGGTCACACAGGGTTACCCGCCGGTGCCTTGGCGAAAGGCGCAAACTGGCGCTCGAGGCCCTTGGCTGCGCCGGTGCGCCATGCCTCGGCGATGGTTTCGGACACTGCATCCGGGAAGATCTCCTCCTCCCCTCTCTCCACTCCATCGAAAATGCCCGCTGCCGCGGACTCGGGAGAGTCTTTCGGTATATCAAAACCGCGGTTCATATCGGTGTCGACGGGGCCGAGAAGAACGGCATGGACCGTTACTCCTTGGGCAGCCAACATTGCTCTCAGTGATTGCGTCATGTTTAACGCGGCTGCCTTGGAAATGGAGTACGCGGGTATAATCGGCAAGGGGGCAAGCGCCACCAACGAGAGATTGTTGACGATGGCGCCTTTGGAGCGGGTCAGCAACGGCAGGAAAGCGCGCGACATATTGAGCGGACCAAAGAAATTCACAGCTAAGTGCTGTTCGATCACCTCGAAATTGCTCAGGTCGTCGTAGATAGCAATTCCTGCATTATTTATGAGAATATCGAGGCTATCTATTTCAGTGGCCGCCCGCTGAATCTGCGAGGCGCTGGTCACATCTAAAGTTAACGGCGTCACGCGTTTGTCAGGATGTTGGATTGCGTTGCGCGCGGCCGCATATACCCGCTTCGCGCCACGTTTGAGTGCCTCTTCGACTAGAGCTCGGCCAATGCCCCGGTTCGAGCCGGTGATCAAGACGGTTTTATTTGCGATCGCCATGTTGTTTTTTCTTTCCTATTTCGATTTGAGTTTTCGTCATCTCTTGTGACGTCGTTGGTTGGTTGCAGGTAGATTAGTCTCGGGCATTGAAAGATGGGAGTGACAAGTGTGGCGGGATTCAGACAGGCGAACCGGTTTGTGGTGAAAGTCCGTTTGTTAATCACGGTCGCGGCGGTTGTTTGTCCGCCCAATGAACGATTTGACAATCGTATATCCGGTGACTAGTGCCCGGTCCCGCAAATAACATGGCTTTCGCCGTCGGTCAGTTGGCTGTTTTTCAAGGCGCAAACGACGAGCATATCTGAATTGATACGTGAGGAGTGAGCAACGCAGAAAAACAGCCAACTGGCCACGGCCCGGAGGGTTGCGATGAAAATGGGCTGGCGGCTGCGTTGCTCGTCGGTTACGTATCGATTCAGATATGCGCCCTCCTCGCGCCTTGCCGGCGGCCCATTTTGATCGCAACGAAAGCCATGCTATTTACGGGACAGGGCACTAGAAAGGCCCAACCTTTGAACCCCTTGAAATGTTGCTACGTTCTTCTCTTAGTATGCGGGCTGCTGAGCGTTTTGCAGCCCTTCCGCGCCGCCGCCCAACAGAACCCCACACCAGCAGCATCGAATTCTCAACCTGCCCTGCGAGATGGACAGCACGATTTCGACTTCCTCGAAGGTACGTGGAAGATACACCTGAAACGTCTGGTCCATCCTCTGACCGGCTCAACCACTTGGACTGAGTTCGACGGGGGTTCAAAAGCTCGCAAGTTCTGGGACGGCCGCGGCTCCTTCGACGAGTTCGAAACGGACGGCCCCTCGGGTCACGTCGAAGGCATTACCGTACGTCTTTACAACCCGCAATCGCATCAGTGGAGTCTCTATTGGGCCAACGGGAAAGATGGCGCGATCAGCCTTCCTGCGACGGTCGGGGAATTCAAGAATGGAGTCGGTGAATTCTACGACCAGGAACCCTATAACGGACGAATGATCTTCGTTCGCTACGTCTGGTCTCAGATCACCCAGAACTCAGCCCACTTCGAACAATCATTCTCCGATGATGGCGGCAAGACGTGGGAGGTCAATTGGATCACGGACCAGACGCGGGTACAGAGTGAGTCGGACAAAGGTCATTGAAGCGCAGGGATTTCACCACAAAGCAGACTTCCAGCTCCGTCCCGTACGCCCACACTATGGCGGACAGGTCGCCCCATCGCCTCTCCGGCCGCCGCCGGACTACGTCGGCCAATGGACACAAAGAGCCCGGAGGTTAGGAACAGAAGAACCTTTTCAGGTTTGGTCTCTGTCTCCGCTGCGCCTCTTGGTAAATCCGATCTTTGTGCCATCGAAGAGCTGGCGGAAGAACGCTATTCCTATTGGAGGTCCGCATGGAATGCGGTGCGTCAACCTGCCACGATGCGCTCAAGGGCTGCCACTGCATCCACAACGCCGTTCTCCGCGCGCATGGTCTCGCGTACAACTCGGGCCTGGTTTCTAACCTGGGCGTCGGCGGCGAAGTCGAGAGCGTTGACGAATGCCTCTACCTTGGGCTGTCGGCCATGCACGGCGGCTGGCGCAACGCCGGCCAGGCGCAAGCGTTCGGCCCAGAAAAACTGGTCGCCGGCGAACGGGATCACGATCGAAGGCACCCCAGCGCGTGCGGCGGAGTGCGAGGTTCCGGAGCCGCCGTGATGAATAACCGCAGCGGTGCGCGGGAACAGCCAGTCGTGCGGCGTGTCGCCGATGACGAGAAAGTTGTCCGGAAGTGCCTTCGGATCGATGCCGCTCCAGCCGGGATAGAACAGTGCGCGCCGGCCGGTCATCGCCTCAATCATCGTATCCAGTAGCCGCGCCTTGTCGAAGCCGGTCATGCTACCGAAGCCGATGTAAATCGGGGCTTCTCCGGCGTCGAGAAAGCTTTTCAAAGCCGGCGGCGGCGACCAGGCAGAGCTCTCCGCCAGCCACTGTCCGCACAGGTGCGCGTTGGCCGGCCAGTCGGCAGGCGCGGGTAAGAGGTAGGGCGAGATGCCATAAACCATCGGGCGCCCCGTCCACACCGCCTTGCGCGGCGGCAGTTTGAACATCGCACGCGCTGCGTTGGTCTTGTCGCGGAATGCTTTCCACAGCATGTCATTCACGAAACCGTGGCTCACGCGATTGAGCAGGCGCGGTACCCACTTGGGCGGCAGAAACGGCGAAGGGAAGGCGGCGGTCGGTGTAATCGGGATCATGCCAGAGCCGATGCTCTTGACGCCCAGATATTCGGCCGCAGAAAAGCCGACAAACGCGGCCAGCCCCGCCACCAGGATGGCATCGCAGCCTTCCCCGGCCTCGATGATAGTTCGCAGCCAGGATTCGGCATTCTCGTTGGCGATCTTCGCCAGCGCGCGTGCGGTGTCGTTGAAACCGCCACCTTTGGCGACTACGCCAGCGATGGCACGGTCCGCACTAAGAGTGCCGCGAATATCGCCGCTGAGCGCTGTAGTGGGCACGCCGAGCGCATGGGCGCTGCCGAGCGTGCCGGCATCGGCGAGCAGCCGCGCCTCGTATCCGGCATCCATCAAACCACGGCACAGCGCGGCAAATGGTCTCGCATCGCCCTCGGTGCCATACGTTGCGACGATGAATTTCATGTGCTCCTCTCCTTAGGTTTGCGGGATGTCTGGGAAGATGCTTTGGCAGGAACCGCCGTATGGGAAGGTCAAAGCCTCTGCTCCTGAATTACGGCTGCAAGCTGTTCATCGGTTGGAAATTTCGAAACGTAGAAACGAGCGGGAAACATTTGCGTGTCTAGCATCAAGCCGCCGGCAATCCGCATGACATCATCCCATTTTGCCAGTCCAAGCTTGCGTTGGGATTCTGGCTTGGTCGGATGGTGGCACCGTTTCCAGATAATTCGGCCCGCGTTCAAAAGTGGTATCACTAGTTGCATAGAAAATGGCTCTATGAAGCTACCTATGCAGTGGCATCCTTGGGGCGATTACGAACCTTCAAGGAGAAACGATGAACTGGCTTAGACTTTTTGTTATATTTTCTTGGTGCAGCGCGTTGGGATATCTCGCGGATCCGTCCCTGGTATCTGCACAAGCAAGTACGGCAACCGCGCCTCAGTCTCAGCGGGATGGGCAACACGATTTTGATTTCCACTTGGGAAATTGGAGGACTCACATATCGCACCTTCAACACCCGCTCACTGGATCTACGACGTGGCTCGAGGCGAATGGCACGTTAGTTGTCCGCAAAGTTTGGGATGGCCGCGCCCAGTTGGAAGAGCTTGAGGCCGATGGCGCCTCAGGTCACATCGAAGATCTGCTCTTGTTTCTATACAACCCACAATCTCACCAGTGGAGTCTTAATGCGGCCGCCGCCGGTGACGGCAGGATGGGGCAACCTATGTTCGGTGAATTCAAGAACGGGCGTGGCGAATTCTTCGATCAGGAGACATTCAAAGGCAGGGCTATTCTGGTCCGGCAGGTCTGGTCTGACATCACTCCGACCTCACATCATTTTGAACAGTCTTTCTCCGATGACGGAGGCAAGACCTGGGAGAAAAACTTTGTCGCCACGCTGACAAGAGACACGTGACCGAGCTTAAACACAAAGCAGGAAACCATAGGTGGCCGCTGGAACTACTGGCGAGCACGCGTCGGCAAAAAGCTGACCGGAGATGACGCCACACCATGGGTCCGCTTCTCCCTGATAAGTTCTCCTTATCGCTGCGGCGACAATTAATTACTTTTTCGTTTTCGATGCTGGGCTCTTGTTCCGTGCGACCAAAGGTGCAGCGGAAACACTTTCATGGGTGCCTGCGATGCCTTAGCCTTCCCTGCGGGGCCGGCCCTCACAAGTCGAGAGTGATATGGCGTGACCGAATTGCACTCCGTTCCATTACTCCACTAATCCAACACTCCATTACTCCATCTTTCATTTGTCATCCTGGATCTCGCCTCTGCAGGCGGGCGGCAACGACTGCGAGAGAATCTTGATAAAGTTGTCCACAGTGGCCGCGGGTTCGGGCATTTCTCTCCTCATCAGAAACATTTCAAACTTCTCCTTCGCGCCGTTTAAAATGTGGAAATTCACTCCGGCGGTGGGCTGGCGAAACAAGATTTGCGGACCTAGCAACACACCGCGCCCGGCTGCTACCATGCTGAGTAAGCTTTCCAAGCTATTTCCCACCGTTAAGAAATTGGGTTCAAATCCCCCATCACGCTGACAAACCGTCCGAAGCAGATGCATAAAAGTGCCGCCTGCCTCCGTCGAAATCGCTAGAAAATTGTCTTCGCGGAAATCCGACAATTTCGGCTTGCCCCGGGTGGCTGGCCAACGATGTACCGCGCAGGCGAGGGCAAAGGAACAGCGCAGCAGGGGTTTTGCGGTCAGCGATTGGCTCTCCGCCAGATTAGGGCCGGCCCACCCGATTCCTAACATGATCGTCCCGTTCGCTAGAGCCTCGACCTGGGTGCGATCATCCATATTCAGAACGGTCACCTCCACCAGCGGAAAGTGCTCACGAAACTTGGCCAGGGCATCCGGTAAAAAGGCGTGCACCAGCGGGCCGATACAGCCGATAGTAAGACGGCCCCGCTCACCGGTCGCGGCTTCTTGAGCCTGGGCCACCGCTTCTTTGGCACTGGCGAGCGTTCGCCGGGCTCCGTGTAAAAAAACATGACCGATCTCGGTTAGTTCCACTCGCCTTGAATCTCGATTGAACAGTTTTTGACCAAGCTCGTCTTCAAGACCCGCTACCTGCTGGCTGATCGCAGCTTCAGATACTGACAGCCGGCGAGCAGCTTTGCGGAAACTCAGCTCCTCAGCCACCGCAACAAAGTAGCGCAGATGTCGTAGCTCCACGGCTGCCACCAATCTGATAAGGAATCCTTATCGCAGCAACAAGAAGAAAATGATTTCCGATGTTTGCGGGGACGTGATGTTTCCTCCAGTGATGGTGTCGTCAGCTAAGCTCGAAGCGAAAGGTACTACAATGATTTCGATGATTTTGTTAATGCAACATCTGGTTGAGCCGACTAACGAACACGGATCGTGGCCGAAGGTAACTGGAGGGCCTTCTATCACACCGATCGAACTCCCGCATCAAACCGGCATTGCTACCTATCGGGCCGCAGACCAGGAAGGCAGAACTTATTCACTGATTTACCTCGCAATCGAGGAATAGACCCGGTGAAAGAAAATTCTTGCAGTCTGAATAAATGCAAGTAGTTACTTGCATAGCCAAGACCTATTCCAATCATTCCAATTTAACTAAGCCCACACGCTCCTACGGTGACGAGACTCGGGAGCGTATTCTCAGAGCCGCCGAAAAACTTTTTGGCCGCGACGGCTTTCAGGGTGCGACCACTCGGGAAATTGCTGGTGAGGCCAAGGTGCACGAGACGACGCTTTTTCGCCACTTTCGGACGCGTGACGAGCTGCTGCGCGAGACCATTATTAGCGCGGCGATTTCTCCTGAGGATCTCATCGGGCCACCCGCTTCCTGGAAGAACGATTTGCCCGGACAATTGGAGCAGTATGTTCAGAAATACTATGCGCTGTTGTTGAAACGGGAAGCATTAGTCAGGGCCTTGGTAGGCGAGGGAAGAATTCTTCCGCCGGCTGTTCGCCGAGCTTGTCTGGAAAAGATGGCGCCCATGAGAGCGACACTGGTTGATCGTCTGCGGGCCGCCCGGAGAGCGGGATGGGTGCGCGCGGACGTCGACCTAAACTGTGCCGTCGATATGCTTCGCGACGCTGTCCACACCGGGATGCTTCGTACCACGGCCTACGGCACGAGCGGCTATTCTGTTGCCACCTATCTAAGAACCGTAGTCGCCGTTTTCCTTGAAGGAATCAGGGCATCTAAGCATGAATCTGCCAACTGATTCCACGGACTAACAGCGGAACCTGACCTTTCTGCACGGTTGGTTTAGCTCACCTCCGGTATGAAACTATTGGATCCAGCGCTAGCCGAGCTCTGAGCGTCCATTTTATCGCCGGGACCGTTGCCAGACTCTGTCTCCGGCGCTTCTGCCATGGCGGATTAATGAGTGACTATAGTTCAAAGTCATTTCGAAAACTTTGCTAGTAGTTACTTGCAATCTAAAACAATGCAGGTAATTACTTGCAATCTATGATTCCAGCAGAGTTCACCCCTAAACATCTGTGCACTAAAGGTGGATCGTCGGTTTTAACCAAGAGAAGGATTCTGGCGGCGGCTGAACTGGTCTTTTCCAGGGACGGGTTCCAGGGGGCTACTACCCGCGAAATTCTCGACAGGCGGGCGTCAATGAGGTGACCCTTTTTCGTCATTTTAACAGTCGGGAACAGCTGCTGCAGGGAACTTTAGAGTACGGCTGCGAAGCTTTCGACGCGCTGGTCGAGCCGGAGAAAATCTGCCGAGGCGAACTGCTTGGCGGCCTGGAGGGTTACATCCGCGACATTTATTCGGCGGTGAAACAACACGAAGCGATTGTGCGTGCGTTCATCGGCGAAACGCGGCTTTTGCCTGAATCGATCCGTCGCTTACTCCAAGAATTCATGTTAACCAGGAAGGCTCGCTTGGTTGCACTGCTGCAGCGCGCCCAGGAAAGAGGCTTTGTGCGAAGGGACGTCGATGTCTCCGCCGCGGCCGATTTCATCCGCGATTCAATTCATAGCGCTACGCTCCGTCATACTTTCTACCACACGGATCCCGAGACGGTCGACGCCCATCTGCGCGGCGTCACCGATATTTTCTACCGGGGGATTAAACCCAGCGACGAAAAGGATTCCTGAGCATGCCAGAAACACTAGAGAAAGAGGTTCGGGACAACGTTCCCGCGAATTTTGGGCGCGCGGGGCGCAAAGCATCGTTACGCGACCGGTTTGGTAAGCGGTTTTTCCGAACGCTTTTGGGAGTCGGTCTGGTACCGATTCTGACCGTTGTCAGTCTTTATTTCTTTGCGCAAGCAATGAGCTATCAGTCAACCGATGACGCTTTCATAGAGGGTCACGTTACCGGAATCGCGCCGAAGATCGCCGGGAGGATCGACCAGGTCTTTATTGGCGACAATCAGTTGGTGAAGAAAGGGGACCCGATCGCCGAGATTGATCCTCGGGATTACGATGCTCAGCTCCGGCAGAAACAGGCGGCATTGGAGAGCACCGCAGCGAACGCCGCAGCAGCGCGGGCCGCCGTTGATCAGCAGATGGCAAAAGTCAAGAGTCTGCAGGCGACGGTCGACCAGGACAAGGCAGATCAAGAATCTTCTCAGGCTCAGGCAGACCAAGACATCGACGACCTGCGCCGTGAGCAAGACCTGTATAGCCGGCACGTCGTCTCGATCCAGGATTTCATTCATTCTCAGGCCGCGAATCGCGCCGCCCAGGCGAACCTGGATTCAGCTAAAATGAAGGTGCGCTCGGCCGAGGCGCAGTTGCTTGAAGGGCAGGCTGAGGTTCGGACCTTTCAAGCACTCGTGCAGGTTGTTCTTGCCCAAGAACAAGAAAACGAGGCTAACGTCGAAGCCGCCCAGCTAAACTATTCGTACACAAAGCTGTTCGCGCCCGAGTCCGGTCAGATCACGCACAAGGCAGTCGAACCGGGCGACTATGTCCAGGTAGGTCAAAGCCTGGTTGCGCTAGTTCGTGAAAACATCTATGTGACGGCGAATTTTAAAGAAAATCAGCTCGATCTGATGCGCCCTGGCCAGCCGGTGGAAATCGAGGTGGATGCGCTTGGGGGCAGAAAATTCAAAGGTCAGGTTGAAAGTGTTCAGGAGGGTAGCGGCGCAGCGTTCAGTCTCATGCCGCCGGAGAATGCTACCGGGAACTACGTGAAGGTAGTTCAGCGGGTTCCGGTGAAAATCCTTTTCGACTCGATTCCCGATGTGGGCTTGCCACTCGGACCGGGCGAGTCGGTCGTCCCGACAGTCAAAGTGCAAGATTTTCAATATTCCACTCTTCAATTGATGATGACGGCTGCCTTGACCGGAGCAGCCATCCTAGGGGTCCTCTGGTGGGGAACCAGAGCACCCAAAGCAAAAAAGAACGCTTAATCCTCCTATGAAAACTAAGAAAGCGCCTCGTGAGCGCAATCCCTTCCTTTTAACTGGTAAGCGGCGCTGGCGGCCATTTCGCTGGATCTGGACGCGTATCTGGCGCGACGCGATAACTCATTCATTGAGCCACGGCGCCACGCATGTCTAGTCTCGATGCCTGATCAAAACTCGGCTCAAACAGAGCAGCCATGGAAACCGACTGCTAATCCCTGGTGGATAGCAGCAGGTGTGATGTTGGCGACGTTCATGGAGGTGCTTGATACCTCAGTGGCCAACGTTTCTTTACCGCACATCGCCGGAACTCTCTCGGTGAGTAGCGATGAATCAACCTGGGTGCTTACGAGTTATCTAGTTTCCAATGCGGTAATTTTGCCTGCCAGCGGTTGGCTCGGTCGAAAGTTCGGCCGCAGACGCTTCCTGATCACTTGTATTACGATCTTTACGATTGCTTCGGTGCTCTGCGGACTGGCTGACAGCCTGAGTTTTCTGATTCTAGCCCGAATTATCCAGGGTGCGGGAGGAGGCGCTCTTCAACCGGTCTCCCAAGCCGTTATGTTGGAGATTTTCCCTAAAGAAAAGCGGGGAACCGCTATGGCGGTATACACCATGGGAGTGGTGGTGGCCCCGATTCTTGGGCCTACTCTGGGTGGGTGGCTTACTGACAGCTATTCCTGGCGTTGGGTTTTCTACATTAATCTTCCAGTTGGCATTGTGGCGATCCTGATGTGTCTCCGGTTTCTGGAGGACCCGCCGTACCTGAAAAACACGACGGCCGGGAAAATTGATTTCTTTGGAGTCGGGCTCTTGGCTTTGTGGATCGGCTGCCTTCAAGTAATGCTCGACAAAGGCCAGGATGCCGACTGGTTTTCATCGAATTTTATTTGTTGGTTAGCAGTTTTCGCACTCCTTGGTTTCGTCATTTTCCTGATACGAGAACTGACGGCACCGAACCCGATTGTAAATCTGCGCGTGTTGAAGGATCGAAATCTTGCGATCGGGGTAGTGTTAAACCTAACGGTTGGAGCAATCCTTTACGGCACTACCACAGTACTTCCGCTGTTTCTGCAAAGCTTGCTTGGGTACACTTCCTACCAAGCCGGCCTCGTGATGACCCCAAGGGGGATCGGGGCGATTGTCGGTAGCGTCGTTGCCGGGCGCATTATTTCCAAGATCGATGGCCGGCTCTGGATGGGTCAAGGCGCGGTGACGCTTAGTCTCAGCATGTTTATGATTGGTGCGGTCAGCCTGAACATCTCTCCGGGTAACATCATTTGGCCAATCATCATCACGGGATTTGCCAGCACTTCGATTTTTGTCCCGATGTTCACTTTTGCGGTCGCGACCCTTAAGCCCGAGAACATGGGGGATGCAGCCGGTCTAACCAGCCTGGTCAGAAACCTTGGAGGATCGGTTGGAATATCGTTGGTGACAACTCTCGTGACCCGCGGTACCCAAGCGCACCAGGCTTTGCTGGTTGGACACCTCACGAAATTCGACCCGCCTTTCCGAAGCCAGCTCGACACGTTGCAACATTCGTTAACCACTCACTCCGGCCAAGCTGCGTTGATGCAGGCCTACGGTCTCTTGTACAGGACTCTTCAACAGCAAGCGGGTCTATGGGCTTACGTGGACAATTTTCGCCTCCTGGCGCTGATCTGTATCGCGTTAGTGCCTATCATCGTCCTCTTCAAGAAAGGGAAGGCGTCACCGCGTGCGGCCGCTGTGGCTCACTAGCCCGGGAGAGCCCGGGAGTAGCTCGCGCAAGATATTTAATGAACAGTCTAAGCCCAGCTTTTCAGCAGCAGTCGCAAAATTTTCCTTGGCTAGATGCGAAGGACGCCGCGTTTCGAAGAGCTTTTTCTGCCGCACTTAGATGCGGCCTATAGCCTTGCCCGTTGGATCGTCGGAAGGGATCAGGACGCACATCGTAAGAAAACTCGTCATCTGCAAGGAGAAACCAATGCCTGAGCTTGGCGGAGCTCGCCGGCGCCCTGCCTAGCAGGTCTTCATGAACGAACGCAAAAGCTATTCAGCCAACTGGAAGAACTTTTAACAGGTGGCAAAAATGTTATATCTTATAACGTTATCCTTTTGGCACCCTGTAGCTCAAGTATAGGCATCAACGCAAAATGCGAGTATTTTTTACAGCTGCGGTCCTGATCGGGTCGCTTGGGGTTCTGACTCTCACTAGCTGTGTTGAAATGCTAGCCTTGGATGTACGCCCGAAAAGCCGCGCCCTGCTGATCGACTCGACGGACGTTCTCTACGTGAAAGACTTGCTCGCACAAACTGCCAAAGACTACGGCCTTGAGCCTCAGGAACTCGTAAGCTCCGATATGATTGCCTCATACCAAGGCGGCAAGAAAGGGTCCTTTTCGGCTGGTATAGCATTCATCCTACTTTGGCAGTATGCAAACCCAAGTCATTTGGAGGTCGATATCAGTGGGCCTACACCAGTTGGCGCGACGATACTCAGTAAACGGATTTTTAGGGAGGTAAAAGCAAAGCTGATTGCGCATTTCGGGAGTGACCGCGTACGCAACCTGAGTAAGACAGTGGTTAATCCAATATGAAGGGACCAATTCCAGGAGAACGTTAAGCTTTTCATCCCGAAAGGATGCTTTGCGATGCCTCCCTGATCCGTTGATCTTGGAGTGGTTGCGGGGGCGGGATTTGAACCCGCGATCCCGCCGGCGCGGGATTATGAGCCTGACGACCCTTCCCCCCAGAGTGTGAGCAGAGGCTCTAGGCCGTCACCGCCTTTCTGGCGTTTTAGCAAATTCTCGAGCTTACGGGCCTCGGTTAAGCTTAAAGGACGACTTTGCCAAACCAATATCCAGGGTCCACACGACTTGGTCCACCGGCTCTTGCCTGTGTTGTGATCCTGCAGTCTGCGCGCAACAAAGAAGGATAATCTTTCAGAATCTCATCGAAAGCGGAGCCTTCTGCGAGGCTTGCCAGGACGGTCCGAAGTGTAATCCGAGTGCAGGTTATGACCGTCGCACCACCGCAGATCCTGGGGTCCCGTTGGAAATACTTTGCGAAATCCATATGTCTTTCCGGCCGTTGTCTGGATTCCGTTTATATTCCCCGAAGCGCCGGTCTAATTCGTTTAGCTGCTCGTCGGTAACCGGAATTTCGTCAGCATCAGAAGCTACTTCATCCCAGAGCTCGATCGCGAGTGCAAACTTCTCGGCAGTCGACAACGTTTGAAGCTGGGGAATTCTTTCCCTGACCATTGAGATCGGAAGTAACGTGTCAACTCCGCGATCGCAACCTGGCCGCGATTATACTTGAAACTGCACCAAAAGACCGGAGAGGACACTGAGTAGACTTTAGGTAGACTTGTGGTATACTTCGGGCAAGTGAAGGAACTCTTACTCGTGGCTAAGCGCGGCATCGCGCAAAAAGAACTCAGTGCACTTCTCCCGAGCGACAGGTTTAAGGGTTGGAAGACGGAGGCAACGGATCCAGACGAACTCAAGGATAGAGACTCACTGCCTGATTTGACTGTTGTCGACGTACCATTGTCGATTTCGATCAGCGGCTTGAGGAAGCTTGCCGACACTCTCGCCGAGAAGCAAGAGAACTCCGAAACCGGGTACTTCGTGTTTCTCAGTTTTCGCTGGCCAGAAGCCCCTGAGAAAGAGACTCTTGAGAAGTTTCTCCGCCATTTTCGCAGGCCGGATCGAATCCAATTCTATTTCAGACCAAGACAAGACATTCTCAAGGCGGCAGTCGGTGCTGTCGAGCCGACAATTGATATCCTACGGGCTGACGCTGATAAAGAAGCGAAAGACTCCAACCCGCCACAGCCAAGCATGCTCGATAAGATGCAGAAGGTTTTGTCCGCGACCAAAGACCTCCGCGAAAAAAAGGGGCGTCTCTCTGCCAAACTGATCGCCGATCTTTACGGTACCAATCAAGCGGAGCTTGCGCGCTGGCTGGGCAAGCAAAAGCAGGCTGTTTTTAAAACGCCCGATGCCGACTCCCTACAAAAGGGTCTTGAAAATTTCGAACGTATCGCCCGACTCCGGACCGAACTAAGTGACGACGATTTTCGGAAGTGGTTACGAATACCCAATGAACTTCTCGATGACAAAGCGCCCATCGAATTAATAGCCCAAGGTAAGTGGCAACTCGTGGCCGATTTCGTAGCCGATATGATCACCGGCAGTCCTACCTGATGGACGGACTGGATCAGTTCGTAGAGGCTCTCGAAAAACTACCACTGCGTCGTCGCCAGGGTTTGTTAGCGCGGTGTGTCTCGCGAGCGGCGCTCGAGGGAACTTCGCCACCTGATTTCCTGTACGCCAGCATTCGCGCGGGCCGGTACAACCCCACGACGTGGAAAGCATCTACTGGTCGCAAGGTGACACCGTCGCGCAACTCGAGTACCGACGGTACCATAAAGGATCTCAGGCGTACGAAACTTTCTTCTGTCGTTATTATTTGAACGCGATCGACCTGGGAGATGCTGGCATTCTTGCAGCACTCGGGTTGAGTGATTCCGACCTGCGAGCGCCTTGGCGCACCGCTGCGAGACCGACAAAATGCCAGACTCTGGGTTACGCAGTCTCCCTCCAACAACGTTTTGCTGCAATTCGTTTCCCATCGGATGCGGCGCGAGCCGCTCGGGAAACCGGTTTTAACTACGTTATCTTTAAAAGCAGTATTCGCGCTCCTTACTTCATCCAGGTCGAGACAGACCCTGGCATGCCTATCCAGAGATGGCCGTGATGCCTGGGCAAAGGAAAAACTTTCAGTGCGAATTCAACGGCAAAACACCGAAGTGTCGAAAACTTCGGACTCTTCTCTCGCCGTTTCCTTTGATTCGGAAGAGTCGACACCTTCAGGCAACGACCTGATCTTGGACAAGACTTGCACAATAATTGTCCAGAATTGTCCAAAAATTGGAGAACTCTAGGATCGATGTGCCTGTGCACCTAATGCAGGGCAAGATCCTTTCGGAAGGTCAGAGTCAGAACGATAAGTGACTGTTTATAAGCTAATTATGGAATCTGCTCTCGGGAAAGAGCCACCATTCGAAGAAGTTGCGGGGGCGGGATTTGAACCCGCGATCCGGCAGCTGCCGGATTATGAGCCTGACGGTGGCGTTAAGCCGATCATTCGGTAAAAGCCGCTGCCGCGGCCTTGGCGTTTTAGCTTGTTTTCGAGTTTGCGCGCTTGGGAAATCGACGTGCACTTTTTACTCCACACGAGATTCCAAGGGCCGCGATACTTAGTCCACTTAGAAACACCCGAATTGTGGTCAATCAATCTTCCCTCCAAATCAGTCGTCATGCCGACATAGAATCGCCCTTCAGCATTTCGGATGACGTAGACCCATGCCATGCGGCACCCAAGAAGTGGTTGCGGGGGCGGGATTTGAACCCGCGATCCCGCAGGCGCGGGATTATGAGCCCGACGACCCTTCCCCCCAGAGTGTGAGCAGAGGCTCTAGGCCGTCACCGCCTTTCTGGCGTTTTAGCAAATTCTCGAGCTTACGGGCCTTGGTTAAGCTTAAAGGACGACTTTGCCAAACCAGCGTCCAGGGTCTCCGCGATTTGGTCCACCGGCTTTTGCCAGTGTTGTGATCCTGCAGTCTGCGCGCAACATCGCTGGAGATGCCGATGTATTTAAGACCAGTTGCGTTTCGCAGCAGGTATACCCTGTAGAGCATCGCAAGAAGTGGTTGCGGGGGCGGGATTTGAACCCGCGATCCCGCAGGCGCGGGATTATGAGCCTGACGACCCTTCCCCCCAGAGTGTGAGCAGAGGCTCTAGGCCGTCACCGCCTTTCTGGCGTTTTAGCAAATTCTCGAGCTTACGGGCCTTGGTTAAGCTTAAAGGACGACTTTGCCAAACCAGCGTCCAGGGTCTCCGCGATTTGGTCCACCGGCTTTTGCCAGTGTTGTGATCCTGCAGTCTGCGCGCAACATCGCTGGAGATGCCGATGTATTTAAGACCAGTTGCGTTTCGCAGCAGGTATACCCTGTAGAGCATCGCAAGAAGTGGTTGCGGGGGCGGGATTTGAACCCGCGACCTTCAGGTTATGAGCCTGATCTTTCTCCTGGGGAAGGCGATCACTTGTCCAAAAATTGACCATTTACAAAGGCCTTTAGTTTCAGGATAACTCCCGAATGGGAAGGACGAAAGCAATCCCAGGTGCGAGTTTCGTCAAGGAAAGCGTAGGTGGCCGCTGGCACTACGGGCGAGCCCGTGTCGGCAAGAAGCTCACCGGAGACAAACCGATCCTGCGTCGGTTCTCGACTTACGGAGACGCAGTGCAGTGGGTGAATGGCTTGATCGAAGAGCGGAAGAAACATGGAACGGAAGTGTTCTCGCTGAGCCACAGCCAATTGTCAGAGGCTCGGGCCGCGTTCCAACGACTAGCAGAATATGACGCAACGCTTACCGCGGTAGTTGATCACTGGATCAAATTCCAGGCGCCTTTGACGGTCGAAAGGTCACTCTCAGATCTAGAAAAAGAGTTTCTCGCATCACGACAGAACCTGGGCTGCAAACAAAAGACGCAAACTCAATACAAGTCGTATTTAAAGGGCATCTGCGAGGAGTTTGGTGCCAGCAAGGTCGCTCGAATCACCCAAGCCGAAATCGAAGATTGGCTCGCTGAATCAGAGTGGGCGCCGCGGACCCGAAAGAATTATCTGGTAACATTGGTCACCTTTTTCGAATGGGCTAGAGCTCGCGGGTACGTAGTTGTCAATCCGGCCGATCGAATTCCGAAGCCGATCCTCGATGACCGGCCGCCTGGGATACTTTCTCCCAAACAAGCGATCAAACTTCTGACTTGCGCGAAAGAAAAAGATCCTGAGTTGGTCCCGTCGATCGCGATTCAGCTTTTTGCCGGCTTACGGAGATCGGAGGTAGCCGCTCTCGAGTGGAACGAAATCGATTTGGCCGAAAATCATCTCGAGGTTAAAGCCGCGAAAGCAAAGACCCGGCAACGACGTCTCGTGAACATCCCGCCTGCCCTGGCGGATTTTCTCGATCATAACCACCCGAAGGCTGGTCCGGTCTGGCAATGGTCCGTCGACAACTATAGCGAACGGCTCGCCGGTTTAGCCGATAAAGCCGAAATCAGTCCGTGGCCGCACAACGCGCTCCGGCATTCGTTTGGCTCGTATTACTACGCGCTGACACGGAATGAAAACCAAGCAGCTGCCGAGATGGGGAATTCTCCGCAGATGGTGTTTCGCCACTACCGCGCCTTGGTGAAACCGAATGAATGCACGGCATTCTGGGCGATCAGACGAGCGTCTGCAGCCCAGTAGCGGTCAAGGCAGCCGGTCCCGGATATTTTCGGGACTTCGCCGTAGATCAAGGATTGAATGGACGACGATCCGGTTTGATTCGACAACGTAGAAAATGCCGAACGGATACCTCGGGATGAGCAGCCGACGATACCGGCCTCGATAAAGCCGCCCAATGAGCGGGAAGGCCTTGAGGTGCTCCAGCCGAGAGTCAAGATCCCTCAGGAAAGACAGCTCTTTTCCGAGTCGATGCTCCGCAACCCAGTTGTACGCCTCTTGAAGGTCGCGTTCCGCGGCGAGGAGGAAGACGACCTCCATTAGGGACGCGTCGAAAGGATCCTTGCTTTAACGTCTTCCCAAGAGACGATCTTATCTGGATCGCGTTGATACTCTTCGAAACGCCGATCCATTTCGTTCAACTGCTCCTCGGTCACAGGGATTTCGTCGGGGTTGGAAGACAATTCGTCCCAAAGCTCGATCGCTAGAGCGAACTTTTCAGCCGCTGATAGCCTTTGAAGCTCGGGAATCTTCTCTTTGATCATCTCAGGCAAACGTAACGTGCCGACAGTCTCGTTGCAATCCTGGCTGACACAGTACCGACGGAAAGCTTTCTTCATCGATTTTGTGGTTCACCAGCGGCTGCGAGGAACGAGCAGCTGACTGGGGAAACGCAAAATTCAGTCGCTGATTTAAGCAATTCAGAACCAGGAAATCACAGAGAGGAACGGAATAAATGGTGGGGACCCACGAAGTGAGGCGGAGACCGTTTATGCCGGATCCGACCTTGATTTTCTGGAGCTGAATTGCGTCTTAGCAGAAGGAGCGGTGCCTTTGGCGGGAGCGGTCCTACTTACCGCGAAGCGAGTCGATTTGGACAGATGCGGAATCAGTGTATGGCAAGACGGCAAAGTCTCTTCTGTTATTATTTCTTTCTCTTCTTCTCTTTAGAAGCGTCATCGATGACGACAGCTGAACACACAATCGATAAGCCCGCGCGAGCAGGTCGAGCAACTCAAATATCCGCGATGGTAATAACCGGCCTTGTCGCCTTCATCTGGGTGTACTTCGGAAGGTTATACCTAATTCACGATCCCGACGAATGGAGGATCGCCAATCAGCAGCTCGGATACCCGCTCTATATCATCCCTCTGATTGGCGTGACCCACATCCTTGGTGGCGTCGGCCTTCTGATTCCCAATGTGCCTCGATTGACTGAGTGGGCTTATGGTGGTCTCGCGATCAATCTTTTACTCGCGTTCTATTCACAACTGAATGGTGGTGGCAGTACTTGGGATAAATTTGATCCGATTCTCGTCATGGCGTTCGTCTTTGCTTCGTATGTATTAAGACGCTGCATGCGCGCAAACAGGTGGTCGATATGAAGAACACGCTCGGCGGGCAGTTTACTTTCCCAGGCACGTCGCGGACTGTTCAACGAATTGGGTATGGCGCGACGCAGCTCGCGGGGCCGGGGGTATTCGGACCACCCAAGGATTCATGATGCAGTGCTGGTTCCGAAAACGGTTTCACGATATTTCACATTGACAGAGGTTGTTAGGCCCTCATGGAATATTCTCGAAAGTCTCGTGGGGAACGCAGAGTCTAAGCTTTTTATTTGCAGTCCCTGGATTGCCACGCATGGCGTAGAAAGAATCAAAAGCTATCTTTCGAGTAAGGATCTCAAATCGGGTTTTCGAGAAATCGAGTTCTGGTGCCGATTGGCGGACTGTAATACGG
>Ga0185299_10000201_pt1 | contig 183329 bp, 169 predicted proteins | sample PaiPotPPA55metaG_FD_128002 | JGI IMG/M metagenome (GOLD analysis project Ga0185299, IMG submission 128002) | Iron sulfur acid spring bacterial and archeal communities from Banff, Canada, to study Microbial Dark Matter (Phase II) - Paint Pots PPA... ...
ACCTTTGATAAACACCAGCTGCCGTCCGTCGGGCGACCAACCGCCCCCACTGCCCTCGATATTACTCAGGCGGCGCGGGGAACCCGCGGGCAACGGCAGAGCCCACAAAGGGGTGGCTCTGTTGCCGCTCGTCACCATGCTGCCGACCAGCAGTTGAGAATGGTCGCCAGAGATGTCGTGGATTACCATGCTCTTGACTGGTGCCGGAATCGCGGAGGTCTCGCCCCCACTCGTCGAAACCTGGGCCAGAACCATACCTTCGGGCCGGAACTGGGTTACATAGACGCGGGCGCCATCCGTCAGCATGTTTCCCATGGAAAAGCCGTCATGGGTAATCTGCTTAGTGCCCGTGGCTTTCGGCGTGCTCATAGGTATGAGAAACCAGAGAAGAGCCACCGCAAACAGCGCTGCCACCGGTGCCGCCGCCCAAAGCCAGCGGCGCCTGCTGGATGGAACTTGGGTGGCAGCCGCAACCGCGACACTCACTCTGCCCGAGGTTGTGTCCCGTTTGAGCCGCTTCAGGTCGGCACGAATTTCGGCGGCGCTTTGATAGCGGATATCGCGGTCCTTCTCGAGCGCTTTGCCGATAATGTGATCGAGTTCCGAGGGGAGATCGGGGTTTAGCCGCAGCGGCGCCGCGGGCTCCTTGTGGAGGATGAAATCGAACATGGCCGCCGTGGTATCTCCGCGAAACGGCAGAGTTTGAGTTGCCATTTCATAAAGCACTGCGCCAAAAGAGAAGATATCGGTGCGGGCGTCGAGGTCCTTGCCTAGCGCCTGTTCGGGAGACATGTAGGCTACCGTGCCCAGGGTGCTGCCGGGACTGGTAAGGTGCGGATCATTATCGATGGTGGCGGCGGTGACCCCGACCGGGGTCGTCAGCGCATGGGTTTTCGCCAACCCGAAATCAAGAATCTTGGCATGTCCCCGCTCGGTCAAAAACAGGTTTGCGGGCTTGATGTCGCGATGAACGATTCCTTTGGTGTGGGCTGCGTCCAGGGCGTCGGCAATCTCGATGCCGATATCGAGCAACGAGTCCAACTCAAGTCGCCGACCGAGGATCACTTCCCGCAGAGTTTTGCCTTCCAGATATTCCATCACCAGGAAGAAGCGCCCCTGGTGCTCGCCAATTTCGTGAATGGTGCAGATGTTTGGGTGATTCAGAGCAGAGGAGGCGCGCGCCTCACGCCGGAAGCGCTCCAGCGACTGCGGATCACTCGCCAGGCTGTCGGGGAGAAACTTGAGCGCGACACAACGACTGAGGTGTAAGTCCTCGGCCTGATAAACCACGCCCATCCCGCCGCCGCCGATTTTTTTCAGGACGCGGTAATGTGAGACCGTTTCCCCAAGAATGGATTGGTCCTCAAGCATTGCGGCACATCCTAACAGAGGGCGTGATGCGCGGCTTACAAACTTTGCGCCGTCTCCCGTTCGCTCTTCGCCGTCCCATAGCGGCCACCGAGTGCAGCCCGTTCATTGCAGAGTGCCCAGCCTACATCCCGTCGTAGTTCGGCCCCCCGCCGCCTTCAGGTGGAACCCAGGTGATGATCTGGTAGGGATCCTGAATGTCGCAGGTCTTGCAATGCACGCAGTTTGCGGGGTTCAAGCTGATGCTCTTGCCCAGAGGAGCGGATGAGTCGTCGACCATCTCGTAAACGTTGGCCGGACAGAAGTTCTGGCACGGGTTCCCGAACTCTTTCACGCAACGGTCGTTACATACGCTCGTATCGTCGATCAGCAAATGCGCCGGCTGGTCCTCTTCGTGACGGGTGCCGGAGTGGTAGAGGTCGGTAAGTTTGTCGAAGGTGAGCTTGCCGTCGCCTTTGGCCGGGCCGATCAGTCTCGCTTCCGGCCCTCCATCCGGAGGACGATCGGCAAGTCGCTTCATATTTCCATATCCGGGGTGCGAGGGAACGCGGTCGCGCAGGCCTCCGTCGAACAGCTCCTGAAGAGCGCTATTGAAAATTCCAGCCAGAAGGCCCTTCTGGAAACCCTGATGGAAATTGCGGACCGGCCATAATTCATCGCTAATCCAACTGGTTTCGACGCGGCGTTGGAACTTCCCGAGCATTTCTGCAGAAGAGTTCACGAGCGCTTCAAACGCAGTTTCGGCGGCCAGCATTCCACTCTTGATGGCGAGATGGATTCCTTTGAGACGCGCGGAGTTCAGGAATCCCGCGGAGTCACCGATGATCATCCACCCTTCACCTCCGAGCGGGGGCAATGACCACCATCCGCCGTAAGGCAGAGACTTAGCCCCGTACCGGATCATCTTTCCGCCCGCCAACAACTCCTTGATAAACGGATGCTGCTTGAAAGTCTGCAGAACGTGCTGCGGATCGAGACGGGGGTCAGGGTAATCGAGGCCGGTGACGAAGCCGAGCGACACAACATTATCTTTGGAGCCATAGATCCAAGCGCCACCATATTCTTTTGTGGTCAGCGGATAACCCATGGTGTAGATCACTTCACCGGCCTCGATGCGGCCGGAGGGCACTTCCCACAATTCTTTTACGCCGACGCCGTAGGTCTGAGGGTTGCGGTCTTTCATCAGGTCGAACTTTTTGATAAGTTGCTTGGTTAGTGATCCGCGAGTGCCTTCGGCCAAAACTACGACCTTCGCCTTGATGTCATATCCCGGCTCAAAGTTTGACTTCGGCTGATTGTGTTTGTCGACACCTTTGTCGTCGGTGCGCACGCCGCTTACCCGTCCGCCTTCGTACAATAGTTCCGATCCGGCAAAGCCTGTAAAAACAGTAATACCGGCCTTTTCTACCTTGCTCGCCAGCCACTTTACGAAGCGATTGATGGAGATGACGTAGTTGCCCTTATCGTGCATGGGCGGGGGAGTAAGCGGGAGCTTGTACTGCCCGGTTTGCGTCAGAAAATAGACGCCCTCTTTGTGCACGGTTGCGTCGAGTGGAGCTTCACTTTCGAATCCCGGCAGCAGCTCTTTCATGGAGCGAGGATCGAGCAGCGCGCCGGAGAGGCAATGCTGTCCAACCTCGCGTGCTTTTTCGAGCACATAAATATTTTCCTTACTGAACAGCGCTTCGGGATGGCGTGCATTGTGGTCGTCAATCAACTGCGAGAGTCGAAGCGCACAGGCCATGCCGGCTGGGCCTCCTCCGACGATCACCACATCGGCCGGCATTTCAGGATGCTCGACGTTGGGAAGAGGCTTACGGAAGATCAGAGTCATGATTGGATGGCCGCAAACTCGAGAATTGATTGTACGACGGTCGAACTCGACTCACCATTTCTTGAAAATGACTGCCACGGCGCCGATCATCATGGCAAAGCCAACGAAATAATTCCACTTCAACGGCTGGTGAAGATAGAGCACGGAAAAAACCGAGAATACGGTTAGAGTAATCACCTCTTGAATCGTCTTTAGTTGCGCTGTACTGAACTCATAGGAGCCTATGCGATTGGCGGGCACCTGAAAACAATATTCCGCAAAGGCGATGAGCCAACTAATAACGATGACTTTGAAGAGGGGCGCATCGCGATATTTCAAATGACCATACCAGGCGAAGGTCATGAAAATATTTGAAAGAGTTAGCAGCAAAATCGTGGTCATGCCGCCTATGTTGCCTGAATGCGGATGCCGGTTGCACGTAGCGAATCAGATTCCAGAGGGGTTGTGTCGGGACGGGCGACGCGCCCGGCTGCGGCTTGCAGGATCCCTAGCAGCGGACTTCAGCGGCGGTCTTCAGCATCGGTCTTCAGCAGTCGACATCAAGATCGCCTCTCGAATTGCGAGGAGCACCCCATTCATCTGGCCCGGTGTCCCAACGGTAATTCGCACGCATCCGTCGCACCCTGGATTCGCCGATGTATCGCGGACTACAATACCGCGCTGCATCATTGCTTTCACAAATCTTTTGGCCGACGCACCGACCCGCACCAAAACGAAATTTGTCTGGCTGGACCAGAAGCGTAGGCCGAGCTCGTCAAATAATTGTGCCAGTTGTTCGCGTCCGTGCTTTATCTGTGCGACATGCTCGCGCACAAATTCTTGATCGGCGAGGGCTTCTTCGAGGCACGCAAGCACAACGGAATTCACATTGAATGGAACGCTCAGCCGCCGCATGTAGTCAATCTGCTCCGCAGCGCCGATCAGAACCCCAAGACGCAAGCCGGCAAGTCCATAGGCTTTCGAGAATGTCCGCGTGACAAACAGATTAGGATATTTTGCCAAATCTCCGAGTAGGGTCTCCCCGCAAAACTCGAAATAGGCTTCGTCGATCAGTACCGCTGCATCCGGCGCCGATTCCACAATCTTCAGCAAGTCGCTGCGCAGGGCGGCCAAGCCGGTGGGATTATTGGGATTCGCAATCGCGATCACTCGGATGCGTGGCGAGATTTGAGCGAGCAAGCCAGCGACCGGAAGCCTCAAGTCTTCTACTGACTGTACCCGCACCAACTGCGCTCCTATAGCCGCGCCAAGCATTGGATACATAACAAATGTCGGATCAGCAAACAGGAGTTCGTAATTTCCGCCGCCGTCGCTCGGTCCCAGGTAAGTACTGAATAGCAGCGAAAGCCCCTCATCCATGCCATTGGTGAGCAACACCTGTTCCGGAGCGACGCCCAGAAAATCGGCAACCAGGCGTTCTCCAGCTTCCCGTTGCGGATAGAGCGAGATCTCCTCTGCGGATAGCGAACGCAGACGCGCCAGCACCCGAGGTGAGCACCCAGCCATGCTTTCGTTGAGATCGAGGCTCAGACCGTCACGGCTGATAATCGGGGATCGGTAGGGGCTGAGCCCTGCAATCATAGGGGGCGGCTTCAGCATGGCGGTATGGGAAACATGACGCGAATGAGTCTACCGTTTTACCCTTCATTCCGCCGCGCATATTTCACCACTGCGAAAATCATGGTGCAGATCGCGAAATCCACCAGCAAGCCCCAGTCCTCTTTATAAAGGCCATGCCGCGCCACCGGGGGCAGATGGGGCATGAGAAGGTAATAGATCGCATTGCCTGCGAGCACCGCTACAAGTGCGTCGAGGAAGTTTTTCATGTCGCAGCCCGGCCCCTCTGGCAGACATCCTGCTAACATCGCTTTGATGCTGGAACCTTCCACTCCAGTACAGTTCGTAAAAGGAATTGGCCCACGTCTTGCCGAAATCCTGGCGGCCAAAGGTATTGCCACCGTCGACGATTTACTGCACTACCTTCCGTTCAGGTACGAAGACCGGTTGAATCCCCGCTCGGTCGCCGACCTCCGTGCCGGGGAGATGGCAACCGTGATCGCCGAGGTCCGAAATTCGGGCCTATTTCGCACCCGCCGCATGCCGATTTTCCAGCTCACAGTGGGTCAAGGCACCAGTAAGTTGAAGTGTCTGTGGTTTAACGCCACGTATCTGCAGGACCGCTTCCAGCCCGGGCAGATGTTGGCCCTGTACGGCAAGGTTGAGGCCGACCGCGACGGGCATCTGCAAATCATGCAGCCGCAATTTGAGATCCTTGGCGACATTAACGAAGTGGGAGGCGCCGACGAAGCAGAAAAGAAAGCGGCCGCCTCGCTGGAGATCGGCCGCATTGTTCCGATCTACGAATCGACTGGACAGGGCAAACTTACGCCGCGGTGGTTTCGCCGAATTATTCGATGGACGCTGGAAAACCTGAACCCGCATCTTCCCGATCCAATTCCAGCCGCGGTTCGGGGACACCTGAGCCTACTCACGCCCCTCGAAGCACTTTGGAAGGTGCATTGGCCGGATGCTGGCGAAAGTTTTACCAACCTGCAATCCTCACGCACGCCGGCGCACAGAAGAATGATCTTCGACGAGCTGTTTTTTATCGAGTTGGGGCTGGAACTCAGGCGGCGCGAGCAGAAGGCGAAAACTGGAATTCCCTTCCGCCTCGAGGCCAGAGTGCGCGAAGCCATTAAGAAGATACTGCCCTTTCATCCCACCGCCGCCCAAAAGCGCGTGCTGAAAGAGATCGCGACCGATATGCAGGCTCCAAGCCCTATGCGCCGCCTTCTCCAGGGAGATGTGGGATCGGGAAAAACAATCGTGGCGTTTCAGGCGGCGATTATCGCCATCGAAAATGGCTACCAGGTCGCATTGATGGCTCCGACTGAAATTCTGGCTCAGCAACATTATTTCTCTGCGCGGCAAATTCTCGAACGGGCTGGATACCGCATCGTTCTCCTGACCGGCTCTCTCGAGCAAGACCGCAAGCGGGACGTCCGCCGCCACATCGCGCAGGGCAATGCTCAGCTCGTCATCGGCACCCATGCGCTGATTCAAGACCGCGTTGAATTTAAGAACCTTGGCCTGGTAATAGTGGACGAACAACACCGCTTCGGAGTAATGCAGCGGTTGAAACTAATGAGGAAATCAGATGAATCTGGTGCGGGCGCTACCGCCGCAGACCCTGAGCCCGATGTGCTGGTGATGACGGCCACCCCCATCCCGCGCACACTCGCCCTGACGCTCTATGGGGACCTCGACGTTTCGGTGCTCGACGAACTTCCGCCGGGACGCACGCTTGTGGTGACCCGGTCCGTGGCCGACGAGCGATCCGCAGAAGTCTGGGATTTCGTAAGCAAACAGATCGCCGCCCGGCACCAGGCCTACGTCGTTTATCCCGTGATCGAAGAGAACGAAGAGAATGAAATCAAGGCCGCAAAACAAATGCACCGGCAGTTGAGGGAGAAAATTTTTCCCAACCTGCATGTTGGATTGCTGCATGGGCGCCTCGACAGCGACGAGAAAGAACATGTCATGCGCGAATTTCAGCAAGGGAAGATAGAAATTCTCGTGGCGACGACGGTGATTGAGGTTGGGGTCGACGTTCCCAATGCGACCATCATGGTGATCGAACATGCCGACCGCTTTGGTCTGGCGCAGCTTCACCAGTTGCGCGGGCGCATCGGGCGCGGCGCGGCGAAATCCTACTGCTTGCTCATGCGCGGGACCAAGGTCTCCGAAGAAGGCGAGCGGCGGCTCGATGCCATGGTGCGCTCGAATGATGGTTTCCAGATCGCCGAACTTGATCTCGAACTGCGAGGCCCAGGTGAATTTTTCGGGACGAAACAGGCAGGCATCCCGAGTTTTCGCGTCGCCGACATCATTCGAGATCGTGAATTGCTGGAAGCCGCGAAACGCGAGGCTGCCTTTGTAATCTCCGGGCCGAATAGCGAAATATCCAAAGAAGAGATCGACCGGGCGCTCCGCGAGATGCGATCGCGATGGGCGCTCAGTTATGGATTGGTTGAGGTGGGATAACACGAATCCCTCATCTAGGGCAGACTTTGAGTATGTGAGTTGCGATCCGGGTAGTGTTACAGTTTGAATGTTTTAGTTTGAAAGTCCATAAACCTTATACAAGAAGTATCCGATGAAAAAAACACCAATAAGATAATCGAGTGCGACTTCCCACCAAAACCACCCCGGTTCTTTAGAGTGGTAGACCCAGCCATTAAGACGGACCCACGCTTTGCCCGTATATGTAAAAACCGCAGCCGCAGAGATTGAGAGGATGCCGAGTATCAAAAAAACATAAGGCGGTCTCAGAAGTCTCTCTATCATGCTGTCGCTCTCACTTCCCGATGTGCCAACAACCCGACCAATTCCTCACGTGACCAAACGCGTGATCGCTGAGGCCAGCTTCCATTGCGGGCGTGACTCGTAGCGTCTGGTGAACTTTGCAAAAGTTAGTGCAACGCAACGGCATGGCAGTGTTTGTCGATTTTCTTGCTGTGTCCATTCGTCAGGGCACCAAAGAAACCCCAAATCTAATGACACTGCAAGCGCCGTACTTTCAAACTGTAACAGTACCGCAATCCGTTCACAGTTTGGTGGCCAAGCCGATTCTGCTATGATCGCCGCACGGCCTGGAAAACCGCCGGGTTTATTTATCCGGACTTTATTTATTAAGAGGACTTTTTATCATGGAGACTTCCGCACTTCCTCTCGGCTCCCGCCGCAATGAAGATATCGCGCTAGACCTTATGAAGTTCATCGCTATGACGACCAGTTACGGCAAGACCATCGGCGCTGGCGTCGGCTTCCAAGGCACCGGCGCAGCGGCAAAACCGGAAGACTACGCCGCCCAGCTGCTGGAACTCTACGGCCGGTGTTTGCGTTCGGTGGCTGGGAAGTAGTCAGCGCTCCCGGTAACTCTTTATCCCTGAAGCTCTTCGTTGACAAGCGCGCGGCCGCTAAGCTATCCTAAACCTCTTTGGAAGTCCTGCGGCTGCCGCCTGGAACACCTTGCGCGTTCTGCGTGGATGGATTATTAATCAGGGCACTCAGCGGTCTTCATAATAGTTTCAGACGGTTTCAGCGTTCTTTAATTTCTGGGAGATTTCCGATGTCAACCTATTTCCCCAAAGAGGGAGATATTGCGCGTAAGTGGTTTGTGGTGGATGCGAGCGGACTCGCGCTCGGCCGTCTCGCCTCACGCGTCGCACGCATTTTGATGGGCAAAGAGAGCCCGAAGTACACGCCGTTTATCGACACTGGCGACCACGTCGTAATCATCAATGCCGATAAGGTGAAGATCACCGGCATGAAGGCCGATCAGAAGATGTATCACCACTACACCGGCTATCCGGGCGGCATTCGTTCCGAAGAAATGAAGAAGCGCATGGTGCGCAAGCCGGAGCTCATCATTGAAGACGCCGTGTCGCGCATGCTCCCCAAGAACAAACTGGGAAAGCAGATGTTTACAAAACTGAAAGTGTATCGCGGCGACAAGCACCCGCACGAGGCGCAGAAGCCGGAAGCAAAGGTATTTGCATAACGTAGCTCGTGAGCTACGAGCCTCGGGTCACAAGCCTGGGGCCAACGAGCCTCGATACTCCGGGCAAGACAGGAATTCTGATTTTTTTGAAAGGTAGATAAGCCAACCGCTTCAGGCTTCGCGCAATTTTGATTGCTCGAAGCTGAAAGCTTGCGGCTCAAAGCTTAAATGGCAGAAAAAGTTCAATTTTACGGGACCGGACGCCGCAAGACGGCGATCGCACGCGTTTATCTTCGCCCGGGCAGCGGCGATTTCAAAGTGAACGGAAAAACGTTCGATGAGTATTTTGTGACGCCATCGCAGCGCATCGCGGCGAAACGTCCGCTCGTCTCCACCGACAATGCGGGCACTTTCAATGTGCTGGCGAACGTCAATGGCGGCGGGGTTGCAGGACAAGCCGATGCGGTACGTCTCGGCATCACGCGCGCCCTGATGTTGCTTAACGCGGAGTTGCGAAAGCAACTGAAGGCCGAAGGCATGGTCACTCGTGACCCGCGAGCCAAAGAACGCAAGAAGTACGGGCAAAAGGGCGCACGCAAGCGCTTCCAGTTCTCGAAACGGTAGCTGGTGGGTGGAGGCGGGGCTTGCCCCGTCTCCCGTGAAAAACAAAGACGCGGCAAGCCGCGTCTCTACGATGAAGTGGAATTTACGCTGTAGTGAAATGGTTGTAGGAGTTAAATTCATCCCCCCACCTCCCCTGAGGCGGGGTGGTACGGGAATGGTAATTCGGGGCTGTTTAGTCCCCGAATGCAAACCAACTGAGGAGGTTGATTGGCAAACATTACGATGAAAGAGTTGCTCGAAGCGGGCGTTCACTTCGGGCATCAGACGAAGCGGTGGAACCCAAAGATGAAGGAATACATCTTTGGCGAGCGCAACGGTATCTACATTATCGATCTGCAGAAGACGCTGAAGATGTTCAAAGAGGCGTCGAAATTTGTGCAGGACCTGGCCGCCGACGGAAAGATCATCCTTTTCGTAGGCACGAAGCGCCAGGCACAGGACGCCATCGCCGAAGAGGCGCAGCGCTGCTCGATGTTCTATGTCAACCAGCGCTGGCTGGGTGGTTTGCTGACCAACTGGATCACGGTGCAGAAGTCCGTAAAGCGTCTAAAAGAGCTGGACGAAATGGCCACCGATGGCCGTTATGATCTGCTTCCGAAGAAGGAAGTGATTAAGCTCGAACGCGAGCGCAAGCATTTGCAGGCGAACCTCGCCGGCATCAAAAACATGACGCGCCTGCCGGACGCAATCTTCGTCATCGATTCGAATAAAGAGCAGATTGCCGTAAAAGAGTCGCGCAAGCTGGGCATCCCAGTGGTCGCCGTCGTGGATACGAACTGCGATCCGAGCGAAGTCGATTACGTAATTCCGGGCAACGATGACGCGCTGCGTGCGATTCGCCTCTTTACTTCCAAGATTTCGGAATCGATTGCTGAGGGCGTGCATGCCCGCGATGATAAGCAGATGGCGGACATCCAGGCGGCTGCTGCGCCGGAACAGATTTCTGCGGAGCCTGGCTCGGAAGAATTTGCAGACCTTGCTCCCGAAACTGAAACTGCGGCTGCTACAGCAGGAGCCGGGGGCGGTGGTCTAGACGGTGAAGAGATTCGCATGGAAGACGTGCTCGGCAAGGGCACGCGCAAGCGTCCCTCGGCCGCTACGGAAGATGTAGACGAATTGCAGGCCGAGACGCGCCGGTTCTAGCTCGCGTCTTCTGGCTGGCGTCTTCGGGCTCGCATCTTCTGGTTCGCATTTCTGGATGAAGACCAGCTTTCAGAGTTTCAAGGTTGCAGGGTTTCAGGGTGCAACCTTGATCGGCGATTATTGTTGCCCTCCGGCCAACTCTCCTTGAAACAACCTTGAAACTTTGACATCTGATATCTGAGGGACTCATGAGCACCACAATGGCAAATATATCTGCGGCACAAGTCAAGGAGCTCCGCGAAAAGACCGGAGCACCGATGATGGATTGTAAACAGGCTCTGACGGAAGCTAAGGGCGACCTGGATCAGGCGGTCGTTCTGCTGCGCAAGAAGGGCGTTTCGGTTGCGGCCAAGAAAGCGACGCGTATGACAAGCGAAGGTTCTGTCGGACACTACATTCACGCCGGGGGCAAAATCGGCGTGTTGGTCGAGGTGAATTGCGAAAGCGATTTCGTGGCGCGCACTGATGATTTCAAGGAACTCGTTCACGATATCGCCATGCACATTGCGGCCAGCGATCCGAAATTCGTCCGCAAGGAAGATGTCACGGTGCAGGACCTCGAACGCGAGAAAGACATTTATCGTGCGCAGGCTGCTGCAAGCGGCAAGCCAGCAAACATTATCGAAAAAATGGTGACTGGCCGGATGGAAAAATTCTATGAAGAGGTTTGCCTTCTGGAGCAGCCCTTCATTAAGGATCAGACGGTCAGCATTTCGCAGTTGATCGCCGCGAAGATCGGCAAGCTCGGCGAGAATATTGCGGTACGGCGTTTTGCGCGCTTCAAAGTCGGAGACGTGAACGCTACCGTTGCCTTCGTCAATGCAAAGCCTGAAAACGAGGGCGGCGAGGCGGCAACGCCGGTTGGGAAGTAACCGCTGAATAATTCAAAGGGGGCGCTGCGGCGCCCCTTTTTGTTGACTAACGGTTGTTGTGGTTTCGATGTTGGTAAAAAATCCGGAACGGGGTTACCTTGAAGCTTAAAGAGACCGCGCCCATGAAATCTGGAGACTCGATGCCGACTCCCGTCTTCAAACGTATTCTTCTAAAAATTTCTGGCGAAGCTCTCGCCGCTACCCAAGGCTTCGGTGTCGATACCACTCGAATTCACGAGGTTGCGGCGGAACTTGCTGACGTGCACTCGCTGGGCATCCAGATGGCGATTGTCGTAGGCGGTGGAAATTTCTTTCGAGGGGTAGCTGACCAGGCCCGCAACATGGACCGCGTCTCCGCCGATCACATGGGAATGCTCGCGACCGTGATCAACGCGCTCGCTCTTCAGGATGCTCTTGAAAAACAGAACGTATATACGCGCGTACAGACGGCGATTGAGATGAATCAAGTGGCAGAGCCTTTTATCCGGCGTCGCGCCATTCGGCATTTGGAAAAGGGACGCGTTGTAATCTTCGCGGGAGGCACCGGCAACCCATATTTCTCAACCGACACGGCAGCCTCCCTGCGCGCCATGGAAATTAAGGCCGAAGCCATTCTCAAAGCCACGAAAGTGGACGGAATTTACGATGCCGACCCGATGAAAGTGAAAGATGCCAAAAAGTTTTCGCAGCTCACTTACATGGACGTTCTGCGCCAAGGGCTCAAAGTGATGGACTCCACCGCTATTTCGTTATGCAAAGATAACAATCTGCCCATCATCGTCTTCAACCTGAACCAGAACGGCAATATTCGTCGAGTTGTGCTCGGTGAGAAGATTGGGTCGCTGGTCAGCGCGTAGGAACACCTATGATTTGCTGTGAGCCTTGGCTGCAGTCGGGGTCTACAAGCGCAAGATGCTTGGTGATGTTGGGTTTATAATCTACCGTTTTACTTTCCATTTACTTAGGAGCCCGGAGACATGGCGCACCCTGCCCTGAAAGAAGTTTATTCGACTCTCAAGACACGCATGGACAAAGCGGTGGAAGACTTCCGCCGCGAAATGTCCGCGACGCGCACCGGGCGCGCAAACATTCACATGCTCGACACGGTCACAGTCGACTACTACGGCGAGCAAATGCCGCTCAATCAGGTCTCTCAGATTCACGCGCCTGAACCGCAGATGATTACGGTTCAGCCCTTCGATACGTCACAGCTGGGCGCGATCGAAAAGGCAATTCGCGGCGCCGGGCTTGGCCTGAATCCAATGAATGATGGAAAACTCGTGCGCGTGCCCATTCCCGCGCTGACCGAAGAGCGCCGCAAGGATATGGTCAAGCATCTGCACCGCATTCTCGAAGACCACCGCACAGCCATTCGCAATATTCGCCGTGATGGCAACGATTCCATTAAGAAGACATTCAAAGATAAAAAGATCGCAGAGGATGACGAAAAGCGCGCTCTGGACGAAATTCAGAAACTCACCAACGACGAAATTAAGAAAATGGAAGAGATGAGCAAAGCTAAAGAGAAAGAAGTGCTGGAATTCAAGTAGCTCCCTGTTTGGCACCACTAAATAAAATGAGTAAGGTGAATTCTAGCAAATTGATACCCTCTTCTCCCCGGATCGCCATCCCCGTGCCGCATTCCGGCGATCGAGATTACGCCGAGCGGTCGCTGCCACAATATGAACAAGCGGTGCGCGCTGCGGGCGGGGAGCCGGTTCGGGTTGAACTGGATCAGCCAGCGGCGCAAGTGATCAAGCAGATCGAGCGCTGCGATGGGGTTCTGTTGCCTGGAAGCAAGGCCGATCTAAATCCTCAGAAGTACGGTGCGTCTCGTCACGAAAAAACTGAGCCTGCCGACGCCAGGCGGGATGCCGTTGACGATTTGCTATTGCAGGATGCCTACAAGTTGCGGAAACCAGTGCTGGGCATCTGCTACGGATTGCAGTCGTTGAATGTCTTTCGGTCGGGCACGCTTGTCCAGCACATCGAGTCGGCAATTGACCATAGTGCGGGCCGCACCGTGGCGAAGGCGCACACAGTACAGATCGACCCGGAATCGCGGCTCGCGGAGGTTGTGAGCACTTCTGACTCAGTTGGGAAGACGCTAGCGGTGAATTCTTCTCATCATCAGTCTGCGGATGCGGTAGGCGATGGCCTGCGCATTGCGGCGCGTTGCGCCGAAGACGGGATCATTGAAGCTCTGGAAGGAGCCGCACCCGACCATTTTGTGCTCGCGGTGCAGTGGCATCCTGAGCGAAGCGTGAATGAAGATCCGGAACTGGCAGAATCCGCGAAGGCAATATTTCGCGCTTTCGTTGAGGCGGCCCGTGTGAAGCGCGACCAGCTACCCGAAGAATTGAAAACCCTATAGATTTGGGTTAGATAAGCTTTAGTAACGCGGCCACGTGTGCAATCGCGGCGTTGTCTGTCCCCGTACCTTCCGGCGTTTTTGCCTTAATCCCTATGCAGTCCGAAGGAATCCCACATAACTCCGCAACGCGTTTGCGAATTGTATCCGCATGGGGGCCGATTTTTGGAGCGGACAAAATCAACGTGGAATCAAGGTTCACTAAGTCGTACCCTGCAGCTTTGACGCGTTTCAGCGCCTCCCGCAAAAACACGGCGGAATCGGCGTTCTTCCACTGCGCATCGGAAGGTGGAAAGAGCGACCCAATGTCAGGACTTGCAATGGCGCCGAGTAGCGCGTCAGTGATGGCGTGTAGCAGGACATCGCCATCCGAGTGCCCTCCGAGACCTTTATCGTGCGGCAATGTAACGCCGCCAATTTTGAGTGGGATGCCGGGCTTGAACTCGTGAGAGTCCCACCCGTAGCCGATGCGCATTTCAGGCTTCAAGGTTTATTTTCGTCTCCATGCTTCAGATAGAACTCTGCCAGCTCCATGTCTGCGGGGGTGGTGATTTTTATATTGCGATGCGATCCCATCACTACGACTACCGGAAGTCCGGCGCGTTCGAGCAGCGAGGCCTCGTCGGTGCCGACAAAGCCATCGGCGACGGCGTCGTCGAATGCCTTTTTCAGGAGCTTGTAACGAAATCCTTGGGGGGTTTGCGCCATCACCACGCTGGCTCGCGGGATGGTGGCCTTGATCAGCGCGCCTTCCGCGGTTCTTTCCACCTGTTTGACGGTGTCCACGGCTGGCCAACCAGCGATTGCGGCTCCGTGTTTGTTCGCGGACTCGATCACGTTGGCGATGATGCCAGGCGTAACGAAGGGACGAACCGCGTCATGCACCAGGACGATATCCTCCGCATCGGCCGCCGTCCGGGCGAGAGCGCTCGCGACTGAATCCTGGCGGTGTTCACCGCCTTCCACCAGTTGCAATTTTTTGTTGAGTATCTCTGGGAACTCCTTTTCTAACTGGGCGCGGAACCCCGCGATTTCGTCCTGGCGCAGAGCAACAATGATTTCGTAAACAGCCGGAGTCTCAACGAATTTACGCAGCGTGTGCACGAGAATGGGCACGCCTCCCAGTTCTTTGAATTGCTTGGTCCGTGCTTGTTTCCTGACTTTCGCAGCCGAGGGAGCGGCCATGCGCGTACCAAGCCCAGCCGCGGGAACGATAACAAAAACCTTCATAGGGGCGATCAGTATTGTACAGGGGTGGCGGTGCCGCGAACCCAACTTGGCCAGCAAAACTACTCGTTATCTATTAGAAGCCACGACGGTAGACGCCGCGACAGATGACTTTCGTTACCTGCCGATGGTGACGTTGCGGAGCTAGAGTAGACAAATGAGAAAACTATTCTTACTCCTGGTGTTCGGGGTTGCGGTGTTTGCTTCAGCTGTCTCGCAGGTCCCCTCCACAGATCGCAAAGTGGATAACGACTTCGTCCATCAACAGTTCGGGAATGATTTTACGTTGGTGCCAGAGGTTGCGGCGGTTTTCGGCGACCTGGACGGAGATGGCGTCGAGGATGTCGTGATTGCGGCGCGATGTAAGAATGCGATGCTTGACCAGGCAGAGCACAACTATACGGTATTGGATCCTTATTACGATTTTTTTGGCTTCGGCGATCCCAGGGTCACTACCACGTTTAGCGAACCTGATCCGGCGCGGCGCGGTCTGGTCGTCCTGATCATTCATGGCGATGGCGCGAAGAGCTGGCGGTCGGAAACTCCAAAGGCGAAGTTTGTCATTGTAAATTTGCCCTTTAGAACGATCACCGTTCGGAAGATGCGTCTCAAAAAGAAATCCATCGAAGCAGTTTACGTCGAAGAAGCAAGCGAGATGGAAAACAGCTCGGCTTTGTTTTTCGATGGCAAAAAATTCCGCTACGTGCCCATGGGCGGGACTATGCAATAGGCCTGTCTTATACAGATCAAGCAGCTATTGATCTGGAAGTGACTCAGTTCGGACCGCATCTCGTCGCGGTCGATGTAATAATCTTCCTGAATTGCCCCACCGTTTGAAATTCCGCGTTCTTGGAGAGTTACTGGCTGTGTGTCGTCTGGCCGTGAATGCTGACATTCCTGAGTGGGTGCAGAGCGAGAAATTCCAGTGCGTGACGCGGACAGCGGACGAGCTCTCGATTGTCTGCACAGAAAATAATCTACCGGAAGATGTGATCGCTGAACGGGACTGCGTGGCTTTGAAGATCGAAGGCCCTTTCCCCTTTTCGATGACCGGTGTTCTCGCATCTTTCTTGCAGCCACTAGCGGAGGCAAGGATTCCTATATTCGCCGTTTCGACTTTTGATACGGACTACGCACTAATTAAGCAGAAGGATGTGGAACACGCCCTGACGGCATTGTGCGCCGCTGGACATGAGAAGATCGAGCATGAATCTATATGATTCCCAGCGAGTTGATAGCGCCGTTCAACCTCACTTTTGGGCCAAATACTGCGGCAAATTGGGCATTAGAGCAAGTGTTGTGGTGAAATAGAAACAGATCATGACGACAGCCAACTTAGTTACGAGGTCAGTGAGACTCCGCCGTAAGATGAAGGCAGCCGAGCGCAATGTTCACGGATTGTGGCAGATCCTGAAAGCCGTGGTGTCAACGGACCATCCTCTGCTCGCCCATTTGATTCCGATCCGGCGCTGCAACCTGGCTTGCACCTACTGTAACGAGTTCGATGATTTTTCGAAGCCGGTTCCCACCGACCAGATGATTCAGCGCGTGGACCAACTCGGCGATCTTGGCACGTCAGTTATCACCATCAGCGGCGGCGAACCGTTGCTGCATCCGCAACTCGACGACATTATTCACCACATGCGAAAGCGCAGGATTGTTTCGGGGCTGATCACTAACGGATATCTGTTGACCCCGGACCGGGTCCAGAAGCTGAACCGGGCGGGCCTCGAGTGGCTGCAGATTTCTATTGATAACGTAAATCCCGACGAAGTCTCGAAGAAAAGCCTGAAGGTTCTGGATAAGAAACTGCAAGTTCTAGCCGAGCACGCAGATTTTCACGTCAACATTAATTCAGTTGTGGGCAGCGGAGTGAGCCATCCGCAAGACGCTTTGACCATCGGCAAGCGCGCGCTGGAGTTGGGCTTCAGTTCTACTATCGGAATCATCCACGACGGCACAGGGCAGGTTCAGCCTTTGAACAACGAAGAACGGCGTGTGTATCACGAGATGAAGAATTTGGAGAAGCGCAGTTTTACCCGCGTAAATGCATTTCAAGACAATATTGCCCTGGGGCGGCCGAACCAATGGCGTTGTCGAGCGGGCGGGCGCTACCTCTACATCTGCGAGGACGGGCTGGTGCATTACTGCTCGCAGCAGCGCGGATATCCTGCAATCCCGCTGGCGAAATATACCATTGCCGATCTACGACGGGAGTTTCATACGGAAAAGTCCTGTGCTCCACATTGCACGGTGTCGTGCGTGCATCAGGTGTCCGTAATCGATGCCTGGAGGGCGCCACAGCGGCCATCGCCCACACCTGGGGCGAGCAGCGGCCTGGTGCAGATTGAGTAGTCCGAAGTCAATTTTCAGTTTGTCATCCTGAGCGAAGCGAAGGACCTCGTCCGAAACATCTGTGGCGGGAGTAGGGGTCCTTCGACTCCAAGTGCCGATCGCTTCGCGGATCGGCACTCTCCGCTCAGGATGACGACGAAACTTAATTAGAACGTTGTGGCGACCGAGAAGCGGAAGGTTTTTCTCGGCTCCAGTAGCCTGTATGACGAGCCCAGCGTCGAAAGCGTAGTTTGGTAGGTATAGAGTCCGGCGGCATTCGCGGGGAACATATTGCGGGTGATGGGAACCGGAGGAGCTGCAGTTCCGTCCAGCCGCAGCGCATTGTAGGCGAAGTAGATGCGGAACGGCGCGTTAACAACCGGCAGCATCGTCTGCAATTCAAGTCCAGTCGACATACGCGGAACCCAGTTGGTCCCAGGGACCGGGATGAGATTCTTGGAGAAAGTATTGATCGTTTGACCGCCACTGCAGGTATAGGCCGATGTCAGCCCCGGACATCCGAATGGGGTATTGATCAGCGTGTTGTATTGGACGGGATTGATCTGTAGCTGCGAGTTGCGCAGGATGGGGTCAATGCCCGTGTCGACAAAGGGCGCAATAGCCACCGGGCCCGCAATAGTGATGCGGTATTCCAGATTGCTGTGGAGGCTGAAGTCGCCGCCTGGGGTCACAATCTGCTGATAGGGAACAGGAATGCTCCAGCAGTTGCTGACGCAAGCCCCAGAAGAGTTAGTCGAGACCGGGAAGCGCGGGTTGGCCGGGACGAAGGAACCATCCGGATTTCTGAGTGCAACACTCTGCGCGCTGGGCAGGTATGCAATGGGTGAGACGGTGCGAATATCGAAACCGCGAAGATCGTTTTCGCCGCCGAGATAGGCGCGTTCGAATGGCGGCGCAACAATTCCACCATAACCCGTAATAAATGAAGCCTGCACGTTGAAACCAAGAGCGTTGCGCCCCCGACCATTCAGCCGCTTTTGCATGGGGAAGAACTGTTTGTACTGCAAGATGGGCCTGATCGTGTGAACCGTACCCCCTAGTCCGGAAAACTCGCCACCAATGAATATGCTCTTGCCGTGGTGCGGCGCGTAGGCGGCGTCCAATGTGTTCATGGTGAAGCTGGGGGTGATCTTGCTGGTGATGATGCCGCTGAGCGCATTCGGCCCGCTGATACCGCGGAAGTTGAGATTTTCGAACAGTAGCTTGGAAGCGTTGCTCAGCGCAACCAGCGAAGAGCGATCGAAGGAGTAACTGATGCCCAGTCGTTTGAACGAGCGGCGCAACGGATAGCTTAAACTTAAGGTCGCACCCGTGCTGGACTGTGAATAATTCTGCAGGTTCTGCGAATAGGCCGAAGACAGATTGAGATTCTGCCCGGTCAAAATGGCGTATTGCCGAGCCTGATCGTAGCTCGTTTTCCGGGTGTAGACATTAAAACCAGCTTGTATCGGACGGTCAAACAAATAGGGTTCGGTGAATCCGAAAACCAGATCGCGCTGGTAGCTTCCCAGGCTGGCCTGTACCGATAGAGTTTCGCCCAGTCCCAAAAAATTGTTGGTGCTGTAGTTGATGCCTACAAAAGCGCCTGCCAGACCACTGACTCCGCCCTGCAGTCCGATTTGATTCTTTCCTTTTTCATGCACCTTCAAGCTCAGGTCAACAGTACCAGCCTTTTCGTCGAGATGGCGCTCGGTAGTGTTGGGATCATCCGGCTTCAGTTGGTCGAAGTAGCCGAGTTGGTTCAAACGCATCAAACTCAGTTCCCAGTAACGTGAGTTATATATTTGCCCTTCTTCGAGGGCAATTTCGCGGCGAATGACCTTGTCTCGCGTGGTCGTGTTGCCCTGAAATTCGATGCGACGCACATAGAACTGCTTGCCCTCATCGACGTCGATCTCCAGGTTCACAATTTTCTTCTCGTCGTCGAACTTGGTGTCAGGAACCGAAGTGAAGTTAATGTAACCCGCTTCACCATACGCTTTGCGCAAATTCTCCAGACCCTTAGCGACTTTCTCGCGACTGAAAATGTCGCCATCCTTCATGGGAAACAGGCTACGCAGGGCAGCTACATTCGAGATGGCTTTGTTGTTCTTGAAGGTAATCGTTCCGAGGTGGTAACGGTCGCCTTCCTGGATCGGCATGGTGATATCGACGGACTTCCCAACCCCTGACTGAAGTAGCGGAATGTGGAGGCCGGTGTGTCCGGTATCGTGGATTTCGGTCTTCGGTTGGTCGACCAGTACTTTGAAGTAGCCGCGGTTCTGAAACTCTGCGCGCACACGTTCGGTGTCTTCTTCGAGCTTGGTCGCATCGTAGGTCTTGGCGAAGAGGTTCTCGAGAAAAATTGAGTGCGGAACGCCGATGGGCTTGAGGTTCTTCATGGCCGCTCGCAGGGTGCGGTCATTGACGTGTTTGTTGCCGCGGAAGCGAATCTTCCCAACTTTAACCTTCGGTCCTTCGCGAATCACGAAGGTGACGCCAACCGCTGCGGGCGGAATGGGACGGATCTCCGTCCTGATCGTGGCAAACTGACGTCCATGCTCGGCCAGCAGTTCTTTCAGGGCAACTTCCGCCTTCTTAATTTTGGTGGGATCGTACTGGCTCTCGACCGACAGCCCGACTTTGCGTTCCTTGAATCGGTCCAAAACGTCGCTGGTTGAAACCGCATTCAGACCGCTATAGCTGATCTCGCGAATCGTGGGGCGTTCTTTGACATAGATGTGGATAACCCAGCCCTTCGCGCTCTGCTCGCGTTCGAAGCGGATGTCTTCGAAGTAACCCGTGTTCCACAACGCGTTGAAGTCGCGCTCAATGGCGGCTTGATCGTAGACGTCTCCACTCTTACTAAAAATGCGAGCCTTGACCGTGTCGACCGGAATGCGGCGATTGCCATGGACTCTGATGTCGACGATGAGATCTTGCTGGCCGATTACAGGCGCAACCATGAACAAAATCGCGAGGAGAAAAGTGATGCGATGCCAATAGGGCCGACGCTTCCAACTTCTTTTACCAGAAGAGGTTGGCAATGGTGACGGATTGTCACTCAGACCCATGCGGCGGATGTTTCCCACGCCCCACACGGGGATGGCCTGATAATGGCAATGAATTGCAACTACCTCAAAAAAATAGAGTCAGGAAAACGGTAATTATACGGTAGAGATGGATAACCGTCCAAAGTAAGGCCCGAACGGTTAACGAATGAGAACCTGTCACTACATCAATTGGTTGCTTCCCTCCGAGCGAGTGGACTAGCTTTACAGATAATATGTGACGGTGGGCTTGCCGCTTGGCGGAAAATTCTCGCGAGAAGTTTTTGGAAGTCCGGGATTTGACGGTCACCTACTTTCCTGAAGGCGGCCGTCCGATTCATGCGCTTGATGGCGTGAGTATCGGCATAGGCGCGGGTGAGGTGGTTGGAATCCTGGGAGAGTCGGGCTGCGGAAAGAGTACTCTAGCGAATGCTCTCGTCCGCTTGTCACCTTCACATGCCAAAATCGAGGGGATGATCTCGTTCCGGGGACGAGATTTGCTCACACTGCCAGTGCCTGAATTGCGCGCAATTCGTGGCCGTGACATTTCTCTGATGGGACAGGATCCCGCGCTTGGGCTCAATCCTGTGATGAAAGCTGGCACGCAGATCGAGGAGGTTCTCAGGGCTCATTTTCCCTTCGACAGGAAGCAGCGCCGTGTCCGAGCGATGGAGCTTTTGGGCGAAGTTGGCTTTGATAACCCGGCAGAGATCTATTCCGCCTATCCTCACCAACTCAGCGGCGGGCAGCGTCAACGCATCGCGATTGCGCAGGCCTTGTCTTGCCGACCGGCTCTTTTGATTGCCGATGAACCCATCAGTAAGCTCGACGCTACGTTGCAGGCCGGGATTGTCGAACTCCTGAAGCGGATTCGCAGACAGAATCAGACCGCTATATTGCTCATCAGTCATGATCCCTCAGTATTTGCAGGCTTTGCCAACCGAATAGCAGTGATGTATGCCGGACGAGTCGTCGAACTCGGGACCACCTTTCAAATATTCCAGCAGCCCCTGCATCCTTATACTCAGGCCTTGGTGCGACTGGCCTCCGCCTCAGTGATTACCGATGCAAAACCGAGAATCAAGTTTCCTGCGATCGAAGGCGAATCTGCTCGTCCAGATCAAATTGCTGCTGGTTGCCGGTTTGAGACTCGTTGCCCAGAGCGGATGGACATTTGTTCGCATCGCTATCCGCAGGAGTTTTTTCCGGAGCCTTCTCGACCTGTGAATTGTTTCAAATATGGCGAGTAAACTGCCGACGCAACGGTAATGATCATTACAACGACCGACCAATGATAATGATAACGACCGATCGCGGTGCAACCGAAAGCTTTCTCTTTGTGAAAGGTCTCTGCAAGAAATATGTCAGGGGAAGTTTCTGGCGAAAACGCGTGGCGATAGACGCCGCAGCCGGCGTTGATTTCGAGATCGCTGCCGGGCGAACCCTGGCATTGGTTGGAGAGTCGGGATCGGGAAAATCCACGGTTGCGCGATGCGTGACACGACTTGAGAAGCCAGACTCCGGTCAAGTTCTGATCGGTGAAACGGATATTGCAGATCTCGATGGGCGCGAACTGGCGCCCTTTCGGTCGCGCATCCAAATGGTGTTCCAGGATGCGGTGACTTCAATGAACCCGAGTTTCTCGGCTCAGGAAGTAATCGAGGAACCCCTGCTCCTCGATTCAACAGCGGGTCGAGCTAATCTAACTAGAAAGAATCGGAGCGAACTGGCTGCGGCATTGATGGAGGAGGTCAAGCTTTCTCCCGATTGGCTGCGGCGTTCTATTCTGCATTTCAGCGGCGGGCAGCGCCAACGGCTAGCGCTAGCTCGGGCACTCGCGTTGCGTCCGCAGCTCCTGGTTCTGGATGAGGCGCTGTCTGGACTGGACTTGTCTACCCAGGCGCAAATTGCTAACCTGCTGCTCGACTTGCAAGCGGCACACGGACTTACCTATCTTTTGATTTCGCACGATTTGGCCTTGGTGGCGCGACTGGCGGACACCATCGCAGTGATATCAGCGGGAAAAACGGTCGAGGTCGGCCCCACCCAGCAAATCATCTCTAGTCCACGTGTTGCGGCGACCCAACAATTGGTCGCTTCGGCCGAGGCCTCCGCCTCAAACTTGGCAGCCATCATGGGGACGACGTGAGATACGTCGGCCGCAGGCTATTGCGGGCAGTTCTATTGCTGATTGGAGTATCAGCTCTCTGTTTTCTCTTCACGGAGATGGCTCCCGGAAGTTTTTTTGACGAAATGCGGCTCAACCCGCAGATTTCGCCGGAGACAATTGCCGCGCTGCGTTCGCGCTACGGATTGGATCAGCCGATTGCGGTGAGATACGAACGCTGGATAAAAGCCGCACTGCACGCCGATCTTGGATATTCTATTGCGTACAATACGCCCGTCGCGCCATTGTTGTGGAGCCGCGCCAAGAATACGCTGCTCCTCTCCTCGACTGCCTTACTTCTGACGTGGATAATTTCTGTCCCTCTCGGTGTGTGGACTGCCGAGAAGCGGGACGGCCCCCTGGATAACCTGGTCACCATCGCCAGTTCATTCCTCACGTCAATTCCGGAGTTGGTGATTGCTGTGGCCTTGCTCGCGGTCGCCGTGCGTTGGCACTTTTTCCGTGTCGGAGGAATGACGTCGGCCGACTTTGAAGATCTTTCTGCGTTGGCGCAACTGCGGGACGTCCTGCTCCACCTGGCGCTGCCAACGTTGATCCTGGTGATCTGCGAAACCGCGGTAATCGTCAGGCACGTTCGCGCCAGCGTCCTCGAAGTGTTGCAAGCTCCGTACGTGCAAGCCGCCCGCGGGTACGGGGCCGGCCGTAGCCGGTTGCTGTTTCGGCATGTTTTACCCGTTGCCGCAAATCCCGCTATTTCGCTCTTCGGGTTTTCGCTAGCCGGTCTGATTAGTGGGTCGTTGGTCGTCGAGGTGGTTTGCGGATGGCCAGGCTTGGGACCGCTAATTCTTGAAGCCACGTTAGCCCGTGACTTGTATCTGGTTATTGGTGGAATTATGCTCTCCGCACTCTTTATGGTTGGCGGAAACTTTGCCGCTGACTTGCTTCTTTTTGTTTCGGATCCGCGAATTCGTACGGAACCAGCCGATGCGACCTAGGACGACCATCCTACTTGCCGCCCTTGCAGCGGTTCACGTGATTTTGCTGCTGGCCGGTTTCTTTGCGCCTTACGATCCCACTACGCAGGATCGCGATCTGACGTACGCTCCGCCAACCCGATTGCATTTTTATGATGACTCGGGATTTCACTTGCGCCCGTTTGTCTACGCGTGGACGAATTCAGCAGGTGATGACGAAAACGCTGAGAGTTATAGAGAAGACCGGAGCCGCAAGTTTCCACTTAGCTTTATGGTGTGTAGCTCCAGTTACAAGCTTCTGGGAATTCTTACAACGAACTTACACTTTTTTGGAACAACCGAACCCGGGAAAATAATGCTATTTGGAAGCGATGGCTTCGGACGCGACGAGTTTTCTCGCGTGCTCTTCGGAGGCCAAATTTCTGTTGCCGCCGGCATCGCAGCAGCTCTTATTGCACTCCTGGTTGGAGGCATTTTCGGAGTCATCTCCGGATACTACGGCGGCTGGATCGACGACTGCCTAATGGGATTGACCGAACTGTTTCTCTCATTGCCCTGGCTTTATTTTCTGCTTGGCGTGAGAGCATTTTTACCACTCCATCTCACCACGCTGCGCACATTCTTCCTTTTGACTGGAGTGATTGGCCTCATTGGATGGACTCGTCCCGCCCGCCTGGTTCGCGGACTCGTACTCAGCTCGCGAAGCCGCAACTATGTTTTGGCAGCGCGTGGCTTCGGAGCGTCTCATCTTTACCTTCTTCGACGACATATCTTTCCAGACCTCTCCGGAGTTCTGTTGACCCAGGCTTCCGTTCTCGTTCCACGCTACATTGGTGCCGAAGTCACTCTCTCCTTTTTCGGCCTCGGAGTTAACGAGCCCGTGCCGAGCTGGGGCAATATGCTCAGTACATTGCAGCAATATAGTGTGCTTGTTTCTTACGGATGGCTTCTTGCTCCAGCAGCTGCTTTGGTGGTTACTTCCGTACTCTATAGTTCTCTCGCTGACGTGATTCATTCACGGTTAAAATCTCAATAACCAGCAAGTCCGTTCTGTGGGGTAAGGGGTTCTATGAAGCTACTCGCTCGCCTCGCCCTACACGTGTGTTTACTCGCCGGCATTTGCTTTGCCGCTGCGCCCGCTCCGGAAACACCGCGAGCCGGTGAAGAATTGGCGCGGATGTCTGACGTTTCTGGTCATTACGGCGGGCATGTGACCGTGGGACAACGCGCAGAACCCAAGACCCTCAACCCAGTTATTGCGACGGATGCGGTTTCACGCGAAGTGATAGGTCGTCTTATGGGCGATCTGATCGAGATTAACCGCTCCTCGCAGCAGACCGAGCCCGCTCTCGCCAAGTCATGGAAGATTTCTCCCGACGGCCGCACCTTCACGCTGCAACTTCGAAAAGGCGTTCGGTTCTCTGACGGCCATCCTTTCGATGCCGACGACGTACTCTTTTCTTTCAGCGTGTACATGGATGAGGCGGTCGGTTCGCCGCAGCGCGATCTGCTGATCATCGATGGCAAGCCCATCGCTGTGACAAAACTCGATCAATACACCGTGCGGTTCGCATTGCCGCGTCCTTATGCGGCGGCGGAAAGATTGTTCGACGGACTGGCAATTCTGCCTAAACATCTGCTGGAAAAGCCTTATCGCGAGGGCCATTTCGTGCAGGCGTGGTCGTTGAATACACAGGCAGCCGAAATCGCAGGGCTGGGGCCATTTCGCTTCAAACAATACGTTGCAGGGCAGCGAATCGTTCTAGAACGCAACCCATATTACTGGAAGGTCGACCACGAAAATCAGAGGCTGCCTTATCTCGACGAATTGGTGTTTCTATTTGTGGGCACGGAAGATGCGCAGGTAATGCGCTTCGAGGCTGGGGAGACGGACATCATCAGCCGCTTGAGTTCGGAGAACTATAACCTGCTTTCGCGTGAGAAATCGCGTGCTGGGTCGCAGGTCGCCGATATGGGGCCGAGTCTGGAATACAACTTCCTGTTCTTTAACCTGAACGATCTTGGCGGCAAGAAGCTCGAAGGCGTTGCGGAAAAACAGGCTTGGTTTCGCGATCTCAAATTTCGTCAGGCGATTTCGGCAGCGGTGGATCGTGATTCCATCGTTCGCCTGGTATACGGAACTCGGGGCGCCCCGCTATGGGGTAATGTGGGCCCCGGCAACAAGCTGTGGATCAATCAGGGCATTCCGCATCCACCGCGTTCGCTTGAAACCGCCCGCCAGCTTTTGAAGTCGGCGGGCTATTCGTGGAATGCTGGCGGCCAGCTTGTGGATCCTAGAAGCCGCGCGGTTGAGTTTTCAATCATCACCAGTTCGTCTAACAGCCAACGCATGAAGATGGCCACCCTGGTGCAGGATGACTTATCCGGTCTCGGCATTCAGGTCCACGTCGTTCCGCTTGAATTTCGCGCCATGATTGACCGCGTGTTTCAGAGCTTTGATTACGACGCTGCGATCATGGGCCTCGGCGGTGGAGATGCCGACCCCAATCCGGAGATGAATGTCTGGAGCTCCAGCGGCACCTCTCACTTATGGCATCTCGGTGAAGCGCAGCCCGCAACCGAGTGGGAGCGTGAACTCGATCACCTGATGGAACAGCAGATGATTACGCTCGATTATGCCAAGCGTAAGCAGCTATACGATCGGGCGCAGCAAATAATCGCGGATAATGTGCCGTTCATTTTTCTTGGAACTCCAGACATCCTCGCGGGGGCAAACGCGCGAGTTGGAAATTTCCACCCGGCAGTTCTCGATCCGTATACGTTGTGGAACGCCGACGAACTTTACGTCCGCAGTCCAGCCACAGAGCGTGCGGGAGCTCGATGAGCGGGGCCGCAGCAGGGAGGCAAAAAGAACGCACGGGCGACTCTTCCGACGAGCGGTTGATCAGTCTTTGTTTAAAGGGCGATCAAGAAGCATGGTCGGCATTGATCGATAAGTATAAGAATCTCATTTACTCGATTCCAATCAAGCTTGGGATGTATCAAGATGCGGCGGATATCTTTCAGTCCGTCTGCGTGGACCTGCTTTCGGAGCTGCCGCGCCTTCGCGAGCATCGGGCCTTGCCGAAGTGGCTGATGCAAACCTGTTACCACAAATGCCTCCACTACCAACACGCGGCAGAGCGAATAGTGGAACTTGCGCCGGAGGGCAGCAAAAGTGACGGCGCAAATCGAGAGAGCAGCAGCCTTGATGAACTACCCGAGCACTGGCTGGTGCAGTTGGAGCAGGAACAGATACTGCGCGATGCCATCCTGGAGTTGCCTCAACAATGTGAACGGATGGTCCGGCTACTTTTTTTTGAGATTCCCCCGCGTCCCTACGAAAATGTGGCGGAGGAGCTTGGCATGGCAACCGGCTCGATCGGCGCAATCCGCGCCCGCTGCCTTGCTTCTCTTAAGAAGCAGTTGAAAAAGAGAGGCTTCTGATGGGCACCCAACCCGTTCGGAAGACCGAATCGGACTCCATCATCGAACGCTTACTTGCCGCCGGCGATGCCCCTGGTCGCGCAAAGCTGGTAGCCCAATATCCAGCAATTCTTTGGGACGACGTTGTCCAAACGCTTACCGAAAAGGTTTGGCAGGAGGTTCGCGTTGATACGCATCGCGCCCAGCATCTAGCGGATACTGCGGTGGATGTGGCGCAAGCTCTCAACCGTCCTAACCTGCTCGCGCGCAGCTTTCGGGCCAAAGCCAATGCCCTCTATGCGCTCGACCAGCACACGGAAGCGGTTCATCTGCACGAGCAGGCCATTGCTTTATTCGAGCAAACCGGCGAGGAAGCTGAACTTGCCCGAACACTGAGCGGATCCATTCAATCGCTGCTGTTGCTGGGCCGCTACGATCAGGCGGTCGCTGCAGGGGAGCGGGCGGGCGCAATCTTCCGTAAGCAAGGTAATACGCGCCGGCTGGCTCGTTTGGAAATCAATATTGGAAACATCTATCACCGGCAGGACCGTTTCACTGAAGCGCTCGCGTTCTACGAGCGCGCATATCAGCAGATGCTGGTGCACGACGATGCCGAGGGCTTGGCGGCAGTTCTCAGTAATTTGTCGTTGTGCCACATCAGTTTGAATGATTTTCCCAAAGCCCTGGAATTGCACCGCGTCGCGCGCCGGCATTGCGAACAGAAAGATATGCCAATTCTGGTCGCGTACGCCGACTACAACATCGCCTACCTGCATTTCTTGCGGGGAGAATATGGGAGGGCGATTCAGATGCTTCGCGATGCCTCCGTGAGCGCCCGAAAAGCCAATGACGCCTATCAGCTTGCGCTGTGTAATCTCGATCTTTCCGAAATTTATCTTGAACTGAATCTAAGCGCCGAAGCGGCCGAGTTAGGACAGGCCGCACACCAAGGCTTTCAGGAGCTTGGATTCGGATATGAAGCCGCGAAAGCTCTGGGCTTTGCCGCCATCGCTTCCAGCCGGCAAGGCAAGGCGTTTGAAGCAGTCAGACTTTTTGCGCAAGCAAAAGAGATGTTTGTCCGCGACCGAAACCAAGTCTGGCCCTCTCTGATCGATCTTTACGAAGCTTTGGTCCTCTTCTCCGAGGGTCGGCTGTTTGAGGCGCGACGCCTTTGTGCCGCCGCGCATGACTTTTTCAAAACGTCGCCGATGCGAGGAAAGGCTGTACTGGCCGATCTTCTATTGGCGCGAATAGCGTTGCGCCTTGGCGATACCAGGCTTGCGAAACAACATTGCGCAAGCGCCATCACCAATTTGCAAACTTTGGACTCTCCAACCCTGCTCTATCAAGCCGAATTTCTGAATGGCGAAGTGGAACGCGTAATCGGGAATGACAATTCCGCCTACGAATCATATGGCCTAGCCCGCGCCGCAGTAGAACGGCTGCGTAGCAGCCTGCGTGGAGAAGAGCTGAAGCTCGCTTTCTTCGAAAACAAACTTGAAGTTTACGAGCGTCTCGTCGACATCTGCCTGCGCCGGCAGAACAGCTTCGAAGAAGCATTCGGCTACATCGAACAAGCTAAATCGCGAACCCTGATGGATCTTCTGAATCAGCCCGTACATGTGCCCGCTGCCGCCGGTCCAGGGCAAAGCGATCTGGTGCGTTCGATCCGAAACCTGCGCGAAGAGTTGAACTGGTATTACAACCTGATTGAGCGCGAACAATTACGTCCGGAAGAACGTTCGCAAGAGCGCGTCGTACAACTCGAGTACAAGGCGCGATCGCGCGAAACAGACTTAGTGCGCGCCATGAAAGAGGCCAGTGCCGCGGAGGCGAATGAAGCGGGCCTGCAAGTTCCCACCCACATGTCACTGGAGCAGATCCGGGGTGCCATTCCCGCAGATGCGGCTGTGGTTGAGTATTTCTGCAATCACGATCGAATCGTGGCGTGCGTGCTAACCCGCGACAAACTTCATATTTGCCCGATTACCATGCAGTCGCGAATCCAAACTTTGCTTGGACTCCTACAGTTTCAAATTTCAAAATTTCAACTCGGCCCTGACTACCTCGAAACATTCAATCAACCCTTGTTGGAATCGGTGCAGGCACACTTGAAGAGTTTGTACCAGGAACTGGTTGCCCCGATCCGTCATCTGCTTGACGCTGCGCAGGTTGTCTTTGTTCAACATGGGCTGCTTCACTACGTTCCATTTCATGCGCTGTACGACGGCCAATCGTACCTCATTGACCAGTTCCCTATCTCGTACGCTCCCAGCGCCAGCATCTACGCACATTGCCAGTTGAAAGCCGCCAATGTTGCCGGAGACTCTCTGATCCTTGGAGTGCCAGATGAACGCACCCCCGCAATTCGCACGGAAGTGGAGGCACTCGCGAAAATCCTTCCCGACGCGAGGCTATTTACAGGACGCGATGCCACGGAGGATGTCTTACGGACTTATGGCCCGCAGAGCAAGACGGTACATATAGCGACGCACGGATATTTTCGCCAGGACAATCCGATGTTCTCATCGATTCGGCTGGGAACGTCGCATTTGAGTCTCTATGACATGGCTCATCTCCAACTGCCGGTGGAGATGGTAGTGCTGAGCGGTTGCGCCACCGGGCTCAACGTGGTCACACCTGGCGACGAGTTACTTGGTCTGGTCCGCGGCCTGCTTCAAGCCGGGGCGCAGTCGCTTGTCCTAAGCCTGTGGGACGTGCACGACGATGCCACTAAGGACTTTATGGTCGAGTTTTACACAGAACTTGGAAAGGGCCATCCGAAGGCGGACGCAATGCGAACAGCATCCATCCGGCTGCGAGAGAATCGGCCCCATCCCTATTATTGGGCGCCTTTCTTATTGATTGGAAAGGGTTAAGCAGACTTCACTGTTTATTTTTTAAAACTGTATTTTTCGCTGCTCATCCTCCCCTTTTGTATTAAGAGAAAGAACCAACTAACTCATGTTTGAATGCGCGAGTTAGTTGAATCCCCTAATACGAGTCGATAAAACAATGGAGCATTTTTCAGAACAGACGTGGGCTGATTTCGCGCGCGCAGTCAGCGCACCGGAATTCAGCAGAGACATAAAGACGCATCTCCTGGCTGGATGCCCGGAATGCGTGACCTCTCATACCACATGGGGCAAGGTAAGCAGGATGGCAACGGACGAAGTTGCCTATGAGCCACCGGAGAACTTGGTGCGTCTCGTTAAGTTAGGCGTGAAGTTAGGCCTTGGCGATAAAACTACGAGCAAGGCCCAGAAGTGGACTCTGGCTAATCTGGTTTTTGACAGTTTCGCGCAGCCTTTACTGCACGGAGTTCGTAGCGGAACCGCCAATGCCGGGGGCACATCCAGCGTATGGCAAGTCGTCTATGAGGCTGAGGGACTCACAGTGGACCTCCGTGTTACGCATCGCGCGCAATCGAAAGCGGCGCATCTGGTAGGTCAGATTTTTGACAAGCGAACCGTGCGTCCTTTACAGGACAACGCGATCGTCGAGTTGTCAAGAGAGCAGAATAGTGCGATTGCGGCCTCCGTGGTCAACGCATTCGGCGAGTTTCACATCGAATTCGAACCACAGGATCACCTTCTCTTGTCGATAAAAGCGGCGGGACGGAATGCGGTAAAAATTCCTCTAACGAATTTGAAGTTAAGGTAACCAACATGACTTACCAAAGGAACCAAACCAGGTTACTCGCGAGAGAGTACCGGTGTAAGTGGAAAACACTAAGGTTCAACTCTAAACTGGCACTTGGGTACATGGTTGAAAAGGGGAGAATAATGGGGAACATTAATTTAAATAGACGTTTTCGCCGGGCGAGCGTAGCAGCTAGCCTCCTGCTTTTAGTGGCTGTTTTTTGCGCGCCAGCGGCGGAAGCCCAAACTCGTCTGATTGTGCGCGATTCGCTCGGCCTGCCAGGTATCAATCTGACATGCTTGCTAACCGGTTGTCAGGTCATCACCGGCCTTGGAGATCCCAATGGGCAGTTGTTCCTCGTGACTCTCCCCAGCTTCCTGAACCCGCTCACGGCAATCCTTCAGCTGAATCTGCAGCTGGGCATTCTTAGTGTCGAAATCGATCAGCCGGTTTATACTCAGCCTGCTAACGCGGCTTCAGATCCGTCGTATCTGACCGATAAAACTCCCACACCTTACTACGGCGCAACCGTTTGGCACGGCTATCTCGCGCAGCCTGGCAACCAGTTAGTCCGCACCGCCCAGACTCAGTCGACGTTTAGCGTAGCTGGCGCCGGAGCAACGGTTGCGGTTATCGACACCGGCGTTGATCCCACTAACCCGGTACTACACAATGTTCTGGTGAATGGCTATGACTTCACGCGGAATATCAACGGCGGTTCAGAGATGAACGACGTCCAGACCAGTCCCGACATGACTCAGGCACAGACCGCAACGGTCAATCAGCGGACGGTAGCCGTGCTTGATCAACGCACAGTGGCAGTGTTGGATGGTAGTCAATATCAAGCCTTCGGACACGGAACCATGACCGCTGGCATTGTGCACCTGGTCGCACCCCAGGCAAAGATCATGCCGCTTAAGGCCTTTTCAGCGAACGGCACCGGCTATGACTCCAACATTCTGCGCGCCATTTACTACGCGGTAAGTCACGGCGCGAAAGTCATGAACATGAGTTTCGATTACACCAGTTACTCGCCGGAGCTCGCACGAGCTATCAACTATGCGAACAGCAAAGGATTAATTTCCGTCGCCTCTGCTGGAAATGATGGCAAATACACGGTTGTGTACCCCAGCGGACTGCCTGGCGTCATCGACGTCGCATCAACTTCGAATACGGACGTGCAGTCCTCATTTACGAATTACGGCACCCCGCCAGTGTTTATGGCGGCTCCTGGCGAGGGCATTGTTACCACGTACCCGTGGGGAACTTATGCTGCAGGATGGGGCACATCGTTCAGCACTCCATTCGTGGCCGGCACTGCCGCGCTCATGATGGGATCGAACAGTAACTGTCCCAGTTGGAAGGTGCCAATGGGGTTGTCTGACGCCGATTTCATCGGAAACATCAATCTCGGATATGGCCGCCTGGATACATATCAGGCAGTTCAGGAGTGCCGTCTTCTTCCGTAAGCCCGGGGGCGACGCTAAGAAAGAGTCTCAGTATGTCGGCAATTCACAACGCGCCTGCTGATGTGCCTGCACTCGTACTGCGTGTAAAGGAATTGGAGGAGCAGCATCTAGCATTTCGCAACTCTCTGGTTTGTGCCTTCAACCAGATGCTTGACCTGAAGGACATCAACACCGGTGTGCACAGTACCCGATTGGCGGAGTGGGCGCTGCGGGTGGCGCGGAAGATGGATATTCCGGAAGACCGCTTGTACCAGGTAGAAGTTGCTGCGCTGTTGCACGACATCGGTAAGATAGGAGTGCCTGACGCGATTCTGAAAAAAGCAGGTGCGCTCACACCCGAAGAGCGAGCCGTCATTAACCGGCACCCGGAATACAGCTGGTCGATCCTACGATCGTTCCCAGGGCTCGAAGAAGCAAGTCTTTACGCGTTACATCATCACGAGTCTATCGATGGCAGCGGCTATCCAGCCGGACTTAAGGGGACTGACATTCCACTGGTTTCGCGAATTATTTGCGTCATCGACGCCTTCGACGCGATGGTCTCGAATCGTTGCTACCGGCAAGGCCTTCCGCACTTCGAAGCAATAGCGCGCTTGGTGAAGAGTAGCGGAAGCCAATTTGACGCTGACGTGCTCCAGGCATTTATTCCCATAGCCGAGTCGGAAGCAGAAGCAGTGTTTGCGGCTGCGGGGACGAGCATGTCGGCAGTTCTCTAGCGATGCTTCGAGTGCCGGGTACTGGAAAGAATCTTGAAATTGATGGGAAAGTGAACTGACCGGGGGTCAATGAGCGTAATCGGGATATTCAACAGCTATAGACCTAACCCCTTGCTCGTACCTCGGTTACGTAGACGAAACCCCAGTCTGCCGCTTACATTTTCCATATGAAGATCTTAGCGATTACCCTATTTCTGGCCGTATCGACGAGTGTCTGCCTGTCACAAGAAACGCCTGCCGGATGGACGAAGCCACCCGCCAAACTTACCGGTCAAGAGTTCAGGCGGAAAGACCCGAATCACTTCTTAATTGTGACGGGCGATTTCAACGGAGATGGGACTCAGGACAAAGCTCTCCTGCTCGTCAACCAGCACACTCAGAAACTTGGCTTTTTTGTCTGTCTGACGACGGCGACCGGTTGTGATTGGCATCGCCTTGAGGTGATGGACATCGCCTTCCTCGACGTAATGGGAATTGCGAAGGTCAAGCCCGGCCAGTACGAAACGGCGTGCGGAAAAGGGTATTGGGAGTGCGGGAAGGAAGAACCTGAAAAACTCTCAACGAAACGGGATGCTGTGGAGTTCTTTAAGGACGAAAGCGCCAGTTCGGTGTACGTCTACAATCCGCGAAAACAGAAATTCATTTCAGTCGCTACCAGCGATTGAAGCAGTTCGCTTTTCTCAAGTGTTGCAAACGGGCGATTACACTCCTTGGCTATCGTGGTCCGCTCGGTGGCCTAGTTCCCTGAAGCACAGCCCAGTTCGGGCAGTCTACCATTCTTGGTGTTAATACGTAGCCTTCGAATTGCTCCACCTCCCTAGCTGTCTACACATCATAACCGCGCATTTATTTACCAGCACTTTACAACCCGTTGACTTCATCACCGCTGTTTCTGGGCTCTAATCACCTGAGAGCCAACCAGACCAATCCGAAGGAAGCAGGTGAAGATAATGAAGTCGATTTCTCTGTGGACACTTATACTGGTTGTAGGAGCAGGTTCAACCACAATCATGAAAAGCAGAACCAATGAGGACGTAACCGACGTGGCGAGTGTACAGACCGGTGATGGAGCATATCGCGATGGGCTGTACTTGGGGAAACTTACGGCTTCGCTCGGAGACGAGCCACACTTGTGCACTGGCCGTTGGTCGAGAAAGACCGATCAAGATCTTTTCAGCGCTGGTTATGAGCGGGGATATGCGGACCAAATCGCAAGAGGACGACCAAGGAAACTCCGCAGCCTGTAACACTGTGCCTAATAAATCACGAAAGTTTATCGCCTGCGTTTCTTGGGCGAAGCATGCCGCCGGGCACGCTGCTCGAGAGGACCGTGTTGCCGGCTGATGCTCAACGCAGTGTTCACCAGTGCGACGTGCGAAAATGCCTGCGGGAAGTTACCCGTTAGACAATTTGTTTCTGGATAATATTCCTCTGACAAAAGTCCTACGTCATTTCGCAACCCTAAAAGTTTCTCGAAGAGTTTCTCGGCTTCGCTCATTCTATCGAGTAACACGTAATTATCGGCGAGCCAAAAGCTGCATGCGAGAAAGACGCCTTCGCCCGGTGGAAGCCCATCTTCCACGGTGCCGGTGTTGTAACGCATGACAAAACCGTCACGCAGCAAGTCCAGTTCTATTCTTCGAATGGTGCCGAGAACCCGGGGATCCGATGGTGGCAAGAACCCCACTAATGGGATCAGCAAGAGGGTGGCATCCAGATTCTTCGATCCGTACGATTGCACGAAACTACCGAGTTCGCTGTCGAAACCCTGGCGGCAAACGTCCTCATGGATTTCCTCTCGCACCGCGCGCCAATGTTCCACAGGACCCTTGAGGCCGAATTGTTCTGCACTCTTGATCGTGCGATCAAACGCTACCCACGCCATGACTTTGGAGTGGGTGAAGTGCCGCCTCGGTCCCCGCACCTCCCAAATGCCCTCATCAGGCTCCCGCCAAATATCTTCCAGATGTGCCAATAGAGTTCGTTGCAGTTCAATTGCCGGCTCGTTCTTTGGAAGCTTGCCTTCCCGGGCCTGATGCAGAACGTCCGCAAGCTCGCCGAAAATGTCCAACTGCAATTGCTCTGCGGCGGCGTTACCGATACGTACGGGCAGCGCCCCCTGGTGTCCCGATAGCCAGAGAACTTCGCTCTCATCCAAACGCCTCTCACCCGCGACTCCATACATGATCTGCAGTTGATCCGGACTTCCGGCGATGGCACGCAAGAGCCAGTTCTGCCACGCCGCCGCTTCGTCGTAGTAGCCTGCATGCATCAGCGCAAGCAGCGTGAATGTGGCATCACGGAGCCAACAGTAGCGGTAATCCCAGTTTCGTAATCCTCCCGGTTTTTCGGGAAGGGATGTCGTGGGAGCTGCCACAATGCCACCTGTGGGCATATAGGTCAGCGCCTTAAGCGTAATAAGTGATCTGATTACGGCGTCTGACCAACGTCCCTTGAAAGTGCATCGATCCGTCCACTCTCGCCAAAACGCTTCTGTCTTATCGAGAGCCCGTTTGGGGTCAATTGGAAGGGGCACAGATCCAAAAGATGCGGAGTACGACAAAACAAAAGGAACAACTTCTCCCTTTGCCACTGTAAATTCGCTTACCGTTTTGAGATTTTCACCTTTGATCGGAACGGAAGTGCGAAGCGTGACCATGTCCGGACCGGCAATGGCGCGCAGGGTTCCGTCTTCCAGGCGCGTTACCCAGGGAACCGATCGGCCGTAGTCGAACCGCACGACGAGTTCCATCGCCATTCGAACTTTGCCACGGTTCCCTCGCACCAGGCGAACCAGATTAGAGTGCTCGCCCCGCAGCGGCATGAAATCAATCAGCGTGACTGCGCCTTCTGCTGTATGGAAATCCGTTTCCAGGATCAAAGTCTTGTCGCGATAGCGTCTCGTCACCCGCTCCACGGTTCCGACCGGTGACAGCTTCCAGCGCCCATTTTCAGGGGTTCCGACTAGTGAGGCGAAGCAGGCTCCCGAGTCAAAGCGGGGCCAGCACAACCAATCGATTGACCCATCGTTTCCACATAAGGCTGCGGTTTCACAATCACCGATTAGTGCGTAATCTTCAATTCGGCAAGGCATTTGAGGTTTGATTGCTGAAGGGCCGTTCCCGTCGCGATCAAGAATAACGCAATGGGCGCTGGTCTCTTGTTCAGCATGTGGACTACATCTAACCACCGAAAGAGTCGAGCGCGACGCCGATTCGTTCCAAGCCTCCGCGCACAGTCGCTGTGGCCCCGCCAAAACCGATTCGAAAATGTTGGGGCTGCTCGAAAAAGCCTCCAGGCACTACGCTGGTTTCAAACCGCTCGCGCAACATTTTTACAAATTCTTCCGTACGCCCAATTCTCAGGCGCGGAAAGACGGTAGTGCCCAAGCGGCTGGGCGCGCAATCAAGCGCCGCTTGCCCCGCCAAAAATTCATTCACCGACTGCCGGTTCGTTTCCAGCAGCCCACGGGCACGATCGCGAATACGACTTAGATTATCGAGGGCTATCACTGCCAGTAACTCGGCTGGATGTACCGGACTGCCATATGTGAAATCCACGATCTCCCACATGCGCCGCACCAGATCCGCTTGCGCGAGGATCCATCCGCATCGAATGCCACTTAGTCCATAGGCTTTGGTCAGGCTGCTGGTGATGACAAAGTTCGTTCCCAGATGAAACGCAGAACGCCAAGGCTGATCGAAGAGGCTTTCGAGATACACCTCGTCCACGAGGACGCGCGCTCCAACCTTGGCCGCCATCTCGCCCACTTGTCGCATCCCATTGTCATCGGTAAATGAGCTGCTTGGATTGTGAAGATTGCACAGAATCACCAGACGCGTCTTCGGTGTGAGTTTGCGCTCGACTTCTCCCAGCCCTAATCTGAATCCCTTTTCAGAGAGCCGTTCGAAGCGCAATACTCTCGCACCTATGTGTTCAAGAATAGTCAGCAAGGGCTCGTAGGTTGGCCGCTCAACGAGCACCTCATCGCCAGGTTGGATGAGAGCGGTCAGCGCGATGAAATTGGCCATCGATGTACCGAATGTGTAGACGACGGATTCTTCAGGCACTCCCGCTTTGGCGGCGAGTCGTTGCATAAGCGGAGGGTAGCCATAAGGGCCGGTTCCGCCAAACTCAATGTCCTCGATGCGTACCGGCAATTCAGCTAAGGGATAATCCAAAACCCCGCTAGACGCCAGGTTGAACCGCGCATTCGAGTGCCGCTTGGCCCAGGCCAGATAGCGCGACGCAGCCGCCGACCGCAAACCGTTCATGCCTTACTCTCCTGAGATCGCGATGAAGCGCGGCAGCTCCAAAACCAATACACAGGAATGCCTGCCAGGAGCAGAGCAAAACCAACGAGGCTGTTCTGAGGATAGCGATAGATCGTATTCCCAACGACCCACCAGCATAACGCGACGAACACAACCGTGCTCAGCGGGTGCCCCGGCATACGATAGCCGTCGCTTGGGTTCATTTCTCCGCGGGCGGCGCGCCGCCGAAACACGAAGATCGTAGTTGCGGTCAGACCGAAAAAAAGAAAATCCATCGAGATAACGTAATTCAAAATTTGTTCATAGCGTCCGGTGAGAGCGATTACCATCGTCCAAACACTTTGCAGGACAATGGCGACCACCGGCACGCGCGTACGTGGGTCGAGCCAAGCCACGGCCCGGAAGAATAAGCCATCCTCCGCCATAGCAAAATATACGCGGGGGGCGGTCAAGATCGACTGGCTTAGAAATCCCAGAGTTGAGATCGCGATCGCCGCAGCGACGAATGTTGCACCCCATTGTCCCAATGCTAATCGCATCACTGCCGTGGCTGGGGTAGTGGAAGCAGCCAGCGCCTGCGGCCCAAGCGCGCGCAGGCATACCCAATTCACTCCAAGATAAAGCGTGACCACACCCAGAACCCCGAGTACGAGTCCTCGCGGCAGATTCTTCTTTGGTTCCTTTACTTCCCCGGCAAGAAAGTTCGCTGTCTGCCATCCTCCATAGGCGAAAAGTACCGGCACCATGGCACCGCCGAAAGACGTTAATGACCACTGACGATCGGACGAAGTCGAGGTCGTGGCATGCTTGCCGGCGAATGCTATTCCGGCAATCACCAGTGCGGCAATGGCGACGATTTTCATCGCCATGAGCACGCTTTGCGTGCGTCCGCCAGTTTTAACTCCGAGGCAATTGACGACAGTCAAAATACTGAGCGCCGCTGTGGCGATGACCCAGTCATGAATGTGGAAGCCGGTGAGTTCCAGAAAATAGCGCGCGAAGGTGATGGCGACAGCCGCCATGCCACCGGTCTGAATCACGAGCAGTAATACCCAACCATAAAGAAAAGCTACGGCCGGATGATAGGCTCGACGCAGATATGCATACTGGCCACCGACGGCCGGCAGAGTGGCCGCCAGTTCAGCCCAGATCAAGGCGCCGCAAACACCAACACATCCGCCTAGAATCCACGCTCCCAGAATCAATGCGGGCGTACGTACCTGTTGTGCCACCACGTACGGATTTATGAAAATGCCGGAACCGACGATGCCGCCCATGACAAGCATGGTGGCGTCGAACAGTCCGAGTTGGCGCGCCAGACGTGGCTTTGCCAGACTTGGCTTTGTCAACTTTGGCTCAACACCGGATGCGCGACCCGCGCCTGGAAGATCAATCACGTCGTTGTCTGCTGGAGGTTAGAGCCGCGACATCAGTTTTGATCAGGCACATGACGGAAGCTGGCGAAGTTTCTTCGGCATTTTACTATGTCGAACCGGCCGGCGCGATGGACCATCGCTACTCAATTCTGGAGGCGCAGCGCGCCCCTGCCACACCTTCATCCGAAATTCACGGCACCGGCGACCAGTTCGAAGCCGGCGGTAGCACGCCTTACGGTATCCTGCTCGGCTGAGGACTGCGTAGTTCCAATCGACGTGTCCGCATCGCTTTTCCTGCCAACTCATCTAACTCTGTATGCCTGATAAGTTGGCCACTTCTGTATTAGATCTGGTTGGAATGCGACGGGGCGAGTCTGCGGGCAGTGCGATCGCCCGATCCGTAAACCTTGCGCAGCATGTGGAGCGGCTGGGATACAAACGCTACTGGTTGGCGGAGCATCACTCCATTTCGGGATTGGCCTGCTCAGCTACGCCTGTGCTGATTGCGCATGTTGCGGGCGCGACGAAGACGATTCGGGTAGGCAGCGGCGGCATCATGCTGCCCAATCACGCTCCGCTGGTTGTCGCGGAACAATTCGGTACTCTGGAAGCTCTGTATCCCGGCCGCATCGATCTAGGTTTGGGACGCGCTCCCGGCGGCGACTTTCAAACCATGCGAGCGCTGCGACGGGATCGGGGGCAGAATGGCGATGATTTTCCGGCATTGCTTGAGGAATTGAGGACATACCTGGGGCCGGAGAAACCGGGTCAACTTGTCAAAGCAATTCCTGGTCAAGGCAGCAACGTACCTATCACATTGCTGGGATCGAGCGCCTTCAGCGCGCAACTGGCAGCTCAACTGGGGTTGCCATTTGCCTTCGCCGCGCATTTCGCACCTGAATATTTGTATCCTGCCGCACAACTCTACCGGGATAATTTCCGGCCAGGCGAGATTCTTCGCAAGCCGCATTTGATGGTTGCAGTGGCGGTAATTGCGGCAGAGACGGATGAAATCGCGAGACGGTTATTCACAACACCGCAGCAGCGGTTTTTGAGGCTGATCCGAAATCAGCCCGTGGAGTCGCTGCCGCCTGTGGATTCCATGGAATCGCTCTGGCAAGACTGGGAGCGCGCGGCCGTCGAAAGCAAACTGCGTGCCGCTATAGTCGGATCGGATGCCACCGTGAAGGCGGGTTTGCAAAATCTTGTGGCTCATACAGGTGCTGATGAAGTGATCGTTGTGACTGACACCTATGAACATGCGGATCGGCTTCAGTCCTATCAACGAGTTGCTAGCGTCGCCGAGTCGCTCGACCTGAAGCCGCGGATGACTGCAGGTGTTCGGTAGGAGGAAGCCGTTTGCGCGTCTGCAAGTTTAGTTTACCCGTCCTTCAAACAACGGCTATTCGGACAACGCAGATCTCTGATCCGTCATCTCAAGGCAAGCGATAACCAATCGTGCAAACACCCTCATATGAAAAGACGAACATTTTTTAAAGCCGCCGCAATTTGCGGTGCCGCCAGCGCCTTGCCTGCGGCCACTGCTCAGGAAAAATCCAGTGCGACACAGGAGAAAGGCTCCATGAACCAGATTCCACTGACCTCATCGGCAGGAACTAAAAAAGGCGAGATGCTTTACCGGACGCTGGGAAGCACGGGCGAGCAGATCTCGGCCATTGGGATGGGCGGGTTCCACATCGGTCATCCGAGTCTCACCGACGACCAGAGCATTCGGCTGATTCGCAGCGCCATAGATCGTGGCATTACGTTCATGGATAACAGCTGGGATTATAACGAGGGCAAAAGTGAAATCCGGATGGGGAATGCCTTGAAAGATGGCTATCGTCAGAAGGTGTTTCTGATGACAAAAATTGATGGCCGCACCAAAGAGGTGGCGGAGCGGCAGATCGAAACTTGCCTGGAACGCCTTCAGACAGACCATATTGATTTAGTACAGCACCATGAAATTATCCGCTTCGACGATCCCGATCGCATCTTTGCCGAGGGCGGCGCGAATGAGGCTGTGGTGGCAGCCAAAAAAGCGGGCAAGATTCGCTACATCGGATTCACCGGTCACAAAGATCCCCATATTCATCTGTATATGTTGAAAGTCGCTGCCGAGCACGACTTTCACTTCGACACAGCGCAGATGCCGTTAAACGTGATGGATGCGCATTTTCGCAGCTTCGCGCAAATGGTATTGCCGGAGTTGGTTAAGCAAAACATCGGCGTGCTCGGAATGAAGTCGATGGGAGACAGCGTAATTCTGAAGAGCAAAGTTGTTACGCCGATCGAGTGTCTGCATTATGCGCTGAGTCTGCCGACCTCGGTTGTAATTACCGGAATCGACAAGCCGGAGATTCTCGATCAAGCCTTTGAGGCTACTAAGACTTTCAAGCCCCTCAATCGAGATGAAGTGACGCGATTGCTGGCGAAAACGAAAGAAGTCGCGATGGCGGGAAAGTACGAGTTGTTCAAAACCTCATCTCACTTCGACTCTACTGCGAAGCATCCAGACTGGCTGGGCGGCGACACTCCTGGCGTTCAGGCGCTCGCACCGCCGAGCGCATAACTGAATGGCCCGTGTGTTCATTAGCGGCGGACATTCTTATCACCTGAAGCGGCGGGCTCCGAACCCCGCTGCACGCGATGCGAAGCGGCAAGATGAACTGCTTCTGGCCTGCGAACGTTTCTCTGGAGTGACCCTGCCTAAGAATTAATCAGGAAGAGCATGAGCTGTGACATTCGCATCGGGACTTCCGGATATCACTACAAGCACTGGGTAGGCCCTTTTTACCCGCTGAAAACGCCTCCGAGCAGGATGTTGGATTACTACGTGCGATATTTAGACACGGTTGAGCTGAACAACAGTTTTTACCGTCTGCCCACGCCGGAGGCATTTGATTGCTGGCGTGATGCCACTCCGCCGAACTTTATTTTCGCGGTCAAGGCAAGCCGCTTCTTGACTCACAATAAAAAGCTGAAAGATCCGGAGAACGCTTTAGATAATCTACTTCCCCGAGCCGTTCGCTTGAAAAACAAGCTTGGACCGATTCTGTTTCAACTTCCCCCCAAATGGCGGGTGAACATTGAGCGACTACAGAATCTCCTGGCGATTTTGCCCCGTGATCTTCGCTACGCCTTCGAATTCCGCGAGTTATCTTGGATAACAGAGCAGGTGAATGAAACACTTCGGCGATTCAATGCCGCCTTTTGTATTTACGAACTCGCCGGATATCAATCGCCTTTGACGGTTACTGCGGATTTCGCATATGTCCGCTTGCATGGACCGGAACCCGGTAAGTATCAGGGTAGCTACAGCACGGGCCGCCTTCGGAATTGGGCTCGTCAAATCGAGAAGTGGGCGAAGGAACTGAAGGCGGTTTACATCTATTTTGATAATGATCAAGCCGGTTATGCTGTTAGGAATGCCATCGCCTTGAAAAAGATGGTGGTCGGACATTCATGAAGCCGCGATTAATTTGACCCGATTGCGATGGGCTGAATATTCGCCTGCCGTAGCTTTTGATTTAGTTGTATCAGAGCTGTCTGTTTGAATTTGACCCATTGTTCGATGCGCACTTTCAGTTGTTGGCTTGACTCCTTGTAAGCCGCGATCGCCTGCGCCGGAGCGACACGATCTCCGCTTTCAACGACGCGGAGAGTGGACGCCAGAGCTGCAAACGCTTCTTGCAAACCGGGCATCGCGTCGTTGTGATCCTTATTGCTAAGAAGCTGGGCGATATCGGATTCGGCTTTTTCCAGCGCTGACTTTATTTCGGGATCTTGTGGGGCCAATCGCTGCCGATCCGTAAGCTGTTTTTGGACCGAGGCAGTCTCGGCGAGAACTTGCTTCGCTTGAACGCCCTCATCGTAGATCTGCCGGCTTAGTTGGAATTGCTGCGTTAATACGTCGGGAGTTGCCGGTGATCGCGGATCCATGATGATCTTCAATGCTTGACTCTGCGCCTTTCCATCAACCGTCAATCGCACCTGGTAGGTGCCGGGCACAGCCTTCGGTGGTGCGAGATTGCGATCAGAGTCTTCGTCGTTTGTTCCGGCAGGACTATTCCAGGCCAAATCCCATATGAATCGGTGCGAACCCGCAGTTTTTTCGAGGACCTGCGGTTTGGGAAACCAACGCTCCGCGATAGGAAGCGGTTTGTGTTTTGCGGCGCTTTTGTCTGAAGAATGATCTTCCGAAGAAAACCGGCGAACTAAATTCTGCTCTGAATCAAAGACTTCGATCTGAACACTCGCGGCCGCATGGGGAAGGAAATAATCGATCACTGCACCGTTCGGAGGATTGCCTGCGGTTGGTTCCTCGGGCGGAATTGGCGTGCCAGTAAAAGAATCGCTATCGAAACGAACCGCGGTTGCTGGCCGATAGAGCCATGGCCCGGTTGCTCGACCTGCCGCCACCGCTTGGCGAAGGGGCGTGATGTTATCCAAAATCCAGAAGGAGCGGCCGTGAGTGGCGATGACCAGGTCGTCGCCGTGAATATTCAGGTCGGGAACCGAAGTCGCGGGCAGGTTTAATTGCAAGGACTGCCAGTGGTCTCCGTCATCCATTGATATGTAGACCCCGAATTGAGTTCCAGCGAAGAGCAGCCCTTTGCTCTGTGTGTCCTCCCGAATCGCTCGCACAAATGCCGGAGCTGTGATGCCATCGTTGATACGTTGCCAAGTCGCTCCGAAGTCGTGAGTCCGATAGATGTACGGCGTCTGGTCGTCAAGGCGGCTGCGATCGATGGCGGCGTAGGCGACGGCAGGATCGAAATGTGACGCTTCAATCATCGACAGCTTGCTCCAGTCGCTCAATCCCGGCGGTGTGACATTCTTCCAATTCCTGCCGCCATCGAGAGTCAGATGAATAAGTCCTGTATCGCTGCCTGCCCAGATCAGGTCGCGATTGATTGGTGAGGGGGCAATGGTGTAAACGACGCCGAAGCCGTCGCGCTTCGCGTTTTCGATAGTCGGAGCGCCGCGACTCAACAAGCTCTGTGAGCTTTTCTCAGCGGCATGCTCACTCATTACCGTCTTGTTGACAGCGGAGTCGGACTCATCGCGCGCATTATTCGATTCGCGCATCGCTCCTGTAAGGTCAGGACTAATCGGCTGCCAATGCAGGCCGCCGTCACCCGTCTTCATGACATATTGAGTTCCCAAGTAGAGCGCTTTCGGCTCTGCAGGAGAAAGAGTCAACACTGGCGTCCACGGCGCACGATACTTTCGCTGATTGATTTCGGCCTCAAACGTGATCGCGGGCCATGGACTGATGTCCTGGCTAAGTTCCGTTTTCCTGTTAAACCGTGCGACGGTACCGAACGTCCCACTCAAATAAATAATGTCAGGATCATTAGGATCAACGACAAGATATCCACTTTCACTTGGCCCAGCGGGAAACCAGTCGCGCGGCGTGATCTGACCGTGATTGGTGCGGCTGGCGACTGCGGCGCTTCCGCTATCCTGCTGCGCGCCGTACACCGTGTAGGGAAACTGATTGTCGGTGGTCACATGGTAGAGCTGCGCTGTGGGCTGGTTATACCAACTGCTCCACGTTTGACCTCGATCGAGACTGACCGTTGTTCCTTGATCGGTTCCCAGAACCATGCTGGCAGAATTCCTGGGATCAATCCAAAGCTGATGATAATCATCGCCGCCGGGCGCGCCTCGCACGATTGAAATTGTGCTTCCGCCATCTTCAGAACGATAGAGGGCCACATTTGGGATATAGATTACGTCGCGATTGTTAGGGTCGACGGTGACGCGGTTGAAATACCACGCGCGGCTGGTGAGGCGAGGGTCGGCATTGGCGAGCACCCAATGATCGCCGCCATCGTCAGAACGGTAAACGCCGGACTTGCTTGCTTGGCCGCGAACGGATATGAGGGCATACACGCGCTTGCCGTCTCCTGTAACGTCGACGCCGACGCGGCCCCAATCGCCGTCCGGAAGGCCGTTTCCCTCAAGCCGCAACCAGGTTTTGCCCGCATCTTGAGAACGATAGAGACCGCTGCCAGGGCCATCGATCGGAGCATAGGTGCTCCACGGAGGGCGGTGCGAATTCCAGGCGCCGGCAAACAAAAGCGACGGCGCGGAGAGCGCCATTGCGAGATCGGAAATACCGATTTCAGCTCCCAAGTCGAGAACCCGTGCCCAATGCGCTCCTCCATCGACCGACTTGTAAACGCCTCGCTCCTGGTTGGGACCATACGCGTGGCCCAACGCTCCAACATAAACGATCGCGGGATTTTGCGGATCGATCACAATGCGGCTGATCTGCCTTGTATCTTCGAGGCCGATACGATTCCACGTAACGCCGCCATCGCCGGATTTATAGACACCGTTGCCCGAAGACAGATCGGAACGGATATCAGTTTCGCCGGTTCCAGCATAAATAGTTTTAGAATCGGAAGGAGCGACAGCGAGCGCTCCGATCGACGCGACTGGCTGACCGTCAAAGATTGGCGTCCATACGACTCCGGCATCCGTCGTCTTCCATATACCTCCGTTGACTGCACCGAAATAAAAAGTCGTCGAGTCTCCCGGTACCCCCGCGACGGCCACCACCCGGCCGCCGCGAAAGGGGCCAATCAAGCGCCATTTAAGCCCGTTCATCATTTCTATTTCTGTCGGAACGCGCTGGGCAAACGCTGCGGCGGCCAGCATCACCACGGCCGACACAAAGGCAAGACGGGTTAAACATAGGGTGAGATTGCGCAAGATATTGGTCCTAGTCCTCAGAAATGTTTTTGATGAAATATCAGTTTGAATATTATGCCTGAGTCATCGCTTGCCCCCGAGCCCTCCACAGAGGGACTACCAACCCATCTTTGATCCCCCATTTTCGTCGATGATAGTATCAACGTGATTTAACAGTTTCATTCACCTGAGTCTAACGGGATGACACCATCGGCTCGCTCCGTCGCCTCTCCCAGGGTTGTCAGCATTGGAGACCTCCGCGCCATCGCCAAGCGTCGTGTGCCGAGCGCTGTCTTCGATTATCTCGATGGCGGCGCCGAAGGCGAAGTCACGCTGCGAGAAAATTGCCGGGTCTATGAGGATGTCACGTTCCGTCCCAGGCATGCGGTTGCGTTTGCCGATTGCAGCTTGTGCACGAGCGTTCTTGGCTTTGATCTCGCACTGCCATTCTTGCTCGCGCCGGTTGGCTACAGCCGCCTCATGCATCCCACGGGCGAAGTCGCCGCGGCACGCGCCGCGGGAAATGCGGGTACGGCCTACATCCTCTCTACAATCTCAGGACATAAACTCGAGGACGTAAAGGCCGCCTCCAAGGGACCTGTTTTTTATCAGCTTTATTTGATGGGCGGCCGGGGCGCGGCTGAGGCTGTGATTGAACGCGCTCGGGTCGCTGGATTCTCCGCGCTCGTGGTCACGATCGACACTGCTGTCTCGGGAATTCGCGAGCGCGATTTCCGCAATGGAATGAAAGAGCTCATCAGCGGAAGCGTGTTCGAGAAAATTCTGTATCTTCCGCAAATCCTGGCGCACCCGGGATGGCTGGTAAGTTATCTGCGCGACGGCGGTACGCCTCCGCTGCCGAACGTTGTGGTTCCTGGCAAAGGCCCGATGCCGCTGGTCGGCATTGCCGCTGCGCTCGCGGAGTCGACGGTAACCTGGAGCGACCTGACTTGGATTCGCAAACTGTGGAATGGCCCTATTGTCGTGAAGGGTGTGCTCACTGCCGACGACGCGCGGCGAGCCGTCGACGAAGGCGCGGCAGCAATTTCAGTTTCCAACCATGGCGGACGCCAGCTCGATTGCGTTCCTGCTTCGTTACGAGCTTTGCCGGAGGTGGTGAAAGCTGTCGGCGGTCAGACAGAAATTCTGATGGATGGCGGCATTCGTCGCGGCACCGACATCATCAAAGCGCTCTGCCTCGGAGCTCGCGCCGTACTTTGCGGACGCGCTTATGCCTATGGCCTAGCTGCGGCGGGAGAGGCCGGAGTCAATCGTGCCATTGAGATTCTGCGCACCGATCTGGATCGTTCATTAAGACTGGTCGGTTGCCCATCCGTCGCTCAGCTGGATCGGTCGTATGTGAATGTCCCGGAGAGTTGGGACGCGAACTGAGTAACAGTGTCGCTCGCGTTGTCGCTCGAGGAGGTTTCGCTACCTGAGGTTGCGCTATTCACTTTGTATTTTTGTGAACGTCTGATACGTGCCGGTCAAACGCATCCTGCAATTGCTGTTGATAGTTGGTTTTCTCCGGACGATGACCTGTCGAGGCAGCGCGAAATATTTCGTTGGGACACAAAGAGCAGCACGCTTCCACGGGAATGTCCGCTAGCCACTTGGTGACCCGTATAGCCGGTTTCTTCATTGGCGAACCCAGGCATAAAAAATACTGGAAAAGAAAAAGCGCTCCAGTTCTGAGCGCTCTTTCGTTCACTGAATTTTGCCCGCTTTATGCCGAATGGCGATGTTTAAAATCGTCGATCTTTTCGTTCACTTTATTCTTGGCGTTGTCGATCGACTGGCTGACCTTACCACGCGTCTGATCGGCCTTTTCAGCTGCTTCGTCCCTGTGGGATTGGGTTGCCTTGTTGGCTGTGTCCTTCGCGTTGCCCCATGTTTCTTTCACAGCGCCTTTTGCCTGCTCAGCAACGCCCTTGTCGGCTAACTTCTCGCTGCCTACGGCCTCTCCGACGCCCTGTTTAACTTTTCCCACAGCCTGATCGAACTTGCCGGATACTTGATCCTTATTCATGAATTCGCTCCTTAGTTTTCAAAGTTCGAGTTGCGGCTCACGAAGCTTACAGAACGCTTCTCTTTCCCCGCTGATTAAACGGTAAACTGTGAAGCGGATTCGACGTATCGGGCGAATAGGGTATAAATTCCCAATTCAGAACGCTGTATCACTTTGATAACTGATTGTGCTGCTTGAGGTTACATGAAATCAAGGAAACGACCGTTAGTTGGTCCAACGAACGAGGCGGAGAAGCGGCTGGCATATTTCGAGCAGCGTCGAGATGATATGGTCACCACCATTCAAGAACTGGTCGAACTGGAATCTCCCAGCGATGACAAAGCGGCGGTGGATCGCGCTGCCGAAGTTGTCGCGGCCAAATTTTCCCAACTCAATGGCGCAGTTCGCGTTCTTTACGCAAAGAATTTTGGCAATCACTTGCAAGTGGATTTTGCCGGCAAGTCAGTGCCCGGCAAATCTTCGTCGGCAAAATCCGATAGCAAGCAGGTGCTGCTGCTCGGTCACTACGACACTGTCTATCCCCTGGGTACGCTGGCTACAATGCCATGCCGGGTGCAGGGCGAGAGGCTAACGGGCCCAGGCGTTCTCGACATGAAATCGGGTATCGCCTTAATGCTGCATGCGATCCAGGGACTTCAATCCTGGTATGGCGGATTGCCACGACCGGTGACAGTGTTTCTGGTATCCGACGAAGAAGTGGGCAGCGATTCTTCGCGAGCGATAACCGAAGCTCTGGCGAAGAAAGCTGCGGCAGTGCTCGTGCTTGAACCTTCCTATGGATTGCGTGGGGCGGTGAAGACGGGGCGCAAAGGTGTTGGCGAATACTCAGTCAAAGTTACGGGCAAGGCTTCGCACGCGGGACTCGATTTCAGGAAAGGCGTTAACGCGATTGTCGAATTGGCGCGTCAAATCGAAAAGATTTCGGGTTTCACCGATCTTGAGAAAGGCTTGACGGTGAATGTCGGAATCGTCAGCGGCGGATCGCGAACCAACGTTGTCCCCGCCGAGGCGACCGCGCACATCGACGTGCGAATCGCGCGCTTAAGAGATGCAGCGGGGCTCGACAAAAAGATGGGAGGCCTGCGTGCTTTTAATCGCAAATGCAAAATTGAAATTAGTGGAGGCATTAATCGTCCGCCAATGGAACGCTCCGCCGGAGGGGCATCGTTGTATGCTCGGGCCGCAGCCATCGCTCGCGAACTGGGATGGAAACTGGAGGAAGCTGTGGTGGGAGGTGGTTCCGACGGAAATTTTACAGCCGCGCTGGGGATTCCGACCTTGGATGGTCTCGGCGGCGTTGGAGAAGGGGCCCACGCTAGTCACGAGCACGTCTTGATCTCAGAGTTGCCGCGCCGGGCGGCGCTCTTAGCCGGGTTGATAGAGCAGGCGTGAGAAATCGGAACATCGATTATTCCTCTTCGCTTTGACCCGAGAGGCCACACTAACCTAGAATTTATCAAGGGTCGCGCTCTGCTGGATGTAGTGGCCGACCGGAGGTTTTTATGGGTGAAGGAATTTTTCAGCCTCTGCACATTCTTCTGATAATCGGCATTGCGCTGCTCCTTTTTGGACCAAGCAAGTTTGCCGATTTAGGCAAAGGACTGGGCGAAGGCATTCGAAATTTTAAGTCGTCGATGAAAGAAGAAGAGAAGAAAAAAGAAGAAGCTCCCAAACCGCCAGCAACGTAAGTAAGTAAGTAAGTAATATGAGTTGTCATCCTGAGCGAAGCGAAGGACCCCTACTACTCTGGCAAACATTTTCGGTCGAGTAGGGGTCCTTCGACTTCGCGAGAACTTCACTTCGTGAAGTTTTCGCTTCGCTCAGGATGACAATTCAAGAGTTTTCGCATCGCTCACGACGACAATTCAAGATTGCAATGTTTTTGCAACATTCGAAACACCAGCGCCACCGGTAATCCCACCACATTGCTGTAATCCCCTTCAATGCGAGGAATCCAGCGGGACGCCATGCCTTGAATCGCATAGGCTCCTGCTTTATCCATGGGCTCGCCTGTTGCAATGTAGTCCACGATTTCCTGGTCGGTAATTTCATTGACCGTGACAAGTGTAGCTTCGCTGGCCATGAACGATTTGCCGTCGGCTACTAAACACACGCCAGTGATCACCTGGTGCTCCCGTCCTGAAAGAAGTCGCAACATGCGCTCCGCGTCGGCTGGATCGGCAGGCTTGCCGAGAATTTGGCCATCGACGACAACGACGGTATCGGCTCCAAGTACGCAATCGTTGGGGCGTTGACGCGAGATCGCGAGCGCCTTGTCCCGTGCCAGGCGCTCCGCGCAGTCTTTCGCGGTCTCGCGGGGTAACGGGTCTTCCGGAACATTTGCGGGCTGTACTTCGAAAGCGATACCGGCATTGCGCAGCAATTCCCGGCGACGCGGAGAGGCGGAGGCAAGTACTAGCACAAGAGGATTCTAACTGGGACTTGATTGACTTAAGAACCTCGGCGAGAATCGCGAATTCCCAGCGGTTTCTGAAGGCTACTCCAGCGCTTCGGGCTCAATAGAAATATTCTTCTCGCCATTAGCACGCTTCTCCCAATACTTTTTCACCCAAGCCTCATAACTCTTACCGGCGGCGGTGTCGCGTCCGGTGAAGGCGATGGCGGCGATTTCGGAATATGGGATGGCGGGACGATCGTTGCTCGGACGATCGTTGCTCGGACGATCGTTGCTCGGACGATCGTTGCTCGTCGCGAGCATCAATCGAACAACGGAATTCGCCAGCGTCGTGCCGATGCGGCGATCGAAAAGATATCCCGTGGTTTCTGTTCCGTCTTTGCGAGTGATAGTTACGTCGCCACGATAGTCAAAGGCTTTTTCAATGACGGCGCGAATGTCGGCATCAGTGGCGAGTTGCGGAATCCATCCCTGAAGATTTTCGCGTTCAAAGCCGGGGACTACTTCGAGCTCGTCTGTTACTTGCGGCACCTGAGCGATGGTTTGGCCGCTGTGCGGTAGCGTTCCGTCGTGCCCGTGCTCTCTACCACTCATAATTCGCACTCATGTTCAGAAACCCAGAGTCAGAAACTCAGAGTCAGAAACTCAGACGTGGCTTTCTTCCTGAGCCGCCACGCTTGTCGCGTCAATCTGCACCAACGGGTTGTAGGAATGCACCGGCCGTACCTCGCGATCAAGGTCGCGCAGAGCATCTTTGTCGGGATAAAGCGAGAATGTAGCCTTCACCGTTTCCGCGAAACCGCGCAACGATCCGAAGGTGTCGTCGACCGAAGTTGGCTCGTAGCCGCAATGCACCATGCAATTCGCGCACTGCGGATTACCCGACTCGGTACCGTAGCTCGCCCACTCCGTCGTTTCCATCAATTCATTGTAGGATTCGGCGTAGCCGTCCTGGAGCAGATAGCAAGGCTTCTGCCATCCAAATATGTTGTAGGTCGGCATTCCCCAAGGGGTGCATTTGTAGTTGCGCTTGCCCATCAGGTATTCGAGAAAGAGAGGCGACTGGTTGAAGCGCCATGTCTTCTTGCGATTGGAAAGCATGGTGCGGAAGAGGCGCCGGGTGCGGGCACGTCCCATGAAATGTTTCTGGTCGGGCGCTTTGTCGTAGGAGTATCCCGGCGAAACCATCATGCTCTCGACACCAACTTCCATCATCTCGTCGAAGAAAGTGCGCACGCTGTTCGGATCGGCGCCATCGAACAGAGTCGTGTTGGTGGTGACGCGGAAGCCTGCATCGATTGCGGCACGGATGCCATCGAGAGCAAGTTCATATCCGCCTTCACGGCACACGGAAAAATCATGATGCTCTTTTTGTCCGTCGACGTGAACCGAGAAACTCAGATACTTGCTGGGTTTAAACAGGTGCAACTTTTCTTTCAGCAGCAGCGCATTGGTGCAGAGATAAATATATTTCTTGCGCGCCACCAGGCCTTCGACAATCTTGTCAATCTCGGGATGCATCAGCGGTTCGCCGCCGGGGATCGAAACCATGGGAGCCCCACACTCGTCGACAGCTTTGAAGCAGTCTTCTGGAGAGAGGTCTTTTTTCAGGATGTGGGCGGGATATTGAATCTTGCCGCATCCGGCGCAAGCGAGGTTGCAGCGGAACAACGGTTCTAGCATGAGCACCAGTGGATAGCGCTTCCGCCCGGCCAACTTCTGGCGCAGAACGTAGGACGCCACCGTCCACATTTGGGATACAGGAACTGCCATTGCTCCTCCGGGAAGAATGTTTCTCTATGATACCGGATTCGATGCCTGATTTGTCCATCTCCCGTATCTATCTGATGACACGAAAGTTGAGGCGGTGCCGTGGAGGCAGTCTTGGGGATAGAAGTTAGTTGGGGCGTACTCTGATACGCATGAAGCAGAACAGGAACCACCGTGGAAACCTGGGAGCCAGAGCCGGAAGGGGCGACCGGAGAGCCCGGTGCCCGAGCCCCCGGGGCGCAAGCATGGCCCCACTCATTCGCACACGACTCAAGAACGCAAATGAGTGGAGCACCTCGGCTGAGTTGACCGCGGTTCGCTTTCGATCCGTCTCGTTTGTCGACGTCTTTACGGAATCGACGGAGCAATAACGGAATACTGATTTGCCGTGCCGCTGCCGTCGCCTGCCTCCATGAATGCGAGGCCGTAGACGACTACTCCGCTCGAACCACTAATCGCTGCCGGCAAGGAAACAGCAAGAGTCTTCCACTTGTTTTTGTGGGGATCGTATACCTGTACAGTAGCCACGTCGCTGACTCCGTTGTTGCCGCCGAAGACGTAGAGTTGGCCGTCGAGAGAGACGCTGGCTGCGCTCGTAACGGCGGTTGGCATGTGCGCTAAAGTCGTCCAGCTGTTGGCCGCCGGATTGTAGACTTCAACCACATTGGTGAGATTCCCGTTCCCATCCAGTCCTCCTGCGACGTAAAGCTTGCCGTTGATCGCTCCGATGGCGGGAGCTGAGTGCGCGCTCGCTGACCCTGGCAGGCTGGTCCAGGCGTTGGTTGCCGGATCGTACACGTCCAGATAGTTTGCGTATCCGTTGTATCCATTGCAGGCAGTCGTGACGTACAGCTTGCTGTCGATGACGCCGGTCGCGCCACAGGCGCTTAGGTGCGGCATTCCGGCCAGAGACGTCCAGGAATTTGAGGTTGGATCGTACTTGAGGAGGATGCTTGTAGGCAGAGGACCGTTCCAGCCGCCGGCCACGTAAAGCTGGCTGTTAATTACTCCCGCGCCGTCGCCTTGATACAAAGTAAGAGGCATGCTGGCCAGAGTGGTCCAAGTATTCGTCGTTGGATTGAACGCTTGTAGAGTTGAGTTTTTGCCGCTGGCGGTGGCCCCGCCAGCCAGGTAAATAATCCCATTGATTGATTCCGCTGCTGCGTAGCCCGTCGGAACAGGCGGAATCGACATCGGCTTCCATGCGGCGTTAGCGGGGAGGCTTAGCAGTAAAGCGGCCAGAATCCCGATCAGAGCGCGGTAACCACGTACAGTTCTCACTTCCGGTACCTTCATTAGTCTCCCTTGTGCAAAGTCAATTTTGGAATGAGTCGCCTATGGTCGTTAGGGCATTTGTCGCTCCAAACCTGCTGAAGATCGGCTCTTGTTGTTATCAGCAACTTGCAACCGTCTGTCATGACCCTCTGAGTCTCGGAATGCACTATGCTGCGCGCCACGTCGGGCGCTTTTCCTAGATCGTCCAGAAGTATGATGGCTAGCTCGTTCGCCTTCGAACTCCTGCGTGGTTACTCTTGTCGGATGGCCAAAGGGCTGCATCGCAAGGATCGCGAGTGAGTGGAGCACCCGACAGCTGCCGAGCTACGGGGCGAGGGCGCCCGTTCGCAACCTCTGCACATCATGCACGCCGGGAATCTGTCGCACCGGGTCCATGATTTCTTGAAGGTGTCTTAGATCTGCAATCTCGAGGACTACGTCGGGAAGTTTGTCTATCTTTAATACGGATTCGTTAATACGGATTCGTTGTCTCTGGCAGGTAGTATGTATCTCGCTGATACACGGGATTATCGAAAACGCTGATCTTCGTTTCTCTATTCCTTGTACTGAAATGAATATGTGCCGGACCCGACATTCACCACAACGGACCCCTCTTCTTGTCGAACACCGGCGAGGCCCTTGGTCGCGACGAGCGGCTGCCCGGATTCCTTAACTTGTGCTATTGAAGCGTGGGGCAATCGGACGGTTGCTGTGGTGTTGGCTGGGATTTCGACCCGCATCGTCATTGTCCCATCTTTGATCTCCCAGTCCGAGGTTAGCGCCCCGAACATAGTGTGCTCTGAGGCTTTCGCCCAAGTTAACCCGCCGTCAGGATGGGGTTGGATGAGACTGTGTTTGTAGCCCGGATGTTGAGGGTCAATCTCGATTCCGGCGATGACACTGTACATCCAGTAGCCGATGGCGCCCAGAGCATAATGATTGAAAGAATTCATGCGCTCATCCTGGAACGAGCCATCGGGCTTCACTCCATCCCAACGCTCCCAAATTGTAGTTGCTCCTTTGGTGACCGGATACAGCCACGAGGGATACTCCTTGCGATTCAAAAGCATGTAGGCTTCATCGTAGTACCCGTAATCGCTCAAAACATGGGTGAGGAGCGGCGCGCCCAGAAAACCAGTCGTAAGGTGGCCGGTCGTGCGAACGTCAGCCGCCAGGCGGGCAGCCGCGTTCTTCCGCATCGATTCCGGAAGAACTCCGAACGCCAGCGTTAGGACGTAGGCAGTTTGCGTGTTGGAGGTAAGCCGGCCATTAGCCGTTACATACTCTCGTTGAAAAGCCGCTTTGATCTTGCTCAACAGATCGGCGTAGGCGGCTGCATCTTCCTTCTTACCCAACACCACCGCAGTTCGCTGCAGCAAGTCGGTCGAGCGCACAAAATAAGCGTTCTTGATCAAGTCCTTGTCAGTGGCACCTTGGGAATCGGAGCCGTCGAGGGCAAGCCAGTCCCCAAAATCGAAGCCACCGCGCCACAGGTAAGATTCCCCTGCAGCTCTGCGCATGTATTCAACCCATGCTTTCATGCTTCCGTATTGCTGCTCCAAAATGCGGCGATCACCGTAATCGAGATAGAGGGTCCAGGGCACGATCACGGCCGCATCGGCCCAGCCAGCCGAACCGGATTGGCCTTTACGGGTCTGGCTTTGAAAGTTGGGTATCACGAAGGGGACCGCCCCGTCACTTTCCTGATCGAGCGCAAGATCGGCAAGCCACTTCGTGTAGAATCCCGCCGCCTCGTAGTTGAACGATGCGGTGAGGGCAAACACCTGCGCATCTCCAGTCCAGCCCAGGCGTTCGTCGCGCTGCGGACAATCGGTAGGCACATCCAGAAAATTTCCCTTTGCGCTCCAGACTATATTGTGCTGCAGCTGATTCAACAAGGGGTTAGAAGTCGAAAAGCTACCGGTCGGAACCATGTCGGAGTGGACCACAACGCCGGTAAAGTTCTCAACTGAGGGATCTCCGGGCCAACCGCTCACCGCGATATAACGAAATCCCTGAAAGGTAAAATGGGGTTCGAAGGTTTCGACGCCTCCACCCTTGGTGGTATAGCGGATGGTTTGTTGAGCAGTGCGAAGGTTTTTGGCGTAGAAATTTCCCGCGCTGTCCAGTACTTCCGCGTGCCGCAAAACGATCGTGGTGCCAGCCGGAGCGTTGACACGGAAGCGCACCCATCCCACCATGTTTTGGCCCATATCAACTACAGTTTCACCTGCTGGCGTTTTGAGAATCTTCACTGGCTTTATATTTTCGACACGGCGAACTGGAGGACCGGTTGGAGCGACCAGTTTCACATTCTTCGGATCGTGGAGCGTGACCCCTTCCCAATCGTTGTCATCGTAGCCAGCCTGACTCCACCCAGCTTTTTCCAAGCGCGCGTCATAGGTCTCGCCATTGTAGATATCCGAAGCGAGAATGGGCCCGGTCGACGCTTTCCAAGTTTCATCCGTGACAATACGCTCGTGGCTGCCATCGGCGTAGGTGATCTCCAATTGGGCGATAAGGGCGAGTTGGGTGCCATAGGAGTTGCGCTTGCCCTGCTCGTTCACGTATCCGCGGAACCATCCATCCCCGAGGACAGCGCCAATGCAGTTTTCGCCGCGCTTCAGGGCACTTGTGACGTCGAAGGTCTGATACTGGTAGCGAAAATCGTAGGAAGTCCAACCGGGAGTAAAGTACTCATCGCCCACGCGCTGCCCGTTCAAATGAAACTCGTAAAGGCCTGCGGCGCTGGCATACAAACGAGCGCTGGCAACGGCTTTCGACACGCGGAATTCGTGGCGAAGCATCGGTGAAGGGTTCGATTTTGAAAAGTCTTCCGCCAAGCTGGGAGTAATCCAATGAGCATGCCAGTCGGCGTGCTGCAGTAATCCCATTTCCCAATATTGAGGACGGCTCCAACCTGACGAATTGCCGTGATTGTCCCGACGACAACTTGCCAGTAATAACGCTTGCCACTCGAAAGCACAGGCCCCTGATAGGCCACTTGGATCGAAACATCGGACGGCTGCTTGCCCGAAGTCCATAGTTCGTTGTTCTCCAAGTCGGACTGCAAGGCCGCGACCCGAATTCGATACGCAGTTTGAACGGTTGCGCGCTGCGGATTCACCAGGTCCCAACTGAACCGAGGCTGCGAGACGTCGATGCCCACGGGATTGGTCTTGTACTCGCAACGAAGATTGACCACAGTGAGTGGATTGGCAGCGGCCGCGAGACAGTCTAGAGTGAGTACCACCGCAGCCAATAGGGGAAAAAAGCGTATGAGGTTCAGAGTATCTTTCCGCAAGCGATAGTTGGTTGTCCGCACATGAATCGCGCGGCGTCCTAATTTTGAAAGGTTGAATGGCATGAGGTCCGCTAGATTTTCTGCAACCTCTGCACATCATGCACGCCGGGAATCTGTCGCACGCCGTCCATGATTTTTTGAAGGTGTTTTAGATCTGCAATCTCGAGGACTACGTCCACACTAGCCTGCCCGTTCTGACTCCGCGCTTCAATGTTGCGGATGTTGGTATGGGTGTCACTGATGACCGCGGTGATCTGTTTAAGCATGCCGAAGCGGTCGTCGCACAGCAGTGTGATTTTCACCGGATAAGAAACTGGCAGCCCGTCTTTGTCGCCCGCCCACAGTACATCGATCTTGCGTTCAGGCTCATAGAGGAGATTGGTGACATTCGGACAATTAACGGAGTGGACGGCTACGCCCTTACCACGCGTGACATATCCAACGATCGACTCGCCGCGAATCGGATTGCAACAGCGGGCCCGATAGACGAGCAGGTCGCCTTGCCCTCGAACAACTATGGCATTGCTGTCGCCTCCAAACACCCGGCGCACAACGCTGGTAAAGCCGTGGGAGGCAGCCTGCTCTTCACTATCAGACATGGGCTCGGCGCCGGCTGGAGTGAACTTGGCCAGCACCTGCCGCGCTGAGTACTTCCCGTAACCGATGCCTGCCATCAGGTCATCGGGACGCCCGAGCCCGTATTCGCTGGCGGCTCGTTGCAAGTCAGCTTCTTTGATTTCCTTCAGCGAGATTCGATATTTGCGCGCTTCTTTTTCAATCAGTTTTTTTCCAATTTCGATAGCGCGCTCGCGCTGATGAACATTGAGCCAGTGCTTAATCTTGTTGCGCGCGCGCGACGATTTGACAATCGCCAGCCAGTCGCGACTCGGTTTGTGTCCGGGCTGGGTGATAACTTCGACGATGTCTCCGGAGTGCAGCTTGTGGCGCAGAGGAACCATGCGTCCGTTCACCTTGGCTCCGGTACAACTGTGGCCAACTTCTGTGTGAATGGAATAGGCGAAGTCTATGGGCGTCGACTCCCGCGGGAGCACCAGGACTTTGCCCTTGGGCGTGAAGGTGTAAACCTCTTCAGGATAGAGATCGACTTTGAGAGTAGAGAGAAACTCGTTGGGATCGGAAACGTCGCGCTGCCATTCGACAACCTGCCTCAGCCACGCCAGGCGCTGTTCATCTTCAGCAGAGACCGGGCCGTCCTTATATTTCCAGTGGGCGGCGATGCCTTCCTCGCACATCTTATGCATCTCTTCGGTGCGAATCTGGATCTCGAAAGTCTCGCCGTTCTCGGTGATGACGGAGGTATGCAGCGACTGGTAAAGATTCGGCCGCGGCATGGCGATGAAGTCCTTGATGCGGCCAGGCACGGGGCGCCAGAGATTGTGAATGATTCCGAGCACGGCGTAGCAGTCCTGAACGGAGTTGGTGATCACGCGCATGGCGTAGAGGTCGTAAACCTGCTCTACGTTAATACGCTGACGGATCAATTTTTTGTGGATGCTGTACAAGCGCTTGATGCGGCTTTCGACGCGACCGGTGATTCCAGCTTCTTTAAGCCCATCGCGCAAGACGCCCTCGACGCGGGACATAAAGGCTTCGCCCTCTTTGCGTCGTGCCTCAACGGCAACGCGGACTTGTTCGTAGCCGATGGGATCGACGTATTTAAAACCGAGGTCTTCAAGTTCGCCCCGAATCTTTCCCATCCCTAGACGATGCGCAATGGGCGCGTAGATATCGAGCGTCTCCCGGGCGATTTTCTGCTGGCGATCGGGATCGAGGTGCTCGAGCGTGCGCATGTTATGCAGGCGATCGGCTAGCTTAATCAGGACGACGCGAATGTCGTCGACCATCGCAAGCATCATTTTGCGCAGGTTTTCAGCTTGGGCTTCCTCTTTGGTGGAGAAATCAATCTTGCTGATCTTGGTGACGCCCTCAACGATGTGCGCTACCTGCTCGCCAAATTCCTGCCGGATTTCAACCGATGTGACCGAGGTATCTTCGACCGAGTCGTGGAGAAGCCCGGCGGCGATGGAAATGGCGTCCATTTTCATGTCGGCGAGAACGTTACCAACCTCGAGGGGATGCGCCAGGTATGGCTCACCCGAAGCGCGCGATTGTCCGGAGTGATGTTTCTGGGAAAATTCGTAGGCTTTCTTAACGATATTCAGGTCGTCGTTGGGACGGTTCTCGCGCAGCTTCTTCATCAGCTCGCGGAAACGGGTTACCGTGAGCACGTTGGTCGCGATCTGTTGACGCAACGTCGCCATGATGGATTTTACCCTAGCCGCATCGTGGAAGTTGAGGGGGCCAGCGCGGAAGCTGTCCCAAAGCCCTTTAGCGTCTTAGCAGTGGAAATTCCGGTGATCCGACGAAAGCAACATTTTCTTCGGCGAAGCGAGTCACGCGTTCCAATGCGCTCTGCAGTTGTGCCTGATAGCCGGCCATTTCCACTTCACCCACTCCCTCAGGAACACGAATTTTGGCGCTGGCGCGCACCAATGCCTTTGAAAATGGCTTTGGAATCATCAGCGCGTCCCAGGTTTTGAGCACCCACGCGTCGCTCACCGCTACGTAGAAGGCTGCCATGGGCAAACCGCTCTCGCGGGATAGCAATACCGGACCTGGCTTCGCCACATATTTGGGGCCGCGCGGACCATCAATGGTGAAGGCAACCGACCGGCCTTGCTCGAGGTATTTTCTTAAGCCGAGTAACGCCTTTGCACCGCCCCGGCTGCTCGAACCCCGCACTGCCGCAAAGCCAAGCTTCTCAATCGTCCGGGCAATATACTCGCCGTCAAAGCTGCGGCTTACCATTACTGCAATCCCTACATTGCGCCATAGCCAGGCACCCGCGAATACGGCGCGGTGCCAGAACGAGTAGATGACCGGCTTTTCATAAAAGGCGTCAGGAGGAGACGGTTTTTCCTCCCACGAGATGGAGTACCGAAGCGTTGGTCCTATCACGGAAATCGCGAGATAGCCCGCCCAACTAATCAACCACAAGAGAACTCTCTGGCGCAGCGAGAATCGAGGTGCCTCTATGATGGGCGGTGGTTCGGTATTTACGACAACGGATGGAGGACCCACGCCGATATTGTAGCGAGGTTAGGTCAACGACGACGCGCAACGAGCACGTTTCAGTGCCGCAACAGTAACAGTAACCGTGAAGAAAGCGGCGGCCGAAAGCTGCGCAAATCCACTCTGCCGCTACGGCACAAGGTTCTTGTCATACATCGCGCCGTAGCCCAGATACTGACGCACCGGATCACGCAGGTAGTCGATCTCGACCTTTTCAACTTCCGCGTTCTTGCCAAACCTCGCCGTCAGACGAGCATTCATGCCGGCAAAATACGTCGGCAGATTCAGCGTTTTGTAGCGGGCAATCACCTGATCGCGCAGCGCGGGATCGAAACGGACTCCATATCGATCGACCAGCGCCTTGATGGCATCGTAGTCGCCTTCCGCCTTGATGCGCATCAGTTCGGCGAGAAGCATGCCAATTCCCTGCCGCATCTTCTGATAGTCGGCGACTTGAACATAGGTCTTGCCATCGCGGGTACACTGCTCGATTGACCCGGGAACTTTGTCGGCGATGTAGTGCGCGATCAACTGCCGGTCGCGCGCGTGATCTTCCTCAATTGTGTCGCCTTGCGGAATGCGGCGCAGTTGCTGCAATGCGTTCAGCACGGCATTGTCACACATGGCCTTGGCCACTTCTTCCTGATCGGTAATTAAAGCCAGTTCTTTCAGCTTTGGATCCCAAACATTCCACAGTGCCATCAAGTCGGCGCGCGCTTCCTCAAGAGTGGAAAAATACTCTTTCAAAAAAGTTTGCGCTCCGGCGCTGACCCGATCGCTCAACTTGCCTGAACCGTGACCGATGACCTCATGCAGCGCGGTCATCAGTTCGTGAGCTTCAACGCCATACTTCGCGTCGCGCTCAATCTCGGCGGGACCAGCGAAGAACTCCCTGAGGGCTACATGGCCGGTGGCCTGGTCGAAGGCCCGGCTGCTGCCGGTGAAGAGAAAATTCTTCGAGCCGTATTTTTCGTGAATTTCATTTTCATTCGGCAGATTGTCGCCGATCGTGGTCACGCTGAAATCGCCAGTTTCAATCAGCGTTTCGACCGCCTTCACCACGGGGAGCTTGAACGACTGGCGTTTGTATTTATCGTCCCACGGGGCTTTCTGTTCGAAATAGGCCGCGTTTTCCGCCAGCTTTTTCATGGCCGTCGTCACGGCCTTGTCGGTGATGGTCACAAAACTCTGCGAGCTTCCCTTGGCGCCGCGAACGTCGCGATAAACCTCAATGAAGCCATTGTCGAAATCGACGGTGGCATCGTTCTGAACCCAGATCGTGCCGAACCGAACCCACTCCGCGTATTCGCCGGTCTGGTAATAGCGGATGAGATGATCGATGGCCTCGGCTTGCTGCGGCTCGGCATAGGCGCACGCTTTCTGCAGGAATTCGTCGGCCTTGTTGAGGTAGGTCGCGTAAAGTCCCGGCGCGATTTTTCCGTCGGGAGTTCCGGCGCGATAGACCTCTTCGGTAAGTTTCCCGTTCGCATCTTTCACCACGCGCGAGTTCAGCCCATGAATATCTTTGAAGTCTTTTAGATCGTCTTGGGAAAGGTTTTTGTAAAAAGTATTTGAGCTAGCCTGGATCGTGTCTTTCCCTCCGACCGGGCTCTTGGCGGTGATCATCGGTTCAAACGCAGGATCGAAAAAAGAAGCACGCAAAGATTCGACTTCACGCGTCACATCCGCTGGCTTGGCCAGAGGCGGCAGATCGCCATCAGCAGTCTGGAAGGCTCCATTTTGGTGCGCGGTTAGCGCCGCTTTTTGTAGTTGCTCGAACGAAAACGCTGGCAGGAATTTTTGCGACGTCGTGTCATTGTGATTGCCGCGGTTGGCCCAGAAGAGCTTGGTGAACTCCAAAATCTTCGCCATCGCATCGGGATCGATTCCCTTGGGATGGGCGACAATTTCCTCAAGCAGGCGCTTCTGCTGCAAACCATAAGCAGACAGCTGATCGTAAAAAATCGGATCGATGGCGATGGATGCCTGAGTCAGCCAGTAAGCCAAAGCCTGCTGCCGGGCCGAAAGCGCCGCGAAGCTGGGCGCGCGCAACTGGATAAAAGCAGTGTCGCTCACGCGCTCGACGACGACGTTGCTGGCGGCGTCTTTATTAGGAGCCGGATTTGGACCTTGCTGGCCCTGCGCTGAGCTGACGATGGTAGCTATGCTGAAAAAAAGTACAAACAGAAAATGAAGCGGCTTCAAAGATGACCTCCACGGTTCGGTCAGACTTGGACCAAACTTCGCAGGCTACCACAAACGAGGCTGCGGAGATGAAAGCGGCGTCCGGACGTGTGGTGTTTTGGGGTAGAGATCGCCCAGCTGTGGGGCGGGCGCTGCCGGGTTAGAGATCAAAGGTTGCGGCAGTCCCAAACCTTGAGCCGTTATGCGTCGAGATAGCCCACAATCCAATCTTTGAGTCGTTGCCGGCGGTCGTCCGTAGCGTCGAAGCGAATGCCGAAATTCTTGTTGCTCTTCTTCCACGAAACCTGCCCGCGTACCCAGACACGTGGCAACGTCAGCAGCGAAAACGACACCTCCACCATCTTCCCTTGTTCCGGCACATGACTTGCTTTTAGCGACATCCCACCCGAACTGATCTCCTGACTGGTGGCGGTCATCCGACGGCCATCGGCCATGACAAGTCCGACCTCGGTCATCACCGGAATGCGGACATAGCGGCGGAATTCATGCTGCACGAGCATTCGTGTGGAGCGCACTAACTTTACCGCGGCCGAACGTTCCAGGGGTTCGTGAAAAACGGCGTTGAGGCAAAGCTTCGAATAGCGCATCGCATCCTGCGCCGTTCCTCCCAGCCCGTAAATGATGATTCGGCTGTTCGAAGCGGAGCCTCGTGCCAACTGGATGATGCTGCCCGCGTCCCCCGTGAGGGACAATACGCAGGCCTCGAACTTTTCGCTCTGCAGTCGGCTCGATTGTTCGCGAGAAATATGAACCGTATCGATTCCAAATTGACGGAAACATTCGGTCACGAGTTGCGACGACGCTAATGGCAAATCAAACAGCGCGACGCGCGCAACACTTTTTCGATGGAGAGGAAGGGGCGAAAGAGTGACACCGGTTGTGGTAGACATGAGTCCCAGAGGTTTACTCCTTCTTAAACCCCATTCTGGCACGGGTTTTCAGGGGTGCATAGGTTTCGAAAGGGTCCTGAGGACTGTCCCAGTGGGCTATTACGAAGGTGGGACTTAGTTCAGTTTTTGCTGGTCCGTTAGGTCATGTACCCCATATGACGCAACATGCCAGAGCTACGCATATTGGCTTCAGGTAAGATGTTGCAATCTTTAAGTGGGCCACTGCACCTCGAAAATGATCACTTTCAACGACATCCAGTCGGCCCTTGGCCGGATTCGCAAATCCATCTATCTTTCTCCCTGCGCACGGTCGGAGACGTTTTCTGCATCAACCGCGAACCACGTTTATTTAAAGCTAGACAATCTGCAACGAACCGGCTCGTTCAAAGAGCGTGGAGCGCTGAACAAATTATTGTCGCTAACCGCCGAAGAACGTGCTCAGGGAGTAATTGCTGCTTCGGCGGGAAATCACGCTCAGGGGGTGGCCTATCACGCCGGCAAACTCGGCATCCGAGCTCAGATTTGCATGCCCCTGACCACGCCGCTCATCAAGGTTTCCGCAACCCGCGGATATGGTGCCGACGTGGTCCTGCATGGCGCCAACTACGATGAAGCATTCGAAGAATCCCTTCGCCGCAGTCACGCGGAGCACCTGACTTTTGTCCATGCCTTCGACGATGACGCGGTGATCGCCGGGCAAGGCACGATTGGTCTCGAACTCCTTCAGCAGCATCCCGACCTTGAGGCTGTGATTGTCCCAATCGGCGGTGGTGGCCTGATTGGCGGCATCGCCTGCGCCCTCAAAGAGTCCAACTCCAAAATTCAAGTTTTCGGAGTGCAGCCCTCGCGCCTGCCTTCCATGAAACTTGCCGTAGCAGAAGGCAAACCGGTAACGCTCACGGCGTCGTCGACCATCGCCGATGGCATTGCCGTCCGGCGCGCGGGAGACCGCACTCTGCCGCTGGTTCAGAAATATGTGGATGACATCGTCACCGTCGAAGAAGAAGAGATTGCGAATGCCATTCTTCTGCTGCTGGAGCGCGAGAAGACTTTGGCGGAAGGGGCGGGCGCGGCCGCAGTCGCGGCTTTGGTCAATCACAAGTTGCCTCTGACCGGGAAAAAAGTCGCTGTGCTGGTGTGCGGCGGAAACATCGACGTAACACTACTCTCTCGCATTATCGAACGCGGTCTCGTCAAAGATGGACGCTTGGTGCGCCTACGAGTCCATCTGCCCGACTATCCCGGAGCGCTCAATCATTTAACGTCGATACTTGCGCAGCATCGTGCCAACATCGTTGAGACCGATTACGACCGCGCGTATCACGGCGTCGGTCTGGGAGAAACGGCAATTGAAATTACGATGGAAACGCGCGGGCCCGACCACATTGCTGAAATCATTTCGGCGTTAGGCGCGGCGGGGTATGCGCAGGAACGGGTGCTTTAAGGAATTCCTGGTTTGCGTTCATTCGAACTGCCGACGGAATCTCTCCAGCTGATCTTTTACTTCGGCTAAGTCACGTCGTAGTTCAGCGACCTCCTCCTCCAACCGGATAATGCGATCGGCGTCAGCTGAATCTGGTTCAGCGTTGATCGCGGTTCGCACTGGAGCATTCGCTTCCACTACATCTCCAGAAAACAAATGTACATAGCGGGATTCCTTTGTCCCCGGCTGTCGCGGAAGCACTCTTGCTAGCTGCGGGTCGCGCTGCATCAACTTTTGCAGCGCGGATTGCACATCATCCAGGGTTTCGAAGCGGTGCAAGCGCTCCGCGCGCCCGCGAAGTTCGCCCGGCGTCTGCGGACCTCGCAACAGCAACACGCACAGCACAGCAATTTCCTGACGCATGAAATTGAATACCTCCTGCAACCGCTGCTCATACTTGGTCACACGGCTATCTGCGCCGCGAGCGGGCCCAGCCATCCGCTGCTGTTGCAAACCTTCAAGCGCGGAGCGTACCGCGTCTTCGTCCAACTGCATTACGGGATCGCGATTCGATTTCTGATTGCAGGCATTCACCAGCGCGTTCAGCGATAGCGGATAGTACTCCGGCGTGGTAATGTCTTTCTCAATCAGCGATCCCAGCACCCGCACTTCGTTTTCGGTAAGTCGTAAGTCCATTAGTTGATTCCATCAACTTTTCGGAGACTGTATCGAGTGAGATTGTATAGGCCGAACGTTGACACGATCCAGTACCTGTCGCGGGGGCAGAATAGAGATCGTTCACGGAACTGATTTAGTCGTAAGATACTTGGATGTTCGCCATCTCACATCACATCGGGAGAGTAATGTGTTCGATAGTAAGGTGTTCGCGCAAAACCGAGGCAGTAAGGAAGTTGCTGTGGCACTTCGCCCCCTGGACCGCCTGACCCTTGTATTGATTGGAATTGGAGTGGTATTTGCTTCACTAGGGCTGGGCGAGGCCGTGTATCGATTAACATTCCTTGATTTCGATGGAGCAACCGATCGCCTTCCGATCGAGTTGCTGTTCGGATTAACGTTCGCATGGGCCACTGCGAAACTGGCTAGAAATATTTATCAACACCGAATGGAGACGTTCACAAGAATCAAATTGATTCGGGATCGCAACCACAAGATTCGCCACGCGGCGGAAGCAATAGCCCCGCTGGCACATCCAAACAATCATCAGGCAATTCGCGTGATTCGTGAAGAAGTAGATCGAATTGAATGGGCCTTGACCGAGATCATACCTAGCTAGCTCGAACGGGCGAACTAGTGCGACGTCTCCAGCGGGTAGCCCTTTTCGCGCCAGTCGCGAATTCCGCCGTCCATCGATGCCACGTTTGTATAACCCATTTTTTGCAGATTATCAGCGGCCAGGGCAGAACGAAAGCCACCCCCGCAATAAAGGACCAGCTCGGTACTCAAGTCGGGATACTTCTCCTCGACGTCGCGTTCAATGACGCCCTTGCCAAGATGAACGGCGCTGGGGATGTGGTCGGCATCAAATTCGCGATCTTCGCGGACATCCGCAAGGACAAATTTTTCTCCGCGATCCAGGCGAGACTTAATCTCGTCTACATTGGTCTCGCGAACCCGGCGCTTCGCGTCCTCGACAATCTTTAAGAAGCGCGGGGGGTGTTTGGGGGCCATGATTTCCCTTCTCCGAGTAAGAATTTTAGCAGGTTGCCTGCAACTCGTGGCCAAGAGTTCCCGCTAAATGAGATCGCCGTGCCAACTGCCGAGAGCTGACAGCTGAAAGCTCCTTCCAAATGTGCTAAAGATATAAAGGCTCGTATGACGCTCATCATTCGCCAGTCCCGGATTCATTCCCATGGTTGCTACACAACCCGCCCAATCCGCAAAGGAACGCTGATCATCGAGTACGTGGGCTTGAGCCTGAGTTATGAGCAGGCGGACGATCTTTATGACGATTTTCCAAACACATATCTGTTTGGCTTGGATGGCGGAAAGAAAATTATAGATGGCTACGGCGTGGCAGCCTTCGTCAATCATTCCTGCGAGCCGAATTGCGAAACGGATCAAATCAAGGGGAAGATGTGGATTATCGCATTGCGTGATATTGCGGCTGGCGAAGAGCTGACCTACGATTACAATCTATTCGACGGGGAAGATGATGCGCCTTGTCTGTGCGGAGCGCAGCGCTGCCGGGGAAGTTTGTACTCTGCGTCGCATCTTCGCAAACTGGCAAAGAAGCGCGCTAAAGCTGCCGCGGTTGCTGCTGCCTCTTAGCTCTCTTTATCGACAAGAGGCGCGGCAATGCCGGTGCTACAATCACTTCTTCCGATTCACAGCTGTCTGGGGTGCTCCTTGGAACGTGCTTCTGCTGCGCTAGAAACTATCATCGCTAAAGCGCTGCATCGCGTGCCCGCGCAGGAGAGTGCTTTGCTGGCATGGCCAGTCGCTTGTGGCAGCGCGGTGGCGGATCGCACTCGCGTCCTGGATTTTTTCGACGGCATCTTGCGAATCGAGGTCGGCGATGCGGGATGGCGGCGTGAACTGGCAGCCCTTGCTCCTCGTTATCTGGCTGTGATCAATAAATATTCCGCGACGTCGGTTAAGCGTATTGAATTTGTCGTGAAGGGTTGACTTACACAACTCACTGAGTCGCGGAAACAATATTCACTCTCATGAAAGTTACTGACAAAGATGTTTCTCATGTCGCCGATCTCGCCAATCTGGAACTGACTGAGGAAGAGCGCGCTCACATGCTGCGCGATTTGAACTCCATCCTGGAATATATCGACCGGCTAAGCGAACTCGACACTGACACCGTTGCACCAATGGCTCAGGTCTCCGACCGTTACGGCGTAGACGAATCGCAGCAGGGTAGCCAGCGCTTTGCCTATGCCATGCGCGACGACGTGAGAGAGGGTCTGCGCAAGTCGCTGCCGCAGGATGTCGCCTTGAAAAATGCTCCGGACACCGATGGGAGGTTTTTTGAAGTTCCCAAGGTGATCGAAAGATAAAAGATAGCAGAATGATCACAGGAAAAAACCAAGCCGCCGGTCTCACAATCGATGAAATTCGTAGTGCGATCACAGAGGAGAGAACAACCGCGACGGCGCTCGCGAAAGACTTCTATGAGCGGATCAGGAAGGAAGACCCGGAGATTGGCGCCTTTCTAACTCTCTGTGAGGCTCGAGCGCTGAAGCAGGCGGGCCTGATCGATCAGATGGCCGCCGAGGGACAGCCTCTACCGCCGCTGGCGGGGATACCGGTGGCAATCAAAGATGTCATGGTGACATCGGAAGTGCACACCACCGCCGGCTCAAAAATTCTCGACAATTTCATACCCTCTTATGACTGCACAGCGGTTGCCCGTCTGGAAGCCGCCGGCGCGGTTATTCTGGGCAAGCTCAACTGCGACGAATTTGCCATGGGCTCATCGAACGAAAACTCGGCATACCATCCTGTTCGCAATCCGCGGGATAAGAGTCGAGTGCCCGGCGGGTCCTCAGGTGGAGCAGCAGCGGCGGTGACGGCAGAGATGGCAGTGGCCACGCTCGGCTCTGACACCGGAGGATCCATTCGCCAACCAGCTTCCTTCTGCGGAGTGGTTGGTTTGAAGCCGACGTATGGACGAGTGTCGCGCTATGGGCTAATTGCATTTGCTTCATCTCTTGATCACATCGGTCCGTTTGCAAAAACGGTAAAAGATGTTGCGCTGGTGCTGCGTACGATTGCGGGGCGAGATCCCATGGATTCCACTTCGGCAGAAGTGCCGGTACCTGACTATGTGGCGGAACTCGAGAAGCCCGTCAAGAACCTGAAGATTGGAGTCGCCAAAGAATACTTTGGAGCAGGACTCGATCCTGAAGTTCGCGCGGCTGTCGAATCCGCTATTCAGAAATTAGCGGAGTTAGGGTGCGATGTTGTGCCCATGAGTCTTCCGCATACTGAATATGCGATTCCTACTTACTACATTGTCGCAACCGCAGAAGCGTCGTCGAATCTTGCGCGCTATGACGGAGTGCGCTATGGATTCCGGGCTAAGTCGGCAACACTTTCTGAAATGTATCGCAAGACGCGCGATGCCGGATTCGGAATGGAAGTCAAGCGCCGTATCATGCTTGGCACCTATGCTCTGAGTGCCGGATACTACGACGCCTACTATCTGAAGGCGCAGAAAGTTCGCACCCTGCTAACCCGCGATTTCGACGAAGCGTTCACGAAAGTCGATGTAATCGCCGCGCCTACGTGCCCGACGCCTGCGTTCAGGCTGGGTGAAAAAGCCAATGATCCCCTGGCGATGTATCTAGCCGATATCTACACGGTAACTGCAAACCTTGCCGGCATTCCTGGAATTTCAGTTCCCTGCGGGGAGAATCACGAGGGGCTTCCGATTGGCTTGCAGCTATTCGCGCGGCACTTCGACGAGGCAACATTGCTTAGAGTAGCGCATGCATATCAGTTACTCGTCAGAGCCACAATCTGAGTCATTACTCCAGTGCGCGAACAAGTTCAGGTGATCTGTACTGTGATAGTCGCGCGTAGATGTCCCGTTCAGAGAGCTTCGTAATACCGCTCTCCCGAGCAGCCTCGACAGAGTACTCTGCCGTCGCGTACAACTTCGCGGCGAAAATTGATGCCTTCGCCACAATCGGCGCAGACGGTGCGTTGGCCTTTATATCCTGGGAACTCTTCTTCTGGGAGCGCGACCTTCACCCACTCAGCCGCGACTAAGTCGTTTTCGGACATTTCCCGATAGGCCAACATCTGCTGCTCGTTCTTGCTTTCGATTTCCGGATGCATGGACCGCGCCAGCGCCTTTGATGATTCTTTCGCAGCAATGCGGATGGCTCTCCCTGTATTTACATCGACGAAGGTCGCGGCCATCTTCCCCCAATCGCGAAATTTCAGAGCGCGCTTGCCGAGACGGCATCCGGTGACAACAGCGATGGCGTCAGTGGCGCAGCGGTCAATTTCCACGAAGGTGACGAGACGTTTACGATCTTTTCCTCGCGGATCGCCAATGCCAAGCTTGTCCAGGCCAAGCATTGCCATACGGACGCCGAGGAGTTGACCGGCGCAGAGGTGGCCATGAGCTAGCTCGGCTTCACGAAGGTAGTCGTCGAGCGAAAGCATTGATGACTTCCAATCTCTGATTTGTAATTCTGATTGTAATAGCGAAGTAGACGGCGGGGGCTAAAATCACCAATTACCAATTGCAAACTGGTCTATTTTGTTACTTTCTACGCCAGCGCACTCCATCTTTTGTGTTTTCTACAATGATGCCAGCCGCAGTTAGTTCGGCGCGTATCGCATCGGAGGATTTAAAGTTTCGCGATTTTCTCGCTGCCTCCATTTCGGACAGCTTCTGGTTAACTTGCTGGTCTGTGAGCTGCGAGGAGCCCGCGATCTCGAGCAACTCGGGGCTGATTTCTTTTTCGCGGCCTTCAGCGCGAGCCCACTCCAGAATGGATTGCATCTTGGGTTGATCGTCGTCTTTCAGAACTCCAAATATGTCGTCAAACTTGTCCAGCGCAGCGAGCAAAGGTTTCACATCGTCCTGACTTACTTCCTGCACATCCAGCGCTGTGTTTGCCTTCCGTATCATGTCGAACATCGCCGCCTGAGCTTCGGCCGTGTTGAGGTCGTCGTCTAGCGCACTCTTCATCCGTGCCATGGTCGCATCTGAGAGCTGAGACATCGCCGAATTCGCACCGGCTGGAAACTGTGAACTGGTGAGGCGGAGGCGGAAATTCCTCAATTTCTCGACCGAGCTTGCCGCCGACCTGAGGCCATCGAAAGTGAAGTTGAGTTGATTGCGATACGGTACCTGAGTGAGAAGCCAGCGAATTGACGATGGTTTATGTCCGCGAAGAACCAGGTCTCGAATCGTAAAAAAATTCCCCAGGCTCTTGGACATCTTTTGCCCTTCAACCAACAAAAACCGGGCATGCAACCAATAGCGGGCGAACCGCTGTCCGGTGAGCGACTCCGATTGCGCGATTTCATTTTCGTGATGCGGGAAAATGAGGTCTTCACCGCCGGCATGCAGGTCAAAACTCGGCCCCAGTTCCTCCATCGACATCACCGAGCACTCAATGTGCCACCCCGGACGCCCTGCGCCAATCACCGTATCCCATGAGGCTTCACCCGGCTTCGGAGCCTTCCACAGCGCGAAGTCGCGGGCGCTGTCTTTTTCGTATTCATCCACGTCGACGCGCGCGCCATCGTTCATACCGGCAAAATCTTTTTTGGAAAGTTTGCCGTACTCAGGAAATTTCGCGATGCGGAAATAGTACGACCCGTCGTCGGTGCGATAGGCGAAACCTTTCTTCTCCAGTTTGGCGATGAAGTCAGCCATCGCGTTGATGTGCTTGGTGGCCCGTACGAAAATGGGTTTCTCGATGCCGAGCGTAGCCGAATCTTCCAGGAATGCCTGAATATATTTCGCGGTATATTGCTGCACGCTGACGCCATCGCGCGCCGAATTACGAATAATCTTGTCATCCACATCAGTGATGTTCATGACATAACGAACGTCATAGCCGCTCTGCCGCAGGAAGCGATACAAGAGATCGACGGCGATAAAGGTGCGGAAATTGCCAATGTGGCCGTAATCGTAGACCGTCGGTCCGCAGGCATACATCCGGACCCGATTGTCTTCGAGCGGATGAAAGTCTTCGATCTTCCCGGAAAGAGTGTTATAGAGGCGCAGTGCCATGAATGAGTTCTGAGAGCAAATGCCGAATCTGTCATTCTAGGGGCGGCCTAAAAGTGGGTCAATGGGGTGACGGGTTAGGAGGGAAAGTGACACTTTTAGAGCGCCCCTGAATTTGAGCGAAAGTGAAAGCTTGCTTTGGACTGGGGTGTGGAGTGAAATTGAGTAATTATGGATTGCAACTCTCGATTAGTGCAACCGCCGATTACAACAATTACTACCCGTTTTCCCGTGATTCAGTAGAAGCCGACACAGGGGTAATTGAGACGATGGTTAACCTTCATCGTAACTTTGCATATTCGGTTCTGGCCTGCTCCAGCACTGGAATATTGAGATCTGCGTCTTTCCAGAGGTTGAGGAAATTTTGGTACGCAAACTTCGCTTTGACCTTGTCTCCGGCCACGGCGTAGGCTCTGCCCAGTTGCAAGTGCGCTAGAGCGCCGATGACGTCGCTGATCACGATTCCACGATGATCGAGAATCTTCTGGAATTCCGCGACGGCTTCGGTGCCCTCCCCTGCAGCGAGATAAGCCTCGCCGCGGATATACACGGGATAAAGCGCTCCGAAAAATCCCTGTAGATTACTGCGTGGGGTGCCTAGTTCATATGGGGTGGCTTCTTCCAGCAGTTCGATCGCTCTTGAAGGCTGGTCGCGATTCAGGGCAAGCACCGCACGAAGCACTGGCAAGTAGCTAAACTTCACAGACGTGTCTTCGGGAAAGCGCTTCTCCATATCATCAGCCGTGGCTTGTGCCCGAGACGAATTCCCCGCGAGGGCCAGAGCGAGAGCACTGCCATACGCTACCTCCCGGTCTTTCGCAAGCTCAAGTGCTACCGCCGCGCGCTGACTGGCAGTGGCGGCGTTTCCGAAAAAGGCTTCTCTCAAGGCTGCTCCGGTTTCAAACAGAGCTGCTCGTTCACGGTGTCCCGCCTGCTGCGCCAACTCTGACGCCTGCAAGGACATTTTCCGCGCCTCTCGCAGGTGACCGGTGTACGCGAGCACAAATGCCTGATGATGTGAAATCCATTCTTCGGCTTCGGAGTCGCTTTGAGCCAACTGTACTTCATGCGCCATTGCAGCAGCGTCAGACTTCAAGAACGCTATGTCGTATCTCTGAACAAGAAAATCCGGCATTTCCAGTTTGCGCGCAGCGGCTCTCCGAAGCGCGTCTTCAGCTTCCGGTAGACGGTTCAGGTAAAGAGAGTCGTCGGCAAGATTGGAATATCCGATCGAAGCGTCGGGGTCGAGTGCAATGGCCCTTTGGGCTTCTTCGACCGCTCTCTCATATTTGCCTAACGCGGTATAAACAAAACCCGACAAGAACGAATGTGGCATTACTTCACGAGGGTACGATCGCGACCACGCCTGACAAACCTGCTGGGCCTTTTCCTGGTTCCCCGTGGCTCTCCCCTCGTAATAAGCAGTGATGAAGAACTTCTCCTTATCGCTGGCACGATCCCTTAATTCATAGGCCTTGGTCGTATGCTCCGTTGCCAGAGCAGATTCGCCGGTGTGGCCGTACATCAGCCCAAGCGCCGCATGTGCCATGGCGAATTTAGGATCAATTTCGATGGCCTGTTGGAAAAAAGGAATACTGGCGGACTGGTTGGAGTTAACCAGGCGCCAACCCCTGCTGTACGCTTTCAAGGCCTCCAAAGATGGGGTTGTGGCTTCGGCCAGCGGCGTCTCGTGCTCGCGCACACTCGCGAGTGACTCACCAACGCGAGTTCTGAATTTCCTCGCTATTTGATCCAGGGCGCGGAGCACCTCTTCTTTACGAGCTGCTTGCACCTGCTCCCCGTCCAGGACGTCCCCAGTGCGACAATCCTTTGCGCGCAGTCCCAACACATATTGACTTCCGAGGCTGGCGATCGAGCCATCCAAAACGGCGGCGCTACCGGTCCGGACGCAGACTTCACGCGCGATTTCGGACCCTAGGCGTGTGTCCGCAGGCTGCCCCATGAGCCGAAGAGTCTCCTGGATGCGGGTGTCCGGTATCAAGCTTAGAAATGGCGACTGTTCGAGCTCTATCAACATGCCCTGCCGCAGAGTTCCGTCAAACACGGGATCGCCCGTCGAGTTGGCGAACTCGGCAAGCACAACTGTGTCTTTTTCGGTGAGGACAGGAGAACGGTGAAAGAAAAGCCGAAACGCACCGGCTCCCAGTGCAAGTACAACGACAGCCGTAATAGCAATCCACGGCCAATTGCCGGTCTCATCGACCTGCAGTTGGAGCTTCGCGTGGCTCGCGGCGACAATACTGAGCTCGCGGTCCGGCACCAGCTGCACATCCTCGGTAAACCGATAACCTCGCCCCGGCACGGTGACGATGTACTGGTGTTCCTGCGGAGTTTCCCCTAATGCCTTTCGCAGCAGAAAGACATTTCGGCTGACGTTCGCTTCCTCGACAAACGTATCCGGCCAGACCATCTTCATCAAGTCATCTTTGGTGACAACCTCTTTACTGGGCGCATCAGGACTAAAAGGATCTGAAAGGTCTTAGGCGTGAGCGGGACGGTTTCGCCGCCGCGAACGAGGAGCTCCTTCTCCGGATCGACCCGAAAAGGACCGAACTCGTAGAGCTGTTTGACCCTCTTATCTGCGTCCGCGGCCATCGCGAGGACCTTGCTTCACTAATCGTAAGTCGAGCTCGGAGACGCATTTTAGCATGGCTTCCAAGAAACCTACTTTGTTCTCGAGAGTCCATACAAAGCAAATTCCCTCTTTTCTGGCGATTACGGCGCTGCGAGAAATTATCAGAAATTATCACGACCTTTGTAAGGACTATTTCCTGGCTTTTCGGGCAAGCTGCCGTCCTGTTGAGCGTAAAGCCGCTGCCAACAATCGGCTCCGGCAAGCATGGGCGAGGGTTATGGCAAAGCAGACGAAGATCACAATCGAAACCGATTCCTTGCTGGTCCTGTGGGGACGAAGTCCACTTCGTTCGTGGTGCCCCCAATGCGCCGCCGTGGGAGAAATGATTCCCATTAAGGACGTAGGGGTGATTTCGAACTTGGCTTTATTCGAGATGGAGGCCTGGCTTGAGTCCGAGGTGATCCACCGTTCGCAATCGGTCGATGGTTCGGCACTGATTTGCCTCAATTCGCTACTCAAACGTGTGCACAAAACAAAAAGCGCCTAGCGTTGAATCGTGCAATATCAATAAGGAGGAAATATGAAGTCCAGAATTTTGTGGTTGGTTTCGGGAACAGGTTGGTTTTGTCCGCCGTCAACGTTTGCCCGATTAGTGCTAATCGTTAGCTTTATGTGCTGCCTGTTTGCGACATCTGCAAATGCCGAACCTTTTGTGTATGTAGTCACGCTGAGCCAGCAATTCGGGACCATAGACCTTGCGAACGGGGAGTTCCAACCCATTGGCAATGGTACGCCTGACGGCTTAAGCAATTTGATATGGTTGACGGATGGGTCTCTGCTGAGCCTTGCAACCACTGGCAGTAATGCGGGCTATCTTGCGAAGATTGATCCTGCAACCGGAGAGGAAATCGCCCTCCGCCCCATCACGTACAAGGGACAGCCTCTGGGTTTCAACGCCTTCGATCTTGCGGAAGTCCGCCGGAGGCTCTACTTAACTGATTTCAGCAACAATCTCTACTCCGTCAACCTCGCGACCGGCAACGCCGTTCGTGTTGGAGCCAACGGCGGTACGACCGGTATGCGCCCTGACACAAACATTCCCTTAACCTTTAATACCGACGGCACGTTCAACCTCTGCGACGAAGGTCTCTACGGATTTGCGGGAAAGCTGTATGCAACATTCGATTCCTACGCGATTAACCCGAACGCAACGCCGCCGGGCAGGGCCCATGAATACCTTTCTCCGTATCTGTGGCAGATCGATCCCCTTACCGGAGCCGCAACCTTCATCGCAAATACCGACTGGCAGCTCAGCGCAATCGTCGAGGCGAATAGCAAACTCTATGCGTTCAGATCCGTGATCGATGGCTTCGATTTCACTTTCGGGTTCCCGATTGCGCACGCCGAGTTGGTCAGACTGGACCAAGAGACGGGGAAAACCCAGAAACTAGCCGATATTGACCCCAGTCTGGGCCCCATTTTCGGAGCCGCACCGGTCCGAATGCTCAGGTGAACATCACCGTGGCTTCGGCTACTCCCTTAGTGAGAGAAATAGAAATGATGAACTGCCACATCGTGAAATGCTGTGGCAAAAGGGGCTGGGGGTCGGTTTCCAGCCCCATGATCCTTAGGAACTCGAACCCGGACACGTCCACAGTGAATCTCTTGATGTGTGGTCGGCTAACCGCAAACTACAAGATTGGTTGGCGTAATATCGCCATCACACCATCTCACTACCAATCGGCCACCCTCTCTAAGGTTGTTACTTACCCTCCTACACTTAATATGGCGACGTGCGGATGGCAGGATCTGTCGCGTGCAGAAATGGGGCATATATAATGTTTTGGCATTACTTAGACACAGTCAAACTTGGTCGAGCGCGATTTAAACGGAATTGGCGCCTGGGACGAGAGTCTCAAGCGGTTGGCCTAAGGAAGTCAGAGTTGCGGAGGTTTAATGGCGACGGCGGTCATCACCGGATCAGCGGGACTTGTAGGATCAGAGGCAGTTCACTTTTTCGCTCAACAAGGTTTTCAGATCGTCGGCATCGACAATGACATGCGTTCCTTTTATTTCGGCAATTCTGCTTCAACCTCCTGGAATCGGAAATTGCTGCAAGAGAAATATGGAAAGCAGTACCGGCACTTTGACGTGGACATTCGCGATCGCGACGCAATTGAGGCAATATTCCAGGAATACGGTAACGACATTAAGCTGGTCATTCACGCGGCGGCGCAGCCGTCCCATGATTGGGCGGCACGAGACCCGCACACCGATTTTAGCGTCAATGCCAACGGCACCCTCGTACTTTTAGAGGCCACAAGAAAGTTTGCTGATTCTGCAGTATTTATTTTCACGTCCACCAACAAGGTATACGGCGACACTCCCAATCGGCTGCCTCTCGAAGAACTTGAAACGCGTTGGGAAATTTCCCCTGGGCACCCGTACGAAAGCGGAATCGACGAGTCGATGTCGATCGACGATTCAAAGCACTCGATTTTTGGAGCTTCGAAGGTGGCAGCCGATGTGCTGGTCCAGGAATACGGGAAGTATTTTGGAATGAAAACTGCTTGTTTCCGCGGAGGTTGCCTGACAGGACCGGCTCATTCGGGCGCGGAACTCCACGGGTTCTTAGCCTATTTGGTCGAGTGTACGATGACTTCAAAACCCTACAGAATATTCGGCTACAAGGGAAAGCAGGTTCGGGACAACATTCACAGTCATGACCTGATCTCTGCCTTCGACCAGTTCTACCGGAATCCACGCAGCGGGGAAGTCTACAATATGGGTGGTTCAAGGCATTCTAACTGTTCGATGCTGGAGGCCATTTCCCTGTGTGAAGAGATAACGGGTAAGAAGCTGAATTACAGCTACGACGCAAGCAACCGCTCCGGCGACCATATCTGGTACATCTCTGACGTTGCCAAGTTCCAGCTCCATTATCCCGGCTGGAACTATCAGTATGACCTTCGCGCCATTGTCGAGGAGATCTATGCAGCGCAGGAGAAGCGATCGAGTGCGCGGAACACGCCAGCCGATTGCGCGCCGGCAGTAACAAAAAGCTAATTCTTTGCCGACGTGCACGCCCGGGTATGCAGTGAATCTCGAAAGCAATGTGAAGCGTTCACAAGGCTTACGGTTGGGCACGGATTCTGCTAACCTTATTTGTGAACCGCATATGAAAATATCTGTCGTCATCCCCGCCCATAATGAAGAAGCATGTTTAGAAGCCACTGTTCGCGCTATCGTCGCGGCGCTTCAACAAGAGCAGATCCCGCACGAGATTTTGATTGTGAACGATAACAGCACGGACAGGACCGGAGAGGTGTGTGCAAGGCTTGAGAGAGAGTTTGAGACCGTGCGACATATCATCAATCAACCTCCCAACGGCTTTGGATTCGCGGTACGCGTCGGACTGAGGGATTTTCGAGGCGACGCGGTCGCAATCGTGATGGCCGACGGTTCGGACGATGCCAAAGATCTGGTTGCTGGCTACCGTAAGCTGCAAGACGGCTATGATTGTGTTTTTGGATCACGCTTCATGCGCGGCTCACAGGTGGTGGACTACCCCGGTCACAAACTGGTAATCAATCGTTTGGCCAACTGGTTCATCAAGACTATTTTTAATATCCGGTACAACGACGTCACCAATGCATTCAAATTATATCGGCGCGAAGTCATCGCGGGCGTTCAACCTATCCTGAGTCACCACTTCAACCTCACCGTCGAGTTGCCATTAAAGGCGATTGCACGAGGGTACTCTTACACCGTTATCCCGATCCGCTGGTATAACCGCAAAGTAGGTATATCCAAGCTGAGAATCAACGAGATGGGTAGCCGGTACTTGTTCATCGTTCTATATGTCTGGCTGGAAAAGCATCTCTCGAGAGGCGACTATCTACGCGGCAACCATATTCCGGAAGCAATCGTTAGGCCGATAACAGGCAACGAGGCCGGAAAAAATGGTATTGGCTTGCGCGGTGAAATCGAGCATTTGTAAGAAAAGCGGCCGGAACACTACCCGTCGGAATATCCCTACCATTGCACTAACAGTTGCTGCGAAAGCGGAATGAGCAAAATTCTGATTCTCGGAGGCGCCGGCTTTGTTGGAAGCTCGCTCGCGATCGGGTTGAAGTCTGCATACCCAGACTGGACGGTGGTGTGTTTCGATAACTTGCGCAGGCGGGGCTCAGAGTTGAACCTGCCGCGTTTACGTCATTCTGGAATTCAGTTCGTTCACGGGGACATCAGGAGCTCGACTGACCTTGATGCGGAAGCCCTCGGCGTCCCCGAAACTGTGGTGGATTGTTCGGCCGAGCCGTCCGTCCTGGCAGGCGTAACCTCTCCTCAGTACGTAATTCAAACAAACCTCGCAGGCACAGTGAATGTCCTCGAGCTGTGCCGCCAGCTGGGCGCCCGGCTGTTGTTTATTTCCACCAGCCGCGTGTACTCCGTACCGGCACTTCGCTCATTAAAGTTAATCGAGCAACCGACGCGGTTTTGTCTGGCCGCTGAGCAGACTGAACCCAACGTCAGTGAGGCCGGAGTCAAAGAAGAATTTTCAATTCGAGGATTCAGGTCTTTGTACGGAACGACAAAGATTGCATCCGAAATGTTGATTGAGGAATACCGTGAGGCATTCGGCCTGAAAGCCATTATCAACCGTTGTGGCGTGCTGACGGGACCGTGGCAAATGGGCAAAGTGGACCAAGGCGTCTTCGTACTGTGGATGGCAGCGCACTACTTTCGCAGGAACCTGGAGTACATTGGATTTGGCGGTACCGGCAAACAAGTGCGAGATCTCCTGCACATCGATGACCTGCTTCGGCTCGTAACCCATGAAATTGTGCACTTTGACGAGCTGGCCGGTGAACTCTTCAATGTGGGAGGTGGAGCCGAAAGTAGTCTTTCTTTGTTGGAAACTACTGAGCTTTGCCGTGAGATTACCGGGCAGACGATTGAATTCACGAAGACAAAGAACGAGCGTCCGGCAGACGTGGCCTGGTTCATTACGGAAAATTCAAAAGTGATGAGACGAACTGGTTGGGCCCCTCAGCACACACCGAGACGAACACTTCAAGATATCTATAATTGGATTAAGCAGGAAGAGGCGATCTTGCGTCCGGTACTGTCATAGACATGTAAGTCAAGATCGAACCGAGAGCAGTCAGACAGCGAAATCAGAATGCATCATGAACAGCGACCAGACGTCGAGTCTATTTACACCCAGCGTTTTTCAGGCAGCGAGGCCCAAAGGGACCGGGTATGGCAGATTCTCACTCGCCACTACTTCCAGCGCTGGATTGCAAGCACCGATACGGTCCTGGACTTGGGAGCCGGGTATTGCGAGTTCATTAACAACATTCAAGCAGCACGAAAGATCGCAGTTGACCTGAATCCGGTCACGCCTCTTAAGGCGGCTCCGAACGTTACTGTGGTCTCGCAAGATGTAACCACGGCTTGGCAAGTGGAAACACAGTCAGTTGATGTGGTCTTTACCAGTAATTTCTTTGAACACCTTCCCACTAAGCAGGACTTGGTGTATTGCCTCTCTGAGATTCACCGCGTCCTTCGTCCCAACGGTCTGTTACTCGCACTGGGGCCAAACATTAGGTTTTGTTCTGACCTGTACTGGGACTTTTTCGATCATTATTTGCCGCTAAGCGAGCGTTCGCTGGTAGAAGCGGCCGGCATTGCTGGTTTCTCGCCGGACCGGGTAATTCCACGTTTTCTTCCCTTTACCATGCAAGGCAAAGCGCCTCCGCCGAGCAGCCTGATCCGCCTATATCTGCTGCTTCCGCTGGCATGGCGGCTCCTGGGTAAACAGTTCTTCGTGGTTGTGCGCAAGCGGTGAGGCACAATGGAGCGCTTCTGACACTGGTCCCTATGCGGAACGCCTCACTGCGTTAATTTCACCTTGGCTCGCTGCCGACCCAGGACCGTAAGCGCCTCCTCCAAATACCACAAGCATTAGCAGCATCAGTAGACTGAGGGCCGCAAGGCACGCCATGCCTGGATCGGCCCCTCCGGCGAAGACTGTGCCGGAGCGCGATTTCATGAATGCATCCGTCAAACCAAATAATGGGAAGAAGAACAAGGCTTGAAGTCCAAGCAAAACGTACGTAAGGCGTCGGGCAACGCTAACCAAACTAACGCTCAGAGCGGCAAACAGAAGCAACACCGTCCCATAGGAACCAGCGTGAATAACGTTACTCCCTGGTATGTAGATAAGAAGACACCAGACGACTAGTGAGACAAACGCCAGCACAAACAAGCGCTGGATCGCGCCAATCAGCGCAGAGTGTTTTAGCTCGGCCGAGAACACGCGCGCAAACAGGAAAGCAAAAAAGCCTAGATTGAGAACTCCGAGCATCTGGAAGAAAAAGAAGAAGGTACAGGCCTTGTACCATTGCACTAGCCTCTTCGATTGTGACGCCCTATTCATTCTGGCCTGACGCAGATCCTCCCACGGGCTCACCCCGAAAAGGGTGCGCACGTTTACAATTTTGTTGGCCACGATTTGAGAGAACGGCGCCTTCGTATAGGCATCGACGAATGCTTCGCCAAATGAGCGTGAGTCCCGGTCGATCACCCCCGCCAGGTGCCACTTCAAAAGCCTGTCGCCCGGGGGATCGTAAAACTTCTGATACGCGCTCCAGGGCAATATCAGCAACAACATAATTGCAATGCCCCACGAAGCAGGACGTATTCCGGGAAGCTTTCCGCTTGCCAGCAAAACGATTGCGAGCCCGATTACGCTAAAGGCAATTCCACCATGACTCAACATCGCCAGGGCTATTGCTGCTCCCCCCAGCATGGTATCGATGCGATTGCAGCGAGTGATTCTGCCTTCAGGGAATCGGATGGCCACCAACGCTATGACAAAGAAAGCGGCCGCCAAGAGCTTAGGCCAGACGTAGAACGTATGAAGCACAAAGAACCCAGAAAAAATACTGAACCCGCAAACCACCGCGAAGATTCTTGTAGAAGCAGACAGCGTCTGAATCAGCAGCCACAGAGAAGCAATCCACGTTGACTGCAAAAAAGTCCCGAGGATCTGATAATCGAAGGCACTTTGCGACTCCGGCCACAGAGGGCGCTGCAATAAAACGATGGCAGTCTGCAGAGGAGGCCGGTCACTGCTCTTCCAATCAATGTAAAGGAATGGCCTAAAGGGTTTGCCGCTATAGAGGTCATCCGCCAGCATATTGGGAAGAATATTGTCGGTCGGCATGGACCAAACAAATCGTCTTTCCGCTTGAACGCCAGGGTCATCTGAGCGGGCGTAAACAAATCCGATCGCAGAGTAAAAAGTGGTTACAAGGATCATTAAGGCAACGCAAATAAATAAGGCACGCAGAAGTTGTTTTTCGATCGGCTTTGCATAGAAGAGGGCAGCTAGAGACAGTAGCAGGATGCCCACCGCGACGCTCTTCCCGTCCAGGGGGCTTATTAAATATGCCCAGAATGCAAGATAGCCGGCGATGCCGCTTCCGACCAGAACGCAGCTCACGAAGCGAACTGTATCCAGGGCATGTCGAGAGTGAACGCACCGCGCGATCGCGAGGCCTGGCAAAAGAAATAGTGTTCCTTCGACAAAAATTCGGCATAACAGGAAGAGAACTGCCAAACCCGAATCGGCAATGCTGGCTGCTGATGATTCACCACGCGGGAGGGTGAGCGCGAGCTGGCCATGAACCGCCCTGGACTGGTCTTCTGCCACTAACTTGACTGATCGGCCTCTCCAAACTCTCGGCATCGTCCAGGAAACATGCCGCCACTCGTCGCCCGGATCGCTCCTAAGCGCAAGACCCAACTTCTCTGGTCCTCCTTCTGCCTGGAGGTAAAGCGCATTTCCTTTCTCGCTTGGATAGCCTGAGACAAAGAAATTTAGCGTGGTAGGCGCGGCAAAGGAAGACGAAATAAAGCTTCCGGCCTTGCGGCCGTCTCCGGCTCCGGAACTTTGAAAGAACGGTTGATCCTGTTGATCCTTCGCCTCGAGCCCTGGAGTTCCAGGGCTGAACGAGCCCGATAGTTGGTATTCGCCGGATCCGGTCAGAGGCCGATCGTGGGAGCGAGGAGAGGGAACTCCGTTCAGCAGCAGAATCGCGATCACGGCGAGACCGCCGAGCAAACTTGAGGCTCTAGTTCCAATCAGACTCGACATCCCAGGTTGATCGCCTGAAATGACTGGTGAATCTTTCTTAGTCAGCACTTGGTTGGTCATCGGTGAGAAATATTAGAAATTATAGCTTGAGAGTTCGGCACAGCAGATGCGGACATCTGGAACCAGTTTCGGTCGCAGGAATCGAGCGGGGATCTGCGGCGGAATGGTTGAAGAAGCCACCCGCCGCAAAATAGTCCCACTAACCCACAAACGCCGGGAGACACGGCCCCTGCATGATTCCTATAGTTGTCATGGGTGGGTCGGTACAAGTTCTATTCAGCAAGAGGCCCAGCGAATAGGTTCAAGTGATTCGCCTTCAGATAATCCAGTTTTTGTTGCAAATGAGTCGGTTCAGGAGCCGGGTATATTTTAAAGCTTGTAGTTTTGTCGCAATAGGCGATGTTGCCGGTGCGCACGTAACAATCCGCCCACTGCCTTTTGCCGTCGGAAAAGTATTGAAGCTCCCGCCGCGGGACGGTCACCGAGGCGGGCAAGAGCAAAATGACCCACAGCGCGAGCATAATATTTCTCGCTCCGTACCAAGATTGGGATAAAAGATAGAAGTAGATGGCGAGAAATGCTGGAATCAACAAAGTACTATAGCGAGAAGAAAGCGCCTGCTCGAGACCCAGGCATAGGCGCCCGACGGCGGTATTTGTTGCAAATAGCAGACTAAAACCCAAAAGTACGGCGCCAACAAGATGGGTATCGGGAATAGGACCCTTAAGTAAGTAAAGCGAATGCCAGAGGAAAACAAACACCATCAACAAGAGGATAGTTAAGCCGAGGACGATGATTCCAGTCGAAAGGGTCAGCGGCCTGGGCACCACGAATCCCGAGAGCAGGAGTCCCATGAATTTCAAATAACTCGTCCAGTTGTTATGTGGAAGCTGGAAACAATCGGCAGCAGGCTGAAAGACGTAATGGACAAAAAATGATGCCAAAGAAGCTATGGCGAGAACCAGTCCTATGCAAGCTTGGTACAGCGGGACGGATTCTATGTGGCGCCAGCTCCAGTAACACTCCAGAAGAAAAAAACCTGTTGTGACGACCGCCATGAATATCCCGAACCCGGTAAAGATCAGAAGAAAATTCAGAATTAGGATAAGCATATACCGCACTAGCCGGTTATGGGCCAAGATCGCGTGACAGTAGAGCAAGATCAGAAACAGCGGGAAACCGCTGTGAGCGGGATTAGGAGCAACAAGAAGAATCTCATATTGCGCTAGTGTCAGGAAGATGACCGGGATCGCGACGTCCGAACAGGAAAGCGGACCATAAAGCCGGCGCTTCAACTGCAACGCGAGCAGCATGGCGGCAAAGATAGCGCCACCGATGACAAAGCTGTCAACACGCGTGTTCCAGTGGTTAACTGGATATAGAAACTTCATGGGCAGAAGACCCAAACCATGCCGGTGCGGACCGTTCTGCCAAAGGAAAAGCTTGGCGAAACTGGCCTGCTGGCTGAAGAACAGCGATAGAAAGTCCCATTGGTCCCAGTAGAAAATATTCACCGAATATTTTGAAATTACCAGAAAAAATCGAGCACCGAGTAGAACAACAGCCATCGCGACGGCCAACGAAGGGACCATGCGGAATCGCTTGTATGTATCGTCTCGGACGGGCGCAATCATAGAATCTATGTCCATAGCTATACCGATGTTACGGAGAAGAGGTAGAAAATCTTGAAAAGGGGAATGAAATGTTCATTGTGGGGCTGCCAGATGGTTCGCGGATCTACCAAGAAAAGATAGAGAACGTCCCAGGAATCGCCGAAGAACGAAAAGCGCGAAGGTTTCTGAACCCAAATTGTTCCAGCAAAAACCCCAGAGAACAAGATGAATTCTGTTGTCCAGGAGGGCAATTCACGAATCCCGTTTCGCAAGCCTTTGTCCTCTTGGGCAGATGCTTTCCTGAGTCATATTCAAAATTGTCCGACATTCATCCGCTAAAGCTGAAGATTTGTGCTGAAAGCAAGTTTAGAGTAACACGGCATACGTTGCGCCTCTCACTTCAAAGTCTTCTATTAGAAATGTACAAACAAGGATAGGCTTCCGGGTTCCGGCACCTTCTGGGCCTTCTTATCATTCAGGTCAAGCCCAAACGTGGGATGCTCGTAAGTTCCAGAGATTCGCACTGGAACAATTTCCCCCCGATGTCTCTTTTTAAAGAAGGGTTCTATCATTTTTAGCAACAAACCCTTGGCGCCACTCGTTGTGTTTGAGATTTTTGTGTCAACTTTCATCTGGCCGCGAAGGTCAATCTTGTGGCTGATCAGATCGTAAGTCCCGTGCATGCGGGCAACTGCGCCTGGCACGGCGAACGACAGGTCGGTAAACCTCGCGATTCCGCCGACGAGGTTCACCTGGCCCTTCAGATCGGAGAGCACGGTCTCGGGATCGGACTCGTCTTTTCCCTGGTCTCCCTTGTCGCTTGCTTTTTCGCCGCGGGCGCCTGCGCTCAATTTGTCTACGCCTTGTTGAGTGTGTTCGGAAAACAGTCCCTCCGAAATGCCGAAAGTTCCACGCAATCTAACTTTTTTTAAGAATCTCTCATTGCCGGGTGGAATTTCGGCGTGAGCCTGCAAGATCACGTTGCCGGACATGGGAGCCCGATCTTTCTTCACGAATAATCGCAGAACGTCTTCAATACGCGCCTTAGTGGATCGGAAGTCGATCAGTGCCGTTTTACCTTTGCCGTTAGATGACTTCGCGATGCTGCCTTGGGCCACAATTTGGGTTTTCCAGAAATCAGCATCCACGCGATTCAGAAAAGTATCGCCTTTGGTGGCGTCCACGGAGGCGTTGAATTTGGTTGTCAGCTTAACCGGATGGCCTCCCTGTTTAACTTCAAAATCAGGCGCGTCGGTCTCGCCTGATATGTCGATGTGACTCAATTCGCCGGCGAACTTTCCAGTAGAAGAAAGCGTGCCCGAGATTCCCTCAGTTACGCTCAAGTCCGCTTGCTCAAATTTATACACTCCGTCAATTGGAGTGTCGCTCGGATCGTTTTGATTCCACACTCCGAACTTACCCTCCGCGCTTATTTCTCCCGGAGGCTGCGGGTTGTGGACTTTAACCCGGTAGGTCAGAGGCCCACTCCATCCTACGTTTTTGAGGGAGGCCTCGTGGATATCGAAACGTAAAGGCGGTTTTTCGGAGTCCGCATGGATGAACTCGATAGCAGCGCCATCGGCGACAAGCTCGTCAATCGTAATTTTGGAACGCTGTGTGTGCAAAGGTTTTCCCGTCCCGAAGGGTGGAACGGAGACGTGCAACCCCTCCGCTGTGATGCGACTTACACGATGTAGAAATATGCCAAGGTATGAGCCCTGAACTGTCAGCCGTTCGATGGTGACCAGTGGGCTCGACTTAGCCTCTCCGCGATGCAAAATCATCCCTTCCAGTACGCAACCGGGCGATGGAAAATACACTTGGCGAAAACTACGAACCGTGACCTCACTGTCGGCTGCTTCCCTCAGGTCCTGGATCACAGCCGTTTGTGTAAATGGCCACCAGTGGATCATTCCAAATGCAACCGCGCCTACAACGGCGCACAACACCCCGACAATTATTACGAGCTTGAGAGAGGCACGCCGCGGAGATCTGTTCAGCGACCCAATCTTATCTTCCGAAGGGGTGGAGACTGCAGACATAGGGAGGTTTGAGTGTTAAATCGGTTGTTAAGTTGTGTCAAAATCTCATTTGCTTAGCGGATCCCTTTCGCATCTAAAACAAATAACTGCAACAAAATAGGGGTGAATCTGAGAGTTAAGGACTTTCGCCTGCCAGTTACGGCTTCAGAGCCTGTTGCCGAGCAGATGAGTGCAGGCGGTGCTGCACCAGAAAGGCGTAATGCACCGCTGAAAGAATCGTAAAGAAAAAGGTGGCGCGCAGGAAGATCTTGGCAGCGCTGTGCACCAGCACTATCGGCTTCACCGGCAGCAGCAATACGAAAAATACCGCCCCGACCTGTGCGAAAGTATTGGCCTTGCCAAAGATGCTGGGTCGGAAATCGCGCATGCCGGCAATCACGAAAAGAACGCCGCTAATCAAGAGAATGGAGATATCGCGGCTGAATACCAGCACTGTATATTTCCACGGGATCATTCGTTCAATGGAGAGCACGAGGAACATCGTGCTCATCAGAAACTTGTCGGCTATGGGATCGAGATACTGTCCGAGCACCGTTTGCTGATGCAGTGTGCGGGCGAGCAGCCCATCCAGTCCGTCGCTCATTCCGGCCAATACAAATAGCGCCAAAGCCCATTTGAAATCCTGTTTGACCAGGTTGATTACGATGAAGGGCAAAATAATCATCCGCAACAAAGTGAGTTGATTTGGAGCGGTAAGGATCTGTCGAAGGTTCACCGCTATTTTTCTCCCTCTGTTGCCCCGCCGCCTCTGCCGAGGAATTCGCTGACCAGAAGAGGAGCGGGATCTTTGCCGGTTTTCTGGGCGAAGCGCTGGGAAAGAGACAGAATGTTTCCTTCGGGAAGATCCAATTCCATTCGCTCGACGCGATGCATGGGAAAGAACATAACGCCAGAAGTGAAGGGTTCACCGTTCTTAATTTGCGAGGCCAGATCGTCGAAAGACGATACATCAATGCCGCGCAGGCTGAGACCCTCGCCTGAAAGGTGGAGAATCGCGCCCCAATATTTTTCGCGCGGGCTGGTCAAAGTAACAATTACCAACGCACCCGGTCGGAAGGGGACGGCGGCCTGAGGTTCCTGATAGAAGCTAGTGCTGGGCACCATGCGATTGTCGTCTCTGCGGGATGAAAATTGCAAATGGCGCCCACAGCGAGGATTGCCGATCGGCGCTTTGAGAACATGTTCAGAGCGGCAAACAGACATAAGCGCATGCGCGAAAAAAAAGCCGCCATCAGACTAATGCTGATGGCGGCGTCAAAAGGAACGAGGAACACGGAGACCGAAAACACCAAAATCAGGTCGAACTTAGGACTGCGCCTTAAACTTACGCCTGAGCGTGGCGGCGATCCCAAGAAGACCCGTCGAAAGCAGCGTTAAGCTGCCAGGCTCGGGTGTAGAAATCGCGCTGGTGCGATAGCCGATAAACTCTTGCGGCCCGTGGCCCGGAGATGCGCCAACAGGAGTGTAGATCGCAAGACCCTTGAACTCACTTGACGAGGCGTAGCGTGCGGACGACAGTGCATTGTTATCAAGGGCCAACACAGCAGAGTTGGTGGTGATGCCATGATCGAAAAGGTTCCACACAGCCCAATTGCCGGTGGTGGCGCTGACTGTACCGTTCATTACTCCCAGGAAGATAAGTCCGGCCGCCTTGTAATCCATCGCATTCTTACCGAACAAACCTTTTCCGGAGAGCAGCCCGCTGACATGAGCATTCCAGCTTTCGCCCACCGAAATATGGTTGGCGAATGCATCGCACATCATTGCTGTAGCCGTTCCGCCATTGACCGAGAAGTAATACGGATAGGTGTAGAAGCCCCCGGAGGCGTTGCTTCCAGGATGAAGGAACTTCATGTTGACGTTTGCAGAATTGGAGGAGGAATTAGCCGATGCCAAAGTGCTCAGGAACAGGGCTAAGACCAAGGAGAGCAGATAGCGGCGACGCAACATCTTGCAACCTCCAAGTACAGACTCGATTTCCGGGAACCACACCTGTAGATCCCAGCCAAATTGTTTATTGATTCTTGGACTAACCAGTGCAACCTGGCTGCCAATAGATGATCGAAATAGCTCTAGAGGTTGCAATGATTTAGAGATTGCTAAAAGATGACAGTGAAAACTTCTGCAGTGGCCATGGGCTTCCAGTTGTCGGCGGCGCGTGCACAGTAACCACTAGGGCACTAAAGGTACCGCAAAGAAGTAACTCTCTAGCCAAGCTAAACCGTGCGCCTGTCACGGCTTACGCCGTTCTTCAGATCGAGGAGGGAAAAGGTCTCGAACCTATTTCATTGGCGGAATGTAGGGAAGATAGCGCGCGAAAAACCAGTACAGGAAGAACACGACGGGGATGTGAACGATCAATTGCAGAACACCGTAGCCGACGATGTCCCTAGCCTTCAATTTTAGGATGCCGAGAAGTGGGAGCATCCAAAACGGATTACCAAGTCGGGAAGGGCTTCCGACGCATTGTAGATCCGCACCACCCAGCCCAGATGAACCTGATTTAGATTCACCGCTTGTAGAACATAGGGCGCTTCGATCACCCACCTGCTGCCACCGGACGGGATGAAGATTCCCAATATCGCGGAGTACGTAGCGACCAACAACGCATAAGTGTTGTGTGTACTGATCGAGGCAAACAGCCTCGCCAACGCGTCCGCGATGCCTCTATTTCGCTTTTCTCTTTCATAGCTGAGCGTGGTAGTATGCGCGGGCATAAGGCCTACGATGCTCGCGAGATACTCGCAGCATCGAGGAGGAACTGTGGTCTCTCCAATCGCGCCGGTCGTTAAAACCTCTAAAACCTCTCCACCACCGGCTAATGTAGTGGCATGGCTAGTAGCGCTCGGGGCGGCAATTGTAGCTGTTGTGCTCATTTTGAAGATTCCGCCGCTCGCTAAACCGTGGCCGCAGAATTACGACCCAACCGGACACTGGTGGCTGTCGGCGCTGTTGGCGGCTTTGCCCGTGGTGGCCCTCTTGGGCAGCTTGGCGCTGCTGCACATGAAAGCGCACTATGCAGCGCTTCTCGGCTTGGCCACTTCAATCATCTGTGCGATCTGGTTTTTCGGAATGCCTGCCCGGCTGGCGGCCAAGACCGCGGTCCTGGGAGCAGGCTATGGGCTGCTTCCGATCGGTTGGATCATCCTCAACGTCATCTTTATGTATCAACTGACTTGCGAGGCGGGACTATTCAAGGTGTTGCAGGACAGCCTGACAGGAATCACACAGGACCGGCGGCTGCAACTGTTGTTGATCGCTTTCAGCTTTGGAGCCTTTTTTGAAGGCGCGGCTGGATTCGGAACACCCGTGGCTGTGACCGCCGCGGTGCTGATCGGTTTGGGTTTCAAGCCTCTGCAGGCTTCGGGTCTGTCATTAATCGCAAACACCGCTCCCGTGGCCTACGGCGCGATAGGAACTCCTCTCATCGCTTTGGCAGGCGTTACAGGATTGGACCTGCTGCAGTTGAGTGCGCAGGCTGGCCGCATCCTGCCCTTCTTCTCTGTGCTCGTGCCCTTCTGGCTGATATGGGCGTTCGCTGGATTCGCAGGAATGCTGGAAATCTGGCCGGCAGTGCTAGTGGCGGGATTATTCTTCGCTATCCCCCAATTTCTCGTGTCGAACTTCCACGGCCCATGGCTTGTGGATGTTATCTCTGCGGTCATCTCCATGGCGGCCCTCACCCTTTTTCTATTGAAGTGGCGTCCGAAGCGCATTTGGGGCTTTGAAGGCGAAGGTCAACGCGAGGCGCGAGGAACACACGGCCACAGCAGCGGAAAGGTGGCGCGAGCCTGGGTGCCGTGGCTGATTCTAAGTGTCCTGGTTTTTCTGTGGGGATTACCCTCGGTTAAAACCAGGCTCGATAAGATATCGGCGCCGAAGTTTCCGGTCGTGGGCCTGCACCAGATGGTGCAGCGCGTGCCGCCGGTGGTGCGCAAGCCGACCGCCGAGGCCGCCGTGTATTCGCTGAACTGGTTAACTGCTACCGGGTCCGGCATTCTAGTGGCAGCGATAATTTCTGGACTGATCATGGGCTTCACGCCGTGGAAACTGGCGCACGTATATTGGAAGACAATTGTCCGCGTACGTTTTTCCTTGCTCACAATTGCTGCGATGCTCTCCATCGGTTATCTCACACGCTATTCGGGGCTGGACGCCAGCATGGGCTTGGCATTCGCGCGCACCGGCGTGCTTTATCCTTTTTTTGGAACCTTGCTGGGCTGGTTGGGTGTCGCGCTAACCGGTTCAGACACCGCATCGAATGTGCTCTTTGGCAGCCTGCAAAGAATTTCTGCGGAGCAAGTCGGAGTATCGCCCACTTTAATGGCTGCGGCCAACAGTTGCGGTGGCGTCATGGGCAAAATGATCGATGCACAAAGCATCGTGGTCGCCAGCACAGCGACGGAGTGGTATGGCCATGAAGGCGAGATTCTACGGTTTGTGTTCTTCCACAGCATTGCACTGGCGGCTTTGGTTGGAATTATGGTGACTCTGCAAGCCTACGTATTTCCATTCACGCGGCTGGTCGTGAAATAGAGATCCAAAGAGAGTCGCGATGTGTCGGGTGCCCCATCCTTGCGCGGTACTGTGCGCAAGGGTGGGATTCCACGGTCGCCATCACCATTAGGATTTTGAACTTAGATCTGGCATCTCCAGAACCTGACATCCCGAGATGAAGACTGATGTGGAATCCCACCCTAACGTCGCAAACAACCGCGACGTTAGGATGGGGCACCCGGCCTGGTCATAGCCCCCAATTCTTCTCTCCGCCCTCGGCTTCTGGTTTGAAGATTACGCCTTGGCTGGTTCGGCTGTTCATTACGACGTGAATCGGATTGGAAAAGTGCAAGTGGCGAACGCAGCCTTCCTCTTCCACGGCGGTTTGCTCCGATAGCCATTGCCAATCGACGGAGCCCTCGCCGGCGTCCGGATTAACGGTGAAATATCCGATTCGAAAAGCGGTGAGGTTCTGAAAGAAATGGCTGCCCTGCGACGGAGTAACGCGAAAATCGCGAAAGCCAGCTTCCACAATCACACGCGCTCCTGAGATTTCATCCCACTCCACGGGAATACCCAGCCAGGGTTCCGTCGATCCCCAACGGCCAACGCCGATCAGCAGATAAGGCCGGTTTTGCTCATTGAGGAGGTGGTTGAAGCGTGAAACCTCGGTAGCAACCTCCTGACTGCGGCTACGTTCGAAGCGCTGGGAATCTACAACTATGACATCGTGAAGATTGTCGATCCGCCCATTCCCCAAAACCTTGTTGCTCAGGCAAATCAGATGCCCGGGTTCTACATCGGCAACAGCTAATTCCTCCGTGTCGCGCGCCAGCGTCAGGGGACGAATTTGGAGGAATCCAAATTCCGCCGCCTCCCCATTGTTCCGCGGCAACCGCACGGCGAATTCAATCTCCACCGGATTACCCAGCCCGGTTTCGCCGGCCCGCACCAAAACAGCCAAAATTTCAGCCAATGGGAACGTGCCGTGTTTGAGCATGGGCGCGAAAGTCACGATGCGCGGACCCGCCCGGCTCACACCATCGTAGACAGCGTGGTTGTCCCGCGAGTACGTGGAAGCCACGGCTTGCAATGTGCCGTCGCCCTCAGCGGCGTCCAGACCGAAACGGCTCTCGTGGCAATAGTATTCTCCAGAATCTTCTCGATAAGAATGCCCGCCATCGTTCGAGGACCCGCGCAACTGAAGCGCCCAGAACTCCGATTGAGAGTTCGTCAGCATGTCCTCGACCGACGAAAACTGGACCAGGTTCTGAGGATAGCGCGGGCAAAAAGTTAAACACCTTCCACCATCGACGACGGAGCGGCCAAGGCCGAGTGCAACTGCGGCGACGCCATCCTCGAAAGTCATGGGCGGTACGGGATAAAAGTTTCGCGAGCGCACGACGCCGGAGAAATCGGGATAGAAGCGCTCCCGGTGTTCAGTCCCGACAATTTGCTGCAAAATCACCGCCATCTTTTCCTCTTCCAGACGATACGGCGTGGCGCGAACATAGGCCTTAGCATGGCGGCTGAAGGTGGAAGCGTACACGCGGCGGATCGCCTGGCTGAGGGCCTCCAGTCGGTCATCTAAACTTGCCGCTGAGTCTCGCTGCTGATTCGCCAACATGAAGGTCTCATACACGCCGGTGAAGGGCTGGTATTGCGAGTCCTCAAGCAGGCTCGACGACCGGACAGCTAGCGGGTGCTTCACCTCTCCTAAAAAGGACCGAAGGTCTTCATTGAGCGCGTCCGGTAGCGGCGCAACCAGAAACGCCCGGCAAATCTCTTCGTCGTCTTCGCAATGCAAGGCGAAATCCAGAAGATTGTTTTCCGAAATAAATTGATCGAAAACATCGGTTGCCAGAACGACGGCCGGAGGCACGGAGATACGAATGCCCGGAAAGCGGCGAGTAATACGGCTTTTGCGCAGAAGGTGGCGCACAAATGCGAGGCCCCGGGCCTTGCCGCCCAGTGAGCCCGAACCGATTCGCAGGAAACTTGATTCCGAGGACTTAAACGTCTCGGCCCTGAAATCGCCGATCAGCACCTCGCTCTGCTCGCGGCGATACTCGTCGATGGAGTCGATCAGGTCGCGCCGCAGATGTTCTGGGCTGGCAAAGTCCGAAACTTTGCGCGGCCGGAGCTTGGCCGCCAAGGCAAACTCGGTGCGTGCCGTAAGCCAGTGGGAGAAGTGGTTGCTCTGCGAATGAAACACAATGCTTTCGGCAGAAACTGTTTGCAACTGCCTTTCCAGTTCGTTCAAATCCTGCGCACGTCCGACTTCATTCCCATCCGGTAGACGAAAAACAAAATCGCCGAAACCGAATTGCTCAGTCAGGATTTGACGCAGGTCGTTTAGCAGGGTGGGCGAACGCTTGCGCAGGAACGAATAACCTGCAGCATGTGCCCGCGGGCGAAACTCGGTGCGTCCTGTCTGCAGGACGACGGGAACATCGGGCACCAGAGTCTTTACCATGCGAGCCAGTTCAAATCCCGCCTCCGGACTCAGCTTGCCTTCCCAAGGGAACTCAACATCTGACACAACGCCGAACAGATAATCCCGATATTGCTGAACCAGCCGGGCGGCGTCTTCGAAATTTGTGGCAAGCAGAATTCTGGGACGTGCCTGCATGCGCACAAGTTTATGCGCGACGTTTACGCCTTCCTGAATCACGCGGCGGGATTGCTTGATAAGTTCGGTGTAGATGACCGGCAAGAAGGATGAGTAGTAGCGAATATTATCTTCCACCACCAAGAGCACCGGCACGCCCATGGAGCGCGTGTCATGCAACACATTGCGTTTATCTTCGATGTACTTAACGATGGCGATCAGGATGCGCGCGTTGCCCTGCCACAGAAATACGCGTTCGATATCAGTAAGCGGGTTGCGCGACACAAAATTCTTAATCTCACGATAGTCATATCCGAGAACCACTACCGGAACATCGAGGCCGGCCTCCTTTATCTCGCGAGCGAGTTGTGCTGCGTTCGTGTCCCCAACTGCGAGATTGGTCACGATGAGATTGAATTGCTGGGATCGAGCCAGCGCAGACGCTTCGGCGCAGGAAGAAACGTGTGTTATCCCAGGAATCTGTTGCAGGCTAAGGTCTAGTGATTGGTCGATGAGCAGTTCATTGAGCCGGCCGTCTTCGCGGAGGATGAACGAATCGTAGAGGCTGGAGACGAGGAGAATGTTATGCACCTTGAATGGCATCAGATTTTCGAAGCCTTCAAAGCGTTCTTCGGCGTCCAGAATGGATTCCGCGTTGCGGCGGTCGCTCATGGGGATATCCTAGTCCAGATTTGCGGGAGCGAGAACATCGAGCGAGCGTGGGCCTGAGGAGGGGATTGACCCAAGCCTTATAATGCTCGCTCCGGATGCTAAGCACTGGCAGCAAGCTTGGTCCTTACGATATTCAGGGATCGATTGGCGCGGGAGGAATGGGCGAAGTGTATCGCGCTCGCGACGCCCGCCTCGCTCGCGATGTGGCGATCAAGATTTTGCCGCCGTCGTTCTCGGCCGATCGCGATAGGCTGCGTCGTTTTGAACAAGAGGCGCGAGCCGCCGCCGCGCTGAGTCATCCAAACATTCTTTCAATTTATGACATTGGCAATGATCACGGGGCGCCTTACGTAGTCTCCGAATTATTGGAGGGCGAGACTTTTCGCGATCTTCTGCGTACTGGTCCGCTCTCTTCCCGCAAAGCCATCGATTATGCGGGGCAAGTGGCGCGAGGCCTCGCCGCCGCGCATGAGAAGGGTATCGTCCATCGCGACCTGAAACCTGAGAACCTCTTTCTTACGAGTGACGGGCGGGTAAAGATCCTCGACTTCGGTCTCGCTAAGCTCACGCGACCGGAGGCAGGTGACGACTCTGGCGACGCTCCCACGCAGCAGGTCGCAACTGACGCCGGCACAGTGATGGGGACCGTCGGCTACATGTCTCCCGAGCAAGTTCGCGGGAAGCCGGCGGACGCCCGCTCCGACATATTTGCCTTTGGGACGATTCTTTACGAGATGCTTTCGGGTAAACGCGCTTTCCACGGAGACTCGCCCGCCGATACGATGAGCGCGATTCTTAAAGAAGACCCTCCCGAACTTACCGAGACAAATCGCAACGTATCGCCGGTGCTCGAACGCATCGTTCGACATTGCCTTGAAAAAAATCCTGGTGAGCGTTTTCAATCGGCACGCGACGTAGCCTTCAATCTCGAAGCGCTCACCGATATCTCAGGTTCAAGCCGCGGCGGCATAAAACCTATGCCAGAAGAGCGACCTGCGCGGCGCTGGATGTTCCCGGCGCTCTTCGCTCTACTGGTACTTGCGTCGTGGGCGGGCATCTATCGTTTCGCGCACCGAGGAACGTTCGTCAATCCGACTTTTCATGAAGTCACCTTTCGCAATGGCACGATATGGGCGGCGAGATTCGCGCCCGACGGTCAAACCGTGATTTATGGCGCGGCGTGGGATGGCCAGCCGCAGGAAATTTTCTCTACCCGTTTCGATAGCGCCGATTCGAGGCCGATTGGCATTTCACCGGCGCAGATCCTCTCGATCTCCTCGAGGGGCGAGATGGCAGTTTCGCTGCATCCCACCGACACCTCCGGCTTTTTGCAGACCGGCACGTTGGCGCGCGTTCCGCTTGCTGGCGGGGCGCCTCGCGAAGTCATGGACAAAGTATTTTGGGCAGACTGGGCGCCAGACGGCCAGTCCCTTGCTATCATTCGTCCCGCTATCGGTGGCGGCTCGAGGTTGGAATTTCCTGCGGGCAATGTGATTTATGGACCCGAAGCTTGGGTAAGCCACGTTCGTTTTTCGCCGAATGGCAATTACCTTGCGCTAGCGGACCACATCTACGATGGCGACGACGGCCGAGTAGTGATCATCGATCCGCAAGGAAATCACAAAACGCAGTCTTCCTTTTACTCCAGTGTAGAAGGTATAGCATGGGCTCCAAACGGCAAGGAAGTCTGGTTCTCCGCTGTCCCGGCGGGATCGGCACGCTCGATTTATGCGCTTGATCTCTCGGGCAAAGAACGGCTTATTTACCGTGCGCCTGGCGGATTGACCTTGCACGACATCAGCCGCTCTGGACTAGTTCTGCTGACCGCGGACAAGGCCCGGGTAGATGTAACCGCGCTTCCGCCGGGAGGTCCTCGCGAACGCATTCTGTCATGGTTTGATTGGTCTCTTCTAAGCGACATATCGTCCGACGGAAAGACCATCGTCTTTTCCGAGACAGGCGAAGCCGTAGGCACGAACTACAGCGTTTTTATCCGGAACACAGACGGCTCTCCTGCCATTCGCCTGGGCGAGGGCGGCTTTGCTGTGCTTTCGCCGGATCGAAAGTGGGTTGTCAATGACAATGGTGCTCCAAGGGAGTTGGAGCTTCTTCCAACCGGGGTCGGGGATCGTAAGACGCTGACGGATGACAAGGTTGACCACTTCGGCGCGGCATGGCTGCCCGATAGCAAGTCGATCGTGTATTCCTCCGCCGCATCCGGCCATGAACCTCGTACCTACCTTCTCAACGTGGAGAGTGGCGCACCGCGAGCGATCACTCCCGAAGGCGTGACCGGAAGCTTCGTGAGTCCCGATGGCAGATTTCTACTTGCAATCGATGCCAAGGAGCAACGCTGGCTCTATTCCCTCGCAGGCGGCGAACCGCAAAAATTGAATATTGATATTTCCGCCCACGAACGCGTGATCGGGTTCTTTGACGGGGGCAAGAGTCTGCTGATTCGCTCCGATTCTGTTCCAGTCCAGGTCACGCGGGCTGACCTCGCAACTGGCCGCCGCCAGAAGTTCAAAGAAATTGTTCCGGCCGATCCGGCTGGTGTGCATAGCATCCCAATACTCAAGTTCAGCGCGGACGGCAAGTCATACGCCTACTCTTCCATGCGAATACTGTCAGATCTTTACGTGGTAGGCGGCTTGAAGTGAGCACGACGACTGACGTAATCAAGTTCGATGCCGAGCCGCATGCGATTGCCAGCTTTCAAAAAAAGCGGGGAGCCCCGAAGATCACGGTTTGCGTGCGATCCGTTTTGGCGGTGTTCGCCATCGACTTGCAGGCAGAAATTAATGACTCATCGTTGCGGATTGTTCCAGCAATTCTTTTAAGTATTGCTGCCACGCCGCCGCCCAGGTGTGGGTACCATGACCATGAGTTTGGTCAGAGATGGGCAGCAGTATGAACTTGCCATTCTTTACCTTCTTGATTTCGCGCTCGGCGATGCCCAGCTCTGGAGGGTTGATCAAGTCATCGGCGGAATTAACAAACATCACCGGCGCTTTGATCGATGCGAGCTTCGCAGACGGATCATAATCCCGCGAAGCGCTGACCGCGTAAAGAAAGTCAGTGGCGTCCATATCCGCTGTGTTGCGTTTGATCGTATCGTCCAGGTAGCGATCGGCGGCATCGCGCGTGGGCAAGTCTTGCTGCATGTGCAGCGGCGAACTGCCGATGAGCAAAAGAAAATCGGCGGAGATTTGCAGGGCCAGCGGCGGCTCGCTCGTGTACTCACCATTCTTCCACTGCGGATCGTTGCGGATTCCGTCGATGACCATCTTGCGCCAGATTCGATTGCGCCCCGCAATCTCGACCGGCAAACATGCGATGGGCATGAGCGCATCCATCTCGTCGGGATAGGCTTCGCCCCACATAAATGAATGCATGCAACCCATTGATGTCCCCAGGATCAGCCGAAGATGGTTCACTCCCAGCCCTTTTTCGATTAGCTCGTGCTGCAGCGCGACCATATCCGCATAGTCATATTGCGGAAAGTGCGCATGCATGCCGTCGCTAGGCTTACTCGATTTTCCGTGGCCAATATTGTCCGGAATGATGAGGAAGTACTTGCTCGTATCAAGCAACTGTCCCGGCTTGAAGAGCACGTCGGCAAATATCGGACGCAGGAATTGGCGGCCGCTGCCGCTGGTGCCGTGAAGGATGAGAACAGCGTTCATCGTGCGCCCGCTGGAATCTTTGACGGGCGTGCCGAAGGTTGTGTAGTGCATCTTCACCTCCGCCAGGTTTTCGCCCGATTGAAAGTGAAAATTGTGGATTACGAAGTCGCCTTCATGAGAAGTTGGCACGGCAGTGCCCGCGGTTTGAGCTTGAGATGGGGCCAGAGCCAAGGCGGCAAGCAATGCTATAAAAATACTCGGCTGCTTCAGTATCTTCATCATTATTGCGCCGATTAACATAACACCCCCATTGCGCTGGTCGATTGAGCTGCCAGAGTGCAAAAGTGTAACAGTAGCGAACGATTCTTTGCTTACCGCGTCGAACAAGGGAGCAGCATGTTAGGCTTCTTTGGACCCCTGAAGAACTGAAGATGATTGGCCGGGTTTTTAAAGCATTTCAATACCGCGACTTCCGCCTGATGTGGATCGGAGCCTGCACATCCAGCATTGGCACCTGGATGCAAATCGTCGCCCAAGGCTGGCTGATTTACCGGCTCAGCCATTCCGCATTCCTGCTAGCGCTGGATCAATTTCTCGGTGGCCTTCCTATCTTCCTTTTTTCGCTGATTGGCGGCGTTGTGGCGGATCGTATGGAGCGCCGGAAAATTCTGCTTGGCTCCCAGTACGTTCAGATGGCGACCGCTGGGCTGCTGACGATTCTAGTAGCGACTGGCCGGGTGCATGTCTGGCACATTCTTTGCCTTTCGTTTATTTCAGGGCTGGCTCAGGCGTTTGGCGGACCGGCCTACCAGGCGCTGATTCCTACGCTGGTCGAAAAAGACGATATGCCGAACGCCATTGCACTGAATTCGATTCAATTCAATGTGGCGGTTATGGTGGGTCCAGCGCTCGCGGGCCAAACGCTGGCCCGGCTTGGAGAGACGTGGTGCTTCGGATTGAACTCGTTTTCCTTTCTTGCGCCCATCATTTCGTTGAGCGTGATCAGAACTCGCTTTCTGCCGATCAAAACCACGCAGTCGATGTTGGCCAGCATGAAGCAGGGCATTCGGTTTGCCCGCCAGCAGAATTCCATGGAAGCGCTGATCGTGCTGGCGTTCTTCATGACCTGCCTGAGCATGCCGATGCGTACTTACATTCCGGTATTTGTGAAAGATATTTTCCATCGCGGTCCGGAGACTTACGGCAATCTTCTTGCTCTTATGGGCTTGGGCTCTATTTGCGGCTCGCTGATCATTGCGTCCGCGGGCAACATGAGAAGAAAGGGCTGGGTCGCGCTGGGAGCTTTAGCTGTTCTCGGTGCAGCGATAGCCGGCTTTTCACTGTCAAAATCGCTGCCGCTGAGCGAAACCCTTCTCATCGTGGTGGGTGCCTCAATGATGGCGGTGTTTGCAACCGTAAATTCGTTGGTGCAGTTGATTACCACAAACGAAATGCGAGGGCGCGTGATGAGCGTCTACAATTTCGCATTTCGCGGCGGCATGCCAATGGGCAACCTGCTCACGGGATGGCTGGTTCCCGTGTTCACCGCTCCCGTTGTGCTCTGCTTCAACGGATTGCTGCTGGTTCTCATGGCTACGTACTTTTTCTTTGTCCAACGGCGTTTAGCGGCGCTCTGACAAAGTCCAGGGAAAGGTCAAGGTCAGGGCAAAGTCAAGGGCAGCGGACGAGGGCGTCCCCCTCCACACACACCATTTGCCTTCCCCATTCGTCGGGACTAGTATTTTTTAGGCTTAACTTCGCCTCAGGAAACCTCTCTTACCCGAACTCGTTATTTCAAGGAGGATATATGGGAATCGCAGTTTCTCCGATCCAGATTGATTCACGTGTCAGCGACTTTATCGGCAAGCCCCGCAAAATGCTCATTAATGGCAGGTGGGTGAACGCCGCGTCCGGCAAGACTTTCCCAACTTATAACCCCGCCACCGGTGAGGTGCTGGCGCAGGTTGCGGAAGGCGATCGCCAGGATATCGATGCGGCCGTGCGGGCGGCGCGCGTCGCATTTGATAGCGGTCCCTGGTCGCGTAGGACCGCGTCCGAGCGCGGCAAGCTGGTCTGGAAACTGGCTGACTTGCTGGAAGAACACCTCGAAGAATTCGCGACATTGGAAACACTCGACAACGGCAAGCCGCTCACTGTGGCGCGGGCGGCCGATGTTCCGCTCGCCGTCGAAATGTTCCGCTACATGGCGGGATGGGCCACCAAGCTCGAAGGGACGACCATTCCGCTGTCGGTGCCCTACACACCGGGAGTGAACTACCACGCTTACACACTTCGCGAGCCGGTTGGGGTGGTGGGACAGATTATTCCGTGGAATTTCCCTCTACTGATGGCAGCGTGGAAGCTCGCTCCGGCGCTGGCGACGGGATGCACTGTGGTATTGAAACCGGCGGAGCAGACACCGCTCTCCGCGCTGCGTTTGGGCGAGCTGATTATGGAGGCCGGATTCCCCGATGGCGTGGTCAATATTGTCCCCGGATATGGCGAGACGGCGGGTGCTGCTTTGGCGGCGCATGATCTGGTCGACAAGATTGCTTTCACGGGATCGACCGAGGTTGGCAAGCTGATCGTGCACGCGGCTACGGGAAACTTAAAGAAAGTTTCGCTCGAGCTCGGCGGTAAATCTCCTAACGTGGTGTTCAAGGATGCCGATCTGGACACAGCAATAGGCGGTGCCGCGAGCGCAATCTTCTTCAATCACGGACAATGCTGCTGTGCCGGTTCACGTCTCTTCGTGGAGCGGCCAGTATTTGATCGCGTAGTCGAAGGGGTGGCGGCGAAAGCTAAGAAGATCCGGGTCGGCTCGGGCATGGAGCCGGACACGTCGATGGGACCGCTCGTCTCGGAAGAGCAGTTGCAGCGGGTATGCAATTACCTGGAGATCGGGTTGTCCGAAGGCGCAACCGCCATGGCTGGAGGCAAGAAGCTTGGCGACAAGGGATATTTCGTCGAGCCGACCGTGCTGGTCAACACGAAAGACAATATGCGCGTGGTGCAGGAAGAAATTTTTGGACCGGTGGTGGCGGCGATTCCATTCGACGATCCGGAAGAATTGATGCCGCGCGCCAATAGCACGGTGTATGGTCTGGCGGCTGGCATCTGGACGAAGGATATTTCGAAGGCACACCGTGTCGCCGCCCTACTGCGCGCCGGGACAGTCTGGATTAACTGCTACAACATCTTCGACGCGGCGCTTCCATTTGGCGGATACAAACAGTCCGGTTGGGGACGAGAGATGGGGAAAGACGTTCTCAATCTCTATACGCAGACCAAGTCGGTATGCGCTCGTCTGTGATCGGGTCAATCGGTTGAGGCGGTGGAGGGACGGGCGCGGCTCGCCCGTCCTGCCACTCAAACGACGACGATGTTGAACTAATCCTTCTGTGGCTGTGGCGCGCTCTGCTATTTCTTGCGGTCAGCAGCTTTCTCTTTAGCTTCTGCGGCTGCGCTTTCCACCGTGTCCTCGATGACATCGCCGGTCATAGCATCGACGTTCACTTCATGGATCCCATCGGCCGTCTTGATGTCGAAGGAATAGATCAGGCGTCCTTTCTCCCTTTCGAGTTCCTTGCTCTTGATTTTGCCGGACTCCTTCGCCAGGGCAGCCTTCTGGGCCTCTTCCATCGTGACCTTGGCTTCTTTTCGCATCGCAGATTGGCTGGCGGAGCCCTGTTCCGTGCTCCAAGAGGCGATTGTGATCACCAATCAGAAGTGTTCCGAACATCAGTTTTACCGACATTGACATACTTATTCTGATTCTCCTCTCCTAGTGTAACTGAGACGGATGTGGGTTGGTCCCCGGGGAGTGTGAGGTCGCCGACTCCGATCTGTACCTAACGAACCCCGAGATTCTCGCAGCGGAACGAGCCTAGAGCTTACGGTAAGATCGAATACTCTCTACAGACGTTAGCCTATTGGTTAACGGTATATATTTTGTAAACTGCTGACTATCATCCTCTGGCCGCGCGCCTCTTGCTTGGGGCGAATTTCGAGGCGTGTAGCCATGAAGATCGCGATCATTGACGACAATCGTGCCATTAGGAAAACTCTGCGCACTGGTATTGAGACTCATACCGACTGGGAAATATGCGGTGAGGCTGAGAACGGTGAAGCTGCCGTCGCGCTGGTCCAGGCAACGAAGCCCGACCTTGTCGTCTTGGACCTGTCTATGCCTGGACTAAACGGTATCGAAGCAGCCCGGCAAGTACGAGCCATAGCTCCCACCACGGGAATGGTTCTGTTCACGAATTACGCTTCGCGCGAGCTTTCTAAGCTTGCTAGGAGCGTTGGAATCAGCGCGGTGATTTCAAAAGACAGCACGGACGTCATAATCCATCTGATTGAAGCACTGCGGAAAGCGAAACGTGCTGGGGGGCCGGCGGTTCTTACAGACCAGGCAAAGTAGAGATAAGCTGAGGGCCGGAGCGGCTCAATTCAGGAAGTTTTCTTACCGAGTCGCGACCGGCCGTTGTTGCACTCGCAATGCACCGGATCTCCGGCTTCGCCAATCTTACACGTCTCCCCATGACATGGGGCTTCTCGCAAATGAAACACGTACGTTCCTTTGTTCTATAGAGGTTTCCTACAGCGGACACCCTAAGAACATTGTCGGCGTCAACGCGGTCACGTACACAGCGATTGGGCAGAAACGCCCGTGAACACGGGATAGCAAGAGGATAGCTTAGAACGTAAAACCTCTTGTCATGGACAGAGACGACCGGATGCGGATCTCAGAGCTTTGCGCCCAGATTACAGAAGAGCGGGACCCCGATAAATTCGCGGCACTCGTGATGGAATTAGACAGGGTGTTGGCGGCTCACCAAGAGCGTCTTGAGCATCGAATGCCAGAGCGTTCTAATTGAACCCGTGGGCAAGTCCGGCACACATTTGACGCCGGTCTGGGGATTGCGCACCTATCGCATCCGCCACTTCCTCAACTGTTTCCAGGCTTGGACGAGTTCTTGAATAGCCTGCGCCCGAGGAAAGGTCGAACTATTAATGATGGCGCAGGCGCGGTAGGCACGCTGGTAAAACTCCCGAACCGCGGGTTCGCTTAACAGCGAGAGGTTGCAGGTAATTTCCTTCAGGTCCTGTCGGTTCCAAACCTTTTCATCTTTGCTGAAGCTTGCTCGCCGCGCCATGATGACGAATTCTATCATAGGGAATAAAAGGCGAATAACGAGACCAGAATACAAAATAGAGAATTACGCTAGTGGATACTTGGAATCATGCGAAAGTCGCAATTCCGCTCAGCCGCGGCTGTACGACAGACCACAACTGAATGACAATGCCGTACAGTGTTTGACCGATAGGAATCCTCGAACCATCCGGTAAAGTAATTTGAATTACTCCTAAATGCAGAGCCGGGTGGTCCGTTTCGAAGATCGATGTTTCGACTTCACGCCCTGAGCAAGCAGTTCGGACCGTCCGGCCCTCGCGTCTCGCAGCATCATGATGTCAGTTTGACCCCTCAGAAGGTCCTGCGTTCGCACACAAGTACCGATCCAAAACCCTATGAGTGACCTCCAAAGTGCAGTCGAACCGGGTCCTGCCTTCCGCGAGGTATTGAACCAGTAGTGCGGTGTAAGGGGATTCGGGGCTGACGGTTGCAGTTGCGGGGGAAGCATCGTTCGTCGGCATTGGCAATCCTTTTCTCGCTTAATACCTCCATTCTCAAGGAATCGTAGCCGACAGGAAATACGGCTGATTGCCGATTACTAAAGTGCATAGGGTTCCACCCTCAGCCATTGAGCCTGGATCAGGGCAACTACGTTTCGATGGTTTTCCTCGCCGAGAGGTTATTGAATGGCGGTCCGCGCCGAACCGATCGCTTGGGGTTCTCCCGGACTAAGGCTCTTGTGGCTACAAATAAGCCGAGGGTGGCCTTCTCAGGATCATGCTGACAGCTCTCCGCGGGATTCGATCCTTGTTCGCAAAGCATCCACGATGCCTTCCGGATCCATGGACTTTGGAACGGTGACATCGGCCTTTAGCTCATAGGACGGTTTTCGGAAATCCTCGTTCGCCTCAACCAGAATAATCAGTCCATTCTTGGGACAGGATTTTCTAAACAACTCCATCAAATCCTGGTTAACAATATCCGGAACAAGATCCGACGTTATGAAGACGCCACATTGACCCATTTCAATTTCAAAGCGAGCCTGACCGGGACTATGAACAGACTTTACATCGAAGCCATGGGCTCGAAGCGTAGACTCACGCCGCCGAAGCTCTTCGACGTTAAAGCTAAGCGAAAGAACTACTTTTTCCATCTCGATACCGATGCGACTTGACTAAAACCTTGCCGACGATTCGACCAAAACAAAACGTCCCCAACTCGTGTGAGTCGTGGGACGCTAGTTGAGCGGCCCTCCCCCGAAGTCCACTCACCGCCAAATTAACATTCCTGTCGCTGCATGGGAATGGCTCCAACGGGGTAAGGCCCCTGTGCAAAACTCATGGTTTTATTCCAGTACAATTTCTGAGGCGGCTAATTGGCGCGCCCTCCCCCCAAAGCACAGGGTGGTGTGCTTACCTGAATAGCGGAATTAGCCGCCGTACAAGCCATACCGCGCCAAAACTCTTGCCTGACAATCCACCGACGCAAGTGATCGCCGAGAACGAGCTGTATCGAGGAAGCTTCTCGGGGATGGGCGCTCAGCGGTACAGCGACATTGCCACGCAAGAAACCATCACAAATAAGAATGTGGCCCGACCTGTATTCTACAGGTCTTGCCCATCCAGGACCATCAGAACGAAAAAATCAAGTGTCGATGCGGGTGGCGTGGTTTTAAGGTTGGAGGCGCGGGTGAGAATCGAACTCACGAATAGAGGTTTTGCAGACCTCGGCCTTACCACTTGGCTACCGCGCCGGGCAGTTCATCGACACACCCACAACAGACCTGATGGTAGCACGCTAAAACGAAAAGCCCGCGCCGGTGCGGGGCTTCAGAAACTGGAGCGGGAGACGGGATTTGAACCCGCGACTTCGACCTTGGCAAGGTCGCACTCTACCACTGAGTTACTCCCGCTCAACAGAACGAGTATAAACGAGGCCCTCCCAGCGGAGCAAACTTGGGGGTTGGCGGGTAGTAGTCCCTTGAGACGGACTATTCATATCAGAGCATCGCCTCAGCCCTGCCGCCAATTATGCGAAAACTGCTCGGCGTTTTACTTCGTGAATCGCTACCGTACGCAGCGGCTTAACCGTCGCGCTCTATCCAATCAAGCGGCACGCCGGAAGGCATGCCCTGATACGAACCTCATGCTTTGATCCGAGTTCATCTCCTCCAGCAGCAAGAGTATCGATTAGCGTTCTCGCTTGATGATTCCGCCGAATGTTCATACTTCTTTCAGATTATTGACCGCTTCACTTGCCTACCTATAATCGCTCCACTTCACACTTCGCAAAAAAGTTCGCGAAATAGTTCGCGACAAAATTCGCGGAATTTTGTGAAGTTTCGTGTGAAGTTCTCTTCGGAAAATCTGAAAGGTGGGTGAATAGTGCGAGCATTTCTTGTGTTGTTGTGTCTTCTGGGGCTACTCGCGTCCGCATTCGCTCAGAGCAATTACGGCGTCGTTACTGGCACAGTCACGGATTCGCAGTCCCTTCCGGTTGCCGGAGCTTCGATCCATCTCAAGGCACTCAGCACGGGTGCAATTCGAGTACTCACCACGAATGACAGAGGACTATTCTCCGCGCCAGCGCTCCCTCCCGACGACTATGAAATGACCACCGAGGCTCCGGGCTTCGCCGTGATGACGCAATCCTTGCACCTTGAGGTCGGAGAGAAGCTGGCGATCGAAGTGGGGTTCAAGCTACGTACTGTGAAAGAAGGTGTGCAGGTAAACGCGGCTGCCGATATTTTGAGGACCACGGATGCGAGCGTCGGCGAAGTCGTGGAGCGGCAATCGGTGCAGGAACTTCCGCTGAATGGCCGGATGCTGATCGATCTCGTGTTGACAGTGCCCGGCGCGCACGTTGGCTTTGGAGCGCAGACCGGAGAGACGAATCCGCTTTATTGGCGGCCGGGGCAGCGCTCTGCTGTCGTGATCGGGGGCAATCGTCCAAATGCTAACTTCTTTTTGCTGGATGGCGCGACCAACACCGATCCCACATTTAACACGCAGAACCTGAGTCCGTCTCCGGACGCCGTAATGGAGTTCCAGGTCGAAACCAGCAGTTACACCGCCGACATGGGCGGAGCAGGCGGAGGCCAGATCAATATCGTCACGCGCAGTGGGACCAACCAGTATCACGGAACGGCGTATGAATTTCTTCGCAACGGCGCCATGGACGCGACTACCTTCGCGTCGATGGGAAACAATCACCTTGTTCAAAATAATTTCGGCAGCTCATTTGGAGGTCCGCTTCTGGGAAAAGACAACAAGACTTTCTTCTTCCTGAACTATGAGGGATTGCGACTCGTGCAGGCGGACGCGCAGGTCCTCACCGTACCGACCCCGAGCGAGATTGCCGGCGATTTCAGCATGAGCAAGACTAAGATCTACGACCCCACTTCGGCCGTTCCGAACCCAAGTTACGATCCCACCAAGCCAACCGGGCCGAACAACTATCAATACACACGCGGCCAATTTCCTAACAACCAGATTCCGTCGAATCGAATTAACCCGCAACTCGAAATGTTTCTGATGCAATATGTGCCAATGCCGAACATGATGATGGGGAGCTCGGGTGTTGACTCCAATAACTATCTCGACATCCGCAATGAGAGGCACAGTCAGGATCAGGGCACGGCGCGCGTTGACCATGTGTTCGAGCGCAATGACACTGTGTCAGGACGTTACTCGGTCAGTGCGGAGCACGGATTTTCTCCGACCGGCGGCATGACGTCGACGACGGAAACCCTGCCCGGCTTCGGCGCCAACTTCGACAATCTCTCGCAGCAAGCCGTCGCGACGTGGAACCACGTGTTCTCCAGCAGCAAACTGAACACGGTGTCGCTGGCATTTTCCCGTCTCTCCATGGATCGTACATCGCAGAATAACCGGGTAAATGACCTCGTGTCGCAGCTCGGAATTCAGGGCGTAGGATTCGGCGGGCCTGGGGCGTGGGGTGCTCCATGGTTTGCGGCGCAAGGTTACACCGGAATCGGGGATACATTCGCGGCGACACCCATGCACGCCTGGGACACGACCGCGGAACTCCGGGACACATTTGCGTGGCAACGCGGACGCCACAGTATAAAGTTCGGCGGCGATTTCCGGAGGTACGTCTGGCCTATGTGGGGCTTCTTCCAGAACCGTGGCTATTACCAATACACAAACGGCTACACTACTGAGTTCGGATTCAACGACGGTAGCGGCTCGGGACTCGCCAGTCTGTTGCTGAGCCTGCCGGCTGTGAAGCAGCGCCAGGCCGGTGTTCCTCAGATGAACCTGCGCAATTGGGGATACGACGCCTTCGCTGAAGATAGCTGGCAGATCACCGCGAATACCACGCTAAACATCGGTCTGCGCTATGAATACACGAGTCCGCTCTATGACCTGAAAAACACCAACTCCAATTTGATATTCCAAGGCGGCAAGCCTGAAGTTTTCATCGGCGGCGAGCATGGATATCCGAAGGGCTTGATGTATTCGAACAAACACAACTTTGCTCCACGAATTGGAATTGCGAAAAACTTGCCGGGCACAGGACTCGTAATTCGCGCCGCTTACGGTATCTTCTTTACGCCCGTGGATCAGAACACGTGGTGCAACCAGCGGCACAATGTTCCTTATGTCTTTCCTGAAACGCAGCAGGCTGACAACTTCACGCCGCCAGCGGCCTTATATGCCAGCGGAATGAACTTCGGCACTCCAGTGCTGGGGGCCGGGGCGCTGAAACCGACCACCGTGAGCTTTACCGCATTCGATCCAAATGCGCCGGCGGAATATGTCCAGCAGTGGAACACGCAAGTGGAGAAGAGCTTTCACGGCAATACCACGCTCGCTGTCGGCTATCTGGGGGCGCGAGGATTTCACCTGCAGCGAGCCCACTTAATCAACAATGCTTCACCTGGACCGGGACCGATCGGACCACGGCGGCCATTTCCGACGCTTACCTTTGTTAACGGCACTGTGCTGACGCCTAGTAGCGACGCCCAAGCCATTATCCAGAGTCAGACTTTTCCAGTGAGCACAATTAATCGCCTGGAGGATACCGCACAAAGCTGGTATGACGCCGGCTACGTGAACGTGCGGAGAACATACTCGCACGGGCTCAGCCTGCTCGCGAATTATACGTTTGCCAAGACTTTAACCAACGCGCCTGACTTCCGTTCTCCGATGGACGAGTCCGCCATCCCGCAAAACAACAGCAACCTTGCCGCGGAGAAAGGGCCCGGATGCGATGTCCGGCACCGCTTTGCGCTGAGCAGCGTGTTCGACATTCCAAAGTATGCGGCAAATGCCTGGACGCGCTTGATCACCGAGAACTGGCGCTTCACCACCATTTACCAGGCGCAATCTGGAATGCCGTTTACCATTTCGGTTTTTGGAGACACCGCAAATTCTGGCACGGTTTTGGGAGAAAATCCTATCCGCGCAAACGTCACCGGCCAGCCCGTCTTCGGTCCGGGCACGCAAACAGCTAGCAAATGGTTTAATCCCGCTGCATTCGCGGCTCCTCCGGCGTATACGTTTGGTGATGTGGGACGAAATTCAGTTTACGGTCCTCCTCTGCAAACTCTAGACTTTGCGGTGGCACGCACTTTCCGGCTCACGGAGAGAGCTAGTTTCCAGTTCCGCGGTGAGGCCTTCAACGCTCTGAATAAGGTCAACCTCGGCACACCGAACCGTTACGTGAATACGCCGCAGTTTGGAACGGTCACCATGGCCATGACGCCGGGACGCGAAATTCAGCTAAGTGCCCGAGTGTCGTTTTAAGCGTTGTAGGACCTGACCCCTATTGGTTTTCCTAGTTGCACGCCGTTTTGGGGCGACAGTGCTTGACCAGCATATTGTGCGCCGTTCCCTGTCCAGTTTGAGTGTGCTGTTGTTTGCGGGTACAAGGGTTCTAAATAAGCCTCAGCACAGTCAGCGAAGCCCACCTTCCGAGCACTGCAGCAAGGGAAATCCAGAAGATCGAAGAAGCAAAGATTGCGTGAATCAACCACTTCTGTTGAGACTGAGACTGCAATTTCGATGCACGAGTCCCAATGGTTTCACCGACCCACCACATTGCAAAAGCACACGCCGCCCCAATTACTGCACCAATGACGGCGGTCAAAATGTGGCCGCGAAGAGTCATTGGCACTCCCGCCATAGCATCCCATGCGCTGCCAACTGCCGTGAAGAAGCAAGTAACTATCAAAAGATTCCAAAGCATGGTTAACAGGGACCTCGTAAGAGAGCCGCCAATTTAGAAGCGCACCGCCTATACTTGCAGCTGCACCTTGCGTATCAGGGCGCGCCTTGAGCGTGCTGCAATAAAGTCTTGGGATAGCGCCTTAACGCTCCGACGCTAGTGGTCGGAGTTTAATCCTGCTTTCGTGATTCAATCTCGTTGACTTTGGCGGTGATCCGGTTGCGGACCTCCCAGAGATCTTTGTAGAGCCAGCTCTCCATCCGTTGCTGCAACACTTCAACGGGCGTTCCCATGGTGCCTACGACGCGGCCTCCGATGATACGTTCGGCCAGTTTGAGATGGTGGAAGCGGAAGAGCTGCATGCGTTCGTCAAAGTCGAGCAGGCGCTCAGCCACATCGTGCAAGCTGAAAAACTCTTCGTGGCGGCGATAGAGTTCGTCGACACCTATGCCAGCCGCGCTGAGTTTATCCTGAAAGGCTTTGCCGAGACGCGGGCCCATGTGCAGCAACGAAAGAAATCCTGGAGAATCGAGGCCGCTGCCGTGCCCGAGTCCGGCGCGGATTAGGTGATAATCGTGCGGAGTAATCGTCTCCAGGATATGCAGTAACCCGATGGGAGGCTCGATCATCGAGATGGCGCGCCTGATCAGACGTGTGCAGTTGCCGTAGTCAGCTTGTTCCAGAAACGCTAGGGCGCGGCCTAGTTCAAAGGCTGCTCCCTTCATCAGCAGCTCCGAACTCTGGTGCACGACCAGAAAAGTCATTTCATCTTTGTGCAGCAACTCTTCGGGAAGCTTTTGCAGGGCCAGCAGTTCGTCGGTGCGCAGGTAACGCTCGTAGTCGGTCGCTCCTTTACCTGGAAGAATCGGTTTTGTCGCCTCGTCGCGCGGTGCCATTCGAAACCTATGTTCTCTAACTATGTGCTCTAACTATGTGCTCTGGGGACGCAAGGGTTCGCAGTTCAGATGCGGTGACCACTGCGGATCTTCATCGGCGGTCACGATCTCTCCGTCACGCATGTGGATGATCCGATCGCCATACGCCGCTGCTTCGGGATTGTGGGTAATCATCAGTATGGTCTGGCCAAGATCCTTATTAGACTGGCGCAGCATGTTGAGGACGATTTTAGAACTCTTCGAATCCAGATTGCCCGTAGGCTCATCGGCCAGGACGATGGCTGGCCGGTTGATCAGTGCGCGAGCCAAAGCAACTCTCTGTTGTTCGCCGCCCGAAAGTTCATTGGGACGATGATCGAGTCGCTTATCAATTCCGAGCATCCCTGTAATTTTTGCGAGAAATGCCTGGTCGGGAGCGCCTTTGCCGGCAATGTCTGAGGCAATTTCGATATTTGACCGGGCGCTTAGAGTCGGCAGCAGATTAAACTTTTGAAAAACAAATCCGATTTTGCGCTTGCGCAATCGGGTGCGCTCGCTATCGGAGAGGCTAGCAAAATCCACGCCCTCGATGAGGACGCTTCCGGAATCCGCGTGGGTAAGTCCGCCCAACAAATAGAACAATGTAGACTTGCCGCTTCCCGAAGGGCCGACGACAGTGACGAACTCGCCCTTTTCAACACTGAACGAGATGCCGCGCAAAGCTGGAACGTCGACTTTACCTACCCGAAAAGTTTTGCGCAGTTCTCGCGCTTCAATGAAAGACGGCATCCAGTGAAAACCATATCACAGGAAACACAGGCTTGTTACGAACGCGATTACGCGACAGCGGGATGGTGTGGCCGGCGATCTTGCATCTCATATGGGCGTTTGGGGCCGCGCTTGCGCACCAGCAGCAAACGTATTCGTTCCAGCAAATCTGCCGGTTCGTACATTCCCTTGGGCAGAAAAACGTCCGCGAGTGTCTCGCGCTCATAGATTTTGACCCGGCCTGAGATGAGCACAGTTGGAGTTTGGGGTGAAAGATTTTTAATCTCCTCGATCAGCCGGGAACCGTCGAGCCCGGGCATCACCAAGTCGGTTATCACCAGGTCGATCCCGCCCCCTTTAAACATTTCCAGTGCGAGTTGGCCATTATTGCACGCAACCACGCGGTAACCTCGCGTTTCGAGCATGATTTTTCTAATTGACAGTGACTGTTCATTATCATCGACACAAAGAATCGTTTTCTTAGGCTTCATTGTTTTTACCGGGGAGGCTTTTTGGTTTTCTTTCTAAGTCAGGAATTTATTCATTGAATATCTAGAGCGAGGGTGAATGCTAAACAGAATTGACGCGCAGGAAAAGTGCCGTGTTCGCCAATGGCACTCCGGTGGGAGGCAGCATAGTGCAGGAGATTCGGGAGCCGCGATAATCGCAGCATTTTGAATTACGAGATGCTGAGTGCCTCGCCTTCGAAGAGCACGTCATCACATTTTCCACCGACACGCACAGTGACCAACTGGTTATCCGCCTCGCGCCGGTGCTCGATGCAGAGCGAATTAATGCAACACGAAGGGTGCATCGCTGAGGGAGGCATCTACGTGCTTGATGATTTAACATATATTTTCGAGACGAAGACGCGCTAGTGCGATCGAGATTTCCGATAAAGGCGAATCTCAGAAACTATTGGGGAGAGAATCATGTCTCTACGCATCAACTCTGAAGCTCCGAATTTTACCGCCGAGACGACACAAGGCCCGATCAATTTCCACGAATGGATTGGCGACGGCTGGGCCATCCTATTTTCCCATCCCAAGGACTTCACTCCTGTGTGCACCACTGAACTTGGATACATGGCGGGCCTGCAGCCGGAGTTTGCGAAGCGCAATACTAAAATTATCGGACTGAGCGTGGATCCGGTGACCAGTCATGGCAAGTGGGCGGCTGACATCGAAGAAACCCAGGGTCATAAGGTGAACTATCCGATGATCGGGGATCCGGAGTTGAAAATCGCCAAGCTGTACGACATGCTGCCGGCTGAATCTGGATCGACCAGCGAGGGCCGGACGGCGGCTGACAATGCTACAGTGCGAACGGTGTTTGTCATTGGCCCCGACAAGAAGATCAAGTTGATGCTGATCTATCCCATGAGCAGCGGGCGAAATTTCGATGAGGTCCTGCGTGTGCTCGATTCGATCCAGCTTTCCGCGAAACACAATGTGGCAACTCCCGTGAACTGGAAGCCGGGGCAAGATGTGATCATCCCCACGTCGGTTTCGGAAGACCAGGCCAAACAAAAGTATCCTGGAGGCTGGAAGACTCTGAAGCCCTATCTACGGGTGGTAGCGCAACCCAAATAGCAGGGCGCTGAGAGGTGCGCCGGTTCGAAGCCAAGCAACCTTTTCCGCCCACTTGTCTCCAACAGTTGGGGTAATCACCGTACCCAACTGACCTCATGGCAGATGGCACAAACCTGCGCCGCAAAACGTGGACCCGCCGAAGGCAATGGACCGGCGCGATAAGCCTGGTAGTTATTGTGGTAGCCGCCGCCGCGGGATTCGCGCTGTATCGAGCAGAGCCTATTCTGCGCTCAACCATCATTCAGACTCTGTCAGCCCGATTCGACAGCAAGGTTGAACTAGACGGGTTCCATGTTTCGCTGTTCAAAGGGCTCCAGGTTTCGGGCGAAGGCCTCAGAATCTTCGGAGATGCTGATCCCAACAATCACGAACCTGGCATCCAGGCGGTCATTGAAGTTGCCCAATTCAGATTCGGCATGAAAATCGCGGATTTCCTCCGCAGACCGATGCGCGTCGACACCGTATACGTAAGCGGACTGAGTATCAATCTGCCACCGCGGGAACAACGCGCACAGGTACGGCGGATGAGGGCGCAAGGTGGAAAGATAGCAATCATTGTAAATACTTTTACCTGTGAAGATGCGCAGCTCATAATCAATACCCTCCGGCCTGGGAAGCTGCCGATTGAGTTCAAGATTGCGAGTCTGAAAATGTCACGGGTCGGAGACAACAAGCCTTTGCGTTTTGAAGCGCGGCTGACCAATCCGAAACCAACGGGTCAAATCTTTAGCGCCGGATATTTTGGCCCCTGGCGGGCGGACAATCCTCGCGACACTCCAGTAACCGGAACTTATTCGTTTTCTCATGCCGACCTGAGCACGATTAAAGGTCTCGGCGGCATACTTTCCTCTACGGGAAAATATGGCGGCACACTTCAGAAGATCACCGTCGATGGCGTAACCGACACGCCGGATTTCCGGCTTGCGATCTGCATGCGGCCGGTTCCGCTTCATACTGGCTTTCACGCAATCGTGGACGGAAGCACCGGCGATACCTACCTTCAACCCGTACGAGCGAAGGTTCTCGACACATGGCTCGTCGCCCAAGGCTCAGTCGTGAAGCAAAAAAATCCTCAGGGCCATCACATCAAGCTGGATGTGACGATTGAGAGCGGAAGAATCGATGATTTGCTGAAACTCGCAGTGCGGGCCGAACCGGTGCTTGAGGGTACAGTGCAATTGAAGACCAAGTTTGACTTGGCGCCCGGAAGTGACGACGTGTCCAAGCGCCTGAAACTGGCCGGCGATTTTCACGTAGCCGAAGCAGATTTCAGCGACGATAAGATTCAGAATAAGATCAATTTGCTGAGCCTGCGTGGCAGTGGCAAGCCGAACCTGGCGAGGACCGGTACTGCGTACAGCGCGCAGTCGGATTTAAGTGGCACCTTCAATTTAGAACGAGGCGTCATTTCCTTTTCTCCGCTGCAGTTCCGAATTCCCGGCGCGGCCGTAGCTCTTACTGGAAACTATAGCCTGGATGGAAGCGCACTGGAGTTCCATGGAACCGCCCGAATGGATGCCACCCTGTCGCACATGGTGACGGGATGGAAAGCTCTTCTCCTAAAGCCGGTCGACCCCTTCTTCAGGAAAAATGGCGCCGGAACTGAGGTTCCGGTCAGGATCAGCGGCACAAAATCTCAACCTCATTTTGCTCTGGATTTCAACCGTAAGCCGGATAGCAAGTCTGCCGACAAGTTTAACGACCGAAACGACGCCAAGAGCGCGCAAGTAGTTCGGACCAACTAGCGGAGAGCAGCTTCCGGCACTTGCCTACGCAGAGCGCGGCGCTGTTGTGGTGAAAGAGTCAGGAGAGCCCACTTCTCAAACGCGAGAAGTGGGGCAACCCCAGTCGGTAAAGTTTAGAACAAACTCACGTTATACTTCCGGCGGAGACATTGGCCACCCGCCTTAGATCGATGATTAAAGGGCTGTGGCTATAGTCCAGGAGCTGGGGATGGCGACTACCCACCGCCCGAGTCCCTTAAAGCTGTCTGGAGGTAGGCAGCGGATGGTAACCACTCAGCGAACGAAGGTGCCCGCGTGGATCACCGACCACTTCGAAGAGTATCTCGAATCGATCAAGAATCTATCTCGGATAATCAGCATAAGTGAGCGAGGCATCAGCGTATTTCGCGGAATGCCGAAAGTACTCAAGGCGCTTGCCAATGCGAAGGCGGTGGAATCTGCAATAAGCAGGGGTAGCCAATTTGACCCGTCCGAGGTGAGCGCATCGCTAAAGGAGGATGAGATGGAAAGAGCGGAGGCTGAGGCCGCTCTCGCTCAGCGCGAGGTAGAGACGGGTTTCCCAGTCCTTCGGGGGCTCGCGGTTGTCGCTTTGTGGAGTTGGGTCGAAAACTTCGTTAGAGAATTCGCAGTTTTGTGGTTAGTCAATCGAAAAGACTCTTACTCCTCGCCTTCACTCCGAAACGTGAAGGTCAGGTTGGGGGAATATCTCCAGCTTTCGCCCAGCGATCGCGCGCATTATATCGTTGCAGCTTTGGAGCAGAACACTGCGCTCCCGCTTAAGCGAGGAGTGACGCGACTCGATTGCCTTTTTAACGCTTTCGACTTGGCTGCCACACCATTGCCTGATGATTCGGCGAAGGCTATTTTCGAGCTGCAGCAGGTCCGCCACGCGGTTGCCCACCGGAACGGCAGAGCGAATCGCCAACTTAGGCTGACGTGCCCATGGTTAAAAGTAAAGCTTGGCAAGCCTATCCCCATCTCCCACAAAATGCTTGGCCGATATATGGACGCGTGCATGCACTACTGGCTCGTGCGATTCTACGATGTAGGTGACCGCTATGCAGTCGATCTCCGACCGCAGAACGCAAAAACGCCTGACATGCACTGACCGTTGGTAATACAGTTCTATGCGGTTCAGGATTGACTCCGTCTTACCTTCATCCGAGCTTTCGTTCGTCAGGACTCTCCGAGGCTGGGCCCTTCTTTGGCGCTCCTGAATTTCCGCCGAGATCTCGGGGTTCACTCTGCAGCATAGCGACGTCATGCACGACCGCTTTGGCGGCCTCAGCGACCGCTTCGATCGTATTATCTTGGGGCTTTGTATCGCCCACGATGTGCTGGGGGGATCGGCCTATCCGAGTTTGTAGGAAACTCTCACGAGTAGAGACAATGCGTTTTGCGGTCCTCTCGATTGCGCTGAGAATCCACATGAACGACAGCGATCCCTCAACGTAATTCGCCTCACCAATGCCCTTAACTCGGTTCTTCAGCTGTAGGTCTACGACCTGTTCGAATTGTTTCTTATTCCCAGGCTCATAAACCGCAAAAGTGGTGCCGCCATATTGGTTGACGATGGAAAACGACGGGATATCGCTGGGGCCGTCTGCCACGTAAATCATATTCTGAAAAGGAACTCGTCGATCTTCAGGATCAATTGTGTCGTTAACCCCGATATCAGACAACTTGTTGGTGCCCTTGTTAATTTCGAAGATCGCGCGCGTTTTGCTTGTGTTATCGACTGCGTATGCGACATCGACAATGACGCCATCCCCTACGCGCTGCTGATACCCTGGTTTAAGATAGCCTGGCTCCCCGCGGGTCTCAACGAACTCGCAGCCCCACACATCCTCGACATAAGGCGCGACCTTGCTACCCATGATCATTTGCCGTAAGCCTGTGCTAACGACGTAATGTTCGACGGTGATATCGTGCAATTTGAAGAGAGAACTTTCAGACAATGACCGAACCGCATCAAAGAAGTGCGGCAGCCCCTCGTACAGCGCTATCTCGGACCCTAACTCCTTTAAAATAGAATTGTTCAGATTCTTGAAAATGCCGCGGCGCACATAGGTCAGAATGTGGTTAAGATAGAGGGTATCCTTGGAGACCCTATTGGCTCCCGCCGCTTTGTAGAGTGCATCGAGGCCGTTAACTTCGTCCCAAAACTCCGTCTCATTTACTTTATAACGGGCGAAGAGAGGAGCCTGCATATAAGTTCGACTAAGTGTTTTGTCAAAGTCCCAGATTACTGTGATTGTATTCTGAACAAATAAATTTCCGGCCACGCTTTTCCCCCCGAGTTACTATTTCGACCGTCCCAGTCTAAGATTTTACGCTTTCTTATCCTCGCGTAGAAAACCCTAGTCCATCCACTTTAGGGTTTAAGGGGGGGCTGGCCGTCCGATAAGTTTAACGAACGAAACGACGCCAGACCGTGGGGGCCGGCCCACCTTTGCACCACCCCCGATCGCGGCCCAGAGTGGGGTGGAGCGAAGGTGGGCCAATCCCAGACTAATTAACCACAACCGGTCAATTAGTCGGAAGTTTTGTCAGGGCGGAGCCCAACACCTCGCCCCCATCCGGTCCCTGGATGTAGGCGATGACGCGCAGGTTTTGCGAATCGGCTGCGGTTTTTAATTTCAACTGAACCTCGCGAACAAAATTCTTCCCCGTTTCCACTGTCCCGACTTTCTCGATACTCTCTACCACCGCTACATGGCTGATGTCCCGGCCCTTGTTCTCTCCCGCGGCAACGTGCGATTGCGCGTGGTTGAGCGCAACCGCAATGAAGACTCCGGCCTTGTGGGCTTTCGACTCCGCCGGCAACGCATCAACCTCAAGCTGAACCCGGAGCGTTTTTGGATTCGCCAAAGAAACGGACGTGATGCGAATCGGGATAGTCGGCCGCTTCTCCGCCGCTTCGATTCCGCTCCCCACCTCGCGAACATCGCTTCCGTTCACTTGCGCTGCTCCATCAATCACGATTTGCGGCGTGAAAGAGCTCTTCAATCCGAATTTATGCGCGTAGTCTTCCTGGCGCGCCGTGAAGAAACTCGAAGAATAAGCGTCTTTCCATCCATCATGGTTCCAATAGTCCACATGCTCACTCAAGACAATCGCCAGCGCTCCGGGAATCGGTTGCAGCTCGTCCAACTTTCCCAGCAAGGCATCGGCGGGAGGGCAACTAGAACACCCCTCAGAGGTAAATAGCTCCACTAACACCGGCACATCATGCTCGTGGCCAGCAGGACCAGCGGCAAACGCGGATTTTGGCGCCAGATTGGCAACCAGAAAAACGGTGACGAGCGCCGCGAGAATCGGGACGGTTAGAGATCGCAATCGCTTCGTCATACGCATGGTGATGCTCATTGTTATAACCATCGTTCGTTTCTCCTTTGCCTACCGTTGCTTGCCGAATCGCTGACCGGGGGACTGGCCCACCTTTGCACCGTCCCGAACGGGGCTGCCTCAACCTTCGCGGTTTTCGAAGGGTGAGCACCCGCGGACTTCGATATCTTAGTACCTTCATCACATACAAACCGCCGCGCTCTGTGCTATCCGCACTTTATCACCACCAGTTGTAATTCGGGGGCTTGCCCTCGATGACACGAGGAAAGGTTCGAGGAGAGCGGACGTGGGCGCGCTTTCCATTATTGGTTCATTCATTAATTGTTGCAGACTGGCGGAGCTCAAGAACATTTCTATCGAAGTCGTTACGGAAGGGCAGCTTCCTGGCCTGACCAATCGTGCCGCGATGTGGGGCTTCCGTGTTCGGAGAGATGCTAGCGGGGCGATAAGATATCAACTGGTGTTATGAGCCGCAGTAAGACTGAATTCAGCTTAATTAGGAGAGATTTTGATGGCTAAAAAGCAATTCACGCTGTTTCTAATGCTGGCATTGTCTGTGCTGACGGTAATGGCCGCAGCCCAGGACGCAGGCGAATATTTAATTCTTAGCGCGCAATATGGGACGGAGCACCACCACGTCGATGTAACCAATACGCTGAAGATCGTGGCCAGCCATGACCAGCGGTTCCGAATGGGAAATCGGACGTTTGGAGTTGACCCGGATCGCGGGCGAGTGAAGGTGTTACGCATTTTTGCGCGTGGTCCGAATGGGCAAGAACGCATGTTTGAATACCGCGAAGGCACGGTCATTGATGGTGCGCAATTCCGCGGTTGGGGACGCGGTGAGTGGGGCCAAGGTGGCTGGAGCGGCAACTGGAATGGCGAGGCCGAACGCCATGAGGAAATGGAACGCCGCGAAGAGCGCGAAGATCACGACGAAGGGCAGCGCCGCGACGAGGGCGAATTCCTTATTCTGAGCGCTCAATATGGCACCGAACGCAACCACGTCGACGTGACTCACCGGCTGAAGGAACTAGCCCGGGCAGACTTGCAGTTTCAAATGGGCAACGGCACTTTTGGTGTTGATCCGGATCCGGGCCGCGTAAAGGCGCTGCGGATTTATGCGCGTGGTCCGCGCGGACACGAACGAATGTTTGAATTTCGTGAAGGCAGCATCGTTGATGGGTCACAGTTTCGCGGCTGGGGACGAGGAGACTGGGGCAACGAGAACGACCACTGGAGCGGCCGATGGGAAGGCGAACGCGAAGAACACGACCGCGATCAGCATCATTGGTAACGTCTGGCTTCGGTAACGCGAACGCGACGATATAACGAGGCCCCTGCCCTTGCGGAAGGTCCTTGGCCCACCTTTGCACACCCGAACGCGGCTGCCTCACCCTTCGCGCTTTTCGAAGGGTGAGCGCCCCGGACCTCGCTGTCTCAGTTCATTGTTCATTCATCAGATACAAACCGCCGCGCTCCATCATTACTACGGCGCCGGATATTTTGCACTTCGTCCACCAGCTGTTATCAGCGTCGCGCGTTGCTCGGCAAGGGTCAACTAGCGAATAGCGCTCCCTTCCTACAGTGGAAACCCTACCCCTCTGTGATCTTTGCGGTAGATGTGCTACCCTTCGCGTGCTGCGCACCTCTAATGCTCGGAGTAAATTATCTGGAGGGCTAGGTATGCGTCGAGAAGAAGTAATAACCAGGGAAGAATTATTGAGCCCGGATATTCTCAGTGAGATTGTGCTTCTTGGTAGCGGAATTGCCGTCCTTGTCGCCTTTGTCATGGTCGCGATGGCAGCATTTGCGTCGTCCGCGCTTCAGTAAACTCAGAACTGCGTCGTTACCCCCAGCAACCCTACGTAGTTCGGAAATCTAGCCTACCGCGTTAACTGGATTGGAATTACCCTCGCCGCTAACTACTCTCGAAATCAGAACCTTAGAGACTTAAAAAGTGGATGTGACCCTAACCGTGGGCTACACACTAATTGGAGGAGCGTGAAATGAGTTTGCCAAAAATTGGAAAGATTTTGATAGCTGGCGCGTTCCTGGGTGCCGGCCTTTTGTTGGCCCAAGAGCCTGCTAGTCAACCTAGTCAACCGAGTTCGGGCGCAGCTGACAATACCCGAATCAACACTAGAGACCGCAACGCGAACGAACCAACGGCCGACAACCAACGAAACAACATGTCCGATCGCGATATCACTAAACAGATTCGTCAGGCCCTCGCTAAAGACGATTCTTTATCCACCTATGCGCATAACGTGAAAGTTATAACGCAAAACGGCCAAGTAACTTTGAAAGGGCCGGTTCGGTCCGAGGACGAAAAGAGCGCCGTCGAAGCGAAGGCGACAGCTATCGTGGGGACTGACAAAGTAACCAACAATCTTGACGTAAAAGACAAGCACTAACCGCAACCTCTCGCGAAGAATAGAAATAACAACACGACAAATTAAAAGGAGGATTTAACATGGCAGGCAAAAACACATCGGTATTCGGAATTTATACAAGCTACGCGAATGTGGAAAACGCCGTAGATGCGCTTAAGGCAGCGGGTTTCAGCAACCGTGATATCTCAGTTCTCTTTCCGGAAAGCGCCGGAACGAAGGACTTTGCCGTGGCGAAGGCCACTAAGGCGCCGGAGGGCGCCACAACGGGCGCTGGAACTGGTTTGGTCGTCGGTGGCGCACTGGGATGGCTTCTCGGAATTGGCGCGCTTGCAATACCTGGACTGGGACCATTCATCGCTGCCGGACCGATCATGGCGGCACTAGCTGGTGCCGGGGTAGGCGGCACCGTAGGCGGTCTGGCCGGGGCGTTGATTGGAATGGGTATCCCCGAATACGAAGCGAAGCGCTATGAAGGCCGCGTAAAAGATGGTGGTATCCTTCTCTCCGTTCATAGCGACAGCTCGGACTGGACGAAGCGCGCAAAGGAGATCCTGGAGTCCACTGGCGCTCAGGACATTTCGTCAACAGGCGAGGCCAAGTCGGCCGATGCCGATAGCGACCGCGATTTGCGCGACCGAGATCTGCGGCGGGCTAGCTAATCATTCCCGAGGGTCGAGGATACAAGGGAGGCCGGCAACGCGTCTCCCTTTCTCTTTTGGATTGGCCGAAAAAAGTTTCCGAGGAAAGCAGTGTTAGGCCGCCGGGCCCTCGGCTGGGGTGCGGTGAGGCACCTGCACCTGGATGATGTCGTTCTTGACGGCGTACACCACCAGATCCCGAATGGAGTGAATCCCCAGTTTACGCATAATGTTGCTGCGATGCGTCTCTGCGGTCTTAGTGCTGAGATTTAAGAGACTAGCTACTTCTTTCGAGCTCTTTCCCTCGGCCAGCAACTGAATTACCTCACGTTCCCGCGGCGTGAGCTTGGGCAGCTTCGGCGACTCTGTGGTCGTACCGTTCTCTCTTCTGTCGAGAAAGCCCGCCAATACCATGTCATTCACGCGAGGCGTGAAGAACATCCGATTACGTTGTACGGCTTCGACTGCGGTGACTAGATCGCGCGCGGCATCTGATTTCAAAACAAAACCGCGGGCCCCGGCGTCCAGAGCCTCTCGAATAACTTGATCCGAATCTGTGATGGTTAGCACGATGACTTTGATTTCCGAGTCCTGCTGCATCAGCTGCCTAGTGGCAGCCAGCCCATTCAGATTGGGCATTCCGACGTCCAGGATGACGACTTCAGGTTTGAGCTGCCGAGCCTTCTCCACCGCTTCGCGCCCATCCTTAGCCTCGGCGCAAATCTCCCAGCCCTCATGCGCTTGCAACAGCGCAGCCAGTCCGCGGCGCACTAACTCGTGATCATCGGCGATCAGGATCCGCAGCTTCATGATTTACCTCCATGCGCAAAACAAAAATGTCACGGCACTCTAGGGACTACAGTGCGTCGATTATGCAGCGCGGCCGAAAAACTTGTGCTGGCTCACGGCATCCACCGCCGCCACCAGATCCCTGCCCACATCGGACTTAACGACATACCCTCGGGCGTTCGCGTGGAACGCCTCGCGCATCATTTGTGGAGAATCATGCTGCGTGACAATTAGAATCTCGGATTCCGGCAGACTCTTGTGAATCTTCCGGCAAGCTTCCAGACCGTTCATTCTCGGCATACTCAAGTCGAGAACAATTACATCCGGCTTGAGGCGATCGGCCTTCTCCACCGCCTCAACCCCATCTCCTGCTTCATCAACAACTTCCCAGTCGGGGTGACGGCCGAGCAATGTCCTCATTCCGTGTCTAACTACCGGATGGTCATCGACCACTAGTATGCGAAGTGACATATTCTCTCGGTTATCCGTGACATCGCTGAGTCTGGATGTGCTCATTCCATTCAATCCTGACCGCACTTCCGCCTATTCTTTGATGTCTTTTTCCCAATGCAGTTGCCACCTTACTTCTTTATTCTTATTCTTTTGTCGGTCGAGTAAGGAATTGAAATTCCGACCAATGTGCCGTTATGGTCACTTTCCAGCGTCACGTGTCCACCTAATTCACGCGCGCGCTCGCGGACTCCCGCGAGACCCACTCCCAAACCAGCGCCGGTAGCGTCAAACTGGGTTAGCAGCACTTTCGGTAATCCTCTTCCGTTATCTCTCACTTCCAGTAGTACTTTGTCATCGTCCCGCAAGATCAAAACGTGCGCCTTGGAAGCGCCTGAGTGCCGATGAACGTTGGTCAAGGATTCCTGGAGGACTCGGAATAGAGCAAGCTCGACTGCGTCGGGAAGGCGGTCCACTTCCTGGGGCGCCTCGAGGGTTACTTTTACGCCGCTGCGCTGGGCGAAGCCTTCCACGTACCAGCGGGCAGCGGAAACAAAGCCCGCCTCGTCCATCGTGGGCGGATGTAACAGGTAAGACAGGGTCCGGACTTCGCTAATGCATCGTTGCATCAATTGTTCCGTCTCCGACCACAAATCTTCCCGCGGAGATTGACGAAGCATATCGATGTTGAGTTTCAAACCGACCAGATATTGCCCCAGGCTGTCATGTAGCTCGCGCGCGATTCGTCGGCGCTCGATGTCTTGCAATCTCAGCAAGCGGGCGGAAAGCTGTCTCAGCGCACCAGTGCGCTGCTGGATGGTGTCTTCCAGCACAGCTTTGGTGCGGCGCATCATCTCTTCCGCTTGTTTCCTCTCGCCGATCTCATTTTCGAGCGCCTGAGCCTTTTGTTGGAGTTGAGCGATGGTTCGGAGCCGATCTTCCTCTTTGACAAGCGCGGAATAGCTTTCGGCCGGGATCACGTGCGAATGTTCCGCACAAATCCTCGATAAGGCATCTGCGTGGTGTTCGCGATCAAACCCGCTGATCGGATAGGCACAAAGAAGGGAGAGAGAATAGCCCTCCGCCACTTCATTCCAGAGCTGCTCGAGTCTCACGGCAGCCTCGGCATTACCCTCCGCGCAAAGCACAGCCACCATTTCACCGAAAGCGGAAATTAGACGGCGCGGCGCGGCCATTGAAGCGCGTGCCAGCACGGGGCTGATCGTTCCCTTGAAAAGTTCTGGATCAGGCCACTTACCGCGCATGAACTTAGCCAGAGTACCTGCCGCATCCAAAGCGATGTATCTGCCCTGGTCAATAGCATTGCTTATGTTCAAGCCGCGCGATTGCAAAATGCGAATTAACGCATTGCGGTGACCTTGAGTGGCGAGCACAACAGCGCTCTCGCCAGCCCCAATTGCCGAGCCTATAAATCGACTTAGTCCATCGATGAAAAATGCGTCGTCCTGATAGAACTGAACGGCGTGGTCCCGGCGTCCCGCCTCAAGACCGGGAGGTTGCGGGTTGCGCCCCTCGGCGAGGACGCGGCGTTGCGCCGCGTTCATTTCTTTGTTGATGAGGCCTGCACTCGTACCCATCTCTGGCTCCGCATCAGTCTTGACCGTGCCAGTAAACCGCATTAAACGGGCGGAAAATAGCGAACGGTATAACCGAATTCCTGCCGCAAGTTTAGTGGCGGAGTGTGCGGTAGCGAATACGGCAAAGTCTGTACTCTCAATAAGAATTGCGGTATAGGCCGCGACGTCAAATGGGATCTTCCCGCGAGCGACATAGCGGCAATGTAGAAGGGATCGATGGAGAAAGAGTTGGAATGAGGCTGACGCCAGTATGAGGAGGCCTACTGGCGTCAGACAACCATGGGGACGTGCGCCTAACGCACTCAGTTAAACGCGTCCCATCAGCACCAAAACCAGCACGATAACCAACACCAAACCGAGACCACCACTAGGGTAATAGCCCCAGCCAGTGCTGTAAGGCCAAGTTGGGAGCGCACCGATGAGAAGCAGTACCAGGATAATCAAGAGGATGGTGTACATGTTTTGCTCCGTTCTAATTTTCCAGTGCGATGGCTGGTTCAACAGCGCATCCGAATTCCGCGATTAAAACCCTACATAGGCGTTTCCACGGTCAACATAGAGTCAACTCTGTAGTCCGTCCGCTTTGGTTCTGTAGCTAACGGGCGCGAGATCGCCTGTCTGTGAATTCGAAGCAAAAAACAAACGGCCAAGCCTTTAAGCTTGGCCGCCTTGAGAAGTCATTACGACGACGTCTATTTCTTTGCCTGATCCCGCGCCTGCATCGAATATTTCCGAACGACAGCGAGGAAAGGATCAGCGGCGGCCGGGGGCGCTACCTTGCCCTCCAAGATGTCCTCAAAGGGAACCAGTTTTCGGTAGAGCAACCTGGTTTCATCCTTATCCTGTGAAATGACACTGCCCGAGAGGTCGATTCCGGCGAACAGACCGCGAGCCCGAGAGTAAGTAAGAACTTGCGCTCTCATTTTAATGTCGGTATCCGCAGCAGCGTCGCGACCTACCGGCCCGGCGGCCGCTGATGCGTCGGCTCCAAGCTTAAATTTGCTGGAAAGCAGATGCTCCATACCCTCCTTGTTCATTACAACCATCACCAAATCTACAGCCTGACCACCGAGCTGAAGTCCCCAACTGCCGCCTGTAATCGTAAGAGGAGCGGGAGCGCTCCAACCATGTTCTGTCCTGCAGGTAGCAATGCCTTTGCCGTGATTCCCGCCGAAGCCCACGGCGATCTTAAGCATGGAAGGTACTACAGCGATGCACTTGGCGTCGTGCATAATCTTGTCAGGAATCGCCTTATCTGGCGTCCCCATAATTTCGGAAAGAACTTTTGCGGACTGATCGATACGTTTGTCGATATCAGACCTGTCACTTTTGTCGCGGGCCCAGGTCAAGCTGGCGCATAGCAACGCCATGGTGATCAGGGCCAACAGAGACTTCATTGCGGGGGGAGTGGAAACTTTCATGTCAACCTCTTCTGTGCCCAACCCGAGCACCGGGATTTAAATTGTCGTCCCCCGCGACTCTAGATCGCGTCGGCAAGAGCGGCCATCCGATTGAAACCGTACTTATCTCAGGCACGTACCTTAGAAAAAAGCCTCGCTAGCCACCATGTCACTAGGCCGCAACTTGCGTCGGCACTTGCGTCATTGATCCTAGCTTAACGGGAGATCCATTCCGGATTGCTAGTGTCCAGTTACTATCCGCCTCTGCCCGGTTACGGGCAGCCTTAGCCACGACGCCAACGGGGACGCGACCAGTTTCAGGCAAGTTTTGCGCGTTCGTCAGGAAATCCCGTATCCGTAATTTCGCTTTGTGCAATTGGGACTTCGAATTTCCCACGGAGCACCCAAGCAATTTCGCAATCTCACGGTGTTGGTATCCTTCGACTTCATGCAAAAGGAAGATTGCCCGATAGCCTTCGGGTAGCTCACTGATGGCGCGCGTCAACGCCACGCGGCTAACTACGCCATCGAGGCGGCCGTCCCGGGTTCCGTACTCTCGACGAACGGACTTGGTATCGTCTTGATTGCGAATCGGCTCATCTAACGAGATGCGGCACGGCGTCTTCCTGCGGAAATGCATGAGCACCGTATTCACCGCTATTCTGTATAGCCATGTGGAAAGGGCTGAGTCTCCTCGGAAGCTGGAGAGCTTTCTGTAAACTTGCAAAAATGCATCCTGTGCCAAATCTTCCGCTTCTGCAGTGTTGTTAGTCATGCGCAAGCAGAGCGAATAGATTCGAGTTTTGTGGGAATGGAATAAGGTGGCGAATGCGTCCGAATCACCTTGTTGGGCGCGCTTAATAAGATCGGCATCGAGACTTCGGCTAGAGGTGGTGTTCTTTGGTCCGTTCACTTGGATTCTCCTTCCAGAAGAACTTCGCAGTGCACTCTTCCTGCATTCGCTTGTGCAACTTCCGTTCACAACGACGGAGGTTAGAACTGCCGTTTGAATACGGGTATCCAGTGAGGCCCCTAGGGATACCCGTATATCGCTGTATCTGCGTTCTAAACTGATACTCGGTTTTACTTTTGTTCGCCGTCACACAAATTAAACGACTCGGGAATCACAGTTCTGGCCCATTTGTCTGTTGACTACAGGAATTCCATGAGGAAAGTACACATTCGCAGGGATTTAACCTGGTTGAAGTCGCGCTTATGCTGCGGTTCATGCAATTGACTTCCTCAATAGTACCCACCTATCGAGCAGGGGCTGGTTAACCCTGGCTCCTGCTCCTCGCCTCTTTGAATATTGTTTCTGGAAGTGATGGACCGCACTAATTCAAAATCCTCCGGAGGTTTAACAATGAAGATAGAATCGTTACGCGACTTGTACGTGGATCAACTCAAGGACCTATATAACGCCGAGCAGCAATTGATCAAAGCGCTGCCAAAAATGGCAAAAGCATCTACATCGGAAGAATTACGCGCAGCCTTCGAAGATCACCTCGGACAAACGCGCCAGCATGCCCAGCGAATAGAAACTATTTTTGAGCAGATGGGCGAGAAAGCTGCCGGGAAGAAGTGCAAAGCTATGGAAGGTTTGGTTAAAGAGGGCGCCGAGGTGATGGAAGAAGATATGGAAGACGGCATTAAGGATGCTGCCATCATCGCCGCCGCGCAACGTGTTGAGCACTACGAAATCGCAGGTTATGGATGCGTCAAGGCGTACGCGACAAGACTGGGTGATGAAAACGCCGCCTCTCTCCTTGAGCAAACTCTGCAAGAAGAAAAGCAAGCCGATGAACTGTTGAATGGAATCGCTGAACAGCTCAACCTGGAAGTTCCGCAGGAATCAGGACAGTCGGAAAAGAAGACTGGCCGGGCTGCGAGCCAGCGGAAAACCGCTGCCTAGCTCCCCGATATTTTTCGAAATCAGGTGGCCCAATACTTGGGTCACCTTTTTTATTGTTAGTCTTCCCACCTTGAATCTGCGTAAATTTGCCTTCGTTCCTAAAACGTTCCCATACATCCCGTTCAGGGATTGACTGTATTGTGACCCAGACGTGCTACTGGCAATATGCGTGAGGATCGACGAGCAAGAACTAACGAGGCAAGAACCTATGATGAATAAAGTTGCGGTGACTAACGATCTAAACTCTGCAGAGCAGTTACAAGGCATCTTTGATCATTCTCTCGCTGTGCTCTGCGAAAGCAAGGATGTTAGCCCGCGTTCCCTCCCCCTTCACGTAAGTGCTGCCGACCTCCAGAAGCGTGCTCTCACCGACGCCGCGAAAGCATTAACCATGCTATGGAAGATCTCTGAACCAAGGCGAGTGAAGCCATAAAGGCAGCCGGCGCACGAGAGCAGGTAGACTTCGTGATCCGCCCCAACGTTATCCGTTCCAATAACGCAACGTCCTCAGCAAAATTGTTGACGCTTACCGCCGTAGTGGTGGTGATTGTAGGTTTGTATTTCGGCCGCCAGGTCCTGATCCCGCTAGCGTTGTCTGTTGTCGTCTCTTTCCTCCTCGCGCCTGTTGCCTCGTGGCTGGAAACATGGCGTCTGGGGAGGGTTCTGTCCGTCGTAGTTGTTGTTTCCCTTGCTCTGGCTCTGGTGGGGTTCGGTGGTTGGATAGTTACGGGTCAACTAATGAATGTCGTCGATCAGCTTCCAAACTATCAATCAAACATCCACGACAAGGTGCAAGCCCTAAGGGTTCAACACGGAAACCGTTTGACGAATGCGACGAAGACGGTCAGTGAACTTAGCAATGAACTGACGGCCGCCTCAGAATCAGCGGCCGGCAAAAAAACCGCCAAACGTACAGGTGCAGCTCCTATCCCGGTGCAAGTTACTCAGCCGCCAAGCAATGCGCCCCAATATCTTAGAACGATTGTCGGACCCCTGACTGGGATATTCGAGATGATGGCAATCGTTATCGTGTTCGCAGTTTTTATGCTTGTGAAGCGTGAAGATCTGCGCAACCGCCTTATTCGACTCGCAGGCCAAGGTCGACTCACTGTAGTTACGCAGGCGTTGGACGACGCATCACGCCGTCTAAGCCGCTACCTGTACTTGCAATTTCTAGTGAATGCTCTTTATGGCGGAATGTTCGGAGGCGGACTTTACTTGATTGGTGTGCCGCACCCCTTGCTCTGGGGCGTTTTAGCGGCATTATTGCGTTTAATTCCGTACATCGGCACCGCAGTCGCCGCAGGATTTCCGGCGCTGATGGCGATGGCTGTATTTCCAGGGTGGCATCAGGCTCTCCTCGTCGTCGCATTATTTGTAACGTTGGAAATTATTGTTTCAAACGCCCTCGAGCCGTGGCTCTATGGAAGTCACACCGGAATTTCGTCGCTAGCCATTCTTGTCGCGGCTATATTTTGGGCCGCTCTGTGGGGTCCCATCGGCTTGATTCTCTCGACACCTCTTACCGTTTGCCTGATCTTAATGGGGAGATATGTTCCTCAATTGAACTTTCTTGAAGTTCTCCTTGGTGACGAACCTGTTCTTCCCGTCGAGGCCCATTTTTACCAGCGACTCTTGGCCCTGGATCAAGATGAGGCTACAACGATTGCGGAAAGCTATCTTAAGGAAAAGCCCCTTGGAAATTTATACGATAACGTCGTAATTCCAGCCCTCGCGATGGCAGAGCAAGACCGCCATCTAAACACGCTTGACACTGGCACCGCCGACTTTATAAGCCAAAGCACACGGGAGTTGATTGAAGAAGTTGGTGAACGCTTCTTCGATACATTGAAGAATGATTCGCTCAAGGGTGAATCGCTGAAGAATGGTTCGTTGAAGAATGGTTCGTTGCAGAGTGATTCATCGAGAAACGGTCGCGAAGGTAAAGAGGCCGAAGCCAATGGTGAACGGGTGTCGAATGACTCGAGTCGGATGCAACAGGCGCTGTTTAGCCCCTTGAAGGAGCCCTCGACCGAATCGTCGACCGAATCAAAGAAAACCCATGCCGTCGAAAATGAGGGCCGAAGTAATGTAGATTACGAGGCCTTAGCTGGTCTGCGCATAGTTTGTATTCCGGCGCGCGATGAAGCGGACGAACTCGTCGCGCAAATGATGGCTCAACTGCTCAGGCGTTTGGGGTCCGAAGTTCGTGTGCTACGTTTTGCCTCGCGCAACAGTGACCTTAACGACCTGGAAACTCAGGGCTTGGATGTGGCGATTGTCTCGGCGCTTCCTCCCTTTGCCGCTGGGCATGCTCGCTCCCTATGTCGGCGATTGCGCCAGCGTCACCCCCAGTTGAAAATTGTGCTGGGTATGTGGAGTTTTGAAGGCGGTGTTGCTAAGGCGGAGGAACGACTAGGAAGCGGATGCGCGGATATCGTAGCAACCAGTCTGGAACAGGCGATCGACCGATTGGCCGAGGCAAGCCAGTCTTCCCCAAGCCAATCTTCCACAGGCCAATCTTCCCCGTCGACAGAGCAGAGTCGAGCTTCGTAACAGAGGTGGCGTGTGGCAAGTGTTTTTAGAGACCACCATACAAAGAATGGCCGCAACTAAGGGGACGAGAAGGAGCAACCATGCCAAACCCGACCGAACCGAATTCCGATCCGACCACCTATCCGACGGATCAGCCCGCTAAAGAGCCGCCTTATGGTGGAGAACATTTGCCGAGCGCAGCCCGATCCGACGAAGAAACCACCCTTTCAGATCGATGATCCCCATCCACGGCCTCTCGATGGCGAAGAACCTGGGCAGGAGAAGCGCCGCGCTTCGTAATTTTAACTTCGCAAAAATTAGGACAGCGCTTCTACAGTGTTTCACTGAGAGAAGTACACGTCCGTTCCGATACGGCCTCGCGCGAGGGATCGAATACAGTACTGTGCGATGTAATGCGGGCTGTGACAACCGTCCAGCCCATTGAGTTACAAGGCACTTGGAGTCCGAACACAAGTAGGAGAATAAAATTGGGGAGGATTAATTGATGAAATCGATTTTTGCGACTTGCGCAGTGGCTGTGCTCATCTCATGCCTCGCCTGTTCCAACCGGACGGGCGACAATCTTTCTTATAAGGACGCTGTGAAGCGCGCGTTGGAACAGGCAGAACTCATGGATGTGAGTGTCGCTGAAGATCGCGATAAGAATACGGTAACGTTGGGCGGTACAGTCCACTCAGACGATGCTAAGCAAACGGCCGCGCGAGTGGCGAAGAATGCTGCAGGAGATCGGATTATCGTCAATGAAGTAAGTGTGCGGCCGGTGGGCGCAGAGTCCGAAGCTAAGAGTATGGCCTCGGATATCGACGGTGGTATCGAGAAGAATTACAAGGCTGCTCTAATTGCCAACCATCTGGACAAGCAACACGTCGATTTTAGCGCGAAGAATGGCGTGCTTACCCTGAAAGGAAGGACGGAAACGGCACAGCAACGTCAACGAGCGCAGACAGCGGCTGCAGATGTGCCAAATGTTAAGCAAGTGTTGAATCAGATCGAGGTTAGGCGATGAGTCGCGGGCCTCGAGGTCAAGTTTCTCCAACCTGAGCTATTCTTATTGCCTCTTGGGAATTTCAGGCGGCGATCACTGAAGCTTTAGATCGCTCACGCTAGACTCGAGGCAGGATCCACGAAGCCCGAAGCAGACAGGCTGAACCGGGCAAACGAGGGATTTTTGGCCAGAGGCGCACGATGAATATCCGTCCCTTTCGCACACTGTTGTTCGGGTTCGCCTTGCTTGCTATGTCGTCCGCGGCCTTCGCGCAAGTCGGACTGATGATTACGATCGCACCACCACCCTTGCCAATATATGAGCAGCCCATCTGTCCCGAAGAAGGTTACATTTGGACGCCTGGTTTTTGGGCTTACGATTCTGATGTTGACGACTATTACTGGGTAGCGGGTACTTGGGTTCCTGCCCCTGAAGTCGGCTTTTTGTGGACTCCACCGTACTGGGCATGGGGAGGAGACCGCTATGTGTTCTACGAGGGGTATTGGGGCCCTTTAGTCGGTTTCTATGGCGGGATTAATTATGATTTTGGTTATTTCGGCGTGGGCTACGAAGGAGGTCGTTGGGATAATGGACGGTTCTTTTACAATTCCGCGGTAAACAATGTAGACGTCAGAATGATACACAACGTTTACAAGACCTCCGTCCAGGTTCGAACGGAAACCCGAGTCAGTTATAACGGAGGTCCGGGTGGCCTCAATGCGCGTCCCACGCCTCAAGAGGAAGCTGCGGCTCGCGAAAGACACTTGCCACCAGTTCCAGTCCAAACGCAGCACATGCAGCAGGCGCGATCCTCTCCGCAACAGAGAGCTTCAGTGAACAAAGGCAAGCCGGAGATCGCTGCCACACCCAAGCCGGGAGCATACAGAGACCGGGGCGTGGTGCAGGCCAAGGCGCCGGGTGGAACTTATAATCCTCCAGCGAACCGGGGCGGTACAGGCAATCAGGTAAGAGAAAACACCGCAGGTGGGAGATCCGATAACGCACGGCCAGAGAATAATGCGGCGGCGCCTGGTGGATCGACCTCTTATAGCCATGTTCGAGAGCTCCCGCCCAACCAACGGCCACCTGCGCCGAGCAGCGGTGATCCCAAGCAGGACAAGAAATATCAGCAGCAACAAGAAAAGCTCTATGCTCAACAGCAGAAAGAACGGGATAAGGTAGCGCAACAGCAGCAAAGAGAGGATCAAAGACTGACACAGCAGAGGAACGACCAAGCAAGACAACAAGTAGAACAGCGTCATCAGCAACAGACCCAGGAATTGCAACAAAGACACCAGCAACAGCAAATGCAGTTGCAGCAGAGACAGGCCCCGAGGCAACAGGCGGAACCTAGCCGGAAGCCGCCGAATTAAACCGGAAGCTTAGAAGATTAGCGAGACGGAATCGAAGGACGTCGTGCTTGCCATGCTGTTTGGCGCATGAGGTCCTTCGCTTCGCTCAGGATGACAAAATTGCGGAACATGAGTCCTTCGCGTCGCTCAGGACGACAAAGATTTGCGGAAGATGATGCGCGATTCGCCTGACGCCGTTCCGCTTCGGACGAATCTGAAACAGGAGAAACGGCAAAAATCCCGTAACGCACCTTCCCCGCCTCAACCTTCTTCCTTGAGCCTATCGATTGCCGGAGGCGCATGCTATAGGGTGCATCGCCTATTTCGACCTATTTGTGATAGGGACTTGGTTTCCCGTTGGCATCGAAGGTTTGCTGGGCGATCCTGGTTTTGTCGAATCCGCAACTATCGGAAACCATGTCTAGCTTCGAGACCGCGAATATCGGATGCAACGCCGTCATTGAGGATCGATTGCTCGCCTCGCCAGTCAAAAACGTGCCGCGCGCTGTGACCGTATGGCCCACATGAGAGCCTAGCTCCTGGGACCCCGCAAGAGCGATCGCCCTGCCACGCCTTTCCTGCAAAACGTACTTTCCGCCTTCGGACAGCAGGCATCCCTTCAACTTCTTCTCTTCGAAGTTGGTTGAGGTTTGCGCACCCGGGTTCGACGTTTCTGAAGCTCGCGCTAATGACGCTGGAGATTGAGTAGGAATGCCGCCATTTTGCTCCCGAACTGTTGGCATGGTTTGCGCGAAGGCAGCGGCGCTCAACAAACTTCCGCAGATGATTACGCCAACAAGATTTTTCACGTTAAAAGTCTCCTCAATCGTTGGCAGCGTTGGCAGCGCAGTGGTTAGGCGCGCCATGAGTAGACGAGGGCGTGAAAACCGATTCGCTGCAAAGCTTGGGCCGGGTTACGCGCGACGATCCTCGGCCAGAGGACGGTCGACCAGGCGAAAGCCTTTCAATCGTGGCAAGTAACTCTTCACCCGGCGCACCCTTGGTGCAGATCGCGTCGACACACTCGTACGCACCGTCAGGTATGCAGGTGTTGCCTGAATGCAAAATGACCGGGGTTAAAGGGTAATGATCTTTGGTTAATGCAGCCAGCGCGGTTCCGTTCATAGCCGGCATGTCGTAGTCGAGAATTACTACGTCGGGAGCAGACGAATGCGCTCGATGGAACAGCAGTGCCTCTTCTGGGGACGACGTTGTGAGGACCTCGAAACCCAGGCTCTCAAAAACCGACTTATAAAGAGAAAGCAGCGGGGCGGAGTCATCCACCCACAGCAGCCTGTGTCGTCGCGGAGACGGAGATGAGGCCTTTCGTTCCCGATGCAACACTGCGGCCCCGCCCCCCGAAAGGTTGAGTGACTCCGCAAGGACGACGTGGTCAGTGCGCATAAGTGACTCGCTGCCAGGAAGTTACTGGATGGGCCAACCCTGAACAATGCGGCGGATACTGTATATGAGTTTGTTATTCACAGGGGCAGGAGACCACGTGGGGAAATCTAGCTTCGAACTATGTTTCGCACTGTGTTTCGCACTCGGTTCCCCGCACTCTATTTGGAGTCGGGACGATTGGATACGGAGGGTCGTTTGTCGCCGCCGCCGTCGTCCTTACCGTCCTTCTCTCGCTCGGGCCGGGTCGGATTGGGCTGGACCGTCTGAATCTGGTCGGCAATTCGACGTACTGGGTTGGAACCATCGTCGTCGCGATGACGTCGCAATTCTTTGACGATATTTTCATGGTCGCGCGCGCCGTAATCGTGAGCAAAACGGGTCAGCGCCTCGGTCAGAATGTCGTGATGGTGAATCTTTTCCAAGCCTGGCTCGCGAGTCACGTTCAGCCACAGCCGATGCAGCAGGACGACGTCCTCATTTTTCATGGTGGGCGTGTGCGGGCCGATGCGAAAGGTTCCGACAACGCCGTTGGGCTCAACGATCTGTAACACGAACTGCTGTTTGGGTTCAGGGATGGCTTCCCATGCACTGCCAAGGAGGAATGCCTGTTCGGTCGAGATCATCTTACTGGAAAGGCCGGCGACAACCCTGGAAGACTCCAAATTATGTGCGGTCTGGGCGACAGCTGACCAGGGGTCTTTAGCGGGCACTACGAGCAACGAAATCGTCTTTCCAAAGCTTTCCGCGACAGAAACCGCGCGGGTGAATAGAGTCTGTTCGTAATCGCTGAACACCTGTTCCGTGGAAAGATCATAAGCCGCAGCGCCGAACTGGGTTATCCGGGCAGTCATAACCACCACATCCTGATCACGGGTGTTGGTATGCTCCAGCACCCATTTCAGGTGATTCAGCGTGTTGTAATCGCGGACCGGTACCAGGACGTTGCCCGGTCGTATACCGAGAGTGCTGCGTTGCACTGTATCGCTCTGCAGCAACTGAAAGTGATCTTTCATCTGCTGCTTGGCGAGCGCGTACTTTTTCCGGTTGGCGTGTTCTGAAACCGTGAAGATTATGAAGAAAACCACGGAGAACGAAACACCGGCGACCGTGGCGACCGACTTCGTCGCCAGGTTCACGAGCGCGGTCGCGAGCAAAACGAAGAACACTGAAAGCAGACCGATCGGAATTTCGGTCCCGGCTATGGTGACGTTCGGAGGAACTTTCCAGCCCCGCTCTCCTTTGTATTTGAAGCGCAGAACAAGCATGGACAAACTGTTGAAGGTAAAACTCCAGATAACACCGAACGCATACGCTTCGCCGAGGACATATACGTCGCCACGACTCGCGAGGATAGTAAGGATCTGCAACCCGACGACAAGATTGATAATGCGGGAGCTGGTTCCATATTTGCGGTGAGGAAAGCGAAACCAGTCGGCGAGTACGCCATCCTCGGAGACCCGGTTCAAAACGCCATTGGATCCGATGATGGCTGTGTTAACAGCGCCCGAGAGAATGAGGAATCCAACCACTACGACAAAAGCCCGGAAGACCAGCCGCAAAATAAGCGGGCCCCACATATACATGGCAAGGCCGGAAATCAGATTGTCTTTATAAACCGGAACCCGGACCGCATCCGGAATCAGCATCACGGAGAGCAGCGCGGACAGGCCGGTAAAGATGAAGCTGTAGATAGCGATGACGATCGCCGCTTTTTTAAGATTTTTTAGCTTGGGATGAGCGAGTTCACGATTGACCTGCGCCAGCGATTCTTCGCCGCTCATCGCCAGCACCGAATGGCCAAAGGCGATCAGGATTCCGAGCAGCCCGAACATGTGAGTGAGACTCTGCTCCGGAAAGCTGTAACGCAGAAAACCCAGAGATTCCTTGGTGAAATGAAGGTTCTCCGGGCGTGGAAGCGGAACCGGATTGTATCCCGACTTAAACAGGGTAAGCGCGGACCACCCTAACAGAATGACCACCATCACGGTGGTGATCTGCATGACGCGAAGCGCCTTTTCGCTCGATTCCTGAATGCCCTTGGTGTTTTCCCACCAGTAATAGATGGTGACAGCCAGGGCGAACACCACGGACGTCAGATTGACATTTAGGTGGGGAGTAACCCCGTGGAACATGATGTGGACCGCGCGAGGAATCCAGCCATGCGTATCGGCGGTAACCAGGGTCTCGTTAAACAGTCCCACGATGTATTGGCCCGCAGAAACGCCGGAGATCGGTCCCGTGAGAATGTAATCAAACATCAGCGCCGATACGCTCAGTTTGGCAAGAGTCCCGCCCAGAGCTTCCTTCACGACGCGGTAAACGCCCCCGCGGACGAACATGGAGCAACTCTCGACATACACCGCGCGGACGGCGAATGAAAAAAGCATCACTCCAACGATGAACCAGGGAGCTGATTTCCCGACTGCCTGCTCGGCGATTCCGCAGGCATAAAAAGCGGACGAGGCGAGATCGTTCAACACGATGGCGGCGGCGCGCCAGTACGAGATGAACGTCAGCATCACCGAAGTGGCGACTACGATGCGAACGCGATTTGACGGTGATGTGGGCGGGAACGATGCCATGGCAACTAGGAGTGCTGCTCTTCCTCCTTGCCGAAAAGTGTTTCTAAGTCTTCAATCCCGCTGAGGACGAGGACGACGAAAGACCCGATGGAGCCGATGACAAACATGCCTTCGAGAAATCGCGCCAGAATGATGACGAGAATGTGACCCATAAACAAACTATGTTATTTCAAATCAAAGAGATTGACCAACGTCGAATGCTCAGGGTTCGAAAGGACTCTGCGTCTTTGCGGGCCGCCAGTGCGCGACGCCACCTTTGCTATGCTGACCTGTGCGGCGAATCTCTTCCCAAGCCTGGCTTCTGGTCATCATATCAGCGGCGCTGCAGATCATCGTCTTCCCTCTCTTAAACCTATACATGCTGTCTTGGTTCGCGGTCGCGCCACTCCTCGTCGCGATCTTGCGAGGACGCGTTCCCGATACTCTGCAACTCGAAGGACAAACTCATTTAGTCCCGGTGACGCCGGGGCAAGGTTTTTTGCTGGGCTACGCATGCGGCATTCTCTGGTTCGCGGGAACCTGCTACTGGATCTTCGACACCATGCATCGCTACGGAGGCCTGCCGGTTGCCGCCGCTTTGCTGGCGCAGATTTTATTCTGCATGTATGTCGGGCTCTACCATGGTCTGTTCGGTTTATTCCTGGCCCTGGTCGCCGGGTGGAGTCGCACTGGATCGAGGCCGATCGGGTCTAAGTCTAGTGCTGAGGTGATGTCGAACCGGCGTGCGCTCGCCATAGCGCCGTTCCTGTGGGTAGCGGTGGAACTAGCGCGAACCCGGATCACCGCTTTTCCCTGGGAACTGCTGGGTTATTCTCAAGCCGCGAATTTTGCGCTTACGCGGATTACGACACTGGTTGGCGTGTACGGTCTGTCATTTGAGATTCTGCTGGTAAATAGTGTGTTTGCGGCGGCATTTTTGGCTCCGAAGGAGCGGTGGAAATGGCTGCTGGCAGCAGCGGTGGGGGCTGCTGTAATCCTGCAATGCGGGCAGTTACTGTCGCCTCCGGCTGTCGCTGCCGATCACACCGCACTGCTGGTGCAGCCGAATATTCCGATTCTCGAAGGGGGCGCGTGGACAAAAGATTATTTTCAAGCGACGTTGAGAGATCTGTCGGCAGTGAGCCTTCATCCACCAGCAGACCAAGTTAGTGGAGCACCAAGCGCCGGCGAAAATGGCAATCGGCATTTCGATTTGATTGTATGGCCGGAGTCGCCCTCGCCCTTCTATACGAGTGATCCGATATTTCGTGATGCAGTGAGTGAAGTCGCGCGGCAGTCGAAGAGTTGGATGATCGCAGGCTCAATTGGAATCAATCCCGCAATGACGATGACGACATTGACAACGAAAATGACAGCAACAACGACAACAACAACGACGGGCGGCGCCGAGGGCTCCAAGGTTTTCAACTCCGCCGGACTGGTGAATCCTCAAGGAGAATGGGTCGGACGCTACGACAAAATACACCTTGTCCCGTTCGGTGAGTACTTGCCATTTCCCACACTGTTCGCATTTGCCGGCGGCCTGACCAAAGAGGTTGGCGAATTTCAACAAGGCCTCTCGCGCGCACCGCTCGACGCGGGAGGCGAGCGATTAGCAATCTTTATCTGCTATGAATCGATTTTTCCAGACGAAGTGAGACAGGGGCCGCTGCAAGGCGCCCAAGTGCTGGTCAATATCTCGAATGACGGTTGGTACGGCGACAGCGGCGCCTGGAAACAGCACCTGCAGCAAACCCAAATGCGCGCGATCGAAAATGACAGGTGGCTGTTGGCGGCGACGAATACGGGAATGACCGCGTCGATTGATCCTTATGGCAGAATCGTTGCGGCAACGCCTCGCAAGACACGCACGGCCCTCGCAGCTCCATATGCACTGGTTTCTGGAACCACTTTCTACACGCGGCATGGCGATTGGTTCGCATATCTCTGTGCGATAATTTCAGTAGGCACTCTTCTCGCGCGTTTTGTGTTCCCAAAGCGTGGGCGAAAAGTTCCGAGTGAAAGCTGATAGCCGAAAGTAGACAGCTATTTTGAGCGATAAAACTAATGTTGGATGAACTGGAGCAGCAATACACTTCTTTAAAGACCAAGGTCCACGACCTGCGGGAGTATCTTTGACGCCGGCAAACTGCGCCAGCAGTTCGCCGCAATAGAAAAACAAGCCGCGGATCCGAATCTGTGGTCGAATCCTGAAAAGTCTCAGCAGGTAATGCGCGAACGTAAGCGCCTTGAAAGTATGTTGTCGCTCGAAGGCGACCTGGCGCGACGCACTGAAGATATTGCCACCTATTTCGATCTCGCCGGGGAAGGGGAGAACGTCGCCGCAGACTTGCAACGCGACTTGGATTCTCTGCGCGAACTGGTGGATCGAGTTGAAACTGAAACCCTATTGTCGGGCGATCACGACGGCCTCAATGCAATCGTGACGATTCACCCTGGGGCGGGCGGGACCGAATCTCAGGACTGGGCGGAAATGCTGCTGCGCATGTACTTGCGCTGGGCTGAACGACAGGGATTCAAGACCGAGATGTATGACTATCAGCCGGGCGAAGAAGCCGGAATCAAGTCCGCGACATTTTCCGTCATTGGCCAATACGCCTTTGGATATTTGAGCAGCGAAATCGGCGTTCATCGCCTGGTGCGGATTTCCCCGTTCGATCAGGCGAAGCGGCGGCACACCTCGTTTGCCAGCGTCTATGTTTCGCCTGAGATCGACGACAGTATCGAAGTGAATATTAAGCCAGACGAGATCCGTATTGATACCTACCGTTCCAGCGGCAAAGGGGGACAGCACGTAAACACCACCGATTCGGCGGTGCGCATCACGCACATTCCTACAGGCTTGGTCGCGAACTGCCAGAACGAGCGCTCGCAGCATAAGAATAAAGAGAAGGCGATGAGCATGCTGCGCTCGAAACTTTACGAGTTCGAACTGGAGAAGAAGCGCGAGGTCACCAAGAAGATTGAAGACTCGAAGCTGGATATTGATTTCGGCTCTCAGATACGCTCGTACGTTTTACAACCGTATCGCATGATCAAAGACCATCGCACGAAACTCGAAATTGGCGACGTGGATCGCGTGCTGGATGGTGATCTGCGGCCGCTGATGCAAGCCTATCTGCGGCTGAGGAGAAGCGAGAAAAAGGCACAGCCCATATTGTGATGAAGGCAAGAAACGAAAACCTGCCCAAGCCCCCGGCGCTTGGTCCCCGCTTGCAGCGCGCCTTTCGCTATGCTGCCGGGAAGCACGCGGGGCAAACTCGGAAGCAAACTGCAATACCCTACTTCTCGCATCTCATGGCGGTCGCATCGCTTGTGTTGGAAGCAGGTGGCGACGAGGACCTTGCGATTGCGGCTCTGTTACATGACGTGGTAGAGGATTGTGGCGGCGTCCCAACCTTGCGCGATGTCGAGAAAAAGTTCGGTCCGCGAGTTGCGAAGGTCGCGGAAGGCTGTACCGATACTGTCCTCGATCCGAAGCCACCCTGGCGGCAGCGCAAGGAAGATTATCTGCGGGAATTAAAAGACGCTGATTCTGACACCAGGCTCGTTTCGGCGGCTGACAAACTGCATAACGTTCGCTCGATTCTGACGGACTATCGGCAGCAAGGGGAAACTATCTGGTCAAGATTTAACGGAAAGAAAGACGGTACGCTCTGGTACTATCGCGCTTTAAGCGACGAATTTCAGCGTACTCCGAACCGGCTAACGGAGGAACTCGAAATAGCGGTCGCTGAACTGGAACAGCTCGGCGCAGAGAAGCGCAATTAGCCGAGGTTTGGCACCGGGAGATGAATGATGCCCCGAATGCTTGATCTGATTCGCACTTCGCAGGTTCCCTCGAACCTGATGCAGTCGGCCGCACGCGGCGCCCTCGCTGTGCCGGCCGACGAGATGATCGAGATCCTCGTCTATCTGGCCGTCCACAACAAATTATTCAGTGAACAGTCGCGTCTCACCCTGGCAGGCTGGGATGAGAAAGCCAGCCGTGCCGTAGCCGCCAACCATGCGACCAGCGCGGAAGTCCTCGGGTATCTTACTGCTTCAGAAAATTTGCGGATTGCGTTGCTGCCACAACTCGCCGAAAACCCATCCGTGAGCGAAGAGGCGCTCGACGCGCTCGCGGTATCGGGATCGAGATCGGTAGTAGAAGTATTGTTGAACAGTTCTCGAGTGAACAATTCTCCAAAGTTGTTGCAGGCTTTGCAGACAAATCCCGCCCTGCGTCCGAATGAACTGGCGGAGCTCGGGAAAAAATCGGTTGTTATGGAAACGACTTCAACTGCCGCTACGGAGCCGGCTGCTGGGGATGACGAAGTGGAAACTGCAGTAACGAAGTTCTTTGAGGACAACGCAGCGGAGCTGATCGCAGAGAAAGATAAGCCGTTCAAGCCGATTGGAATTTCGCTGGAGGAGTTGGATACGGCAGCAAATGAGGCTGAATTGCAGTCCGAAGAAGCCAAGTCTCAGGCGATAGCTGCCGCGGCAACTGAAGCGGCGACCGCTGCCGCTGCAACAGAAGTTGCCGCCGCCGCTGTTAAAAAGGCAAAAGCGGCTGCCGCGGTCATAGAAAGCAGGCGCGACAGCGTGCTGCAAAAGATTGCCAAGCTCGACATTCGGGGTCGCATTACCCTGGCGATGCGTGGCACTAAAGAAGATCGCTCGATATTGATTCGCGACTCTACAAAGCTGGTAGCAATAGCTGTGTTGGATTCGCCTAAAATTTCGGATGGCGAAGTAGAAAAGTTTGCGCTGCAGAAAAACGTGCTTGAGGCCGTGCTGCGCGCCATCCCTATGAAACGAAAATTCGCGAAGAACTACAACATCACGCGCAATCTAGTGCAAAATCCGCGAACGCCGCTGGATCTTTCGCTGGGCCTGATGAAGAACCTTTTGGTTCATGACCTCAAGAATCTTTCCGGCAACAAGGAGGTTTCCGATACCATCCGCAAGACCGCATTGCGAATGTTCAAGCAAAAAGTGGAGAAGAAAGGTTGAACGGCGCCGCAGTTCTACGACATTGATTTCGTGCTCAGATGAAGCGTGCTCAAATAAAGCGTGCTCAAATAAAGTTAGATAAATGGATTGAAGCAGACAGATCCCATTCACGAATTGCTGTCCCGCGCGAAGACTATTGCCGTGGTTGGCCTTTCGGAGAGGCCGATGCGACCGAGCCACGGCGTTTCTGCCTACATGCAGGCTCATGGCTACAAGATTATTCCCGTGAACCCGCAGATTGAAGAAGCGCTCGGCGAGAAATCGTATCCATCGTTAACCGAAATACCGCCGGAGATTGCGAAAAAGATTGATCTGATTGATGTCTTCCGGCGCCCCGAGTACGTGGATGAGATTGTGGAGGAAGCAATCAAGTTGAAGGTTCCGGCTATCTGGCTCCAGGAAGATGTGATCAATGAACGCGCGGCGGAAAGGGCCCGAAAGGCTGGGATTTTTGTGGTCATGGACCTCTGCATCCTGAAAGAGCATCGCGCACGCTTCCATTAGCATTCGCATTCGCATTCCTTCCACTTATTTACCGGGAGAAACCTGTGAATCGTCGCGAATTTTCTTCCCTCATGGCAGGAGCGGCGGCGACCGCGCTGCTGCGTCGCGCGGCTATCGCCCAGCAATCTGGTCGCGAGTCTCCTGTCTCGCCTGCTGCAGCCGAGCTCTACAAGCGTGCCCTGGTTTTGGACTGCAACGCCGCTCCGGCGGGAGCCAACGGCGAACTGCCGCTTGCGCAATCCGCTCTTGACATGAACCGTAATTGCGGCGTCAGCGTTATCAAGTTATCGATTGGCGGAATCAATGCGGACCTCGCGTCGACTGTGGAAGAGATTGCCTATATTCAGCGGATAATCGAAGTCCATCCTTCGTACTTCCTGCAGGTGCGGGTCGCGGAGGACATGGAGAGAGCAAAACGCGAAGCGAAGTTGGGCATCATTTGTTCCTTCGAGAGCGCCGATATGTTCGAGGGAAAGATCGAACGCATTGAAATCTTTCGCAATCTCGGCGTGCGCGTGATGCAGCTTTCCTACAATCGCAAGTCGCCGTTTGCGGCTGGCGTCATGGAACCCCAAGGCGGAGGGTTGACTCCACTCGGACGAGAAGCGGTCAGCAAGATGAATGCGCTGGGAGTTGCCGTCGACCTCAGCCACGCGAATCCGCAAACCACATCTGAAACGATCGCAGCCTCCTCAAATCCTGTGGTAATGACTCACGCCGGCTGTGCAGCAGTACATCCACATCCGCGCAACAAAACGGATGAACAAATGCGCGCCCTTGCAGCAAAGGGTGGAGTGATGGGCATTTACGACCTACCCTACCTGAGTGCCTCGCCTAAGCAGCCCACGGTGGACGACTACATGCAACACATGGAGCATGCGTTGAAGGTGATGGGTGAGGACCATGTTGGCGTCGGAAGCGATGCTTCTATCGAGCCCTTCGATACGAGCCCGAAAGGCATGGCGGAATTCAACAAGAGCGAAATGGAACGGCAAAAATCCGGTCTCGCCGCTCCGGAAGAAGATCGCCCGACTTACGTTGTAGGACTCAATACTCCGCGCAAGGTTGAAGTTATCACCGATCAATTACTGAAGCGCGGCTACACAGCTCGAAGTGCGGAGAAAATCATCGGCGCGAACTTCGTACGGGTGTTTGGCGAGATCTGGAAGACATAATCTCCCAAACTCAGTCTCGACCTAGTTCTGTATCTCTCGCGCTTTTACCAGGATCACGGTCGCATCGTCACGAAGTCCAGTTCCATTCGTAAACTTTCTGACATCAGTGAGCAGGCCTTCTGTAGTAACGTCCGGCGACTGCAGCTGTGCGAGCAGTCTCTCCGCGCCATAATCTTCCCCAGGCTCGACTTCAGCTTCGGTAATTCCGTCTGAATAAAACGCGATACGCGAACGCTCGCCCAGAGTCACTTCGGCTTGTGAGAATTTGCTTGTCGAAATTCCCAGCGGCAGGCCGTGTTCGTGATCGATCCATCGATAGCCAGACGGTTCGACGAGCAGCGGCGGCAGATGGCCGGCATTCGCGATTTGCAAGACGCGGCTCACCGGATCAAGTTCGGCATAGACCATGGTGACGAAGCGGCCACTGGGAAAATCCTCGATCATCATGTTGTTGAGCCGGGTGAGCACTTCGGCTGGTCCTGAGCCAGTCTGCGCAAGCGACCGCAACATGCCGCGTGTCGCGGACATAAGAAGAGCGGCGGCGGTGCCCTTCCCCGACACATCAGCAAGAACCAGTCCCCAACGGCCATCGTGCAGCGGAATGAAGTCGTACCAATCACCGCCCACGGATCCTGCGGTGATGGAGAGCCCCGTAACTTGGAAGCCGGGAATAAGCGGAGAGCTGCGCGGGAACAGAGCTTGCTGAATCGAGCGAGCTTCGTCGGCCTCGCGAGTCAATCGCTCGCGCTGTTCGCGCTCATTTCCAAAGCGCCGAGCGTTGTGAACTGCAACCGCAACATGAGCGCACAACCCTTGCAACAGGCGTAGTTGATCGGGACAGAAGGCATTCGTCTCGCAATGCGACGCGGTGAAGACTCCCACCAACTCACCATCGCGTTGCAACGGGATCGCCACTTCGGAACACGTATCTGGCTCACAAGCCATGTAATACGGATCGACAGTTACGTCGGGTGCGTAGTGCGTCTTGCGAGTCGTTGCCACATGCCCCACCATCCCGGCGCTCATTGGTATGCGATGGCCTTTGCCGTGAACAGAGCAGCCGCAGACCCCTGCCAGAACAAGGTCAGACTGTTCAGGATCGTGGAGATATATGTTGATTTCGACGCAGCCGAGCGATGCTGCCACCTCATCCACGATCCGCGGGACCAGGTCTTCGAGTTCGAGCGTTGACGTAATTCGTTGTGCGAATTTTTGCAGACGCACCAATTCCGCAAGCCTCTGCGCGGGTGCTTCGAGAGAAGGCAAATTGGAAGAGCTAAAATCTGTGAGTGGGCTGGTGGCCACGAGAACCTCCCGCCGTACAGCTAATGAGATTGCAGAAATCAGATCTCAGATTCTCTTTTTGTTTCTTTTTTTGTTCGGGGCGCGGCTGACTGGGGAGCGGGGTTCGACACCCGATCCGTCGGGTGACGCAGCCGATTGATCTCTTCTAATCGTTCTCGAATGCGCTTTTCAACCCCTTCATTTGTCGGATGATAGTAGACGCGATCTCGTAAACAGTCGGGCAGACACTGCATGTCAGCGACTTTCGCTTCGGTGTCGTGCGCATATTGATAGTTCTTACCGTAGCCGAGATTCTTCATCAGGCCGGTGGGGGCGTTGCGCAAATGTAAAGGAACAGGGTCGGCGGCGGTTTGTTCTACATCATGCTGGACCGTGGCGTAGGCGGTGTAGAGCGCGTTTGACTTCGGGGCGACCGACAAGTAGACAACCGCTTGCGCTAGAGCTAGATTGCCCTCCGGCATTCCTATGAAATGAACCGCGTCGCGCGCGGCCATGCACAGCGCGAGCGCATTCGGCTCGGCGAGCCCGATATCTTCTACCGCCATGCGGACGACGCGACGCGCGATATACAGCGGGTCTTCTCCAGCCTCGAGCATTCGGGCGAGCCAATAGAGAGCAGCATCAGGATCGCTGTTGCGAACCGACTTGTGAAGCGCAGAAATAATGTTGTAATGCTCTTCCCCACTTTTGTCATACAGCAGGATCCGTTTTTGGGCGGCTTCCTGGATGATGGCGTCGGTGATCTCGGCGGCGCCGGCAGGAGAAGCGGCAAGCCGCGTCTCTACGGAAAGCGAGGCGGCTACTTCCAGAACGTTGTAGGCGCTGCGGGCATCGCCGCTTGAATAAGAGGCAATCTTGCGAAGTGCATCGTCGGAGGCTTCGAGATGTAATTGGCCGAGGCCGCGCTCGCTATCGACAAGCGCCCTTCGAAGAAGGTCGACAATCTGGTCTTCAGTCAGAGGCTTCAGCACGTAGACTCGGCAGCGCGAGAGAAGAGCGGAGTTAATTTCGAAAGATGGATTCTCGGTGGTCGCGCCAATCAGCCGAATGCTGCCCTTCTCGACGTGCGGCAGGAAGGCATCCTGCTGCGCCTTGTTGAACCGGTGAATTTCGTCAACGAAGACGATAGTACGTGTCCCGTACTGGCGAGCCCGGCCGGCATCGCTCATCACCTGCTTGATCTCTTTAATGCCTGCGAGCACGGCAGAAAACTCGATGAAATCAGCTTTGGTGATACGGGCAATAATCTTGGCCAGCGTGGTCTTGCCAGTTCCGGGAGGCCCCCAGAAGATCATGGAGGTAGGATCGTCTCGTTCGATCTGTACTCGTAACGGTTTTCCGGGTCCAACCAGGTGTTCTTGTCCCACGAATTCATCGAGCGTCCGCGGGCGCATTCGATCGGCCAGCGGACGCGCACCTGCGCCAGCAGGTTCATCATTCGGGATGGGTGCGAACAGGTTCACGAGAGTTTATCGGATCACAAAATTACCAGTCATTTTCATTGTCATTACCGGTCATCGTTATTACCGGTCACCGCGGTTCTTCGCGGCTTCGTACAGTACGATGCTGGCGGCTACTCCGGCGTTTAGCGATTCCACCTGATTGGCTTGCGGGATGGCCATGGTTTCGTCGACTTGCCGCATAATTTCGCGCGAAAGCCCGGCGCCTTCGTTGCCGATGAAGACTGCCAGCGGTAATGTCCATGAGATTTGCGGAAGCGGAGTCCCTTCGTGGGAGGAAGTTGCGAGCAGGCGGATTTTGCGTCCTCGCAGTAACGGGATCAATTCCGACGACGTGATCTGCAGGAATGGTAAACGAAAAATCGACCCGGCCGAACCGCGCAAAACCTTCGAATTGTACGGACTGACGCTACCTTCGGTCAGAAAAATTCCGGCGGCGCCAAACGCTTCGGCTGAACGCAAAATTGTGCCCAGATTGCCTGGATCCTGCACTCCAGCGACTACAACAAAGGGTCCGTCGCCAGCGCAGCTCAGCAGTTTATCCATGGAAAAAGCCTGAAGCTTGATTAGGGCCGCTACTCCTTGCGGGGAGTCGCTGGGTACGATTGAATTAAAGAGCGCATCCGGCAAAACCAGCGTTTCAGTGCGAGCTGCGATCTGCGGAAGAAGTTTCTCCGCAAGCGGACGGGCAGTCTCGCTGAAGAATAGGGTGTTCAAGTGCCGGCCGCTGCGTAGCGCTTCTTCGACGAGTTTGACGCCCTCAATGGCGCATTCGCCACGGGAAGTCAATTCTGCCCGGCGGAATGCTAGTCGCAATTCCTTCAGCCTCTGGTTATGGCGTCCAGTCACGGGGCGCAATCGCTCGGTGCGCCGTCTGGTTGGACTGTCAGTTCCGCCAGCCTTCTCGTTTTGGATCATCTTCATCTAATTCTGAGTACGAATAAAACCACCAACACCACGATAATACGACCTTCTTCCAGCGCTTCGGCCAAGGCTCGTGGTATGGTACATTTCATTGTTTATACCCACAACTTACATGCCAACCGTGTTCCCATTGGCAATCAGGAAGGATCCAGAGTGCGCGCGGAAATCCTTAAAGTTCACGCTTTAAAACCCGAAGCATCACTGATCAAATATGCGGCCGAGCAGATTCAGGCCGGGCAGGTGCTGGGTATGCCCACCGATACGTTCTACGGGTTGGCGGCTGATCCGTTCAACCTTCGCGCTGTAGAACGGGTCTACGAAATCAAATCGCGGTTACGCCATAAGCCGCTCTCGTTGCTGATCGAGAACGTCGATCAAGCTGAGGAATTTGCCCGTCCCTTACCTGATGATTTTCATCTTCTCGCGCGCCGTTTCTGGCCTGGACCCTTAACTATGATCGTGCCCGCAGCCTCGCATCTTCCGCTGAAGGTGACGGCGAATACGGGCAACGTGGCGTTGCGCGTTCCCGCGGCCGAGATTCCGTTGGCTGTGGTTCGGGCGGCGAAAATTCCCATCACTGCGACATCCGCCAACTTGAACGGGGCTACAGAATGCACGACGGCCGAGGAGGTGCAGGGACAATTGCAAGGGCAAATCTCGCTGATCGTTGACGGAGGGACGTCTCCGCGATCCATCTCGTCGACCATAGTACATTTTAAAAAAGATGGTACATGGCAAATTCTCCGTGAAGGCGCGATTCCCACGTCGGACATTGTGGAGGCGTTGTCGTAGGGCAAATTCACGATTGCATAAAATGTGAAGCCTGCGCATCTACCGCCGTACAAACACACGATGGCTGAAGACGCTGCCAATCCAACTCCCTCAAAAAAGAGCTTGTGGTTCCTCCCTTGGTCGCTATTGTTCGCCACGATCGTTGGGGGCGTGTTTCTATTTTTTGTGATCACGGGACTGCATATCGTACGTGCGGCAGACGAGACTCCGACCCATAAGGCAGATTTAATCGCAGTCTTCGGAGCGGCCGAATACGCGGGACGTCCTTCGCCGGTGTATCGAGCGCGGCTGGATCACGGTTATGAACTATATAAGAGTGGAATGGCGCCGATGGTGATTACCACTGGAGGGGCGGCGCAAGATCCCAATTTCAGCGAGGGCGGAGTGGGGAAAGATTATCTCCTGCGCCGAGGCATTCCAGAGCAGGCTGTGATTGCAGAAACGCAAGGCTCTGACACCGCACAGTCGGCGGCACGCGTCGCAAATATCATGCGCGCAAATGGAATGCATAGCTGCATCGCAGTCAGCGACGCTTATCACGTATTTCGCATTCGCGCCTTATTGAAGCATCAAGGTGTTCAAGTAGAGTTGGCGCCCCGGCCAGACTCCCGTCCGCGCCACTTCGTGGAACGCTTTACGGCTGTGATTCGCGAGGCGGCTAGCTATCTGGCGTGGAAAGTTAGCGTGCCGTAGGACATGCTACGAGCTCACATCTGCTCCTCCTACCATCCCATCTTCTCTCGCAATGCCGTGACATGTGCCACGTGATGCCGCCCGTGCCAGGAATACAGCGCCAAAGTCTTCTCGAGTGACATTGGACCCAGTGCAGGGTGCCGAAAAGTACGTTTCCACTCGGCGTCGCCAAATCCGCGAAGCATGAGCATCCAGCGTTGATACAGCGAATCGAGCAGTGCCAGCGATACATCGACGGGGGCGTTCTTAGCCTCTGGCAGTTCGGCCCAAAGATTTTCTGCGTAAGGCTTGATGGTTGGTTCATCTTCGGTGAGCGCGAGTTTGAAACGAATGTAGGAATTCATGTGGCTATCGGGAAGGTGATGCGCCAACTGGCGCGGCGTCCAACCACCATCGCGGTAGGGCGTGTTCAGTTGCGAATCTGAAAGTCCGGCCAGCGCAGCGCGAAAACGTGCGGGAGTCTGCTCAATGTCAGTCAAATATTGCTGCTTCTGTTTCGCCGTAAGCGGGCCGTCGTAAGAAAATTTACCGATCGGGAATCTGGGGTCGGCCATAACACTCCTTGGTTGAGTAGATCACTTTGAGCAGATGATATTTTAACCACGGCAGCGCAAGAAACGTAGAAGGCCGATTCCATGTATTGTCATCCCGAGCGCAGCGCGGGACCGCTATACCCTGCACACATTTTCGATGAAGTAAGGGTCCCTCGCTTCGCTCGGGATGACAGCCTTAATGGGAAGTTAGCGCACCATAGCCAGGATGCGTACGGGAGCTTCACCTCGTTTAATATTTTTGTCGGGAGCGACAATAATCAACGATCCTGTTGCGGGCAACGCAGCGAATTGTGTCGCTGTTTCCACCACGTAATTTCCGTGCAGAGCCAGTTGTCGCGCCAAGCTTCGATCGGACGCCAGATCCACCTGCGTCTCTACGGCAAAACCAATCGTGTACCGGGCATCGATAAGGAATTGCGCGGCCTCGGGGGCGACTGGAAATGACGCCGTGGGACCAGTCAACAACAGATCTGCTGGGTTGTTTGCTCGCCGGACAGCAACTAGAGCTCCCGGCGGAATCATTCCATATCGCGACTCCCACAAAGCGATGTCATCGAGAGAAATCTGCGACCCAGCCTCGGAAGGCGAGTTCAAGTCCATTACAACTAGCGGAGCGATCAACCGCTCCGGTGGAATTTGCCCTGCGGCCCAAGTACCGGGAATGAGTGAGGCCGGGGCTATGATTCTGGTCTTCGAATCCGAAGCTGTGTTAAGTGACTTGCTTGTTCGGGGCCCCTCCGTGAGGTCGACCACGTGCGAATAACGAGCTGGCTTCGCTGAACCGGGCCGGCGATCCGCAAACAGCAGGATTGCCAGTATCAGGGCATAAGCGATGATGAAACTGCGGATCCGCATTCAATTCCTTAGATTTAGGCTCTTAGATATTAGACTCATAGATAAAGGATACGTAATCTTGATCATTATTGTTGCGCGGCATGTTGCCAAGTTCAATTCTCGTAAGGGCATGACCCTGCGAGGATTACCACCAAAAGCCATCGTATCGACGATTGGTCGCCGGAAAACTTTTCACCCGCAAACTTTGGTTTTCTCACCCTTATTTCAGGCAGTGCCGGGCAGGTTAGAATAGATTCAGATTTTGCGTCTACTCTCCAAACTCATCACGATTCGCTGGTCTCACATTTCAGGCGTAGGCTGCGAGCCGGTTGGCGATCCTCACGATGACAGGGACCAGGAATAGGGACCAGGAATAATGTTCGGCCACGAAGACAAAGTCTCTCCCGTCCGTCTCACTGCGGTGCAGTACATCGTGCTGTTCATTTTTCTGTTGCTCGCGTACGGATTATGGCGGCTGCAGGTAATGCACAGTGATGAGTACGCCTTGCTGGCGGAAAAGAATCGTGTTCGCAATGTGCCGCTGCTCGCGCCTCGCGGTAAAATTCTCGACCGCGAGGGACGCACCATTGTCGATAACTACCCATCGTTCTCGGCGCTCCTGTTGCGAGATTCCACACGCGACTTGAACGCCGATGCGGAAACCATTTCCAAGGGACTGCATCTGAATCCGGACGAAGTCCGGCAACGTATTCACCGCTTCGCTTCGATGCCGCAATACCAGCCAATATTCCTGAAGGAAGACATCACTCCCGACGAACTATCTTTTATCGAGGCGCACAAGAACGAACTTCCGGAACTTGAAACCATCATGGCGCATCGGCGCCTGTATCCGCGCAATGGATTCATGGCGCATCTTGTTGGCTATGTGGGCGAAGTCACGGAAGACATGCTGAACCAGCCGCAATTTGAACTTTATAATCCCGGCGATGTTGTCGGGGTGAGCGGTGTGGAGAAACAGTACAACAGTATTTTGATGGGCAAGAACGGATCGCGCCGCGCCATTGTCAACAGTAAGGGCCGGGAGGTAAGCCGGCTCGACGAAACTCCGGCGGAGCCAGGCAAGCAGCTGAAGTTGACGCTTGATATCGATCTGCAAATTGCGGCCGAGCAGGCGATCGAAGGCAAGAACGGCGCCATCGTTGCCATGGATCCGCACACCGGCGAGATTCTAGCCATGGTAAGCCGGCCAACTTTCGATCCCAACGATTTTCGGATGAAGATTTCACGGAACGAATGGAACAAGCTCATCACCGATCCCGACAAGCCATTGCTTAACAAGGCGATTCAAGCCCAACTTGCGCCCGGCTCGACTTTCAAAATTTTGATGGCGACGGCGGGATGGCAGGAAGGGATTGCCCAGAGCCTCAACGTGCATTGCAACGGTGGAGCTACATTCTATGGACGCCGCTTTGGATGCTGGGTGAAATCCGGGCATGGCGAGGTCGATCTTACGAAGGCGATTTATCAATCGTGCGATGTCTTCTTTTATACGCTTGCCGAAAAGCTTGGCATCGATCGCATTGCGAAATACGCAACCGCCTTTGGATTGGGACAAAAGACCGGTATCGACCTTCCCAATGAAGTGACCGGCGTCATGCCGTCAGAAGAGTGGAAGATCCGTAATTTTAAGCAGAAGTGGTTTGCCGGCGAAACAATTTCGGTGGGCATCGGCCAGGGCGCAATCGCCATCACGCCGGTTCAGTTGATGCGTGCAATAAGCGCAATTTCCACGGATGGGCGCATGGTGATCCCGCACGTCATCAATCCCTCAAATCTGCCTTCGGGGTTTGTCGAGACAACCAACTACGAGGAAGTAAAAAATATCCCAGTCGACCCTACCGGCTGGAACACGATCACGGACGCCATGAGCCGGGTGCTTTTGCCGGAAGGAACTGCGCCATCGGCCCACGTTCCCGGCGTTGACATCGCCGGCAAGACCGGGTCGGCGCAAATTGTTTCTCTCGCTTTGCGTGCAAAGCACCAGAACAACGCAGACTTTGCGCAGAACGGATGGTTCGTTGGGTTCACGCCGCGTCGTAATCCGGACATCATAGTATGTGTCCTGTTCGAAGGTGGCGAGCACGGCAAATTGGCGGCGCGACTTGCCACTCAGGTCATCAAAGCGTATGTCGATAAGCAGAAGCGGCAGCCTACTAGAATGGCTGCAGCGTCGGGCAAGGTTGAAGTTAGCAGCCTGTGGACGGATGCCGGCGCCACCGACCATACTGACAAAGACTCCGGCGGAGGAGACCGTCTGCAAGCTGGCCGCTTTCTGGTCGATGTTGCGCGCAAGAAAGCCCCGCTGGCAGCGGCCGCGCCAGGCCTGCACTAATTTACCCTCAAGCCATCAGAAATCCACCCTAAATCTCAATCTACGATCGTTGTGATACTTTTAGTTCTCCAATTCCTATTTCAATGAAGACAGTTGCGCAATGGGCGCTGGACGCAGCATCCAGTGGAGAAGTGACTTATTCCGATGCCCGCGTTGTATCGCTTCGGAGTCGTGCGCTGACGACTAAGAACGGCCGCGTCGGGCATGCTTCAGAGTCGGAGTCGCTGGGCATCGGGGTGCGTGTAATCGCGAATGGAGCGTGGGGTTTTGCGGCCACCGCGGATTTGAGCCGCAGCGCTGTTCAAGAGGCGACCCGGCGCGCCATCCAAATAGCGAACGCCTCGGCGCAAGTAAAGAAAGAGAATGTCCGGCTGGCTCCGGAACTTCCGGCAAAAGCCGAGTGGACGACACCGTATAAGGTCGATCCGTTCACTACGTCGGTGGAGCAGAATCTCGACCTGTTGCTGAAAGTTGACGCCGAAATGCGTTCCAATCCGGGCGTGACGCTCGCAGAAACGGGCATGAACTTCCAGCACGAACAATCCTGGTTTCTCTCATCCGAAGGTTCAGACATTCATCAGACAAAATACTCGACAGGTGCGGGCTACGCGGCGCACGCCTTCGCAGGATCGGAGATTCAGAAGCGGTCGTATCCGAATTCATTTGGCGGACAGTGGCAAAACTGCGGCTACGAACTGATCGACGAGATGAATTTAGTCGAGAATGCCCGGCGCATTGGCGAAGAAGCGGTCGCGCTGCACGACGCTGATCAATGCCCGCAAGGCACTCGGACGATTATTTTGGATGGCTCGCAACTGGGCTTGCAGATTCATGAGTCCGTCGGGCATCCGATTGAACTGGACCGTGTGCTCGGCATGGAAGCGAATTTCGCTGGCACCTCATTTCTGACTCTCGAAAAGCTGGGCCAACTTCGTTATGGCAGCGAACTGGTCAATGTAGTCGCGGATGCCCGGCAGGAACACGGGCCGGGCCTCGGCACATTCGCTTATGACGACGAAGGTGTCGCAGCGCAATCGACGCCAATTATCACGAATGGACTTTTTACGGGATATTTAAGTTCTCGCGAAACCGCCCACACTATAGGCGCTAAGCGATCCGGCGGAACGTTGCGCGCCGAGGGTTGGAACCGCCTTCCAATGATTCGCATGACCAACATCAGCATCTTGCCCGGAAAGAAGCCGCTAACCTTGGAGCAGCTGATTGCTTCGACAGAAGATGGTATTTACATGGAGACGAATAAGTCGTGGTCGATTGACGACAAGCGTTACAACTTTCAATTTGGATGCGAGATCGCCTGGGAGATAAAGCGTGGCAAGCGATTGCGAATGCTGAAAAACCCTTCGTATTCAGGGATCACGACCGAATTTTGGAACTCAATGGACGCGATTTGCTCGCGCGATGAGTGGACGCTGTGGGGAACTCCAAACTGCGGCAAGGGCCAGCCCCAACAAGTCGTGGGCACTGGACACGGGGCCAGCCCGGCCCGTTTCCGTAATATTCGCGTAGGGTCGGCATACAAGGGAAGCTGATGTCGTTTTTCTTGAGCCATGTTTTTCTTGAACCACGTTCTTTCAGGTGTGTACGGCGGAATTGGTTTCGTATCAGGACATCGCTTCAGCGATGCCGAAACTTCTCGAAATAAAATCCCCCTTTAGGGGCTTGGCACGGAATGCTAACCAAAGAAAAAGCCGCTGACGTCTTCGATCGGATTCGCCACCTATCGTCCGCCGATGAGGTAGAAGCAATCTTTAGCGACTCCCGCTTTGCGCTGACCCGCTTCGCCAACAACATCATTCATCAGAACGTGGAGGAAGAGAACTCCATTGTCTCCATCCGCACTAATTTTGGTGGGCGGTCTGCGCGCGCCACGGCTAACCAGTTCGACGATGAGAGTCTACGTCGCGCTGTTGAAGCCTCGGAGAGTCTTGGGAAGGTGCAAGCGCCTGACCCGGACTTACTGCCCATGCCCACGGCAGAAGAGGCGGATACCGAAGATCGGTCAAGAATTAATTGCCCGGCTCGTTTTTTTGACCAGACTGCAGCCATTACACCAATCGATCGCGCCGAGGCGGTTAAGAGAATAGTGTCTGTGGCAGACCAGCATAAGCTAACGACCGCAGGCATCTATTCAATCTCCGACTCCCGCGAGGGAATTTTCAACTCCCGAGGACTAGCGAAATGGCATAAGCAGACCTCAGCCGAGATTTCTATCACCATGCTGAGACAGGATTCTTCGGGCTGGCAGAAATCAAATTCGCCCGACGTGAGCAGGCTCGATGTCACGCGTTTGGCGGACATTGCCGCTCAAAAAGCAGTCGAGTCGGCACATCCGCGCGATCTGGCGCCGGGGAAGTACACTGTAATTCTCGAACCGGCGGCGGTCCTCGACATCGTTGGATTCATGTTTTGGGATTTCAGCGGCATGGCTATTCTCGATCAACGATCGTTTCTCAATGATCGCATCGGTAGCAGATTGTTTGGCGAGAACATTAACATCATCGATGACGTAGCCCATCCGCTTCAGTCCGCGTCGCCCTTTGACGGCGAGGGAATGCAGCGGCAGCGGGTGCAGCTGGTCGAGAATGGAGTGGTAAAGCAGTTGGTGTACGCGCGCGCCACGGCAAGGAAGATGAAGACGTCGCAGTTCGCGAGTAAAGTTGGCCCGATCAGGCCGACCGGCCACGGATTTCCTTTGCCAAACGAAGTGGGCGAGGCGCCGATGAATATCGTTTTCGCTGCGGCGGAAAATTCGGGCAATGGCACACAAAGCATCGAGCAAATGATCGCCTCCACCGAGCTAGGGGTTTACGTCACCAGGCTGTGGTACATCCGCGAAGTTGATCCTTACGAGAAGATTTTGACCGGCATGACCCGTGACGGAACCTTTCTGGTGGAGAAGGGAAAAATTCAGGCTGGCATTCGCAATTTCCGCTTCAATCAAAGCCTGATCTCGATGTTGTCGAATGTCGAAGCTATGAGCGTTCCGGTTCGCGCCAGCGGAGAGGAGTCTTTTGACATGGTGGTCCCTTCCATGAAGGTTAACGAATTTAATTTCACCGAGGTAACTAAGTTTTGAACGAGCAAACGTAGGGAGGAGAGTCGTATTCCGCTAATCTTCTCATCTTGAGCGAGCGAACGACCTCATTGCACCTGACAGCAAGGTAAGCTGTAGGCCCTTCAGTCGGCTCATCCCACCCACACTCTACGCCCGTAAGTCCCTGTACCACCGGCACTTCGCCGCCTTTGTTCCATGACTTCCGTAACTTTGCATTGCTGATGCCGGGGTGTAATCTCGCCCTGAAATGTGCTCATTCCCAATGGGAGTGGTGCACGTCACGAATCGAAGAAAGGTCGTCGCAAACGTGTCTGAAACCGCCAAGGGAACAAGTGCTGAAGCCGGCAAGAATCGTAGGACTTATACGGACGTGCAGGCCGCCCCACGCTTTCCCATCAAATTGCCGGTGGCATTGAAGTCCGCACCGAATGTCCAGGGAGAGACGCGGTCCGCAACTGGAAGTAACGCAATCGAAACCGAAAATATTTCGGCGAATGGTGTGCTGTTCCGCATGGATGCGGATGTGCCAGTTGGGTCAGCAGTCGACTTCACGATTTCGCTGCCCGCCGACGTGGTGGGCGCAGAGGCCGACGTGCAGGTCGATTGTCACGGACGAGTGGTGCGCAGTTTCGAAGATGGTAACCGCCGGGGTGTCGGTGTGGTCATCGACGAATATCGTTTCGAACGCAAATAGTTTGCGCGCGCAGAATTGCGCGACGCGTGATGGACGTTTAGGGCAGGCAATTAGAGAGCAAGAACCAGCGGAATAAGGCAGTGCCAAGGAAAGAGGGCGGATGGGCAGCGCTTCGGTCAATCTTGAGCCAGACGACAGTCTTCAGGCGGACGGCGGGAAAGCTACGATCCGCGTGATTGTGGCCGACACGCAAGCGATCTTCCGCGCCGGGCTGCGCAAAATATTCGCTCTTGAAGACGACATTCGCGTAGTGGGCCAGGCCGAAAGCCTCGATCAGACGGTTGCGGCCATTCACAAGTTTTCCGCCGACATAGTGATTTTCGAGTCCGCACTTTCTCCAAATCCAGCCGACTCGGTTGGCGAACTGTTACGCCAAAGCGCGAGTTGCCGTCTGGTCATGGTGCTGCAAGAGCCCGACCAGGAAATGACCCTCGAATTATTTCGCCGTGGCGCACACGGTATCGTTTCGCGTGAGATTGAACCCGAAACTTTAGTCGAATGCCTGCGCAAAGTTGCCCAGGGCGAGCCCTGGCTTGAAAGCCGTGCTGTCGCCTGGGTCATGCAAGCGTATCGCACGCAAGGAACGCGGCCGTCCGGATCGCGGCCCAAGGTGAGTCTAACTCCGAAAGAGTCCCTCATTGTTTCATGCGTAACTCAGGGCATGAAAAACAAAGAGATTGCTCTGCGAGTCGGCACCACCGAGCAAGTGGTCAAGAATTATCTTCGCAAGGTCTATGACAAACTGGGAGTCGCCGACCGCCTTGAACTCGCACTTTACTGCCTGAATCATCGCGTGCTCGACGGAGTCGGTGCTGTTCCCGCGAAGCCAGTGCCCGCAGCTCAGCCCAGCAATGGACAAGCGCCGGCACAGGACGCTCCGCAAGCTGCAGCTGCCTCGGCGTCCGGATCCCGCTCCTAGGTTATCTCGTCCAACAGTCCAAAGAAAATAGAACGTCGCGAACCAAATGACGGCTCAGTTCGCCGCCACCGCGCTGCACTGTTAGAATCAAAACAATCCCTTGCAAGGCGCCGGAGAGATGGCCGAGTGGCTGAAGGCGCACGCTTGGAAAGCGTGTTTACTCGAAAGGGTAACGTGGGTTCGAATCCCACTCTCTCCGCCAGTTTTGACGACTTAGCTGGGACTGCGTGCTGCTTACGGCCAAGCCAGCAACTTTGCTTTGTGCTTCTGACGTTTCGTTGGTGACCACATCGCCGAAGACGTGCATTTACACTAACTGCGAACGGCAACGCTGGTTAGTGCAGTTTCGCCAATCTACAAGCGACGGCAACTTTCTCTCGCTTTAACCCATCCTACTTGCTCCAAGCCGATTGAGAACAAGTCGGGAATGCTGATGTTTGCGAGTGATGAAGGACCCGCCCGATGCGTACTCAAAGTCGAAAGATAGGGCAATACTCTAGCCCCTCAAGAAGTCGAGGACCCTCCGATGAAATCTTGCATTTACAAAAATCTGGCTGTTCGTTCACTGTGGCTATTCGCCACCGCAATGGCGCTGGCGATTCAACCTCTATCGGCCCAAGCGCGATCCTATAAGGTCCTTTACAGCTTTACCAACGACTTCGCCGCCGGGGAGCATCCGTCGTCGTCCCTGGTCCGGGACCCTAAAGGCAATCTCTACGGAATCGCGCTCGGTGGGACCTTCGGCAGAGGAATAATCTTCAAGCTGAGTAGTACTGGGCACGAACGGGTTCTCTACAACTTCAAGGGATCAGATGGCGATGGCGATGTTCCCGATTCGATGTCATTCCGCGATTCCGCGGGTAACCTTTTTGGAACGACATTCCAGGGCGGAGCATACAGCTTCGGCACCGTTTTCAAACTGGACCCTCAGGGGCGCGAAACCATCGTTTACAATTTTTGTCCAAAAACCCCTTGTACAAAAGGGGCCTATCCTGGCGGAGTGATTCCCGGCAAGAATGGAAGTCTCTATGGCATAACCTACGCCGGTGGAAATTACTCTTGCAACCTTACTGGGTGCGGCGCGGTATTCAGGATAGGTCCTAATGGTTTTCAAACCCTTTTGTACGCCTTCGGGGGCCCAGACGGCGATTATCCGAATGCCGGACTGGTTCTCGATGAGTCCGGCAACGTCTATGGCGCCACGCAGTGGGGTGGCGCTTACGGACGCGGCACGGTGTTCAAAGTGACATCATCTGGGAACGAGACTGTGGTGTATAGCTTTGGAGGTGGCGCGGACGGTGCGTACCCCAATGGAGGATTGGTCCGAGACGCGGAAGGAAATCTTTATGGGACTACTTTTCAGGGTGGAGCATACAACGACGGAACCATTTTCAAAATATCTCCGCTCGGCGTGTTCACAGTTTTGTACAGTTTCCCGGGCGGCGCGTCCGGCGCAAATCCGTATGCCAATCTGACCCTGGATCAACAAGGAAACATTTACGGCACAACCTACTCAGGCGGATCTCAGAACTTTGGAACCATTTTCAAACTTGATGCGAGCGGAAATGAAGCCGTGCTCCATAACTTCGGGAAGGAAGGCCAAGGCGTACATCCCTCAGGCCTCATAATCGACGCAAGCGGAAACTTATATGGCACGACCTATCAGGGTGGTAAGTACAATGACGGATCGGTATTTGAATTAGTGCCGTGACATGGGTGCACCTCGACATTTTCCTTTGGCGGCCAGTTCTCCTGAAGAACTCCAACTCAGGTCTATTTGCCCAAGAGGCTCGCCCAGTTCTGCCAATACGTGTCCCATGCTGAGCAATAGAGTGCGATGACAACCTTTGTCTGGTCTCCAACAATTCCGCAATATCCGATTGCGTATCTTCGGTGCCGAGGGAAGTCACTCGCATCAAATACAGGGTCTTTTGACCCAGCTGTCTTCAATTGATGCGTGAGCGCCAGCGTCTTAGAAGATAGTTCTTGTTCGTTTAAGAATGTGACTCGGTAGAACCCTACGATCCCATCTCCCCAGCGACGGGCATCCGTCGCGCACAAATCTTTAATTCGCTTGCTATAAATACGCTTGAGATGCCGCCCAGCCTCAGCATCCATCGCATGCGCAAAAGCACTACCCGCGACAGCGTCGGGGGCGAGAGTTTGAGTTCCTTGCGAAATACTGGATGGCACCACCGCGAGTGCAATCATGGTGACTGCAACGAACTTGGGGCATTGAGCCGCCACAGTCGTTAATTGTAATCCAGCATCTAAGCGTGAGGAGATGGCCTAAATCAGGCGATTGCCCCAACCGCGAATCAATCCCACCTTCCCCCAGCGTACCCCCGGCGAATTGCATATCGACAGTTTCTCTGAAAAAATGTAAGTGAAGATCATAAGGAAAATCCTAAGCAAACGATCGTAAGCAAAAGATCAGTGGAGTTCCTGGAATGTCCTATATCGGAAGCTTCGCGCTCCTGTTGGCTCTGTGCCTAAGCGCATACTCCTTCTTTGGGGGCTTCCTCGCATTGTTCGGGAAGCACGCCGCGTCGGCGCGTCTCGGTGAAACCGCGCGCCGCGCTGGAATCGCTACCTTCGCCGCCGTCCTCCTGGCGGCGATCGTTCTTGTAGTTGCTGCTTTCAGCGATGACTTCTCGATCGCCTACATCTTCCATCACAGTAATCGCGATTTGCCGGCCGCTTATAAGTTCGCCGTTTTGTGGTCAGGACAGGAAGGGTCGCTGCTGTTCTGGTCGCTGCTGCTCGCCGGCTATGGATTTGTTCTGCGGTTGCGATACAAGACCGACCAAAGGTTATTTGCCTACGCTTCGGTGATCATTGCGTCGGTACAAGTGTTCTTTTTGCTAATTCTCAATTTTGCGGCGCATCCGTTCGCCATCATGCAAGGTGGCCTTCCCGCCGACGGCACGGGATTGAATCCGCTGCTTCAATATCCTGAGATGGTCATCCATCCACCCATGCTGTATCTGGGATACGTAGGCTTCACTGTTCCCTTTGCCTTCGCGCTGGGCGCATTAATAATGAAGTATCCCGGCGAGAAATGGATTCAGATCACCCGCCGTTGGACGATGGTGACATGGTGTTTCCTGACGATCGGAGTCTTTCTTGGCGCGCATTGGGCCTACGCTGTCCTCGGATGGGGCGGTTATTGGGGATGGGATCCGGTGGAAAACGCCTCGCTCATGCCCTGGCTCACCGGCACTGCGTTCCTGCATTCCGTGATGATGCAGGAAAAGCGCGGCATGTTGAAAGTATGGAACATGGCGCTCATCTTCGCGACCTTCCTGCTCTCCATGCTTGGGACTTTCCTCACCCGTTCGGGCGTAATCAGCTCTGTACACGCCTTCGCGCAATCCTCGATCGGTACCTGGTTCTTGGTATTCATCGGATTGACGCTTGCGGTGTGCACGTATTTCCTGGTCATGAATCGATCGCACCTCAAGAGCGAGCACAAGCTTGAGGCGCTGGTTTCGCGTGAATCCAGTTTTCTGTTTAACAATCTTCTTCTGCTGACCGTCTGCTTCACGATTTTGTGGGGCACATTCTTCCCGATTCTTTCGGAATTCGTGCAAGGACACAAAGTCACCGTCGGCCCCCCATTCTTCAATCGCGTAGCGGTTCCGGTCGCCTTATTGCTCTTGCTGCTGACCGCAGTCGGACCGTTGCTCGCGTGGCGCAAAACCTCCGTCGAAAGCCTCAAGCGGAATTTTCTCTTCCCCGCTGTTGGCGCCCTTGCGGTCGGAGGCATGATGATCCTGTTCGGCGTGCGGCCGTGGGAGGATCCCTCTTACTTTTACGCCACCATGGCGGGAGTTCTCGCGGCGCTCGTGATCTTCACGGTGATTTCGGAGTTTCTGCGCGGAGGCCGCGTCATCGCCGGCAAGACCCAGCAAAATCTAGTCTCCGCCATGTTCCAGCTGTGCCGCCGTAACACCCGACGCTACGGCGGCTACATCGTCCACTTCGGCGTGGCGCTTGTCGTCATTGGAATCCTGGGAACGCCATTCAATAGAGAGGTTGAAAAGGAAATGGCGTTCGGCGACAAGATCAACATCGGCCCGTACACATTGGTTTGCCAGTCCTATACGCAGGATGACAATCCCAACTACGGCAACGAATGGGCCATTATCAACGTGTTCCGTGGCGGCAAACAGATTACGACGATGTACCCCGAGCGCCGCTTTTATAAAGCGAGCGGACAGCCGCAGACTCTGCCGCGCATTTATCCCAGCTTCCGCGAAGATTTTTTTCTGGTCAGCGACGTCTATCTAGTCTACGAAGGCAAGAACGAAACCACGGGCCGGCCGATTATTAAAGCGCATTTGAATCCTCTCGTCCCTTGGATTTGGATCGGCCTGATCATCATGGTCTTCGGCACCATCGTCGCCCTGGTGCCGAATGCCGCTGCCGTGCGCGTGCCCGCAACCGCGCCAGTTCGCGCTCCGGCGCAGGCGGGAGCAGGTGACTGAGATGGGATTGATCTCTGACAGAGCGCTGGTGCGAACTCAGCGGCTAAAGCCGCATTTATTTGGCTGGACTTACGGCGCGCCTAAAGGCGCACCCTTTCAAAGCAAGATTTTTCGCAGGGTACTTTACTCTTTCGTTCTCACCGCCGCCGTCTTTGTCTTCCTGGGCGCAGGCGACACTGACGCCCGCTTCAAAGACCTTGGGCATCGCATGATGTGCGCCTGCGGATGCAGCCAAATCCTACTCGAATGCAATCACGTCGGCTGCACTTACTCCGACAAAATGCGCAATCAATTGCTGGCCTCGATCGACAAAGGGAACAACGACGATCTGGTCCTGCAAGGTTTCGTACAGGAATACGGACCAACCGTTATCGCCGCGCCCACCGCGAAAGGATTTAATCGCATCGCGTGGATCATGCCCTTCGTCGTCCTCGGTCTGGGCATCACCTTCTTGATTTACGTAGTGCGTTCCTGGAAGAACCGCCCAGAGCCTGCTCTCGCCGACGGTATCGCCATCCCGCTAGGCCGCGAGCTGGATGATCTCCGCCGCAAAGCCCGCCGGGAGACCGACCTATGACGATTTGCATGACGATGTGGGGCAGGGCCGGCGAGTGCAATTGTGAAGCGGGCGCTCGCGCCCGCGAAAAGCCGCGGTCAAGAAAGAATATCGGGTCTAATTTCGGGCCTAGGGAGACAGCACGATGACGATATTCATCTGCGCCGTCTTCACCGTTGCCGCTCTCTACTACGTTTTCTTCTTCCCCGGTGAAGTCTACGCCGGAGAAGAGAAAACGCGCCTCGGCTATCTCCGCGAACGCAAGGAAGCAGTCTACGAAAACCTGCGCGATCTGAATTTTGAATATAAGGCCGGCAAAGTGCCGGACGTGGATTACCAATCGATGCGGGCGTCGCTAGAAGAGGAGGCAGCTGCGATCATGGCGGAAATTGGGCGACTGGAGCAGGTGGCGGGGCAGGTGGTCTGAGGCGATTATCGACAGCGACCTTGATGAAAGCTAGGATGTCCGCTGGAATGAAATCTGTCTTATGCACCGCTCTCTCTGTCCTGACGATCGCTTCTTGTGCATTGGGTCAAGGAACGTCGGACGACACTTGTACGCGGACCGTATCCACGCGGATTTATTCAAACGCCGTTGTCTCCGAAGAGACCGGCGATGTCAGTGGATTCGAGTTGGCAGTTAGGAAGCTGAGCGACTCCACCGTCGACGTGCTGCTATATGTCTACGAGGGAGCACCAAACAACAACGGCATACACCTACAGGGTCATATTTCGGGCAAAAAGCTAAATATTGAAGGGAACTGGGATGAGCATCTCATCGAATACCCTGCAAAAAAAGAGATCGTCCAAGAGCATTTTGTCCGAATAAACGGAACGTACGATTCAGTGTGGTTCCGCGGCAAAATCACAATTCAGGATATGTCCACAACTAAGGGTTTATCCGAGGACGAAGACGTAAAGCTCAAGCGGGTGGCTCATATCTGGTTGTGCAAACGGTAGACGAGTTTGGGCTGTCGTCCTCGGCTCCTCGGAATGACAAGAACAGATATCCTTCAAGAGGGTTAAGGCACCGCTGAATTAAGGAGTTGTTTTGGAGAAACCCGCCCAGTCCGTATTTCTAGCCGCGATCTTATCGCTCACCCTCGCCACTGCCGCCGCCCAAACCCTAACCGGCACGGTCACCAACGCCACCACCAACAAGCCCGCCGCCGGAGACGAAGTGATCCTCATCAATCTCACCAATGGCATGGACGTGGCCGGCAGCACCAAGGCCGACGCCAGCGGAAAATTCAGCTTCTCGCTCACCGGACCAGGCGGCCCGCGCCTCATTCGCGCGGTTCATCAAGGAGTCACTTACCATAAGATGGCACCTCCCGGCGTCAGCTCCGTCGATGTGAATGTCTACGACGTCGTGACCAAGGTTACCGGCCTCAGCGTGACCGTCGACGTCCTTCGTTTTCAGGCCGAAAATGGCACCCTGCAAGGCGTACGCACATTCGCCGTCAATAACAGTTCGTCTCCCGCGAAGACGCAGATGAATGATCACAACTTCGAGTTCTTCCTGCCCGCCGACGCGAAGATCGAAGAAGTTCAGGCACGCGCGCCGAACGGACAGTCCATCGCTTCACAGGCTTCACCACAGGCAGAAAAGAATCGTTACGCCATTCCTTTTCCGCTGCGCCCCGGCGAAACCCAATTTCAGGTGGCTTTTACGTTGCCCTACTCGGGAAAGATCACAATCGATCCCAAGCCGCTCTATCCCTCCGAACACTTCGTGGTTGTCCTGCCTAAGACGATGCAGTTCAGCGCGGCGAATCCAACCGGCTTTGAGTCGGTGAAGGATCCTACGCAAGGCGACAACCTGATGGAAGTCGCGCGGCAGACGAAGCCCGGGCAGTCGCTGAGCTTCACTATGCAGGGGAATGGAACCATCATCGAACCGCCGGACACCGCCGCATCCGGAGGATCGCAAGATGAGGCGCAATCAACTCGAACGAGCGACAATCGTCCCGGCGGCGGACTCGGCGCTCCTATTGACGCGCCCGACGCGCTGCAGAAATATCGCTGGCCCATTCTCTTTGGATTCGCTGTGCTGCTTGCGATCGGGGGATGGGTGGTCACAAAGCGGCAACCCGCAATGGCAGGCTCGGCGACGGTGGCCCCCACGCGCGTGGCACCATCAACAGAGCATGTTGCATCGACACGTGCCTCAATGCCCGCGATGACAATGACAATGGGGTCCGCTACATCCTCGACAGCTTCGGGAGCGAGGTCGTCGATGCTGCTCGAAGCGTTGAAAGAAGAACTGTTTCAACTCGAAATAGAAAAGAAGCAAGGCAAGGTCACGTCTGAGGAGTACGAAAAAGCGCGAGCCGCTCTGGATCAAACTCTTGAACGCGCTTTGAAGCGGCAGGGTTAACGAACCCGCCCAGCGCCGGAAGAGCATAAATAAAGTCAGAAGCGCGGCGGACAAGAGTGTCCGCCCCACACGGCGGCTTAGTCCAGCGCCAAACCGCCCCACACGAGCCAAACGCGCACCCTCTCGCATCTAATCTATTGGACGAAAAAACTGAGGCCACTTATGTCCAGCAACATCTTCAAGACCGCGTTCCTCCTGACCGCGATGACGCTTTTGCTCATGCTGGCGGGCCGCGCCTTCGGAGGACAGAACGGAATGCTGATGGCGCTCGTCTTCGCCGGCGTCATGAATTTCGTCGCCTACTTTTTCTCTGACAAGATTGCACTTGCCACTTACCGCGCGCAACCCGTGACGCGTGAAGACTTGCCGCGTGTCTACAACATCGTCGAGCGTCTCTCGCAAAAGGTCGGCTTGCCGATGCCCAAGGTTTACCTTATTCCGACCGATTCGCCGAACGCATTCGCCACCGGACGCAATCCGAACCACGCGTCCGTTGCCGTAACTCAAGGCATTCTCGGACTGCTCAACGATGAAGAACTCGAAGGTGTGCTGGCGCATGAACTCGGACACGTGCGCAATCGCGACATCCTTATCAGCTCGATTGCTGCCACCCTGGCGGGCGCAATCACCTATCTCGCATCGATCGCGAAATGGGGAATGATTTTTGGCGGGATGCGCGGCGAACGCGACGATCGGGGAGGTGACAGCGGCCTCGCCGCCATCGTCATGATTTTTCTCGCGCCGCTAGCGGCCATGCTGATTCAGCTCGCGGTGTCCCGCTCCCGCGAGTACGGAGCGGATGACACCGGAGCGCACTGGACGGGCAATCCCTACGCCCTGGCTAGCGCCCTCGCAAAAATCGAAGCCTACTCCCGTCAGAGGCCGCTCATCGCCAGCCCCTCTACCGCGCACCTTTTCATCATCGCGCCATTTCTGGGGGGCATGAGTTTCGGCAATTTGTTTTCGACTCATCCACCGACCGCAAAGAGGATCGAGCGGCTGACGGGAAGGCCGGCGGAATTCACTCAGTAAGTATGAAAATCGCGCCGTTGACAACTAGAACTTAGCGGCTGTCATCCTGAGCGGAATTTGTCTTGCGCGAAGCGTGGGACAAGAAGCGTGGGACAAATGGAGTCGAAGGGCCCCTATCGACCCTGAATGTCAGCGATGTTGCAAGGCGTTAAAAGCGTAGGTGCAGTAGGGTCCTTCGACTACGCGAGTGCTTCGCTTCACGAAGCACTCGCTCCCGCTCAGGATGACACCAAACGCACAGGTAGCAGGCTTTTACCGAAAAGCGGTCCTCGTCCTATTCCTGCTCGGCCGGAGCAAAGAAAACTAAGAGCTCCAAATCTTCCTTGACGTCGTAGAACCGGTGTTCCAACTCCGCTTCGACAAAAATGATGGACCCCGCGGTCACCTCCGCGTGATCGGAGCCGATTTGCATCCGAGCGCTTCCTCGGACGACGTAGTACATCTCGTCCTCGCGATGCGGCTTCTGAGGATCGATGCCGCCTTTCGGCACAAAGTAGACACCCGCGCTCATGGCAGGAACACGAACGAATTCGAAGTACAGCTTGCCCGATTTCGCGCGACTGCTATCCAGATCGTCGATATGGAAAAAGTGAGGCATGCGGCATGAAGAGCCAATCTGTTGAACTGAGAACTTGTTGAACTGAGAACTTAAAGCCGGAACGGTGATCTTTTCTCACCCCACCGCGCCATGGAAGAAGATATCGGTGTACTGCTTGACCAGCGCGTCTCCCGACAACGTCCCCTCAGGTTTGTACCATTGGTAAATCCAATTGATCATGCCAACCAGCGCCAGCGCTGCGGCGCGAGGCGTCACGGATGACCGCGAATTCCGCTTGCGCTGCACGTCGGCCACAAGGTGCTCGACGAAGTGCAGGTAATCTTTCTTTCGCGCGTTAATTTGGCGGCGCAAGGCGGGCGGCAGGGGATGGTTCTCATGCAGCATGACCGTAATCTCCCGGTCTTCGGGACTGAGTACGACCTGGATATGCAGTTTGATCAGAGTCCGGAGGCGCTCTTCGACCCCCTCAACGCTGGTTGCGTCGATGCGGCGCACAACATTGATAACGCGCGCCTCGGTGATATCCATGGCGTGCGACATGATGTGAAACAGGATCTCGTCTTTCGACTGAAAATGGTGATAGAGGCCGCCTTTGGAGAGTTTGAGCGCGGCAGCCACATCGTTCATTGAGGTAGCGTCGTATCCTTGCTGCTGAAAGAGGCGGGCCGCGGCGCGCAGAATTTCCTGGCGCGGCTCCTGTCGTGGCTCGTTACGGGAATCGATGGCAGCTTCGCGAAGCATTTCAAGATGGTATCGCGGAATGGGGTTCGGGCTCTACCCGCGTTGGGCTTTTGCGCTTGAAAGTGAGCAATGTTGAGCAGTCGCATCTTGCGGATGGCGGTAAAACACTACATACGGAAATCGCAATGCTTCAGAGGTTGGGGATTTCCTGACTACACGCACGAACGTTAGGCTTCTGGTCTGAAACGAATGCGCTATTGAATCGACGGCGGTTTTGGAATCGGCGCACGCGACGTTGAATCCACAGCGCTGAGTGGAATAAGGAGAGAATAAATGCGAATACTTTTCCCTCGCTTCATGGCGACGACCATCCTGTATTCCCTGGTGCTGGTGACCACAACTCAGGCCCAATTTGATCCGGGCAAATTCTTCAGCAAGAACTGCACCCTCTGTCACTCCGCCAACGGTAGTGGAGACAGCCCCACCGGCAAGGCGCTTCACGCGAAAGACCTGCGATCCGACGAAGTTCAGAAGCAGGACGACGCGACGCTCGATGAAGTGATCACCAAGGGCAAAGGCAAAATGCCCGCGTTTGGCGCCAAGCTCAAGCAGGACGAGGTAACGAAGCTCGTTGCTTACATCCGGCAGTTGGCAAAACAAAAGTAGCGAGCTCGCGGTCAGCGATTCGATGAGGGAATAATTGTTCGATCGCCGGGAGAGTGCATGGGTGAAGATGCGGGAGGTTCAGAGAACGGGATTTTGCAAGCTTCGGCCCCGGGATTATCTCTTGAGAGCAGGCGCTCCTTTCTTGGCGTGTTACTCGGACTCGGCTCAGTCTTTGTCGGTGCGTTGCTTTCTATACCGCTGCTTCGATTTGCCCTGTTTCCGCTCTTGCGCCGCACCACTGAACTCAAAGATTCACCCGTTGGGGCACTGACCGAATTCTCGTCCTTGAACGAGCCTGTAATGCGCACTATACAGATCGAGCAACTCGACGGTTGGCGCAAAACTATATCTGAAAAAGTGGTCTACGTGACGAAGGATAGTCAGGGTCAGCTTCGTGTTCTCACTTCGATTTGTCCACACCTCGGTTGCACAGTGCCTTGGAACAAAGAGAAGCGTGAGTTTATTTGTCCCTGCCATGGGGCAACTTTCACACCAGATGGAACTCGTGTCAGCGGGCCTTCGTTGCGGGGGATGGACCCCTTGGAAACATCGGTGCAAAATGGCCAACTGCTAGTGCGGTTCCAGTATTTCCGGCAACTCGTCTCTGACCGGGAAGTTATAGGTTAAGAGGGCATGCAACAAACACCCGCCAGCGACGGTGATCCTTCTCTCAAGCGCGAGTCGGGACCACGTTCCGGACTCTGGGGATGGCTAAACCAACGCACCGGCGTGGACGATTTGCTTCAGAGCGCTCTCTACGAGCCCATTCCCGGCGGCGCGCGTTTCGCTTACGTGTTTGGGTCGGGGCTGCTGTTTATTTTTATTTCGCAGGTCATCACGGGAGTTTTTCTCGCGCTCTACTATGTGCCATCAGCCGATCACGCGCACACGACGGTCGCGTATATAACGAAGGCAGTCACGGCAGGCTCTTTTCTCCGTAGCCTGCACGCCTACGGCGCCAGCGCGATGGTTATCGTCCTATTCCTTCATCTTTCACAAACCTACATCTACGGATCATACAAAGGCCGTCGCGAGCTCCTGTGGCTCTCCGGATGCGTGCTCTTCGCTCTTGTTCTGGGCATGGCATTCACTGGCTACCTCCTTCCCTGGGACCAGAGGGCATACTTCGCCACTGCTGTCGGAACGAACGCAGTCACCGAGGTTCCAATCGTTGGAGAAAGTCTCAAGCGCCTGATGCGTGGCGGCACGGAGATGGGGACACTCACGATCTCGCGATTCTTCGTGGCTCACGTGTTCTTCATTCCTGCTGTCATCTTCGCACTCGTGGCTGCTCACATTTTTCTGTTTCGCAAGGCGGGGGCGGCGGGACCGGTTGACGAAGATCCTTACGAGCCAAAACAGAAGGCGGAACTCTTCTACCCACGCCAGGTACTGATGGATCTTTCGCTGACCGCCCTGCTGATTGTCGGGCTCGGGTTACTGTGCTTTTTCGTCCCGATGCAGATCGGGCCGCCTGCGAACCCAGCGGATGCCCAGTACATACCGCGGCCAGAATGGTATTACCTGCCCATATTTCAGTGGCTGAAATACTGGCATGGATCGGCGGCGATTGTCGGGGTGCTTGTGATTCCAACACTGCTTGCCCTGGCGATTGTCGCGCTGCCTTTTCTCGACCGCAGTGTTGAACGTCGCCCGTGGAAGCGCCCCGTGGCAATGACTGCTTACGCATTCGTCGTGTTGGCGCTTGTCGGCCTTGGCCTTCGCAGCGAGTATTTGGATCGACATGATCCTGGAGTGGTTCAACAACTGGCAAAGCAAAGAGCGGAAGAAAACGATTACGCCCACAAACCGTTTGAACCGGAGCTCTCATCCGCCTCCCTTGCTGCAGCGAACGCGACGCTGGCGGACCCGCTAGCCGCGAAAGGTAAAGCAATCTTCGAAGGCCAATCCTGCAATGCTTGCCATGGCGATGGCGGCATCGGAACAGCAGCAGCTCCAAAGCTCATTGGAATAAAGGCAAAATTCTCGCCCGCCCAGCTCGCGAATCTTTTGAAACATCCTACCGAGAAAATGACGGCTGGTGGCATGCCAATCATTGACCTTCCGCCGAATGATCTAAAGGCGTTGATTGCCTATCTGGAGAGTCTCTAGTGATGCGTCTCACCCGTCTGTCCGCCATCGGAATCGCATTACTGCTAGCACGCCGAACAGCAACGTAAAGAGCAGCAACACCGCGATCGGCCCGACCGCTGCGGAGAATCCCAAGCCGCGCCAGGTCATGGCGTCCAACCCGTCCATCGCCCACCGCGTGGGAACCACTACGGTCAGTTTCTGGAGCCACTTCGGAAAAATGAACGTCGGCACCCATGATCCGCCAAGCATGACCATCACGAGGGTCGCCATGATGGAGTAGCCGCGCGTGGCCTCGACCGTCTCACCCAATGCGGCCACCATCAGGCCGAAAGCAGCTGTCATCAATGAAAATGCGGCACAGACTCCAACGAATCCCGTAAAACTGCCGAGGATACGAACTCCAAACACGATGCGCGCGAAACTAAATAACACAAATAGAATAAAACCCGCCGTCAGCGAGGCGCTCACCGTCCGGCTGCCCAGCAACATGCTTCGTGAAAGTGGCGCGGCCCGCAAGCGCTGCCAGAGCCCGGTCTGCCGCAGCATTAGCAGCGTGATTCCGACATCCAGTCCCATGAAGAGTATGAACTGAACTCCCATTCCTGCGAAGGCGTGCGCATAGCCGTTGTACGCGACATTTTCGCCCGAGGTAATTGCTTCCTCGTGAGTGTCGTATGGAAGGTTGAGGCCGCCCGTTAAGCGGCTTCCTGCCGCCCCCTGAGCCTCGCGTTCGCTTTGGCGTTCATTCAAGCGCTGCACGCTGCCCAGCAGATCGCGCAGAGCCTTCCGGTCTTCGACCGGAAGATCCCGGTTGTTTTCCACCTGGGCGAGCGCTTCGTTGACCGTCTGGCGCCCACTGATGCCCGTGAACATTTCTTTGCTGACGCTCTGCATGACCGCGCCGTTCAAAATGCCCTTCACCATCTCGAGTTCGATGTGGTGCGAAGGGTCGTAGAGAAGTTCGAGGTTCGGTTTGTTTGCGCCCGAAAACAGAGCGCGTCCGGCGTTATTACCGAAATCTTTGGGAATGATGATCGCTGCAGTCGCCTTGCCCTTGCGCACCGCCTCGCGAGCCGCAGCCAACTCCGACGGCTTCACATCGAGCGTTTTATCGCCGGCAAGTTGCGTAATGAGCCCGCGGGAGATGTCGCGGCCATCCTGATCGATGATCAGCACCGGCACCTTACTGGTTTCGGCGTTGCCTCTTTGTCCACCGAAAAGATAGCCGAAGAATGACGCCAACACGATGGGAACCACTAAGCCGACGATCACGCTCTTTCGGTCGTTGAAGAACAGTTTTAGGTCTTTTCGCACCAGCGCCAGAAATGGGATCATTACGCGTCTCGAAGGCTCCTTCCCGTCAGAGTCAGAAAAACAGTTTCCAGATCCGGCCGCTCGCTCGAAACGTGATGGTAGGTATGCCCATTCTCCGATAACCAGCGAAGAATGCCCGGCGCGCCCCGTGACAGGTCGTGAACTCCGACACGAAGCTTGCCATCGGCCAGTTCAGCCGACTTGACCTCCGGCAGGGCGAGCATCTGTTCCGGCTTGAAACTATTTGCATTATCGAGTTCGATAGCGATGACATTAGTGATTGGCAAAAGCTTGTGGAGTTCCTGCAACGTGTCGTCGGCAATCACCTTGCCGTGATCGATAATCACGATGCGATCGCAGAGACGCTCGGCTTCTTCCATGTAGTGCGTGGTGTAGACCAGGGTTTTGCCGCGCTTCTTCAGGGCTTCGAGATTCTCAAAGATGGCATTGCGGCTCTGCGGATCCACTCCCACCGTCGGCTCGTCAAGAAGAAGGATCTGCGGGTCGTGCAACAACGCGGCCGCAAGATTCAGCCTGCGCTTCATTCCCCCGCTGAACGTCCCAACTTTGTCGCCGGCTCGATCAGAGAGTTCAACGAGCTTGAGCGCATCGTCGATCGCCTGCTGCGCTTTTGCACCCGAAATTGAATAGAGGGCCGCGAAGAAAGTCAGGTTGTCGAGCGCGGTGAGTTGATCGTACAAAGCCATGTCTTGCGGGACGAGACCGATGTTCCGCTTGACCGGATCGGTGTCGTTTTTTACCGGCTTGCCTTCGATGAGGACTTCGCCGGAATCCGGACTCATCAACCCGGCGATGATGGAAACAGTAGTCGTTTTGCCGGCGCCATTTGGCCCGAGCAGGCCGATAGTCTCGCCGTGATCCACCCGAAAGCTGACCCCGCTGACGGCCATCAGCTTTCCATAACTCTTCGTGAGGCCGTTCACCTCAAGCATGGCTGAGCAGTGTATCACCACCAAGATTAGGATTAATTGAGGGTCTCACGGGGGGGAACGGGGTCTGGACTAGCTTTTCGGCGCTCGACGCTTATTGGAGGGTAATTGGCTGGAATTCGACGCGGTTACTTTTCCTCTGCTGTCTATGGTAGTGATCTTGGAAGTAGTGATCTTGGACGATGAGGAATCCGCTCCGGCGCCGAGCCGCAACACGGTCCGGCGAAATTCTGAAGGCGCACCGATCTGCGCAAGCTTTCTCAGCTGCGCCTGCATTGCGAGTTCGATCGCTGTGGTCAAGATGGCGGCGACGCCCGGCTTCAGGACGTTAGCACTGCCGGCGTTGTGCCAGTTCCCGTCTTCAAAAGCCTGAAAGCGGACTTCTTGCAGCGGATCTTTTTGCAGCAGGTCTTTCGGCACATGATGTGAGGAGAGCCGGGCTGTGTTGTGCAGTCGTTGAATCCGCGACACCGCGCGGTCGACAACGCGAGCGAGCTCGAGTCCAAATGCTGGTGCACGGTCTTCGAGCAGTCGCTGCTTCGCCTTTTCAGCTGAAAACCACGATGGGTTTCGATTCGATTCCTGTGGTGGCTCAAGGCGCGACACTTCACAAAGATGGACTGCGACTGCTTCAAGGCTGGTCGATTCCCCTTTCGACCGACCTTCTAACGCAGCCATAATCGCGGGTGGGCGCCGGAAGTAACGGGTGAAAGGGACTTGCTCCATCCGCCCATGGACACCAGCCTCTTCAAAGGCTTCGAGCGCAGCAGATTGGGCATATGTAAGCCCCGGCTCAACCCCGCCTTTAGGAAAAATCCATCGCCCGCCCCGAGTCTGCACCAGCAAAAATTCAGCGCGTCCTTTCCGCATGCGGTAACACATCGCCGCGACCTGCAACCGTCTCTTCCGAAGCCGCGCAGGCGATGACGACTTAACCGATGGCTTGGCACCCATGTCACTAGGATGCGCGATGCGAACCGCGTCTGGCTAGAGCAAAGCTTGGTTCGGAAAAAATATGCGCATGCGGCAAATCGGTTCGATCTCTTAACTGCATATGCCCCCCGTGCCGAGGTGTGACGAGGCGTTCGGAGATGTGCCAGGGGCGGGAATCCTTCTACATACTTGCGCCGCCGGTATCGACTTGGCGAAGGTAGCGGTACGTCATTCGGAAGTGAGCCGCGTGCCTCCGAAATTGGGATCAGGCGCTACAGGGATCAGGCTTTGGAAAATTTGTATTGTCTTCGTTGCAATCGGGAACTCGAAGCCGGACAAAAATCGGTCGCGGTCTATCTCTTCGCGCAGACGGTGGGAGTAAGGCCACGGCAGAAATCTCCCGCGCAGCGGATTTGTTTCTGTCCTCAGTGCTCCGTGTCGCTAGCCATGGGTCCAGCACCGGAAGGCGCGCTAAACTTGGCCGCCTGGCAAATGATCCGCGACATTGTCGGAGCCGACCCCGCTCTGACCGAGGCGGCATGGGAGAGCCTGCATGGCATCGAAGAAGGCTTGCTCCCAGCCACAGGGACGTCAGGCGCTGCTCATCCAACGCGCGTGGGTCCTTACTTCGAGTTCTGAGCGGTACCTCAATCGGAGCAAGCGGACCAGTCTCAACTCCCGAGGAAACAAGAAACCAAGAAATAGAGAAGTAAAGACCGTTGCTGCCCTGTTGGGCGTCCTTAGCGATTGCTCTCGTACCAGCCTCGCCAAGCCGCTGTGTCCGCGCCGAAATGCTGCCCTGAAATATCGCCCAGCGCCTGGATGTCCCAATTGCGCTGTTGACCTGCGAGCAGCGGGTCATCCAGCCAGTTAATCAGACTTTCGGCGGCTACCATTCGCTGCGCTTTGGTATACATGCCCGACTCAGCCAAGCCGCAGGCGGCTCGCTCCTGCACAACGGGCGATGGATCATTTCGAAAACGGTCGAGTAGCATGGGGACAGTCTCGTCCGTGGCGATGAGCGAAAGGCCATTCACAGCCGATGCTCGTACGTTCACGTCTGGGTCACTGAGATAAGCGCCCACGATCTTTGCCGTGTGCGGGGTATCGACTCCGCGGTTTCCTATCGCGCCGAGCAGCCACAAAGCCCAAGCGCGGCTGCTGGGATCGCCCACGGCGCTGGTGAGGAGCTTCAGTCCCTCTTCATTCTGCGGAATCCCGTCGAGGGCAAGTTCAGCATCCAGGGCCGCCTGTCGAGAATGCATATCGTGCGAGTTGATCGCTGTTGTAATCAGTTGATCGGTTTTTCCAGTTCTCGTGGCCTTGCTGATCCAACTATTCGCTTGCGCGGAAACTTCCTCGGCGGCTGCGCTGTCACCGGAGGCTAATCTCTGCAACAGATCCTCGACTTGAGCCCGCATGGCTCGGTCGTAAGAGCGGGGCCGCACGGCAGCCGCGGTTTTAGTCCTGGAAGACGTCGAAAATTTGGAAGACGACGAAGATGAAGATATGGACGGCGAAAGCGCTCTCTTCGCAGTGAAGGCTGCCGAGAACGAGAGTACTACTATGAGCCCAACGAGTGCCCTAATTCCAGCACTCGGCTTTCTGACAAGCGGCGGCGGTCCCTGCTCAGATATCGGCGCACAGGCAACAAGCTCATCTTTAGGGGTCGAACTCTTTTCGATCTCGACCAGCGTGCGAACCACATCCTCATCCGACGGATTTGCACCCACGTCGGCATTCACACCACCGCCGTTCACACTACGGATCGAAGGATCGCTTTCCGGCGGCACAGAGGCCATGCGGGAAATGTATCCCCGGCCCCGAAGTGGTTCAAGTTACTTGTGATTATTACTGTTGATTGATCCTCAGAGCCGGGGGAATGCCCAGTGGGAAAGGCATGGAAGGGTGCATCTACAATTATTCATTATTTGTATTTGGCCGGCCCTAGCAGACGGTTTTCGAACTTTACTAATCGGGCGTCTCGAAACCGCAGTTCGCGCCCTCTCGTAGTTAGTGCAATCGCGATTTATCGCCAACTACGCTAGTGCCGACGTAGGCGCGTTCACAACTGGCATGGCTCAATTCTCAACGTCAAAAAGCTTCCAATAGGGATACAGAGCAAAGAAGAGCCAAATAGTGAGTGCACCCAACGCAAATGCGGCAATGAAATTGGCAAGACTCGGGTTTCCCTTTTCTCGCTTGGTAATGCCGCTCTGAAAGAACTTATACGTACCCCAACAAGACAGCGCCAGCACCGCATCAACCATCAATCGCAAGGCGATGTGCCAGAGGAAACCGAGCATAACCTCATGATTGTCCGTGCTAGACCTGACCACAAAGAAATAGTCCAACGTGAAAAACTAAAGTGTTTACTGGGTGCCGTGTCCCGCAGTCGCCGTCAAACCAGCCCCGACTGGTCTGGAACGACGACGCCAACGTCGATGACTGTAATCGCGATTTATCGACAACTAGACAATCGGGTCTTTGTAATATACCTGCGGATCGCGCTCGAAAGGGCTGACTCGACCTATTTGACAAACGACCCCCAGAGTTCGCCGGAGACGTGAACCTTGGAATTGCAGAGAATGTCCTCGTGATCGACCTGCACTATTCGATATTCACGGTTTTGGGATTGCTGATTGAAGTCGAAGCAAATTGCGTCAAAGTCGCCTCCATCGGGGCGGCCGATCTGCACGTATCCCGCTGGGATCAAGAACTCAGATAGGTGAACCGGAAAACGGCGACTGCTGCCCTCGGACGCTGACGCTTCTTCGACGTATGCATTCGAGTCAGAATCCCAACCAAACAACGAGATTCCCATCACGTCGAACGCTGGGAACGAGTACCGGCATAGGAAGGACTCGAAAGATTGCGGAAGTCGCTTCGGCAACTTCTCCTCAAAAATGCGGAGCCGCGACGCATTATCTTCCTCTCGGATAGGCACACCCCGATCCTTTAGCGCAGCTGCGAAAGACTCCATTAGCTTGTCAGTGGCTGCGGACATTCTGCTGTGATTCTAAGCGACATGCGATTGACGAAACCAGGCGTTGCACTGATGAAATTGGAGCTTAGTTCAAGAGTGTCAGATGGGTTTATCTACAAGTCCATGAGATCATGGGCTAATTTTATTGGTCGGGACGGCGAGATTTGAACTCGCGACCCCTTGCACCCCAAGCAAGTGCGCTACCAGGCTGCGCTACGTCCCGATGGAATACGCCGCCGAGGTTGGCAGCGAAGGGGGTTTGACCTCTGAATTCTACACGAGTGGATTGCGCACGGCGAGGGCCCAAGTAAGAATGGTGTCCCACTCTGAGAAGCACGATTCGTATCAGGGCGTCGCTTTTGGCGATGCCGCCAACGGCGCAAAATTCATTCGGCTTCAGCCGCTGAGGCACTCGCCCGCACAGCCCGCAGCGGCTAAAGCCGTCGTGTTTGCACGATCGAGTGGTATGCCTGAAGGCATACCCTGATACGAGTCCCTGATACGAATCGTGCTTCCTAAACTGCACACAATTTTCTGCCACTGCCTCCTTACCATGCCCGGCCTGAAGGCTCTGCTGTGGTTGTCAAACCTGCCACCTTTCACGTACTCTGCCGCGCATGGGAATTCGAACTCTGTCGGCATCTTCATCTTTGTCTTTGTCGCTCCGCATTTTGTTTCTGTGTTCCATTTCGCTTTTCTGTTCAGCTCAGAACAGGCCGCTATTCTTCACCCTTGAGCAAGTGCTCAGCTCCCCATTTCCAACTAATCTCGTGCGCGCAGAAAATGCGGGACGAATCGCATGGGTGTTTTCAACCAGGGGCGAGCGCAACGTGTGGGTGGCGGACACTCCCAATTTTGAGGCTCGCCAGATCACTCACTATACGGGCGACGACGGGATGCCAATTGCCGCTTTGAAACTGACGCCTGACGGTCACACCGCCGTCTATGCCCGCGGCACCGAAGCCAATGGAGCGGGAGAGATCGCCGATCCCACAAGCAACATCGAGAAGCGAGTGCAGCAGGTGTGGGCGGTCGACATAGCTACAGATAAAGATAACGGCAAGGGAGAGCCCCGTCTTCTTGGCGAGATGGGATGCGATGAGGAAGGATGCGAGGACATCCAGATATCGCCGAACGGCGAATTCGCTGTGTGGTCGGCGAAGAAACAGATATGGATCGCGCCCATCTCCGGGAAGGAAAAAGCTAAGGCGCTTACTTTCGTCCGCGGCAGGAGTGCGCAAGCGAAGTGGTCTCCGGACGGGAAAAAGATTGCGTTCGTCAGTGATCGCGGCGATCACAGCTTTATCGCCATCTACGAATTTGGCCGGAGCAACTTACGCTACCTCTCACCGAGCGCGGACCGGGATCTTTATCCTCGGTGGTCGCCAGATGGAAGCCAACTCGCGTTTGTTCGATTGATCGGCAAGCAGATGAAGCAGCTCGTAATCCCGCAGACGCCGCAGCCTTGGTCGGTCTGGGTCTATGACGCCGCCAGCGATTCAGCGAAACAAATTTGGACGAGCGGGTCCGGACTGGATGATTCGTTGCCTGAACTCACCGAAGATGGTTCGTTCAATTTTGCCGGAAAGAATCGCGTTGTCTTCTCTTCCGAGAAAGACGGGTGGAATCATCTCTATTCGGTGGCGACAACCGGTGGCGAGGCAACGTTGCTGACACCGGGAAAATTTGAAACCGAAGATGTGGCGCTCAGCACCGACAAGGCGTCGATCATCTATTCCTCCAATCAGGCTGATAAGGACCCGCTGGATGTGGACCGACGTCATCTGTGGCGTGTCGACGTCGCAGGGGGCAAGGCGTCGGCGCTGACAGCTGGACAATCGATGGAGTGGACGCCGTTGGAGGTCGCAGGAAAGGTGGTGTGCCTCGGCTCGACAGCGACAACTCCGGCGATGCCATACCTTGTAACTTCTACTATAGGGCTTAAACGGGAGATGATCGCGAAGAGTACGCTGGCGGCCTTTCCTTCGTCGCAACTGGTCACGCCGAAGCAAGTGATCTTCAAAGCGGCGGACGGGTGGGAAATACACGGACAGTTGTTTGAGCCGAGGATGGAAAGCGAGTCTTCTGTACAAAATGGTCGACCACCTGATAAACATCCGGCCTTAATTTTCATTCATGGTGGATCAATCCGCCAGATGATGCTCGGCTTTCACTACATGGACTACTACCACAACGCTTACGCCATGAATCAATACCTGGCGAATCGCGGATACGTGGTGCTGTCGGTTAACTATCGCACTGGCATCATGTACGGCCGCCATTTCCGCCAACCTAAAGATGGCGGCCCGCGAGGTGGCGCCGAGTACAAAGACATTGTGGCGGCGGGAAAATATCTCCAAACTCTGCCGAATGTGGACGCGAAGAGAATCGGATTGTGGGGCGGATCGTATGGCGGTTACCTCACAGCGATGGGCTTGGCGCACGACTCCGATCTATTTGCCGCCGGAGTTGATTTGCACGGGGTGCACGACTGGTCGGCTTTCAAGGAATACCTTCCCGCCGATGCTCCCGATCACGACGTTGCGGTCAAGCTGGCATTTCAGTCTTCGCCGAACGCAGCGCTTGCCACGTGGAAGTCGCCTGTGCTGCTGATCCAGGGTGATGACGACCGCAATGTCGACTTCTCGCAGACGGTCGATTTGCTGCAGCGCTTGCGCGCTCAAAAGGTGCATGTCGAGGAGCTGATTTTCCCCGACGAGATTCATGGGTTCCTGATGTGGAAGAGCTGGATCAGGGCATATGGCGCAACGGAAGACTTCTTTGCCCGGGAGCTGAAATAGTTGCAATTGAATTTGTGATTGCTGATTTTGCAACGTAGGACCAGCTTGACCGATGAAATTATTTGTCATCCAGAGCGCAGCGAAGGATCTCGGACTTGGCATGCTGCCGAGTTGCATAGGTCCTTCGCTGCGCTCAGGATGACAATCAATGTGAATGTTTCAAGTTCACCGATTCAACATTAAAGATTTTTTCCCATTTCTTTCCGTATCCGGTCCCACGTCACATCCAGCGACTCGGGCAACACGCGAGTTTCACCGACCACGCTTAGGAAATTCGCGTCCGCGATCCAGCGCGGCAGAATGTGCATGTGGATATGTCCGGCTACTCCGGCGCCTGCTGCTCTGCCGATATTCATACCAAGATTGATGCCGTCAGGCACATAAAGCGAACGCAAAACCGATTCCATTTTCTGGATTAGGGCCATCATCTCTCGAGCCGCATCAACGGGAAGTTTTTGCAGTTCGTCAACGTGCTCGTAAGGGACGACCATGACATGTCCGTTCGTGTACGGATAGGTGTTGAGAATGACGTAGCAATGCCTTCCGCGGTGGACGATTCGGGACTGTTCGTCACTTTGTTTCGGGGCGTCGCAAAATATACAGCCCGAGACGAGGTCGGCGCCGGTAACGTATGCGTAGCGCCACGGAGTCCAAAGATGATCCATGGGAGGCAGGGTAGCAGAAAGGCGCTCCGGGCTGCGAGCGACGAGCGAGGGGAGGCTCGCGGCTCCTCATAGCCGCGTAGTAATAGTTACCTTCTGCGATAGGGCGTCGAAAATGTGACTCGTCGATGAATTTTCTGGATCGATGAAATCAGCTCGTTTCGGGTTTGACACCCTTCCGAAGCGGTTGTTATAGTCGAAGAGTACCTATTGAGACGGGGTTTTCGAATTAGCTGGAATTGTCCTAGGGTCGTCCGCCAGGCCGGCCTCAACACAAACTAAAGACCACGCCAGCAGTCCGCTACACCACGTCCCGCATGCGTTCCGAACGAGCGCGTCGATAGAGGCTATGAACTTGTTGGACGAAAGCTCCGCCCGTAACGAATCCAGTCTTGAAACCATGACACCTTCGAATAATTCCCATTCCGGCGGCTCGGCCGTAGTAGACGCTCCCGAGCACGCACAACCTTCATCTTCGGAACAAACCTCCGCCACGGATTCCCTGCGCCGCGATTCTCAGCACACTGATTTGCTGCAGAACGATTTCCAGCAGAATGAATCCCAGCAAGACCGGGATCGTGAGCATGACAGTGCACAACATGACGCCGCTCAAAACGACGTGGTCGAAAGTTCGTCCCACGACAATAATTCGGCAGGCAGCGATGATTTCGCCGCCGCCCTGCAGGACTTCGAAACAGAATCCGAGGAAGCAGTCGGTGAAGATCATGTAATCAAGGGCCGGGTGGTGAAACTGACCGCTACCCACGTGGTCGTTGACATCGGTGCGAAGTCCGAAGGCATGGTGCCGCTAGCAGAGATTCTGGATCACGAGAACAAGCCAAAGTTCCAGCCCGGCGACGAAATTGACGTAATGCGCGAAAAGGGTGAAACCGAAGAGGGCTACGTTAACCTCTCGCACCTGAAGGCGCAGCGGCTTCGCTCGTGGGATGAGATTGAGCGCGCCTACAACGAGAAAAAGCCTATCAAGGGAATTGTCGTAGAGCGCATCAAGGGTGGCCTGACGATAGACATACACGGCGCCCGCGCTTTCCTGCCGGGCTCGCAAGTAGATCTGCGTCCCATCCGTAATCTGGACGGGATGAAGGGCCAGACGATGGAAGTTGCCATCATTAAGCTGAATAAAAAGCGCGGGAACATTGTCGTCTCGCGCAAGCAGCTTCTGGAAGAAGAGCAGAACGAGAAGCGTGGCAAGACGCTCGAACATCTCGAAGAGGGCAGCATCCTCACCGGCATCGTCAAGAACCTGACCGAGTATGGGGCATTCGTGGATATGGGCGGCCTCGACGGCCTGCTGCATATCACCGACATGTCGTGGGGCCGACTGACTCACCCACGCGATCTCGTCAACGTCGGCGATCAAATTCAAGTCAAGGTATTGAAGTACGACAAAGACAAGCAGCGTGTTTCGCTTGGCTTCAAGCAGCTCACGCCTGACCCGTGGCTCGATGCTGAGCATCGCTATCCGGTGGGAGCACACGTCCACGGACGCGTGATCAGCGTTACAGATTACGGAGCATTTGTGGAGCTGGAACAGGGCATTGAAGGCCTTGTCCACGTGAGCGAGATGACCTGGTCGAAACGGATGAAACATCCGTCGAAGCTGGTTAATGTGAATGATGAAGTGGATTGCGTGGTACTGAGTGTGAATCCGACAGAACGCCGCATTTCGCTTGGCATGAGGCAACTGGCTTCGAACCCATGGGATACGTTGCACGACAAGTACCCAGTGGGCGCGACGGTCGAAGGCCGCGTGCGCAACTTGACCGAATTCGGAGCTTTTATCGAGATCGAAGACGGAATCGACGGCTTGGTGCACGTCAGCAATCTGAGCTGGACGACTCGCGTGAAGCATCCTTCTGAAGTGCTGAAGAAAGGCGACAAAGTAAAGGCCGTCATTCTCGCGATTGAACCCGACAAGCGGCGCCTATCGCTCGGCGTGAAGCAGATGCAACCCGATGTTTGGGAATCGTTCTTCGCGCAGCACCGCGTTGGAGACATTGTGCATGGCAAAATTCTGCGCGTGGCAAACTTTGGAGCTTTCGTCGGCATCGCCGAAGGCATTGAGGGTCTGTGCCACAACTCGGAAGCTGTCGATCCGAACGGGCAATCGATGCACCTGGAACCCGGCGCTGAATACGACTTCAAGATCATCAAGATGAATCAGGAAGAGAAGAAAGTTGGCCTGAGCATCAAGGCGGTCGGCGAAGAAGCATCACGCCAGGAAGTCGAGTCCTATAAGCACCCGGCAACTTCGTCTTCAAAGAGCACTACCATCGGCGATCTGATCTCCTGGAAGCGCGCGGGCGGGGACAGCAACTGACTTTTTACGCTAGCATTGAAAACAATTAGGCCACCCACCGGTGGCCTTTTTATTTGCTTGGTGAATTTAGGTCCGCAATTTTGAGAGCAGCCGATTAACCAGCCGTAGCGCGGGCGAGTGAAGCCTTCACGTCTACTTGTTGCTTCTCTTGGTCGTTCACCCTGAATAACTGCCGCGACTGTAATTTCAAAAATCGCGCGAGAACAGTTTCTGGGACTTGTGCGATTCTTATGTTGTAAGTATTGACGTCATCGTTGAAAAACTCGCGGCGATCGGCGATTCTCTCCTCCAGTTCGGAGATGCGCTTCTGCAGGGCCAGAAAATTCTGATCGGCCTTTAGTTGCGGATATTGTTCCGCTACCGCGAAGAGTGATCGCAAAGCTCCAGTGAGCAACAGGTCCGCCTGAGCTTTTTGCGGAATGCTGGACGCGTTGATCGATGCCGCGCGAGCCTGTGTAACCGCTTCTAAAGTTTGGCGCTCGTGGTCCGTGTATCCCTTGACGCATGCCACTATGTTGGGAATTTCATCGTGGCGCTGCTTGAGCAAGACGTCAATATTCGCCCATGCGCGGCCCATTTCATTCTGCAGACGGATGAGTCCGTTGTAGACGATGACCGCATAGATCGCGGCAGCGGTGATCAGTAGGACTACGCCGGCAGTGGTAACCAATGACATCAGCGTTTCTCGGGGATTCGTCTCGAATGTAGCGAAGGGAATCGTCCGCGACAAGTTACCTGCGGGTGTGGCAAAAAAAGCCGGGTAAGTTAGGCCGCAATGTCAAGATCGACATAAAGAGCAGCGGACAAGAGTGTCCGCTCCACACTTGCCTATTTCGCTTCGGTTTTTGTATTGATCTTCAAACTGATGTAAACCTGGGTCCGATCGTCAAATTGGCTGACCGTCTTGGTGCCGCTCTTGCGGTTGTTGAACTGCGCATATACCTCGTAATCGAGGCTGGGCTGAAGCGCCGGAAAACGGTAGGCCCCGTCGGGTCCAACAATGTAGGTTTTGACCGCGCGAGTATGTGTATTCGTCAGGTAAACAACGGCGTCCGGCAGCGGATTGTCCGCTCCGTCCAATACTTTGCCAGTGAGAAGGCGGGTGGTATCTTTCTTCGAGTCGCGGCCAAATAATTGAGCAGGAGCCGCCGCTACGGAAGCCGAAAAGCCCAACACCAACGAAAGGGTGAGACTGGCCGCGATCCTCTTCTTATTCATGAAATTTATTCGGGCCGTCCAAACTTGGGCGCGCTATCACCATTCTAAATGAATGCCCGTGTCGGCCCGCTCATCATTTTCGACATGCACGGTAACTTCCGAACCCGGCTTCAAATGTTTGCCTGAAGGGAGTTTGTAGCCCTTCACGTCCGCAAAAATGATGTAATCGGCCTTGCCCGCAGGAACTCGCTGGGCGAATTCCCCAGTGTGGTTGGAATATTGTTCCCACCGAACTTTTTGCTCGTCGGAGCGCCGTATTTTGACTTTGACCCCATATAAGGGACGTCCGTCGGGTCCCCACACCGTTCCAAAGATTAGAGCGTAGGGATTTAGTTCCGGTTTCTCGCGATCGCGTGCCTCCGCATTTATAGCGAGAAGCACAAGAAGCATTGTCGCGAAGCCCATCGCTTTAGTGTGCCAAAACCTAGTGAAACAAACGGAATTCTTCAGTCTTCGTCCTCCGGCTCTTCTTCCGCGGCTTCGTCTTCGTCGTCTTCTTCGACTTCATCCTCGCCAACGATTTTCAGTTCAACAGGATTTACAGTAATTACCTCGAAGTCGGTTCCGCACTCCGGGCACGAGACGACCGCGCCTTCATCGACCTCGTCCTCATCGATGTCGAGGTCCGTCTCGCATTCAGGACAGTACACCATGATTTCCTCCCTGTTATATTTAGGGTTCTCGCGAGGAAAAGGTCAAGTGGCTTACCGGAAAAATTCTCGAATTTCGCGGATTTTAGGTTGTAGGCACCGTCTGAGCAATTTTTTGGCGCTGGCATTGACGATGTCAATGTCAATGTCGATGTCAATTTCACTGATAACGATCGGCTTCGCTGCAGCTAGTCTGGCACAGGAAGTGACGTTGCCTCCGCCTCGCTTGGCCTCCGATCGGCATTCCGATGCCCGCATTGCAAAGGCGATTCAAGAGGTCTCGGCGGACCGCATCCGGCAGACAATCGACAAATTGGTGAGCTTCGGGACGCGGTCAACCATCTCCGCTCAGGACGCCGAATCGATCAAAGTGGGCAGAGGGATTGGCGCGGCGCGGGAGTGGATTAAGGCGGAGTTCGAGCGCTATTCGAAAGATTGCGGCGGATGCCTCGAAGTGAAGACCGATACTTTCACCGAACAGCCCACGGAACGCATTCCAAAAGTGACTGAAATCACCAATGTTTACGCGATGCTTCACGGTGCAGATCCAGCGCAAGCGGACCGCATCGTGCTGGTTACAGGACACTACGATTCGCGGAATAGCGACCCGCTGAACGGCAGCGATCCCGCACCCGGAGCGAATGACGATGGCAGCGGCACCGCCGTGAGCCTGGAGTGCGCCCGCGTCCTGAGCAAAGCCGCGAGCACGATGAAGTTTCCCGCAACAATTATTTTTCTGACGGTCGCGGGCGAAGAGCAAGGACTGAACGGCAGCAAACATTTTGCGCAGATGGCAAAAGAGCAAAAGTGGAAACTAGAAGCCGTTCTGAACAACGACATTGTCGGAGGAAATCTCGGTCCGCAGCAGGATGCGAGCGTGGTACGGGTGTTTTCCGAGGGACTACCGGCTGCGGCAAGCGACGCTGAAATCAAGCGCATTAGAATGCTCGGCGGGGAAAGCGATTCATCTTCGCGAGAGCTAGCCCGCTACATCGCTGACGTAGGCCGCTCCTACGATGCCGGGGTGAAGCCATTGCTTATCTTCAGGTTGGATCGCTTCCTGCGCGGTGGTGATCACTATTCATTCAACCAGCAGGGATTCTCCGCCGTGCGCTTTACGGAGTTCCGCGAAGATTTCAATCATCAGCATCAGAACGTTCGCACCGAAAATGGCATCGAATTTGGTGACCTCCCGAAATTTGTGAATTTCGAATATGTCGCACACGTAACGCGTCTGAACGCGGCGGCTTTGGCCTCGCTAGCATCGGCTCCGGCGCCGCCATCGAATGTGAAACTGGTGACTAAGAACCTCGAGAACGACACGGCTCTCACCTGGGATGCAACGCCGGGAGCGTCCAGTTATGAAGTGGTGTGGCGCGCCACCAACGCAGCCGATTGGGAGTATCTCCAACCGATACCCGCGGGGACGCGTGCAACTCTCAACCTTCCAAAGGATAATGTGATATTCGGCGTTCGAGCGGTGGACGCGGCAGGTCATCGTAGTTTGCCGGTTGTGCCGGAACCAGAAAGATAAGTTTAGCCGTTCAGCATGAAGGCCAGTGGGCGCATCAGGATTCGTAAAAGCAAGGATTCGTAAAAGAAGGATTCGTAAAAGTATGGCAAGAGATTTGTCGTTCGAAATGGGGCTGCCGCAGTTTCGCGGTGCGGTGCGCGAGATCATTCTTGCCAGCACGGCGATTTACGTGGTCATCCTTCTGCTGGTGTCGTTTGCTCCGGCTGCCGGTCATGCTTTGCTCGAGCGCGGTGTTCTCAATCCCGCCTCAATCCGCCAAGGCTGGCTGTGGCAATTTGTAACTTACGCTTTCATGTATGTCGACCCCATGGATTTCGTGCTGTCGCTGCTCGGAATATATTTCCTCGGGTCCGCTGTAGAGGAACGTATCGGCTACCGCTCCTTCTACGCTTTTTTCTTCGGCAGTGTTGTTCTTTCGGGAGTGGCCGGATTCCTTCTTTCCCTTACCGGGGTCGTGGCGCAGGGATCGGCGCTGGGATCGGGTGCCGCGGCCAGCGCAATCTTGATGGTCTTCTACTTGTTCAATCGGGGGGCGCCGATCATGCTGTTCCCCATCCCGATTCGCATTCCGGTGAAATGGATCGTCGTCTTCACTGCCGCGATTGAAACAGCCTACCTGCTTCTCAACCATTTTGCTTTGTTTTATTTCATTCTGTTGCTCGGCCTGGGCGTTGGATACATCTGGTACACGCTCTTTTTATCGCGCGGCGTTTCGCTGCATGTCTCCGAGAGATTTTACGGAGTGCGTAACTCCTACTACCGGTGGAAGCGGCGTCGTGCGGCAAGAAAGTTCGAAGTCTACATGAGGCAGCAAGACCGCAAAGTCACCTTCGACGAGCACGGAAATTATGTGCCTCCCGACGACAATGACAAGACGAATGGCGGCTCGAAATCTGGCTGGGTGAACTGAAAATCGTCGGCCTTTCATCCTAATCAAACACAACTTGTCATCCTTCTATGAAAACAGGCGTACCACAGGTATTTTATTGCGGCGATGCGGACAGGCTTCTATTCGTGCTCGAGGCACATAAGGTAGGAAAAGACGTGTCACGACGCCTTAGTCCGATTGGCGAGAAGAATGACAGACCTTACTGCTAAGCTGCAGAAGGCTTCAAGCGATGCTGAACGCGGCTCCATCGAAGTATGATGCGCAGTACTGACTATAAGATTGATGGGCTGGTCTATAAGCTCTACGGTTTTACCGACGGCGACCGGAAAGCGGTTGAGGAAGGTGTCGCGCCGATGCAGTTGGAACCAGTAGAACAGAAACCGCAGAAGATCAAGGTCGTAGCCAGACGTAGACGAAAGCCGCGCAGTGCGTCGGAGGCCCAGACCTTCCTCTTATTTGGCTGATTCCTGATAACCTGGGTCACCTGTCGGATACTACAGGTTACGGGTTTGCTCGTTCATGCCAGCGACTAAGATGCTATCGTCGTCGACCGCTGGCACGGATGGCATGGTTTCCGACGCGGTCTCGCAACTGTGCTTTT